>OCZU010002794.1_pt1 | contig 11072 bp, 6 predicted proteins | sample 1539001 | NCBI WGS metagenome assembly OCZU01 (sample SAMEA3539306, study PRJEB22396) | soil metagenome | biome: tundra; feature: field; material: soil | place: USA | collected 2010-05 | depth 0.15 m
GGCAAGTCTATCAAGATCGCGCGGGTTTCATTTGGGTGAGCACGGAAAACGGTATCTTCCGGTACGACGGGGAACGCTTCGAGGCCTTTGGACCGGAGCAGGGAATTCCGTCCACTTCGGGTGCGGCGTTTGGCGACGCTCCCGATGGCTCTCTTTTGGTTGGAGGCGACTTCGGACTCTATCGCTTGTCGGGAAACCGCTTCGAAAAGGTTCCAGTCGCTTTCAAGACGGTCAGTTGGGCACAAGGCATCCGGTCGGACGGAAAAGGAAACACGTATATTGGCACCGACTCCGGTCTTGTAGAGCTCTATTCCGAACCCGGGCAGGATGGATTCGCGGTGCGGAGCTTTCCCCAGGCGCCCAAAGCATCTGGGCCGGGCGCCTACGGTGTTTTAGTGGATGGCGACATCCTGTGGTACGGATGCGGAGAGCAACTGTGCCGCATGGACCGGGATAGAACAACAGTCTTCGGGCGAGACAGCGGACTTCCCGATCGTGTCTGTCTGGGGATCCAGAAAGACCGCGACGGTAATCTTTGGGTGCGAGCGAAGAATGCAGGTGTGTTCGTGTTACCGGTCGGTCAGACCAGGTTTCGAAGGCCAGATGCGCCCATTCCCGGCATCGAGATGGGACTCGTGGCAATCGACGCCGAAGGGCGGATTCTGTTCCCGTCAGCCAACGGATTGCTGATCCGAGACGAGAAAGGCTGGCAGAAGATCGACCGATCCGTCGGCCTTCGCGGCGCGGTCTACGCCGCCTTCGAGGACCGGCAGCACTCGCTATGGATTGGGTTGGAGGGCCGGGGACTCGTTGAGTGGCGAGGCTACCGGGAATGGGAGAGTTACTCGACCGCAAGTGGGCTGCCGAGCGATATTGTGTATGAAATCCTGCCGCAGGCCGACGGCTCACTCTGGGTCGCCACCGAAGGAGGGCTGTTTCGCGGGACGCGACGGCCGTTCGGCATCTCGTGGAAGAGCGTTGCCGGACTCGTGGGCTTCCCGGTGCATAGTCTTCAGGTGGCTCCCGCCGGGGATCTATGGATTGGTACTGAAACACGTGGCGCCGCTCGCATTGATGCACGATCTGGCGGCGTGCAGTGGTTTGGTCAGAAGCAAGGTCTTTCGGGCAGGGCAGCGTACACATTACGCTTCGATCACGAACAAAGGCTCTGGGCCGCCACGGACGAGGGCCTGTTTGTGGCCAGAACTCCTTACCAGAAGTTTTCGCGAATCACCGAATTGCCGTCTACACGTATGTGGGCGATCGCTGAGGGAACAGATGGCACCATCTGGGCTGGGGGTGTAGGCGGACTTTTCGGTCTCTCAGACGGGAACTGGAGGAATTGGACGCGCGCCGATGGCTTGAGTAATCAGGAAGTGCTCTCGCTGGGTGCCGGTGCGGATGGCGCCATCTGGATCGGTTATCGCCACGGAGGCGGCATCGACCGTATCCATCCGCAGCCTAGCGGCATAGCAATCGAAAAAGGTGTTCAAAGACGCGGCACCGACGGGCTAGTGTATTTCCTGGAATTCGATGCATCGGGGCGCCTGTGGGTGGGGACAGAGCGGGGCGTGGACACTTGGGATGGCTCCCGCTGGAGCCACTACGATACTCGGGACGGTTTGGCGTGGGATGACTGCAACCTGAACGCGTTCGCCGAGGAGGCCGATGGCACAGTCTGGATCGGAACAAGCGGTGGACTCTCTCGTTTCAAGCCGCGTCCGCACCGCGCGTCCGAAGCACTGCCCGAGGTCGTTTTCACCAAGGTTGTCATGGGACGGACTGATGTTTCCGGTCAGCTCAACCCCTCCTTCGGGATTCATTCGAACTCTCTCCTCGCAAGATACTCCGCGCCGAATGCTGCCCGTGCAAATGGGGTGGTCTTTCGCTACCGATTGAAGGGCGCGAACTCAACCTGGACCGAGACGGCTCAAAGAGAACTGCGGTTTGCAGAACTGGCGCCCGGAGCATATCGGCTGGAGATAGAAGCCCGAGACGGCGATGAAGTGTGGAGTGGTCAGAGGGCTGAGTTTGCATTTGAAATTCTGACTCCATGGTATTGGACGTGGTGGTTTGTCGGCACGTGCGGGCTGATCCCTCTGTCGGTGGTTTTGGGTATTCTTCGATTGCGGATGTTGGCAGCGCAAGGACGGGAGCGCGAGCTCCAGCGGATTGTGGCAGAGAAAACAGCAGATCTGCGGCGGGTCAATGAGGATCTTTCACGCCTGTCGTCCCTCGATTCGCTCACCGGGCTGGCGAACAGGCGGGTGTTTGACGAAACACTCAAGGTGGAGTGCGCGCGCCTGAAGAGAATCGGGTCCGCCGTCTCGCTTGTGATCCTCGATGTCGATCACTTTAAGGCGCTCAACGATTCCGAGGGACACCAGAGAGGCGACGAATACCTTAAGCTGGTGGGGTCGGAACTACGTCGGCTTGCCAAGCGCCAGATTGACTTGGCCGCGCGCTATGGCGGTGAAGAGTTCGCCGTGATTCTTCCGGAGACAGATGCCGCCGGGGCCATGCGGGTTGCGGAGTCGATGCGGTTGGCAATCGCTGGTCTCCAGTTGCCGCATCCTACATCGCCGGTTTCCCCGCTCCTGACGATCAGCGTGGGCGTCGCGACAGCAACCCGAGAGCGGCGTAGTTCCCCTGAGGAATTGATCGCCGCCGCAGACCAAGCTCTTTACGGGGCGAAACGGAGCGGACGGAATCGCGTGAACGTGGCTCAGCTGGAAGCAGTCCCCGACGGCTAACCGGAAGCTAACCGTAGAGGGTCTTATGAGAGATTCGGTGTTGAGCCTTCAGTATCGCACGATTCCTCCGCTGGCGAAATCACGTTTACGCTCAAAACCCCCAGTCAGTGGGTCAATGCGTGCAATTGATTCCATGACAGTGTCGGCTCCTGAGACCCGAGTAAGATTGGGTGGTGCTTAAGCCAACCAAAAGGCTCGGGAGAGAGGAGCCGAACATGATCATTATAGATGCGATTACCACCCGGCCTTCCTACAAATTGCTTTTGTGGATACCGAAACTGGAGAACTGCAAGAGCGGCGACGGGCCCGGCCCCGTCGTCGAGCCTGACCATGACGATTTCCGCCCCGCCTCCTGATCAGCCGCTGACGGCACAGGGCACGATCGTGGGATGGGTGGTCGAGCCTGACCCTGGTCGCATCGCGCAGATGCTGAACGACAGCGCCAAGGCGGTCCGGGACGCGGTAAAGAGCAGGGTGGAGGCAGGCCGGGACATGAACCTTCACTATGACCACCCGATCCTTTGCTCCAGCACATGCTCTGGCACGAGGGCTACCATCACGGTCAGATGAAGCTGGCCCCAAGGTGGCGGGCCGCCCAATAACCGATAAGAAGGCGGGCCGGTCACGTGGGGCGTCTGGATGCGCAAGAAGTGAGCGGTCAGCTCGAACGCCGATCCGTGGAGGGGTGACCAATCTTGGCTCCCCGGAATCATTCGCTGGAATAATGCCCACAAGTGAGAGAGAATATTAGGGCTATGTCTAGCGGAGAGTGGACTATCCCCCGGCAACTCAAACCACCGGGCGGATAAATCCGCCAGCACCGCTCCGCAATGTTGCGAGTCCGCAGCACTTGCGCTACGCCGGTGGAGTCTCCGGGTAACTCATAAACGGCGCCTGTCGGCGCCAACCTTATTCAGCAACGAGTCCTGCAATCCGCGGCTTGTTCTACGGGGAGACATTTTGCATGGCCACTACCACAATCGAAGTTGATGCAGCCGCGAGCAACCATCGGCATGCCGGGCTGGAGCGCTGGGTCGCAGAAGTAGCCCAGATGTGCAAACCCGATCGGGTCCACTGGTGCGATGGCTCGCCCGAGGAATATCAGGCGTTGCTGCGCTTCTTGACTCTCGCCGGGATCGCGATCCCGCTGAATCCAGCGAAGCGCCCGAACAGCGTCTTGGTCCGCTCAGACCCCGCGGATGTGGCCCGGGTGGAGGATCAGACGTTTATCTGCTCGCGAACCAAGGAAGAGGCCGGACCGACGAACAACTGGGAAGATCCGGCGAAGATGAAGCAGAAGTTGGCGGAATTCTTTGCCGGCTCGATGGTAGGCCGCACCATGTACGTCGTTCCTTATAGCTTGGGTCCGATCGGGTCGCCTGCGGCGAAGATCGGAGTGGAGATCACCGATTCGACATACGTTGTGGTCAGCATGCATATCATGACCCGCGTCGGCAGCCGGGTACTCGAGGTTCTGGGAGAAAATGGCGAATTTGTGCGCGGACTGCACTCGGTCGGTGCGCCCCTTGGTCCCAATCAGGCCGACTCGACCTGGCGCTGCAACGCCGAAAACAAATACATTTGCCATTTTCCGGAAACGCGCGAGATCTGGTCCTACGGTTCGGGTTACGGCGGCAACGCGTTGCTGGCGAAAAAATGCCACGCGCTGCGGATCGCATCGGTGCAGGCGCGTGACGAAGGCTGGATGGCCGAGCATATGCTGATTTTGAAGTTAATCAGTCCATCCGGCCAGGCGAAGTACATTACCGGCGCGTTTCCGTCGGCTTGCGGCAAAACCAACTTATCAATGCTGATCCCGACGATCCCGGGTTGGAAGGTGGAGGCGATCGGGGATGACATTGCTTGGATGAAATTTGGCAGCGATGGCCGGCTCTACGCCATCAATCCGGAATACGGCTTCTTCGGCGTCGCGCCGGGCACGAGCATGAAGTCGAACGCCAACGCCATGCTCAGCGTAACCAAGAACTCCATTTTCACGAATTGTGCCATGACCCTCGACGGCGACGTGTGGTGGGAGGGGATGACCGATGAGAAGCCCTCCCGAGCTGTGGATTGGCTGCGGCGGCGCTGGACCCCTGATTCAGGGCGGAAGGCGGCGCATCCCAATGCGCGGTTCACGGCTCCGGCGACGCAATGCCCGGTGATTGCTCCTGAGTGGGAGGACCCCAAGGGTGTTCCGATCGATGCGATCCTTTTCGGCGGGCGGCGGGCGGGAATTGTTCCGCTGGTCACCGAGGCCTTCCACTGGCAGCACGGTACTTTCCTGGCCGCGACAGTCAGCAGCGAGACGACGGCTGCGATCACTGGCAAAGAGGGACGCTTGCGCCGAGATCCCATGGCCATGCTTCCATTTTGTGGCTACAACATGGGCGACTACTTTGCGCATTGGCTCAAGATGGGGGCGCGGTCGAGCCCATCAAAGCTGCCGAAGATCTTCTACGTCAACTGGTTTCGTCAGGACAAAAACGGCAAATTCCTATGGCCGGGTTATGGCGAGAACAGCCGCGTGTTGAAGTGGATCTTCGAACGCTGCGATGGCAAAGTGCATGCGAACGATACTCCGATCGGACGGATTCCCGAGGTCGCCGATCTCGACACCAGCAGATTGGAGATGCCCGCGGCCAACGTGGCCGAGTTGCTCAGCGTCGACATCGAAGGCTGGCTGGCTGAGTTGCCGCTGATCAAGGAGCATTTCGCCAAGTTCGGCAGCCATCTTCCTGAGGGTTTGAATGCAGAGGTGAACGCTCTCGAAGAACGTCTGGGCACGGCGAAGAAATAGGATCCCAGCCCTTGGGTCTCAGGCCTTAGGTCTTAGGAAAGAAAACCCTAAGACCTTACACCTAAGACCCGAAAGACCGGAACTTTGTGCGAGGCAGAAGCTTTCTCTCTATAATTTTCCCGCCGCCAGCGCATGTTTTGATATAGTTCCGCACTGTCATGCCGAGTTCGTTCGCGCACGAAGTGAATCCTCCTGCTCCAGTCCCAGGTCCTTCACTCACCCGAAATCAGATTCGCGGCTTCTGGGCAGCGTGGGGTGGATGGACCCTCGACGGCATGGATTCGGTCGTCTATGCACTCGTGCTCGTGCCCGCGTTGCGCGATTTGCTTCCCCGTTCCGGCATCGCCGCCAACAAAGGCAACATCGGCTACTACGGATCCTTATCATTTGCTCTGTTTCTGGTCGGCTGGGGACTCGCCTTCCTCTGGGGCCCCATCGGCGACAGATTCGGCCGTGTTCGCACGCTCATGCTCACCATCGTTTGGTATTCGGTGTTCACATTTCTGAGCGCCTTCGTCACCAGCGTTTGGCAGCTTGCGTTTTTTCGCCTCCTTGCCGGCATCGGCATTGGCGGCGAATGGGCCATGGGCGGTACGTTCGTCGCCGAAGAATGGCCCGAGAACCGGCGCCGCATGGGTGCGGGGTTCATGCACACCGGCTACTACGTTGGCTTTTTTCTCGCAGCGCTGGCCAACTACGGTATCGGCAGCCACTACGGTTGGCGTTCCATGTTTATCGTCGGTGGTCTGCCCGCGCTGCTGCTGGCTTGGATTCGCCACGGCGTTGTGGAACCCGCTGCCTGGAAGAAGAAAGAAAGCGTGGTCCGGTCGTGGGCAGTCTGGCGTCCATTCGGGATATTATTTGCGTCCGCCTGGCGCCGCCGCACAATTTTGAATGCCTTACTGATGCTGGCTTCCATCTCCGGCCTGTGGGCCGGAACTGTATACGCTCCAACCGCCATTACGGCGCTGGCTGAGGCCGGTGGCCACGTCGGGCCGGCTGCCGCTCAAATCGCCTCCTGGGGAGTGATGTTGATCTCCTTTGCCACGATCCTCGGCTGCCTGGCCATGCCGTGGCTGGCGGAGCGGCTCGGCCGCCGCGGGGCGCTCGCCTTCTTTTTCACTCTGATGATGGTTTTCATCGCGCTCACGTTTGGCAAAGTCTTTTACCTCGGACCGAGCGCCCTTCCATGGTTTTTCGTTTGTCTGTTCTTCCTTGGTTTCGGCGGCGCTAACTTCGCCGTCTATACTCTCTGGCTGCCCGAGCAATATCCCACGGAATGCCGCGCCAGCGCTTTTGCTTTCTCGACTTCATTCGCCCGATTTGGCGGCGCAGGCATCACGTTCTTGGTGGGAAGCGGCGTCCGGCATTTCGGGTCGCTCGGAACGCCGGTCGCGATGACGTCGATCGCGTTTGCCTTGGGGTTGCTGCTGATTCCATTCGGCGCGGAAACGCGCGGCCAGAGCTTGCCGGGCTGATCGCTGGGCCGAAGAAAAGGCTCTCTTCGTCGAAGAGAGCCACATGCTTTCTTGCTGCTATCGGCTTGCGCTACGCCACGCCTCGCGCCTTTATTGGCGCTGGGACTCTGACCGCGTGCAGCCCGATGTTCGATTCCTCGACCGTGCGGGTTGCCAGAGGCTTGAGCCAGAACAAAGCCAGAAACGCGGCGATAAGGTCGCAGGCAATCATCGCCCAGAAGACCTTGGTCCAGGAGCCGGTCTTTTCAAACATCCAAGCCGCGCCAACACCGGCGAAGAACGCACCTGCTCCCTTGGCGGTGTAGACAATGCCGTAGTTTGTGGTCGCCCAGGTCCTCCCGAACAAATCTCCGGTGATGGAGGGGAAAAGCGAAAAAATCTCACCCCAGGCGAAGAAGCACAAGCCCGACAGCGCGATGAACCACACCGGACGGCTGATCAGTTGGAGCAGCGCAAATACCGCGATTGCTTCCAAGCTGAAAGCGATGAACATGGTGTTCTCCCGCCCGATATGGTCCGACACCCATCCCCAGAAGGGCCGCGTCAGCCCGTTCAGGTAGCGGTCCACCGTGATCGCCATCACCAGAGCCGTCATGCCAAAGGCGACGACGACTTTGTCGACATGGTAGGAGGTGGCCATGGGGTTAAGTTGAGCTGTCACCACCAGGCCGCCGAAGGACAACATGGTCATCATCAGGTAGATGACATAGAAGGAAGGTTGGCGCAGCATCTGCCATGGGGTCATATCCACGTTAGAACTGCGTACATGTTGCTTGATTTTGACTTCCTTCTCGATCCAGCCGGGAGGTGTCCAGCCCAGCGGAGGCCGAGCCAGGAAGAGGGCCGCGAACAGGACCACGACGCCCTGGATGATCCCGCAGACGATGAGTGTGTGCTGATAGCCGGACGCCTTGATCATCTTGTCGATCGGAGAAACGGTCAGAGCCGTTCCAATACCGTAGGCGCCCGCGGTGAGACCGACACAGAGCCCGCGGTGGTCAGGAAACCACTTCAGCGCGTTGCCGATCGTTCCGCCGTAGACGATGCCGGCGCCGACGCCGCCCAGACAGTACCAAAAATACAGCTTGCCCAGAGTTTCGGCTTGACCTGAAAAAATCCAACTCAGGCCAACCAGGATGGCTCCGCCACCCAGCATCAAGCGTGGACCGACCCGGTCGACCAGATAACCTTCAAACGGAACCAGCCAGGTTTCGACGATGATGAAGAGACTAAAGATGCCCTGAATCGCCGTCAGTGTGACATGCAGGTGGGACTGCATGGGTTTTGTGAAGAGGGTCCAGGCGTACTGGAGGTTCGCGATCGCCATCATCGCGATAATACCGGCGACCAACTGGGCCCAACGGTTTACTATGCGCGATGGGTGAATAAGAGGGGCAACGGCTTCGGCCATAGATACACCTCCTGCGTGTCGTCAGACTCTAAGGCTTACTTCTAAACCGCCAGTCCCTTGCCTGCGATCTGTTCCACAGAGGTGCGCGACGAGACTTAACTTTGCCCACCGTTCTCTACGCGGGCGCGGTATCGGCCTCCACGTCTGTGCGGAATGGGATCACACCGGGAACCAGCCACTTTTCCCACATCTCATCGACTTTACTTTGGAAGTAATCGATATCATCATTGGTAAAGTGCGCGAATCTTCCTTGCCTTAGTAAGTAATCCCGTACGGGCTGCCGCTGGATCTTCTTGGCGGCGATTTGCTGCGTCCTGCCAGTTAGCTTCAGCACACCGTCTTCCACTTCGTAGAGCGGCCAAATCCCCGTATTGACGGCTAGTTCGCCCAGTTCGTGGGAGATGTAAGGGTCGTAATCCCAACCCTTTGGGCAGGGATCGAGAGAGTGAATGAAGGTGGGGCCCCCAATAGCGAGCGCCTTGCGCATGGAATTCATTGCGGCCAGGCCATAGGACATGCAAACCGTTGCAACGTATCGGCAGGTCGGATGACCCGCCGCCATCATGCCCGCCATGTTCTTTTTCCAGCGGCGATGCATGATTCTCTTTACCTTGCCCGGCGTACTGAACGTTGTATTGGCTCCCCACGGAGTGCTGCCTGAAAGCTGAATGTCAGTGTTGGCGTACGACTCGTTGTCATACATTAGAATAAGGCAGTTGTAATCGGGGTGAGTCAGAGTTGCCGAGATCGCTCCTACGCCCATATCCGCCCCGCCGCCATCGCCGCAGAAGGCGATCACGTTGATAGGCTCTTTTTTCATCTTCCCTTTGCGCATGAGCACTTTCAGAGCTGCGGCGGTGCCCAGGGCCGCCGATCCGCTGCTCCCCAGTTGGGTGTGCATCCAGGGAAGCACCCACGAGGTGCTGTAGTACGTGGTGTTCGCCACATACATACAGCCAGTGCTGCCCAGCACAATGGTTCTGGGGCCGGCGGCCTTGGCCATCATCTTCATCACCAGCGCCGACTCACAGCCCTGGCAGGTGCGGTGACCGGAAGTGAAGTACTCCTCCAGCGGGATCTTCTTGACGGCCTTGAAGGGATCTAGCTTCTGGGTCGGATCGATCTGTACGTAGGTAGCCATAATTCTTCATCCTCTCTGACGTTCAAGAACCATCAGCAAAAAACGGATTACTCGCGCAATCCGATCCATTGAGTTAGGGGCTGCTTCTTGCCATCTGCAGCGTTGTAGACTCCCTCTGCCATCTTCTGCACATCAGGCACAGTGACTTCGCGCCCACCGAGACCGCAAATAAAATCCACCACCGGCGGTTTCTTGCCGGGTCCGGGATACAGTGCGTGGCGAACCTCGCCGGCCAGCACGCCTCCGGCATAGGGCGAGCCGAACGAGTAGTCGCGATCGATGACCCCGATCGCGGCAAAGCGCTGCAACGACTTCGCCAGTTCTTCCGCGGCAAACGGCCGGAACCAACGCATGCGCACAAAGCCGACTCGCTTACCCTGTTTGCGCATCTCCCGGATCGCCACCTTCACCGAGATGGAGAGCGTTCCCATTCCCATCAGAACAATATCGGCATCATCGGTCATGTACTCTTCGAAGAATGGATTGCCATACGAGCGTCCAAAGATGCGCTCGAAATCGGCATAGGCTTCCTTGATCACGCCATAAGACCGCTCCATGGCGGCGTAGTTCTGCCGGCGAATCTCCATGACCCAATCTTCATTGCCCTGGGGTGCCACGGTGATGGGATTGTCCGGATGGAGCAGCAAGTCCCCGCGATTGTAAGGCGGCAGGAATTCGTTCACCTTCTCCTGCGATGGGATTTTGACCAGCGCCTGCGAGTGAGTTAGAAACGCGCCGTCGCAACTGATGGCGCAGGGCAGGAAGATACGTCGGTCCTCCGCTACCCGATAAGCAATGAGCGCGGTGTCCAGTGCCTCTTGCGCGTTGTCCACCCAAACCAATTGCCAGCCCAGATCGCGGACCGTCAGCGCGTCGTTGTGCTCCACGCCGAAGGCTCCAGGATCATCCAACGCCCGGTTACCCACCATTGCGATCATGGGAATGCGTAGAGCGGGAGTTACCGTGAGCGCTTCCATGGCGTACATCCAGCCGACACCGCTGGAGCCGCAAAACACTCGCGCTCCGCAGGCGGACGCGTGCTTCACGATTTCAAACTGCGAGTGTTCGCCCTCGGCGACGATATATTCGCAGTCCATTTCGCCGTTCGCGACCAGCTTGCAGACGTACTGCATGACGGTGTCGTAGGGACGGATGGGGTACGCCGTTATTACGTCAACGTCCGCCAGCTTGCACGCCACCGCGATGGCTTCGCTGCCGGTGATTAAGGCGGTTTCCTCAATCTTGTGTTTCTGTTCTTCAACTACTGTGGCCACTGCCATGGCGGACTCTCCTCGTAAAGGCAAGCTCTAATGCTATTTCCCGCGAGCGATCTCGAGCATCTCCGGAATTTGCTCCTCATACTGCCCGCGATAGCGGAACCCGTGCGACCGCTCCGGATGCGACTTAATCTTCTCTTCCAGCCAGACTTTGTACCCGTCTTTGTCCTTGCGCCAGTCTTCCCACTGACTGCTGTTGTCTTTGAATTCCG
>OCZU010002796.1_pt1 | contig 11063 bp, 9 predicted proteins | sample 1539001 | NCBI WGS metagenome assembly OCZU01 (sample SAMEA3539306, study PRJEB22396) | soil metagenome | biome: tundra; feature: field; material: soil | place: USA | collected 2010-05 | depth 0.15 m
CGAGCCTCAGACTGATTATGGCCTCTGCGGACCAACCGATCACCATGTTCGACGCCGTCGCGGCCGTGGTGGGGGAGCGGCTGAGCCTGGCCGTGTGGACTTACGACCGCCGCTTCGATCTGCTGCGATCGAAACGCTGGCAATAGCCAAGTGACCCCAGATTATAATCGGCCAATGCCCACTTCTTTTCGCCGGCTGCCGCTGCTAATCGTTCCGTTCGCATTTGCGCTCGATTCCGCCGCACAGCCAGCCCTGACCGCCGCCGACTACGCGCGCGCCGAGAAGTTCATGGGGTACAACACGAACCCCCTCGTGTATCACGCGGTGCATCCGGCGTGGACCCCCGACGAACGCCTGTGGTACCGCGACACCGACGCCGACGGCGCCCGCTTCGTGCTCTTCGACCCCGCCAAGCTCGCCAAAGAACCAGCCTTCGACCACGCCAAGCTCGCGGCTGCCCTCTCGGCCGCGACCGGGAAGAAGTACGAGGCGAACAAACTGCCGTTCAACGCGATCGAGCTATCGGAGGACGGGGTTTCCCCTTCATTCGGCGTTTCATTCCAAATTGGCGCGCAGCGGTACCGGTGTGACCGCCAGGGCAGCCAGTGCGCAGTGGAACAAGGCGGCGCCGCGACAGGCGGCCGTGGCCGGACCGATGCTCCTTCGCCGGACAAGAAGAAGACGGCTTTCATCCGCGAATACAACCTGTGGGTGCGCGATATCGCAACCGGCAAGGAGACCCAGCTTTCGACCGATGGCGTAAAGGACAACTCCTACGCGCTGGATAACGCCGGCTGGGTGAAGACCGACCGGGTGATCGTCGCTTGGTCGCCCGATTCGAAGAAGATCGCCACCTTCCAACAGGACCAGCGCAATGTGGGCGAGATGTACCTGGTGGAGACTAAGGTGGGGCATCCCGTGCTGCATGCGTGGAAGTACCCTTTGCCGGGGGACGAGACCGTGGCGATGATCCGGCGGGTGATCGTGGATGTGGAAGCGCCGCGGGTCATCCCCTTGCAGATGCCGCCGGACCAGCACCGGTCCACGCTGTGCGACCACGTCGTCTGCCGGGGCAGTGACTGGGCGGACGTGGAGTGGAGCCCGGATTCGAGCCAACTGGCGTTCGTTTCCACGTCGCGCGACCACAAGCAGGAGACGCTGCGCATCGCCAGTGCGGCGGACGGCGCCGTGCGCGACGTTATGGAAGAGCGCGCCGCGACGCAGTATGAATCCGGCCAGGGCATGGCGAACTGGCGCTATCTGCCCGTCTCCAATGAATTCATCTGGTATTCGGAGCGCAGCAATTGGGGCCACCTCTACCTCTACGACGTGGCCACCGGCAAGCTTAAGAACCAGATCACGTCAGGCGACTTCGTGGTTACGCAGTTGTTGCGCGTGGATGAGACGGCGCGCACGCTCTACTTCCTGGCCGACGGGCGGGAGAAGGGGCGCGATGCCTATTTCGATCACCTGTATCGTGTGGGCTTCGATGGCAGCGGGCTCACACTGCTGACGCCCGAGGATGCCAACCACGAAGTGACCTTCTCGCCCTCGGGCCGCTTTTTTGTGGACAACTACTCGAAGCCCGCTGCGCCGCCGGTAAGCGTATTGCGCGACGCCGACGGGAAGCTGCTGGCGACGCTCGAAAAGGCGGACAGCTCCAAGCTGGAGGCGGCGGGATGGAAGCCTCCGGAGGCAATCGTGGTGAAGGCGCGCGACGGCGTGACCGATCTCTACGGCCTGCTATTCAAGCCGACCAACCTCGACCCGGGGAAAAAGTATCCCATCGTCAACCACATTTATCCTGGACCGCAGGGCGGCAGCGTAGGCGGCCGGTCGTTCGAGGCGGCGCGCGGCGATGCGCAGGCGCTCGCCGAACTGGGATTCATCGTCGTGACGATCGATGGCATGGGAAACCCGCAGCGCTCGAAGAGCTTCCACGACGCCTATTACGGCAACATGGGCGACAATACGCTGCCCGACCAGGTGGGCGGCATGCAGCAACTGGCGCGGCGGTTTCCCTGGATCGACATTGAACGGGCGGGCATCTGGGGACACTCCGGCGGCGGTTACGCCGCGGCGGATGCCATGTTCCGCTATCCGGACTTCTTCAAGGTCGGGATCTCGGAGGCCGGCAACCACGACAACCGCGAGTACGAGGACGATTGGGGCGAGCGCTATCAAGGGCTGCTGCGCAAATCGGGCGACGGCACGAATTACGACGACCAGGCCAATCAGAATTTCGCCAAGAATCTGAAGGGCCACCTGCTGCTGGCGCACGGCACGATGGACACCAACGTGCCGCCGTATAACACGCTGCTGGTGGTGAACGAGCTAATAAAGGCTAACAAGGATTTCGATCTGCTGCTGCTGCCCAACCGCCACCACGGGTTCGGCAGTGAGCCGTATATGGTGCGGCGGCGGTGGGACTATTTCGTGCGGTATTTGATGGGCGCGGAGCCTCCGAAAGAATATGAATTGAAGGCGCCGGCTAATGGGATGGGTGGTGCGCCGGAGTGAAGGAAAAGCGGTGCGGGTCTCCTGGCCCGACTTGTTGGGTGGGACGGCTCACCCAATCCACGCAGCACCTGCTCGGTCAGTGAATCCTCAAAGATCCGCGTTCATCGGCGTTCATCGGCGGCCAATAATAAAGGCTCTTAGTCAGTTAGAGGTGTTGGTTAGTGACGGCACGTTGATATTGGCCGCCGATGAACACCGATGAACGCGGATCTTTTGGGGCGGAATCACAGGATTCGATTTGTCCAGCCGATTCGTGGACACTACACTTAGCGTAAATCCGCATGCATCTGCGGCTGTCCCGTTCCGCCCGGCGGCGCGTCCACGTATTCGATCCAGCCGTCCATCATTTCCATTTCGCTGGCTTCACCCCAGCGCACCACCTTCGCGGGATCGGGGTTCAGCGGATTATTCGGCGAGTTGTCGAAGTGCGAGACGATGGCCAGCCGCGTGCCCTTCGGTATGAACTTCGGCTGTTCCATCCGGTAAGTGATCTGCCAGTTGAAATTGTAGTGCGGCACCAGCAGGAGAGTCTCCTTCCGGCCGTCAGGATAAGTCGCTTCGAACCGCGCGTCCTTGCCTCGCAGATGCATGTGCGGCGTCAGGCTGGTTAGGTACATGTCCTGTTTGAAGGTGTGACACTCAGTAACTTCCACGTTCGGGTCGCCGGCCGGGATGCGGAAGAAGTAGTTCGATAGGTCAACACGCTTGGCAACCTGCTTGGGCGGTTCTTTGGCAAAGATCAGGCCTACGGACGTCACGTCGATCTCCGGTTTCTTCGTCGCTTTGGAGTAGTGGATCTGGAAGCCGAGGTTGGAGCCGGCGGGGATCTTGCGCGCGGTTCCCTGGGGATAAACGTCCGGCCCTCTTCCGGGGAGGTAGGAACTGATCAGGCCCCCGCTACCAAAGTTTTCGTCGCGCGGTTTGTCGCCGGGCCAATAGGAATTGTCGTCGACTATGCAGCCGTCATCGATCACCGGCGCTTCGTAGCGTATCCACGAGAGCTTGCCTTCGTGGACCTTGAGCCAGTCCGCATAGGCCGATTGCGGATCCGCCGGCTCCTCTTTCTTGGGGCTGGCGGGTTTGGGCTTGGCCGGCGCGTTGACGAAAACATGCGCGTGGTGGACGATTCTGCGATTGGTCGGACGCAACTCGGCCGCGACCACCCATTTGTCTTCGGTGAAGTTGGTGGGTACGGTGAAGTACTCGTATTCGTCGGGCCCATCGGCCGTCAGAGAATGCGGGGGAATCGAGATGATCACGTCCGGCTTGCCGATCCTCCAATCGGTCGAGAACACCGGCGCCGCGGGCAGCCGTTGTGGGTCGCCCTCCTTCGACCCTTGATCGACCCAGGCCTTGATGGTGGCGATTTCCTCGCCGCTGAGGCTCCAGTCGTTGGACCATTTGCCGTAGCGCGGATCGGCCTTCCAGGGTGGCATCTGCCGGGTCAATACCGCTTCGCGAATGGCGGCCGCCCAGGGACGCGTCTGCCGATACGTCAGAAGCGCCATAGGGGCGATGTCGTCCGGGTGGTGGCACGTCGCGCAGTGTTTGTAGAGGATGGGCGCCACATCGGCGCTATAGGTGATTTCGCCGCAAAGTAGTGGGGATGCGGCGGGGAACAGAGCGGCAAGGGCCAGGGCGGGCAGCTTCATGAATCGCCTCCGAGTTACTCTGAGTGTAGCGCAACGCCAGGGGTTTGGCCGCGGATGGCGTGGTAGGCACGGGCAGATTCGAACTGCCGACCTGTCGCTTAGGAGGCGACCGCTCTATCCATCTGAGCTACGTGCCCGCGATCCTATCTATTATATCGTCGTTATCTCGTGGCGCCGCTGCAGCGCTTCAAGCCTTTGCGGCCGATGTCGGTCCGGTAGTGCATTCCGTCGAAATGGATCAGACGCGCCGCGGCATACGCATTGTCAATTGCGGCCGCCAGGTCCGCACCGGAGGCGGTGACACCGAGGACGCGGCCACCGCCGGTTTCGAGTCCCCCGGACCCTAGGCGCGTGCCCGCGTGGAAGACGGTGGCGCCCGCGGCTTCGGCGGCTTCGATTCCATGGATCGGCTGCCCGGCAGCGAAAGCACCGGGATAACCGCCGGATGCCAGTACCACGCAGACCGAGGGTCCGGGCTTCCATTCGATGCGCGTGGCGGGCAACGCGCCGCGCGCTGCCGCGAGCAGTAATGGCGCTAAGTCGGTCTGCATCCGGTGCATGATGGGCTGAGTTTCCGGGTCGCCCAAGCGGACGTTGAACTCCAGCACCTTGGGTCCCGCGCTGGTCATCATCAATCCGGCGTAGAGGAAACCGGTGAAGCCGGTTGCATCGATGGTGGGGCGGATGATGCGATCCAGGATCGTGCGGCTCTCCGCCGCGGTAAGGATGCGGGAATCGCAGTACGCCCCCATGCCGCCCGTGTTGGGACCCGCGTCGCCGTCGAAGACCGCTTTGTGATCCTGCGTTGGTTCAAGCGGAACCACGTTGCGGCCGTCGCTCAGCACGATGTAGCTGACCTCTTCTCCAGCCAGGAACTCTTCAATCACGAAGGGCGGCTTCAGAGACGTTAGAGCGGCTTCGGCGAACGCCCGATCCTCGGCGATGACCACGCCTTTGCCCGCGGCGAGGCCGTCCTGTTTGATCACGACAGGATAGCTGAAACGATCCAGCGCGCGATGCGCTTCGGCGGCATTCGGGGCTGCCACGAAGGCGGCAGTGGGGATGTTACTTTTCTGTAGAAAGTTCTTTGCAAATACCTTGCTGCCCTCGAGCTGCGCGGCTGCGGCGGTGGGACCGAAGATCGCGCGGCCTCGCGCGCGAAACGCGTCGACTACCCCAGCCACCAGCAGCGCCTCGGGACCCACGACAGTCAGATCGGCATCCACCGATTCGGCGACGCGCAGGTAAGCGTCTGGCGATCCGTCGCCCGCGGGCAGACACCCCGCTACGCGCGCGATGCCCGGATTGCCCGGCGTGGCGAAGACCCGCTCCACTTCCGGGCTCTGTGCGAGGCGCCACGCCAAAGCGTGCTCGCGTCCGCCACCGCCGATAATCAAGACCCTCATAGCCGATACAATGATAACAATGCACGAGACGTACGACATTGTCGTTATCGGGGCGGGACACGCGGGATGCGAGGCGGCGCGGGCATGCGCCCGCATGGGGCTGCGGACGGCCATGGTCGCCATGAATCTGGACCTGATCGCGCAGATGTCGTGCAATCCCGCCATAGGCGGCATCGCCAAAGGGCACTTGGTGCGTGAGATCGACGCGCTGGGCGGAGTCATGGGCGAGGTCACCGATGCGGTCGGCATTCAGTTCCGGCTGCTCAACACCAGCCGCGGTCCGGCGGTGTGGTCGCCGCGCGCGCAGTGCGATAAGAAGATGTACCGGGTGCGCATGCGCGAAGTGCTGGAGCGCGAGCCTAACCTGCGCATCAAGCAGGCGGAGGTTGCGTCGCTGGAGATCGTGGACGGGCCGGAGCGCCGGGCGACCGGGGTGCGGCTGCGCGACGGCCGCAGCATCGGTGCGGGCGCGATCATTGTCACGACCGGGACGTTCTTGAACGGCCTGGCACACGTGGGCGAGATGCAGTATAGCTGCGGACGCAATGGCGAAGCGCCCTCGCAGCTTCTTGGGGAGCAGTTGCGGACGTTGGGCCTGCAGTGGACCCGCCTGAAAACGGGAACGCCGCCCCGGTTGGACGGCCGCACCATCGACTGGAGCCGCTTCGAGCCGCAGGCGGGCGATCCGGAGCCTACACCCTTCTCCTTTCTGACCGATAAGATCGACCGGCCCCAAGTGGAGTGCCACATCGCGTACACCACCGAGGAGACGCATCGCATCCTGCGGGAGGCCATCCCGCGCTCCCCTCTGTACAGCGGTCAAATCGAGGGGGTGGGGCCGCGCTATTGTCCGTCGATCGAAGACAAGGTCGTGAAATTTCCCGACAAACTGCGGCACCAGATCTTTTTGGAGCCGGAAGGCCTGGACACCAACGAGGTCTACGTCAACGGGATGTCCACCAGCATGCCGATTGACGTGCAGGCGGCCATGGTGGCCTCGGTGCCGGGGTTGGAACTGGCGGAGATGATCCGGCCAGGCTACGCGATTGAATACGACGCGATCGATCCGCGGGAACTGAGCCATACCCTGGAGGTGAAGTCGATCCGGGGATTGTATCTGGCCGGGCAAATCAACGGCACGTCGGGGTACGAAGAGGCGGGATGCCAGGGTTTGGTGGCCGGGATCAATGCGGCGTGTTCGCTGCGCGGCATGCCGCCGGTAGTCATCGCGCGCACGGAGGGCTACACCGGCATCCTGGTGGACGATCTTGTTACGAAAGGCGCCGACGAGCCGTACCGCATGTTCACTTCGCGGGCGGAGTTCCGGCTGCACCTGCGTATCGACAATGCGGATGCGCGGCTCACTCCCCTCGGCCGGCGCGCGGGGCTGGTTACGGATGAGCGGTGGGAGATGTTCTCGCGCAAGCAGCGTCAGAAGGATCGCCTCACCGCGGCGCTGGGGCAGCATCGGCACGGGCAATGGCTCAAGCGGCCCGAGGCTTCGATCGGCGAACTCGGCGCTTGGGTGCGGGAGACTTTGGGCGAGGAACCTGTGCGCGGGCTACTCACTACCGTCGAAACCGAGATCAAATACAACGGTTATATCGCGCAACAGGAACGGCAGATCGAGCGGCTCAAGGATGCCGAGCGGCGGCCCATTCCAGGGTCTTTCGGTTTTGGCGGGATACCGGGCCTATCACGCGAGATTCGCGAGAAGCTGGAGCGAGTTCGTCCGGAAACCTTGGGCCAGGCGGCGCGCATTCCAGGCGTCACTCCGGCCGCCATCGCGATTCTGGATGTCTACCTGAGCTTGGGCCATGTTCGCTGAATTGCTGCGCTCGAAGTTGGCCGGCATCTGCGAGTTGTCCGAGCCGCAGATCGAGCGGCTGAAGCTGCACTATGAGTTGCTCACGCGCTGGAACACGGTCCTGAGTCTGACGAGCGTGCGAACGCTTGAGGAGGTGGTCGAGCGGCACTATTGCGAGTCCGTATTCGCCGCCTGTTATCTGACGGAGGCCCCGGCTTCGGTCGCCGACATTGGGTCGGGGGCGGGCTTCCCGGGAATCCCTATCGCGATTGTGCGGCCGGACTGTTCGGTAGTGCTGATTGAGTCGCACCAGCGGAAGGCGACCTTTCTGAAAGAGGCGTCGCGGGACTTGGCGAATGTGCGCGTGATAGCGAAGAGAGCGGAGGACGTGGCGGAGCGCTTCGACTGGGTGGTTTCGCGCGCGGTGCGGTACTCGGATATTGCCGGGGCTCTAAAGAAGCTAGGGCGAAATGCCGAACTTTTGACTGGGGAAGTGCGGGCCGAAGACCTGCAAGGGTTCGAATGGCGGGAACCGATCCGGCTTCCTTGGGGCGAACGGCGGCACCTGTGGATTGGGAGCAATTCGGCCATCCGCGCCGTTTAACCCAGCGCGTTTCACGTGAAACACCGACCTAAATGACGAGAGGTTTCACGTGAAACAGGGGTATCCCAACTAGGTTCTATTGCGCCGCGGATCAATCGTGGTAGCATGACCGCTTGGGCAAGATCCTCGCCATCACCAACCAGAAGGGCGGCGTTGGGAAGACAACCACCGCCATCAACGTAGCTGCCGCTCTGGCCGCCAACGACCTCCGCGTCCTCGTTATCGATTCCGACCCCCAGGGTAACGCTACGACCGGAATGGGGGCCACGAAGGACCCCGACCGCCCCAGCCTGTACCAAGTCCTGTTGGGTGCAGCGGAGATCGCGGATGCCGTCGTCCATACGGGATTCGAGGGGCTTGACTTGGTCCCCGGCGACAAGAATCTGGTAGGCGCGAATCTCGAGCTGGTGGATACGCCGCGCCGCGAATTCCGCCTCCACGATAAGGTGAATGCGGCCCGCGCTCAATACGACTTCATCTTGATCGACTGTCCGCCGGCGCTCGATCTGCTGACTCTGAACGCCCTAATCGCCGCCGATTCCGTCCTCGTCCCCATCCAGTGCGAGTTCTTCGCTCTGGAGGGCATCTCCGAATTGATGGACACCATCCAGCGCATTCGCGAATCGTTCGAGCACCCCCTGGAAATCGAGGGCATTCTGCTCACTATGTTCGACGACCGCACGAACCTCACCCGCCAGGTAGCCAACGATCTCAGAGACTTCTTCCGCGAAAAGGTCTTCCAAACCGTTATTCCGCGCAGCATTCGCTTGGCTGAAGCGCCCAGCCATGGACAGACCATCCTGGCCTACGATGTACGCTCGCGCGGCGCGGAGAGCTACATCCGCCTCGCCAAGGAGATTCTGGAGAATGAACAAAAACGTGGACAATCCGCGCAGAGCGCTCGGTAAGGGGCTGAGCGCGCTGCTGCCGACCCGGCCCACGGCGCAGCCTCCGGTCGAACCAACTCATCTCGGGGAAGAGGTCGCGCAGCTCCCTATCGAGCTGATCGAACCCAATCCACTGCAACCCCGGCGCGTCTTCCAGCATGATCGCATCGAGGAGTTGGCGCAGTCCATCCGCGCCAATGGTATCATACAGCCGCTCGTCGTCCGGCGGCGGGCGGAACGGTATCAACTCGTTGCCGGTGAACGCCGCTGGCGCGCCGCCAAGATCGCTGGCGTGGCCCGGGTACCCGCTGTAATTCAAGACATCCCCGATGAGCGGCTGCTGGAGATCACGCTGATCGAAAATATTCAGCGGGAGGATCTGAACGCGATCGAAACCGCACAGGCGTTCGACCGCCTGTGCCGCGAATTGCAATTGAATCACGAAGAAGTGGGCCGCCGGACGGGCAAGGACCGATCGACAATCGCAAACCTGATCCGGCTCCTGCAGCTCCCCCCGGATATACAACAACTGATCGCCGAGAGAAGACTGTCGATCGGCCACGCACGCTGTCTTCTTACGCTGCCGACCGCCGAGCTGCAAAGGGAGGTGGCCGAGAAGTCGGTTGCGCAAGGCTGGTCGGTGCGGCAGGTCGAACGGCTGACCCAAAAGATGATGGAAGACCGCAAGCCCAAGGCGGTCGATGAGGTCCAATCCGATCCCAACGTGAAGGCAGCCATTCAGGAATTGGAAAGGGTGCTCGGAACCAAGGTTCGAATTATCGAGCGGGCCCGCCAGAAAGGCCGCATTGAAATCGAGTATTACTCCGCCGAAGACCTGGATCGAATCTACGCGGCGATCGTCGGCGACTCAAGCTAACTACTTTAGAATCTCTAATATAGAAGCGAGTTCGGTGCGGATGCGAGCTAGCGGATCGGGCGTGAACAGGTCCCCCTGCTTTCGGTCGCGCGCCTGGGGTCTGCTCGCTTTGGAGTCGTTGTGGAGGGATTGCCGTGCCCCTTCAATAGTGTACCGCTTGTCGTACAACAAATGCTTGATTTTGAGCAGAAGTTCGACGTCTTTGCGCCGGTATAAGCGGTGCCCGGTGCCGGACTTCTTCGGCGCGAGGCTTGGAAACTCGGTCTCCCAATAGCGCAGGACATACGGTTCGACGGCCAGCAAACCGGCCACCTCGCCGATCCTAAAGTACAACTTGTCCGGTATCTCGGGTGTATCACTGGTTACTTCCGGATCTGTCATCAGCCTTCCGTCATACTACCCTACTGCGCCCGGATTGTCACGATGGGGCAACGCCGGCCGGGTGGTTAGGTACGCGATTGGAGGTTTGGCAAGCGCTAGCGCTAGCTGGGCCCTTAGCTTAGCTCAGCGGTTAGAGCAGCGGACTCATAACGTGCTTGTCCAGGATTCGGGTCCACGTGTTTTCAGCGATTTACGTCGGCATGCGTAGGGCAAACGGCATCATTCGGGCGCAGTCGGCAGAGTTTTGGGCAAAGGAAATGGGCAAGGAATTCCTCCGTGGTCCCGGCCAGTCCGCAAGGCACCGCAACCGTTTGTGGCGAAGCGCACCGAAGTTATCAATTACTCACTCGACTCCAAACTTTTTCTTCATGTCAGATGTCTTCGCCCAGGACGCGCCGCGCATGATGCTAATCAGCGTCATGAACACGGCGGCGAAGGCCCGGCGAATTGCGTCCTCGGTCAGCAACTCTGCCCGGTCAGGCGAACGGAGGGGGCGGATAACCGCCATGAATCTCGGTGTTGCGACTTTGGCAAACATCCGCTCTTCGGCCTGCGCGCGGCTGATCGGCGTGCCGCCGCGCTCAAGGTAGAGTCCGAGCATCCGACTATGCGTGCTTTGTCCAAAGTTTCGAATGTCCGAGCGCCTGGAAAAGATCGAGCAGGTCGCGTCCCTTGTTTCGCTGCAAGAGTGCGCGCAGCTTCGTCGCGACCAGTTCCTCGCGCGAAAGGGCCCGCCGATGAACACCCCCTCTCTCCTGACATGAGCAAAAGGGGGTAAGCGCAAAGGGCAAAAGCCTGCTGACCGCCGACACCGCCGACCGGGTGGTTAGGTACGCGATTGGAGGTTTTGGTAACATCAATTAAAGCGCTAGCCGGGCCCTTAGCTCAGCGGTTAGAGCAGCGGACTCATAATCCGTTGGTCGTAGGTT
>OCZU010002797.1_pt1 | contig 11062 bp, 14 predicted proteins | sample 1539001 | NCBI WGS metagenome assembly OCZU01 (sample SAMEA3539306, study PRJEB22396) | soil metagenome | biome: tundra; feature: field; material: soil | place: USA | collected 2010-05 | depth 0.15 m
CAAACATGGAGCCGACTCGGCCGATCAGGCAGCCCGGTCCACGACTCGTTCCACGGAAGATGATCAGTACCCGAAACTAATAACGAAACAAAGCTCTAGCCAGCACCAATGTGAGCCCCCTTACGGAATCGAACCGTAGACCTTCTCCTTACCATGACCACGCCGCCCCGCCCGCAGCGCACTAGCTGCACTGATCGCACAGCCGAACGCCCGGAAAGCACAGGATGCACTCACTGCGCCTGGCACCGGTCCACGACCCGTTCCACGTCCGGCAAGCCTTCCCGCCATTCCGGGTGACCCTCCGTCACCGTGCTGTAGTGACGGCGCGTGAGGGCCTTCAGGCTGCTGCGCGGCGGGCCGGCCAGGCCCGCTGCCCGGGCCGCTACGGGACAGTCCCGCGGGGGACGACCCATCGCACGGGCTGGCTCGTGATCTGCGCGACCAGGTCGTAGTCGGCGTCATAGTGCAGCACCGTGACGTGTTCCCGTTCCGCGACAGCGGCGATCAGCAGGTCAGGCAGCCCGACGGACCGCATCTGGCCGCTCCGCCACAGCTCCGCCTGGACCTGCAGCGCCCGCCGCCAGTCCTCATCTAGCGTCGCCAGCCACTCATAGCCCGCGTCCCGGTCCGCCCGCAGCTCATCAAGCTCCGCGCTCGTCCGGGCAGCCCAGGCCAGCTCGAACTCGATCACCCCGCACGTCGCCACCAGCCCCGCCTCGATCAGCGGGCCCAGCACCTCCGCCACCGGCGGATGCCGCAGCCGGGCCAGCGCGCTCGTATCGGCCAGGTACCTCGCTACCGCTGCCATGCGGCCCGCATCACCTCAGCATCCTCCAGATCCGGCAGGCCGCCCGACACCAGCCTGTGCAGATCCCGCCGCCGTGCCGCCAGCGCTGCCACCGCGCGCAGCGCCGCATTCACCGTGTCCTTCTTCGTCTGCGTCTGCAGCACCTCCGCCGCGGCAGCCAGCGACTCCTCATCCACATCGATCAGCGTCTTGGCCATCTCCACCTCCCCAACTAGTATATCTCGTGAACAGCCCGGCGGATATACAGGCAGGCGGCTGAGCCAGCGGAACACAGCAGCAAGACAAGCCCACCAGCCATCAGCAACAGCCGGCAGCAGACGCGCCCACTCGGCGAGCGGCCGCCGCCGAAACAGCCTCAGCCACAACCCTCCACGCGCGCGGGCGGCTCGTTCGGCGCGCGGTGCGGTGGATCGGCGAGGTGTCGTAGGCCACGCCAGAATCGACAGTCTGTGCTCTTCATAGGGACTATGCGGACCGACGGTGAACGGCGCCGAATCGGCAGGGCGCGACGTCAGTACTGTGGCCGCTCACGGTCAGTGATCGATACTCGACGCGGGCGCGGCCGCTCCCGGCCGGCGCGTGTGGTTCAGCGTCCTTCTGCAGTGGCCTGGTACTGCTGCACCACGCTGACCGGGATCCGCCCGCGCTCACGGACCTCGATGCCTGCTCCTTCGCCCACGCGCGGATGGCGCCGCTTCGCTGTCGCCCGGCCGCCGTCCGCCCGGCCCGGCGCGCCGGGCCGCGGCCGATCTTGCGGGCATGCTCAATGAACGGCGCGAGCTGCGCGCGGAAGGAGCGGAAATCTTTGCCGCTCAAGTCGATCTCATAGTCGGTGCCGTCGAAACCGAACCGCACGGTCTCCTCGGCCGCGCCGCCGTCCAGATCGTCTTCTAGCGCCACGGTCACTTTCTGAGCCATCTCAACCTCCGTGCCGGCGATGGGGCGGGCGCCGTATTACCGCGGCAATTATCACCCGCACCAGCCGTAATGCCGCAGATCACACGCCAGTGCAGGCATCCGATCGTGGGTGGCGGGCCCGGCCCGATTCCAGCCCCGCAGGCCAGGCAACCGAGCAGGGCGAGGCGCCGAGGCACCAGGCGCGGACCGCCCGCCGGGCCGCGCCGCCCGAGCGCGCTCCCGCGGCGTGAACGCGATGGCTCCCCCTGGGCGGCGAGAAGGCTCACTCCGTGAACCGCGGGTTCGTGCAGCACCGGCCGCCGTGGTGCTTATCGTGTCTATGTTGTGCGGATTCCCCGGGAGGTTAGATGGTGGCGGTTCCGTCCGCGCGTCCGGGCATGGGGTCTGTTCCCTTCCCTGGCGGCGTGACTTTCCGGGTGTGGGCGCCTGACGCGAGTGCCGCTGCCGTCTCGCTCGCGCAGCTTGGCGGGGGATCGATTTCGGTGCCGCTGGCGGCCGAGGCGGGCGGGATCTGGTCCGCGGACCTGGCGGGAGCGGGCGCTGGCCAGCAGTACCAGTACGTGCTAACGACGTCTCCGGCGCTGCCGCCGAAGGTGGACCCGTACGCGCGCAACGTGGTCGACGGAGGAAGCCGGGACGCGAGCGCGGCGGTGGTCTATGACGAGCAGGCGTTCGATTGGGGCGCGGCCAGCTGGACCTCGCCGGGATGGACGGAACTGGTGATCTACGAGCTGCATGTCGGGAGCTTCAGCCGGCAGCCCGGAGCGGACGTCGGCACCTTCGCTGACGTCATCGCCAAGCTCCCGTACCTGCAATCACTGGGGATCAACGCGATCGAGCTGCTGCCGGTCGCCGAGTTCGAGGGCCTCGTGTCCTGGGGCTATGACCCGGGGGTGCCGTTCAGCGTGGCGCTCGCCTACGGCGGCCCGGACGGCCTGAAGGAACTCGTGCGCGCTGCGCACGAGGCGGGTATCGCGGTGATCGTCGATGTCGTGTATAACCACTTCGGCCCGCCGGACTCGATCTTGTGGGCGTTCGACGGCGCGGGTCCTGGCTGGGAGGGCGGGATCTACTTCTACGGGACGCGGTGGCCTGGCGATGGCCGCCCGCAGGCCAACGGCTGGGGTTCGCGCCCGGACTACGGACGCGCCGAGGTCCGCCAGTTCATCCGCGACAACGCGCTCGCCTGGCTGCAGGATTACCGTGTCGACGGACTGCGTTTCGACGCCACCGCCTACATCCGCACGATCGACGGCAGCGGCAGCGCGGATCAGGCTATCCCCGACGGCAGCCTGCTGCTGCAAGAGATCAACGGTGACATCGGCCGCGCCCAGCCGTGGAAGCTGACGATCGCCGAGGACCTGCGCGGGGACGCGTCGATCACCCGACGTCGTGGTAGTCCTGAACTTCGCGGACCGCGGCTACGCCAGTTACACCATCGGATTCCCGCGCCCCGGCCACTGGCGCGTCCGGTTCAACAGCGACTGGGCCGGCTATGACCCCTCATTCGGGAACTGGCTGAGCTACGACACCGAGACCGGCCAAGGCGCCGAAGACGGCCTGCCAGCAGCTGCGAACATCGGCATCGGGCCATACACGGCGCTCATCCTCAGCCAGGATTCATAGGTCCGCGCACCGGCCCTTGCCACCCCAGGCAGGCCGGCAAGCCACTGCCCCATGGCGAGCGCAGAAACAGCCCAGACGCGCACCGGGCACCTTCGCGCCGATGCCGCCCAATCTCACGCACCCAGTAGGCTCGAAGTGACGAGCAGACTATTGAGTGCGGGAAGCCGCAAGCTCGGGGGCCTGTGCCAACACGTTGTGGACCTTGTGCGTGAGGCCGACGCGGTGTGCCAGCCGGATCAGACCGAAATAGGTGGCTCCTGGGCTCACCTCGATATCGGTGCTGTTTTCGTCGCTGGCGATCGTGACGGTTGACCGCTCAAGCCAGTTGCCGGCGACGAGCACGGAGTTCGCGTCGCCTTGAACTTCCTTTCCGAAGCCGGTCGCGTGCTTTCCAGGTGTGATTGTGTACCGGGTCCCCAGTCGAGATCGAAGGACCTCAGTCACCAGTTCGGCAGTCACGTCCGCTCGAGGAACTGTGATGGTGGACATGACAACTCCTCGGAAGGCGCCGAAGCCAGACGCCAAAGTTCAGCATATCGCGCTGATCGACGAACTCCCGATGTGAAGGCTCTCAGGCGGCGTCCCAGAATGTTCTATATCGGGCGGCCCGTTGTCAGCGTCTCGGCCGGAGCTTACGCCCGGAATCGGCGATCTGCGCGCATATCAGTGCCTATCTCGGCACTGCGGCGCTCGCATCATGTCGCTGGGGAGGCTGGCCTGCCGTCACGATCAGCGTCGCACCCGCATAGCGCGCTGGCGGCAGGAGCAGCGCCTGATGCGCGGTGAACCATCTGGCGGAGCTGGCCAGGCAAGGACAGCAGGGCGGACGCCGTCGGTGCGGGCAGGCAGCAGCTGCGCGTGCCTGGCGGCCAGGCTCTAGGCCTGCCCCGCCCCAGTCGCAGCGGCCGGGCAGGTCATCTGCGCCGGATCTCGCGGACGTCGAACCCGCGTCGCTGGCCGCCCGGCGATTACCTTAAGTGACCAGACGGCCGTAGCCATGGCGCATCCTGTGCATTCAGAGCAGGAGAGCGTCTCCATGACCCGGTCCACGAGAACGACAAATCGGAACGCTACTTGTTTCGAAATAATATTGCTGAGCTAGGAGCCCCCTTACGGAATCGAACCGTAGACCTTCTCCTTACCATGGCCACGCCGACCCGCCCTGAGCGCACTAGCTGCACAGACGGCACGCCCAAACGCACGGAAAGCACAGAATGCACTCACTGCACCTGGCACCCGGTCCACGACTCGTTCCACGGCCTAGCCAGTGGATGAGCAGCACGCCGGTAACGTTCAGTAACCGCGACCAAGGCAGCTCTGGGGCTCGCGGGTAGCAAGATCAGCTGGCGTTCGCCGTGAGCTGAGAAACGCGCGCTGGGGGCTGATGCCCAGCAGCGCGGCGACATCGCGGACGGACAGGCCCCGCGCGACGAGCTGACCAGCGACCTCGCTCGTGCGGGCGGTCACCGTCGCAGCGTGCTCATCCGCCTGCCGCCGCACCTCCGGCGCCGTGGCGTCCAGATCCGGGTTACCGGTGTCGTAGCGGTAGTCGAGCACCAGCTCGGGCATCGCCTCATCGGGAAGTCGGCGGATCAAGGCGGGCGCACGCCATGCCGACGTTGAGGGGGGACCTCGAACATGCGCAGAAGCTGTACGAAATCGCCGCCCTCGCGCTGTTCGACGACGCGGGCAAGGGCAGCCACGTGCTCGCCAGGCTACGCCAGCTCGGCGGCCAGGCAGCGGTCGATGCGTTCGTCGCCATGAACTCGGGCACGCACGATGCATACAAAGGCGATCTGAAGAGCCTGATCAAGGAGACGGCCAGGATCGCCGAGGCGCTGCGCAAATGACGCCACAAGACCTGCTCGCCGAGGGCGACCGGCTGCTCACCACCGTCGTGCCTGGAATCCGAGGCCGCTGGCCGCGCGCCTGCGCCTGGCTCCTGCCCCGGTACGCCGACCAGGCCGTCGCCGCACAAGCCCGCCCCGCATGGCTCGGACTCGCACGCGCCACCCACCGCCACGCCTACGACCTGGCACCTACCGCCGCCGAGCTCCGCCGCTGGCACGAGCTCGTCGCCGGCGTCGTCGTCACCCTGCAGCGGGACGAGAGCGCCGCCGCAAGCCGGTTATTCACCGGGATCTCAGCTCAACCGGACCGAGTAGGCGATGCCAGCCGTTAGTGTCCCAGTTACCCAGACGAGAGGGCTACGGATGCGACGGGATGCCAGCGATAAGATCGCCGTCCGAATACACCTCGAACGGATCCGGGAAACGACCCCGACTGGTACGTCTACATCGCGGAGGGCGCGCTCGAGCGCCTCGCCGACGGCAATGCGCCCTTCAACCAGATGCCTGCCGAATACGACGACGTGGCCGACGACGCCCGGCTGGTAGTCGTCGGCGACTGGGGCACGGGCCTGCCGCGGGCACGCCACGTCGCGGCCCGGATGCGGGAAAGGATCGCAGCGGCGCTTGCCGTCGGCCGCCAGGTGCATGTCATCCATCTCGGCGACATCTACTACTCCGGGCTGGAGTCCGAGGACAAGCGGCGGTTCCTCGACCTGTGGCCAGTCACGCCGGAACAGGCCGGCGCGGGCGTAACTTCCTGGTCCCTGAACGGCAACCATGACATGTACAGCGGCGGATTCGGCTACTTCGGCACGGTCCTGGGCGACCCGCGGTTCCGGCACCAGCGGTCATCTGACGGCAAGCCGACGAGCTTCTTCCGGCTGCGCTCGCCGTCGTGGGACTTTGTCGGGCTCGATACCTCCTGGGACACCGACGTCATCTCTACCGGGCAGATCGCGGTCCTGCAAGAGCCGCAGGGCCGCTACGTGACCCAGACCACCGCCGGGTCAGCGCGCAGGCTCGTGCTGTTCAGTCACCATCAGCTCGTGTCCTTCTACGACAAGTCCGATATCGGCAGCACCCTTCCGGCCAAGCTCGCGCCGGTACTGAACACGAACCGCGTCACGGCGTGGTGGTGGGGACACGAGCACCGGGCGATCACCTATCAGGCAGCGGGCGGCGTCCGCTACCCGCGGTGCCTGGGCCAGGGCGGCGTCCCGGTCCTGCCCGACACCGCGCCGCCGCCCGGCAGCACGCCCGCCATCACCTGGCACAGCGCGCGCACGGTACGAGAGGACGGTCAGCACCGGACCCGGTTCGGCTTAACCGTTCTCGACCTGCAGCCGGACCGGATCGAGGCCGCATACGTCGACGACGACGGGCACGTCGCCCACACCGAGTCGATAACCTGAGCCAGCCGTCAGCCCGCTCCGCTGGCCGGAGATCTCAGGGTGGCGTGACGATCACGGCGACGGGGTCGCCGCCCACCGGGCGCTGCCGGGATCCCCCGGATCTTGTTGCCGCATCAGTACAGCGGTTTCCTGCTCGGCTTGTGCAATCATCCGGGCCGCACGGGCGACTCTTTTGATCCGTTGCGGATGGGCATGGATCACTTTGCCTTGGAGGTCGCCGACTGCGCCGAGCTCGATTCATGGATGGCCCAGCTCGATTACCTCGGGGTCGCCCGTTCGCCGGTGCGCGAACTGGGCCACTCGTCGTTCCTGTTCGCTGCAGGACCCGGACGTCGCCGACGACGACGTCGACGGGAAACAGGCGCACAACTGATCGGGCGGGCACGGCGCCGACGGACTCAGGGTTCGGCCGTGTCCTCAGTGCGACGGCGCGTTACAGAGCCGCCAGAGCACGCAGGGCCTCGATCGTGGCCAGGTCATCGGGCAGCCAGGGCCCGCATCCAGCGTCCGACCAGAACGTCAGCATCCGGTGGCCGCCGTTCGCGTGGAGCCACTCTCCCAGCGCCGTAAACCACTTGGCGCGGCTGGCCGGCTGGGCTGAGTTCGTCTCGCAGATGTTGAGCTTCGGGTCCTTCAGGCCCGTCTGCGCCCGCACCACCGCGAGCCAGGAGTTCAGCCGCTCGGTCAGCCGCCCGCTGATGTCGAGCGGCCCGCCGTTCGGGAAGTGGAACTGCGGCCAGTCGTAGATGTCCAGCCCGTACCAGTCCAGGCCGCCCGGCATCCACTGCGGCATGGATTTCGGGGGCATGCACAAAACCGCGCCGTAGGACACGGGCGTGCCCTCGACGAGCTGCTGCATGTGCTGGTGGACGGCCCTCATCGCCGGCGGCGTGATGAAGCCGAGTGGCGCGTACTCGGCGAGGTTACCTGCCTCGTGCCAGGCGTTCAGGTCGGCGTTGCCCGGTGCCGACTCGCACAGCGCCCGGATCGAGTCGTCGAGCTTGCCGGCCAGGAGATCTGCGGGAACCGGGCGGATGGACAGGACAGCGGTCGAGCCGTCTACGAGAGGCCACTTGCTGGGCCAGATGTTCGGCTGCGGGTAGTACACGCGCCGCCCCGATGCGGCCGGGATCGCCTCGCGGAAAGCGGCAAAGTCTTCGGCGCTGGATCCGACGATCAGACTCATGCATCCCCCTAGGAGACTCAGGACGTGAAAGGACACGGCGCCCTCCCCGTCCATGATGTGCCCCACCAACCGGAACACGAGGACCGCGCTTGCACGCCGCCGCGCCGCATCGCCCTCAGTCTCGGCCCGGCGTGCGCCAGGCCCGACATCGGCGGGCGGTATCTCGGCAGGCTCGTCACCGGTAGAGCAGGTTCAGCTGGCGTCCTTGACAGCGCTGCTGCTCGGGTGCGGCTGCACTTGCCGGTTAAACGGGGTCAGGTTGGTTCGGCGCGGCACGGGTGTCCGCCCCCGGTCAGCCCGCCGGACGTTTGCGGAATGATCCTGAGCGAGACCGTGCCGGTGGCACTGCTGGCGGCAGTGGTCATGATGCTGCTGGGGCACGTGGCTGGCGGGCTGGCGCTGTTCGGCGGCTCGGTCCTTGCCGCCGCAGCAGTTGTCGCGCTCGCGGGCGTGAGCGGGAGGCGGCACTTGCGCAAGCTGATCTCCGCGGGCAGCTTCCGCGTGGTCCGGCTGGGCGGCAGCGAGTACACCGACGCCGCAGAGCCGGAGGACAGCCAGCACGCCAGCCTCGTGCAGCTGGATCGGAGCGAGTACACCGAGCTGGACTGACCTGGCTCTGTCCTGATTGCCTGTACGGCATCACCGAGCCTCGACCAGCTCGCTGGCGGACTCCCTGACAGGGAGTAACTCCACCGGGAGCCAGCGGCAGTCGGCCCGCCCTTGCAGAGCGCCACTGTGGGCGGTCAGCAGATCTGCCCGATCACGGCCATGAAGCCGACGCGATGGCCGCTATGGGGAGTGATCAAGATGGCCGCTCTCCGCGCCCCTAGCCAGCTGCCTGACGCGACTCGGGGCGCCTGGCGGACGGCGGGTGGCCGCCCCGTCGTCGATGTTCGCTGCGCGTGGCTGCGGGCGGGTCCCGGATCTCATGACGACCGCTCACCGGCGTGGCGGACCTCCAGCACAGTGCCGTTCCTGGGGCAGCATGGGATGTGATGCATCATCGGGTCTCACAGGGTCAGGCGCAAGAGTTCCTGGCCGGCAGGTACGGTGCCGTCGAGGAGCTGCGACCCCTCGCAGGAGGGTTCTGGTCTTCCGCCTACTCCTTCTCCCACGCCGGTCGTGCGCTGGTCCTCCGCTTCGGGGGCAACAAGGACTGGTTCGAGGCCGGCAGGGCCGCCTTGGCCTTCGCCTCGCCGGACCTGCCGGTGCCCGAGGTCGTCGAAGTCGGCGAAGCCTCCGGCGGGGCGTACGCCATCTCAGTGCGCTGCTACGGGATCAACCTCGAAGATGTCCGGCCTGACCAGTCAGACGCCGCGGGCCCGATGCTGGCGTCACTGCTCGCAGCGTTGTTCAGGGTGCCGAAAAGTTCGGACCTGCCGGTTGGCTGGCACTGGCGGCCCCCTCGTCGCGACCTGACGTGGGTGGGCTGGCTTTCGGCGCGGCTCGTCGACGACCCGCGCCAGGAGGTTCACGGCTGGCGGGCAGCCCTGGCCGCTCGCAGCGGTATCGATCGCGTCTACCGGGCCGCTGAAGCACGTGTCCGTGACCTGATCGACGCCTGTCCCGAGCGACGCGACCTGATCCACGGAGATCTGCTCCACGCCAACGTGCTGGTTGCTGAAGACGCCGGCCGTCCGAACGCCGTCTTCTCCTGGAAGCGCTCGCTGCGCGGTGACTTCCTGTTCGACACGGCCTGGTGCACCTTCTGCTCTGCCATCTGGTACCCGGGGATCGCAGCCGCCGACCCGTGGGACCGCGTCCGCCGGGAACCCTCGATGCGAGATGACGCCGGCGCCTGGATCGATGCTCCTGTCCGGCACCACTGCTACGAGCTGCACATCGGGCTCACGGCCCTGGCCTGGAACGTCTGGGCGGGCGATTCCCGAGCGCTACAGCAGGTCGCCACCCAGCTGGCCGTGGTCCTCGAGCGAGGACCGCTCCCAGCTGATGCCTAACCCCTCATCGCGATGATCAGCGAGCAGCCGGGCCTGGCCCGCAGAAGGAGCGCACCACACCGACCGACGGCTCCTGGCGCGCCGCAGCGCATCAGGCAGTCACATTCAGCGACCGAGGTGGCCGCCAGCGGGCAGTTCCTGATAGCCGCCAGCCGGCATCTGGATGACCGTCAACACGCCACGCCAGCCATGGTGATAAGCCGATCAGCCCCGAGGGCGTCATGATGCCGTCCTGAGCTCCAATTCCCCGCTGATGGCGGCCATATACGCAGATATGTCTCGCCTCAGGGACTTGAACCCCATGCCGTCACGCACGGTGACTTCCCTGAGACCAAGCTCGTTCGGTGCCCCCCTAGGTTGTTCGGTGATCCTCGGCGGCGGCGTGCAGAATGGCCCGATCTGCACGCTGGGTTGGAGCGCGGCCCCTGGCCGCGACGACCGCTCATGCCGATGACAGGCACCGACAGGAATGCTCGCGACCTGGATGGAAGCACCGGCCGGCGCCGCGTCGAAGGCTGAGGTGCCGCGTCTAGCTCTGGGGAGCCTCCGCGGCCTTCACCAGGCCGGCCACGATGAGCGGGTACAGGTTACTCGCCGCCACCATGGCTGTCGCGCTGGCGGGCATGACCGGGATGCAGCACCTGCGCAAGCTGTTCTCCAGGGCCAGCTTCCACGTCGTGCAGCTGGACCGCGGGCAGTACACCGACGTCACAGAGCCGAATGGCAGCGACTACACCGATGTCGTGCAGCTGGATCGGAGCGAGTACACCGAAGTTCGCTGACCTCACCCTCCGTGGCCCTATATTTCGGGCCGAATACCGGGCGGCGGCGGATCCGGCTGATTGCCGCAACGGTGATCTGACCTCCGGTTCGGTGAACATTGGGCGGCGGCGCGCCGCGAAAGACGGGCCGTTATCACTAACCACCCGCACCGTCGGCGATCCTCACGATGATCGGACAGGCAGGGCGGCCGGCCGTATGTTCATGCATCGCCAGCACCGGGCGTGATCGCCCCCCTCTCTGCGGCAATGAGACTGCACACTGCGCGCCGAACTGATGTTCTGCGAGTCCAAGCACCATCGACCAGCGCGATCCTTGGTGCTCCAGAGTCGGCGATCGGGCGGACGAGCCCGACATTAGGCAGATTGGGGCTGACAGTGGATCGGCTGGTGATGGTGCCTGGCCGGATCGTTAACGTCGTGCCTCGCTGAGCGCCGGCCGCCGGCCCGGGTCAGCCGCCCAGCCGCATATGGATGTGCCCGTCGGTGAACCAGTGCGGCGGATTCGCCGGGCTGAGCTCCCGG
>OCZU010002798.1_pt1 | contig 11061 bp, 10 predicted proteins | sample 1539001 | NCBI WGS metagenome assembly OCZU01 (sample SAMEA3539306, study PRJEB22396) | soil metagenome | biome: tundra; feature: field; material: soil | place: USA | collected 2010-05 | depth 0.15 m
CCCATCGCCGCTCGTATTCAGGGACGTAGCGCAGCACCCAGCGCATGATCGTCGTATGGGTCAGGTAGACCTCACGCTCCGCCATCATGGCTGCAAGGTCGCGATAGCTCAGCCGGTACGTCAGGTACCAGCGGACGCACAACTCAATGATTTCAGGGGAGTAGCGACGCCGGTGGTAGATCGGGTCGCGGGGAGCGGCTCGTGGCATGCGGGATCTCCCGGCAAGGGATCCCGATAATAGGTTCTGCCGTTAATGCACCAGAATCCAAATGTATTAACAGGATACCGAGACAGCAAGAAACCGGGTGAGACCTCGTGAGAATCAAAAATGCCTGTTTTTCCAGGCTTTTTTTGATTTTAGAGACGTTGTGAGACGATCTGAGAAAGGAAGTTGGCGGAGAGAGGGATTCGAACCCGGCGGAAGCCCCAATCCGATCAGCAACTTACTGTAATCTTGGGCGTTCTGATCCCCGCATATCCCCCCAATTCCCCGGATTTGCCACCAGATTCGCCACCAGAAGCTACGACGTCACCTGTCATCGGGGAGAGCCCGTACACAGAGCCGCTCCGGGGCGGGGGGCGCCGTATAATTTGGCTGATCCGGGAGGTAGTCGTGGCAACCGTAACAGTTCAGCTCAGCGATCAAGAGATCAAGACACTCAAGGCGCGCACCGGCGAAAGTAACGCCGAGGCGGCCCTAAAGGCGTGGGTCACCCGCGCGAATCCGAAACACTCGTCGGCCGCACTCAGAGCCGCGCTGAAGGAGTCGCTAGAGGAAGAGACTGCCGGTAAGGGGCAGCGCTTCCGAAGCGGCCGTGAGGCCATCCGGTGGCTCGAGAGCTGATCATTCTGCCGCGCTTCAAGCGCGACTACCGTACTGCCCGAAAACATCCGGAATTCGATCTCGAGACGCTTGAGTACATTTTTGATGTCCTGATTTCCGGGACAAGACCACCCGAACCATTTCGGGAGCACCGTCTCCGCAAGCGCGCCCTCAATTTGACTGGCTTCACCGAATGCCACCTGGGCGCGGACCTGCTCCTCGTCTATCGCGTTCGCCGCAACGCGGTCGTCCTGCATCCAATCGGAACGCATCAGCAGCTGTTCACGACCAGAAAACCTCGCGCGCGTCGCTCGACGCGACGACGCAGAAACGTGCCGACGTAGTCGGCTGTTGTTTCCGAGCGCGGGCAGTGAACGCTAGAATTCTTAGGATGGTCCGGCATTTCACAAGCGCAGTCGCACTGCTCGCCGGCATGTACTGCATTACGGCCTCTGCAGAAGGCGCATGGGACCGCGCTCCAAAGATTTTGGCGACAGCAAGCTCTTAGCAAGAGAGCGACCCGATCCCGTCGGGGCTTCGGCGCTTCTACCATTCGCCCGGCGATATGCCGACTCCGATGGACAGCGAAAATCTGATCTCCGCTGTTACCAACCTTCAGTTACTCGCCGCGCTCGTCGTAGACCTTGGAGCCGATGCGGAGTGCCGCGAAGATTCCCTCACGCAGGCGCCTGCTCCTGAGCCGGCTGCAACATCTGCCGCAGCTCTTCAGGCAAAGGGCGGCCACCACGCAATGATGGCCACCGATTTTCGCATCTGCATGCGGGTCGATGAGAAGCACGCCATCAGTTGGTTCACCCTGGCAAACCACTGCGATCAAACGGCCGCACGCTACCAACGTCTTGCAGCGCTCCAGTCGGGCACTGAAACGGCAATCCTGCGTTGATCGCAACCAGCCTTGAGACGCTCAGACTCCAGGGGGCAATGCATCGGGTCGGTGAACTTGCCGGCCCGATGCGCTCCAACGACACGGACCTCGGAATTCGAACGATGTAAGCCCATAATTGCCGACCCATGACCTCGATAGTCCTAGAGTCCACGATCTCCTGCCCGAGCTGCGGGCACGCGCAGCGGGAGACGATGCCTACCGATGCATGCCAATATTTCTATGCATGCACTCACTGTAAAGAACTGCTCCGTCCCAAAGGCCGGTCCCAGGGTCCGGGGTCCTGTCTGCTACAGTAATTCACATGCGGCGATCAACGTTCGACCCGATCCCGTAACGTCGGCTTTTTCGAGGGGGAGTCCTCGTCTTGAAACGCGTTGCTGTTGTCATACGGATCTGGGCCCTGTCGTTGGTGGGCTGCGCAGCAGTAGTGGCTTTTTTATTCGTGCGCATTGATGTGCCGACCGCGCTGCGCTTCTGGAACGTCGGTCGTCTTCTGAGCCCATTGAATGAGGGCTTCGGAGCTGCTGTCATTTTGTCTGCGGAGTCGGCGGTGATCTTGTTCATGGTCCTTGTACGCTTGGTGAGAGGCCATATCTCGGTATTCGGAGAGACTTTGGCGATCGCCTGCCTAGCCTCGATGTGTGCCTACGTCATCAACGATCACGTGCTGAAAGTATTTTTCGGGGTTCCAAACCCCACGGATGTAATACATGGCGCCAGACATAGCTTCAATCTTTGGATGGGATCCGAAAACAGCAGCTTTCCGTCAGGCCACATGGTGTTGGCAGGAGCGTTTGCGGGCGTTTTCATGAGGCTCTATAAAGCCAGCATCTGGCCTCTTGCCGCGCTGCTCCTGCTTGCCGCTGGTCTATTGCTCGTTGGGGACTGGCACTTTCTCAGCGATATAATCGCGGGAGCTTTTCTGGGCACATCGGCAGGGACTCTGGCCGGGGAAGGGTGGGCCGTTCACTCAGAGCGCTAGTCGCTTCAGGCCGTTAGAGCGCGCGCTTTCGGCAGGACAGTGTGCGCCCAAAGGTCGCAAAATTCTTGCCCCGGCAGCTGCCGTTCGCGAACGGCAGCAGGGGGTCAACTCTGGCCGTTCGTTGCACGTAGTTGGCCACTGTGAACCGCCTCTACCGTCCAGAGACAAGCGAGATAGGCAATTTGTGAATCCTACCCCTACTATCAACGTCACGATGCTCCACATCGACGCCCTATCAGACGTTTCATAGGCAGTCGCTCTGGAAAGGGATCGGCTGGCAGCATGTCGAGACACTCGTAAATGGCAACCAAGTGGCAACCGAGCCTGTTTCAGGCGCGGCGGCTGCGTAGGGCGGGTGCGAAAAAGATAGCGGCACCAGGAGCTTATATGGTGGCCAGGGGTGGAATTGAACCACCGACACGCGGATTTTCAGTCCGCTGCTCTACCAACTGAGCTACCTGGCCGCTGACTCGAGGGGCCCGTATTAGACCGGTCCGGTGGCTTGAGCGTCAACCCTCGAATGGGCCGGGTCGCGCCCTGGGCAGTGCTTAACTGCGGCCGGGTTCGACAAATTCCCCGGGTTTGGCCGATCCGGTGCCGAAGGCGTGCTCGAAGATACGCTGGCCGAGCGCCCCGGGATAAGGCGCGCGATCGAGCCCGGGCGCGTCGCGTTGGAGAAGGACGCAGTGCACGCTACGGCTCATGGGTTGAGGTTTCCTGAGGTGGACAACAGCGCGGCAATTGGCGCCGGCAATCCGATGCGCGCCGGCTCGCGCGCGTTATACCAGAGCACCTCGGCGCCTTCCTTCACCATGGCGAGACCAGCGCAGCGCGCGCGCACCGGCGTGATCTGCAGCTCGAAGTGTGTAAAGGCGTGCCGCAGCACCGGTAGCGGCGTGGCCTCGAGCTGCACGCTGCGCAGCGTCGTGCTGCAATACCGCTCGGCCGCCTCCAGGCTGTCGAATTCCGGCGGCGTCCACAATCCGCCCCAGATCCCTTGCGCAGGCCGGCGCTGCAGCAACACCTCGCCGTTCTCGCGCATTGCCAACAGCATGACTACGCCGCGTACGGGGCGCGCGGCACGCTCGCGCGGCGTGGGCAGCTCATGCACGCGGCCCGCACGATACGCCACACAATCGGCCCGCACCGGGCACTGCGGACACAAGGGTTGACGGCGGGTACACAGCGTCGCGCCGAAATCCATGATGGCCTGCGTGTAAACGGCGACGTCCGTCCAGGGCGTGCACTGCTCGGCGCGATCCCATAGGGCGCGCTCGGTCGTGCGCTCGCTAGGCGCGCCCTCAATGCCGAAGTAACGCGCGAGCACGCGCTTGACGTTGCCGTCGAGAATCGCCTCACGACGGCCGCGAGCCAAGGCCAGAATGGCCGCGGCGGTCGAGCGGCCAATGCCAGGCAGCTGCGCGAGCCGCTCGTGCTCTTCGGGTAGCTGGCCGCCGAAGTCGCTGACGATACGCTGGGCGGCGCGCTGCAGGTTGCGTGCGCGCGAGTAATATCCGAGTCCCGACCACAGATGCAGGACCTCATCGAGCGGCGCGGCCGCCAACGATGCGACATCGGCAAAGCGCCGCATGAAACGCTGGTAGTAGTCGATCACCGTCGATACCTGCGTCTGCTGCAGCATGATCTCGGAGATCCAGACGCGGTAGGGCGTGCGATCGTGCTGCCAGGGGAGATCGTGCCGCCCATGGCCGGCATGCCAGAGGATCAGCGCCTTGGCAAAAGCGTCCACCGTTTCAGCTCATCAATACGGCGATGATCGCGTCCAGTGCGGGCTTCAAGGTGCTGCGCTGAAGCGCCGGATCGCGCACCACGCGCAAGGCCAGCCCCTCCACCAGACATTGCAGCATCACCGCACGGCTGCGCGCCGCGGCCGGCGTGAGCTTAACGCCTTGCAACTTCGCACTGCGGCGCACCGCCTGCATGAGGCGCTCGCCCATCGCCTGATCCTTGCTGCGCACGGCGCGCGCGATCTCCGGATCCCGGGTCGACTCGGCGGCGAGCTCGAGCATCAGGACGGGGTTCATCTTGGGATCGTCGCGGCGGCGCCAGCTCTCGAAGATCTGCAGAATGCATCGGCTCGCATCCCCGGCGCTGTTGAGCTGTCCGACCATCTGTGCCTGGTCGGATTCGAGATGGCGCTCAATGATCGCCTTGACGATGGCGCTCTTGCTGTCGAAATAACGGTAGATGAGCCCGGCGCTCATGCCGGCAGTTTTCGCGATGTGCGCCATGCTTGCGGCATGAAATCCACTCTGGATGAAGCACAGCTCAGCCGCATCGAGTATGCGCTCGCGCTGGCGAGCGGCGCGCGCTTTGGCGATCGGCGCCTGTGGGCTTGCCGTCTCCGCTCGCGGCACAGCGTTGCCCTTGTTCATGGAGCCCGAGCTCATGGGCTCTGGCTCTGCTCGCGCCAGCCGCCGCCGAGGGCCTCGTAAAGGCCTACACGATTGCTTTGCTCGGCCAGCCGCGTGGCGATCAGTCCCTGCTGTGCCGCGTAATTGCTGCGCTGGGAATCGAGCACAACGAGGTAGCTGTCCCGACCCGCCTTGTAGCGCTGCTGCGAGAGATCGTAGGCGCGAGAGGTCGCGGCGACCAGAGCTTCCTGGGCCGCGCGCTGGCGGTTCAGAGTCGCCGTCAGTGCCAGCGCATCGGCGACTTCGCGAAAGCCGGACTCGATCGCCTTCTCATACTGCGCCAACGCGATCTTTTGATCGACATGCGCCACCGCGAGATTGCCCCGCAGCTGCCCGCCATGGAAGAGCGGTAGTGTCGCCTGCGGCATGAAAGTCCATGCTCCGGTACCGGCCTTGAACAGGCTCGCCAGTTGCTCGCTCGCCGAGCCGATATTCGCCGTAAGACTGATCTCCGGGAAGAATGCGGCGCGTGCAGCGCCGATGTTGCCATTGGCCGCACGCAGCGTGTGTTCGGCCTCGAGTACGTCGGGCCGACGCAGCAATACGCCCGAGGGTAAACCCGCCGGCAGCGCATCGAGTCCCATGGTCTTCGAATCAAACTGCTCGGGCAGCCAGGCCGGATCCACCGCTGCGCCCACCAGCAGCGTCAGGGCGTCGATGTCTTGTGCGACGTTGCCCTCGTACCGAGCCGCGTCCGCACGCGCCTGCTCGACCGTGGTCTGTGCCTGCGCCAGATCGAGGCCGGAGGTCGTGCCGGCCGTATGACTCTTCTGCGAGAGCTCGAAGGAAGCCTCCTGGCTCTGCAGTGTCTGCTGGGCCAGGCGCTGCAGTTCCCGATCCGACGCGAGCGTCAAATAGGCATTGGCAACTTCAGCAATCAGGCTCAGCTGCGCGCTGCGGCGCACCTGCTCCTGCGCCAGGTATTGCTCGAGCGCGGCGTGCGTGAGGCTGCGTACGCGGCCGAACAGATCGACCTCGAAGGCGGAGATGCCGACGCCGGCTTGGAAGATATTGCCGGTAAACGAGGTCGTGCCGAAGGTCAACGAAGGCGGCAGCTTTTCGCGGGTGAAGCTGCCCGTGGCGTCAATCGAGGGCAATTCGGCGGCGCGCTGAATTCGATATTGCGCGCGCGCACGCTCGATGTTCAACACCGCCACGCGCAGATCGCGGTTGTTCGCGAGTGCCGCGGCGATCAGCCGCTGCAGATTCGCGTCGACGAAAAAGTCGCGCCAGCCGATGTCGCGGGCAGCCACCGTGTTGGCGTCCGGCGCAACCGGCGCTGCCTCGGGCGTCGTGGCTGGAATCGGCCACTGATCCGGCACTGGCATCGCCGGCGCGCGATAGCGTGGCTCCATCGTGCAGGCGCACGCGAGGCAAAGCCACGCCACGCCGAGCAGCGCCGACATCACTCCTAGGCGGCTCGAGCGCCTGTGCTCATGCGCCATGAGTGCCTCCGGCTTGCGGTCCAGCTGGCTCATCGGGCAGGCTGTGGAACACTCGCTGCACCACGACGAAGAACACCGGAATAAAGAAGATACCGAGGAATGTGCCGGCGAGCATGCCGCCGAACACACCGGTACCGATCGCCCGCTGGGCGCCGGCACCGGCACCCGTCGCCACCGCCAGGGGTAGCACGCCAAGGCCGAAGGCTAGCGAGGTCATCAGGATCGGCCGCAGGCGATCGCGCACGGCATGCATCGTCGCTTCAAGGACGTCCATGCCGTGCTCGACATTCTCTTTCGCAAATTCGACGATCAGGATCGCGTTCTTGCTGGCGAGCCCGATGGTCGTGAGCATCGCGACCTGAAAATAAATGTCGCGCTCCAGACCCCGCACCGTCGTGGCGAGCACGGCACCGATGACTCCAAGCGGGACCGCAAGCAGGATGGCCGTGGGAATCGACCAGCTCTCATAGAGCGCCGCAAGACACAGAAACACGACAATCAGCGACAGCGTGTAGAGCATCGGCGTCTGCGCGCCGGCCGCGCGTTCCTGGTAGGATTCCCCGGTCCAGTCGATCGAAAATCCGGGCGGCAGCTTGGCCACCAGTTTCTCGATTTCCTTCATCGCATCGCCCGAACTCACGCCGGGCGCCGCCTCACCGTTGATATCCTTGGCCGAGACGCCGTTGAAGCGCTCGAGCCGCGGCGAGCCGTATTCCCAATGGGAGTTCGTAAAGGACGCTGTCGACACCATGTGCCCCTGGCTGTTGCGCACGTACCAGCGGCCAAAGTCCTCGGGCACCATCCGAAACGGCGCGTCGGCCTGCAGGATCACGTGCTTGACGCGCCCGCGATCGATGAAATCATCGATGTAGCGCCCCCCCCAGGCGACCGCCAGCGTGGTATCGACATCGTTCATCGACAGCCCGAGCGAGCTGGCCTTCTGGGCATCGATATCGAGCCGGAACTGCGGCGCGTCTTCCTGACCGTTGGGCCTGACATTGGCGAGCAGCTTGTCCTTGGAGGCCATGTACAGGAACTGATTGCGGGCCACGGTCAGAGCATCGTGGCCCTGGCCATTGTTGTCCTTCAGATAAAAATCGAAACCGGCCGAATTGCCGAGCGAATCGACCGGCGGCGGCGCGAACGCGAAGGCCAGCGCGTCCTTGATCTGGGACAGACCGCGGTAGGCGCGGCCCTGCAGCGCCTGGACACCCAGGGCCGGGGATTTGCGCTCGTCCCAATCCTTGAGCAGCACAAAGCCAATGCCCGAATTCTGCCCGCCGCCGCTGAAACTGAAACCGGCCACGGTGAAAATCGACTCAACCGCGGCTTTCTCCTGATTGAGGAAAAAATCCTGCACCTGATCCAGAGCCCGCATGGTCCGCGCCTGGGTTGCACCGACGGGGGCCTGCACCAGCGTGAACAGGTAGCCCTGGTCCTCGTCGGGCAGAAACGCGGTGGGCAGGCGCAGGAACAGCAGGCCCATGAGCGAGGCCAACGCCAAGTAGACCAGCATGTACGGCCAGGGGCGCGCAATCAGTCGTCCTACGATGCCCTGGTAGCGCCGACTGCTGCGGTCGAAGATGCGGTTGAACCAGCGGAAAAAGCCCTTGTTGGAGCCATGGTCGCCTTTCTTGACTGGCTTGAGCAGCGTCGCGCACAGCGCCGGGGTGAGCACGATCGCCACGATCACCGACAGGATCATGGCCGAGACGATCGTGATCGAGAACTGGCGATAGATGACGCCGGTGGAACCGGCCAGAAACGCCATCGGGATGAATACGGCCGACAGCACGGTCGCAATACCGATCAGTGCGCCCGTGATCTGGTCCATGGAGCGTCGCGTCGCCTCGACCGGCGACAGGCCCTCTTCGCTCATCAGCCGTTCGACGTTCTCGACCACGACGATGGCATCATCGACCAGCAGGCCGATGGCGAGTACGACTGCAAACATCGTGAGCATATTGATCGAGAAACCGGCCACATTGAGCGCCGCAAAGGTACCCAGCAGCACCACCGGCACCGCAATCGTTGGGATCAGCGTGGCGCGAATGTCCTGCAGGAAAACCAGCATCACCAGGAACACCAGCGCGATGGCCTCGACCAGCGTCTTCACGACTTCCTTGATCGACTTGCGCACATAAGGGGTCGTGTCCAGCGCATTGACTGGTTTGAGTCCGCGCGGCAGTCGCGGCTCGATTGCCGTGAGCAGCTTGGAAACGCCCTGCACGGTGCGCAGGGCATTGGCACCGGTGGCCAGCTGGATTCCCATACCCGATGCCGGCTTGCCGTTGTATCTCGCCGAGAAGTCGTAGGAGGCTAGCCCGAGCTCCACGCGCGCCACATCGCGCAAGCGCAGCGTCGAGCCGTCGCTGTTGCTGCGCAGAACGATGTTGCCGAACTGCTCGGGCGTCTGCAGCCGGCCGAGTGCCGTGACGGTCGCGTTGAGCTGCGCGCCGGGCACCGACGGGGTGTCGCCGAGCTGGCCGATCGAGATCTGCGCATTCTGAGCCTGCACCGCCGCGATCACGTCCGCCGGGGTCAGGGCATAGCCATTGAGTTTGTCTGGATCGAGCCAGATGCGCATCGCGTACTTGGCGCCAAACAGTTGTACGCTGCCGACCCCTTCGACGCGGCTCATGGAATCGACCACATTGGTCGCTACATAGTCGCCGATATCGCCGGCGCTCATGCTGCCATCTTCCGACACGAACCCGACCGCGACCAGGAAGCTGCTGTTGATCTTATTGACGCTGATGCCCTGCAATTGCACGATCTGCGGCAGCAGCGGCGTCGCCTGCTGCAGCTTGTTCTGCACCTGCACCTGCGCCGTATCCGGATTCGTGCCGCTGGCGAAGGTCAGGACGATCGAAACGTTGCCGGCGTTGTCGCTGGTCGACGCCATGTAGATCAGTCCGTCGAGGCCGGTCATGTTCTGCTCGATGATCTGCGTGACCGAATCCTCGACCGTCTGGGCCGAGGCGCCCGGATACGAGGCAGTGATCGCCACGGACGGCGGCGCGATGTTCGGATAGCGCGCAATTGGCAGCCGCGTGATCGAGAGCAGCCCGGTCAGCATGATGATGAGCGCGACGACCCAGGCGAAAATGGGGCGGTCGATGAAGAAGCGTGACATACCTTCGCCCTTGAGCTATCGGGCGCTGCTGGTGGTATTCGCCGTGCCTGGCGCGTCGGCCGCTGCAGTCCCGGGCGCCGCGCCGCCCTCAGCGATGCCGGAGGGGCCGCTCGCCTCGACCGCCTTGACGGCCATGCCCGGCTGCACCTTCTGCACGCCTTCAACGATCAGGCGATCGCCAGCGACCAACCCCTCATCGATGAGCCACTGATTGCCGACCGTGCGCGTAGCTTGCACGATGCGCGGCTCGACTTTGCCATCCTTGTTCACGATCCAGGCGCTGGCGTTGCCCTTTGGATCGTGCGTGATGCCCTGCTGCGGCGCGAGCACGCCGTGCGGCAGCACGCCTTCATTGAGCAGCGCGCGCACATACATGCCGGGCAGCAGCACGCCGTTGGGATTGGGTACGATAGCGCGTAACAGGAAATCACCGGTGGTCGGATCCACCGTCACATCGGCGAACTGCAATTTGCCCTCGTGCTCGTAGGCGCGACCGTCGGCCAGCACAATTTTCGCCGGCGAGTCGGCGCCACCCGACTGCGCACGCCCACTGTCGATCTCCTGTTTGAGGTGCAACCACTCGCTGCTGGCCTGATTGACGTCGACGTAGATCGGATCGAGCTGCTGGATCGTCGCCATGGCCGTCGCCTGATCGGCCGTGACCAGGGCGCCCTGCGTCACCGCGGACTTGCCGATGCGTCCGCTGATCGGTGCGACGATATGCGAGTAGGCCAGATTCACGGCGCTGTTGGTGACTGCCGCCTGCCCGGCGGCCACGTCGGCTTGCGCCTGACCGAAGGCTGCGATGGCGTTGTCGTTGTCCTGCGCGCTGACGGCGTCGATCTTGACCAGATCGCGCGAGCGGTCGGCCGCCAGGCGCGCCGCCTGCAAGGTCGCCTGGGCCTTCTGCAGCGAGGCCTGGGCGCTGTTGTACTGGGCGCGGTAGATCGCGTCATCGAGCTCATACAGCGGTTGCCCGGCCTTGACCATCGCGCCTTCGGTGAATAGCCGCTGCTTGACGATACCGCTGACCTGCGGTCGCACTTCGGCAACCAGATAAGCGTTGGTGCGGCCGGGGAATTCGCGCGTCAAAGTCACGGGCTCCGCCTTCAACGTGACCACGGTGACCTGGGGGGGGGCACCGCCGCCCGGCATGCCGCCCGGCGCACCGCCGCTACCGCTACCGCAGGCGGCCAGCAGTGATACGGCTGCCAGCACTGCAGCAAGGCGAAAGCTATGGTCAGGCTTGAAATGGCGCATGGGACACCTTGAACCCAGCAAAGCAGGAGGCTTCAGACGCAAGCGGCGCCCGATTTTTCGTGTTGCCGGGGCG
>OCZU010002799.1_pt1 | contig 11060 bp, 11 predicted proteins | sample 1539001 | NCBI WGS metagenome assembly OCZU01 (sample SAMEA3539306, study PRJEB22396) | soil metagenome | biome: tundra; feature: field; material: soil | place: USA | collected 2010-05 | depth 0.15 m
TTCCAGCTGCACGACACCTACGGCTTCCCGATCGACCTGACCCTGGAGATGGCGGGGGAGCAGAGCCTGACCGTCGACGAGGAAGGGTTCCGGCGGCTCATGTCCGAGCAGCGGGAGCGCGCCAAGCGGGACGCGGCCGAGAAGAAGACAGGCAACGCCGACATCTCGGCGTTCGCGGAGATGCTCGAACGGTCAGGCGCGGTCACCTTCACCGGCTACGACCAGATTTCCGGCGAGGCGACGATCCTCGGCCTGCTGGTCAACGGCGTGCCGGTGGCCTCGGCGGGAGCCGGCACCGACGTGGACGTGGTGCTGGACCGGACCCCGTTCTACGCCGAGGGCGGCGGGCAGCTCGCCGATGCGGGCACGATCACGGCCACCGGCGGCAAGATCAACGTCTTCGACGTGCAGACCCCGCTGGCCGGGCTCATCGTCCACCGCGGCAAGGTCACCTCCGGCCAGGTCACGGCCAACGAGTCCGCGTTCGCGGAAATCGACGTCGAGCGCCGCCGCGCGCTATCCCGGTCGCACACCGCGACGCATATGGTGCACCGCGCGCTGCGCGGCGCGCTGGGGGAGTCGGCGGCGCAGGCCGGCTCGGAGAACGCGCCGGGCAAGCTCAGGTTCGACTTCCACGCCTCGGGCGCGGTGCCGGTGTCGGTGCTGCGGGACACCGAGGACGAGGTGAACGACGTCCTGATCAACGACCTGGACGTGCGCGCGTTCTACACCTCCCAGGAGGAAGCCCGCGAGATGGGGGCGCTGGCGCTGTTCGGGGAGAAGTACGGCGACAAGGTTCGGGTGGTCGAGGTCGGCGAGTACTCCCGCGAGCTGTGCGGCGGCACGCATGTCGCCAGGTCCGGCCAGCTCGGCCTGATCAAGGTGCTGGGCGAGACCTCGGTCGGATCGGGCGTGCGCCGGATCGAGGCGCTGGTGGGTCTCGACGCGTTCCGCTTCCTGGCCCGGGAAAGCGTCCTGGTCAGCCAGCTCAGCGAGCAGTTCAAGACGCCACGCGAGCAGCTGCCCGAGCGGATCTCCGGCATCGTGACCAGGCTCAGGGAGGCCGAGCGCGAGCTGCAGCGCTTCCGGGCGGCCAAACTGCTCGAATCCGCGGGGGAGATCGCGGACGCGGCGCAGGACATCAGCGGGATCGCCCTCGTCGCGCACCGCGTGCCGGACGGGACCAGCCCCGACGACATCCGCAGGCTCGCCCTCGACGTGCGCGGCCGGGTGCCCCGGGGCCGCCCCGCGGTGGTCATGGTCGTCGGCGTGCCCGCGGACAAGCCGGTCGTCGTCATCGCGGTCAACGAGGCGGGCCGTGGCTTCGGCCTGTCGGCGGGCACGCTGGTGGGCATCGCCGCGCGGGCCCTCGGCGGTAACGGCGGCGGGAAGCCCGACGTCGCGCAGGGCGGCGGTGTCCCGATCCCGGACAGCCAGCCCGGCGTCATCGATGAGGCATTTGAGGCTGTTCGTAGGGCATTGCGAGACATAACCGGGTCCGGTAGGTAACGTGTTGGCATGCTGCTGCGACCCCTGGGGGTCTCCGGGTCCGGGTCGCGTCCAGACCGGCCATGGCCCGCTGCGACCAGAGCTGCCCACTGGCCGGTTGCGCCGCCCGTCCCTGGATCGGTGCCGGTGAGAGCGGGCGTGCGGCTGGCGGTGGACGTGGGCTCGGTCCGCGTCGGGGTCGCCCGCAGCGATCCTGGAGGTGTCCTGGCCAGCCCGCTGACCGTGCTGCGGTCAGGTCCGGCCGCGAAAGACGAGCTCGCTGCGCTGGCCGCCGGGGCTATGGAGGTCATTGTCGGCCTGCCCACGTCCCTGTCAGGCCGTGAAGGTCCCGCCGCGACGGGGGCCCGGAGCTTCGCCGTCGACCTGGCCGAACGCCTCGCGCCCATCCCGGTGCGCTTGGTGGACGAGCGTTTCACCACCACCGAGGCGCATGACGCGCTGCGCCGCGGCGGGAAGGACTCCCGGGCCCGCCGTCAGGTCGTGGACGCCGCAGCCGCCGCCGTCCTGCTGCAAGCCGCCCTCGACGCCGAACGCGCCACCGGACGCGCCCCAGGCCAGCTGGTGGCCCTGACAGGGGGAGCCCCCGCGTGAGCGACAACGGAAACGGCTGGTCGCCAGGCTGGCGGCCGCCGCAGGACCCCCGCCTGGCCCAGGACCCCCGCCGGAACCAGGACCCGCGCCGGAACCAGGACCCGCGCCGGAACCAGGACCCGCGCCGGAACCAGGGAGCCCGGGGCATCCCGGGCCAGGAAGGCCGGCCGCCGGAGGATTACCGCGCGCCGCTGCCGCCCGGCTACGAGCCGGTGCACCACGAGCCCCGGTATGACGACCCCGGGCCTGATCAGCGGCGTCCCGATGACTCGCCGTGGCGCCGGACCCAGCGGCTGTCCGGCCCGGAAGCCGGCGCGTGGTCCTCCGGGCAGCCTGCGAGTGCCAGCTACGGGGACAATCCTCGCGGTCCGGGCGACGAGGAGTTCCGCCGACAGGACCAGTACGGCGATCAGGACCAGTACGGCGATCAGGACCAGTACGGCGACGAGTATGAGGGCGGGGGCCGGTTCGTCCCTGGCTTCGGCGATTATGACGACGCCGGCGGCCGGGGCGGTCGCCCCGCTCATGGCGGCCGTGGCGGCCGCGGCCGAGGACGCCGGCAGGCGGCCCCTCAGGACAGCAGCGGTCCCCGTCGGCGCAGGTTCCGCTGGATCGCCCCGCTGGTCGCGTTGCTGGTCATTTTCGTCCCGCTGGCGGTCGGCGGGGTCTATGTCTACAGCCTCTACCTGAGTAAGTACCACCCGGCCGACTACTCAGGTCCGGGCACCGGTCACGTCGTGGTCCAGGTGACCTCGGGTGAAACGCCGACCGGCCTCGGGCCGGCGCTGACCAAGCTCGGCGTGGTGGCCAGTTCCCGCGCGTTCGTCCTCGCGGCCGAGCACAGCTCGAATCCGAACGGCCTGCTGCCTGGTTTCTACGGGGTGCGCGAGCACATGAAGGCGTCGCTGGCGTACGCGGCGCTGCTTGACCCGAAGGACCTGGTGCACATCACGGTGACGATCCCGGAGGGCTGGCGGCTGAGCCAGACCCTGAGCTGGCTCGGCGCCCATTCCGGTATCCCGCTGAGCGCGTACGCCAAGGTACTGAAGGATCCGGCCTCGCTCAACCTGCCCGGGGCCGCGAACGGCAAGCCCGAGGGCTACTTGTTCCCCGCGACCTACGAGGTCCAGCCGCACGAGACCGCGCTCGGCGTGCTGAGCGGCATGGTGCAAAGCTTCGACCAGGAGGCGACGAACATCGACTTGCCCGCGGCGGCCAAGCACGTGCACCTGAGCGAGGCTCAGGTGATCACCATGGCCAGCCTGGTGCAAGCCGAGGGCGGCCGGCTGTCTGACTACCCGAAGATCGCCCGGGTGATTGACAACCGGCTGGCGCAGGGCATGCCGCTGCAACTCGACAGCACCGTGCTGTACGGGCTGGACACCTACGGGATCCTCGCGTCCGACGCCCAGCTCAACAGTCCCTCGCCGTACAACACCTATCGGCACAAGGGCCTGCCGCCGGGCCCGATCGACAGCCCGGGGAACGCGGCCATCCAGGCCGTGCTGCACCCTGCCTCCGGCAACTGGATCTACTTCGTCACCGTCAACCCCAAGACCGGCGAGACCCTCTACACTTCGAGCCCCGCACAATTCGAGCAGTTCCGCCAGGAGCTCGCGAAGAACCTGGGCCAGGGCTGACCCCTAGCCCTCAAACCCGGCCTCTCGCCCAACTGGCCCTCCACTCCCGGGCTTTCGTGATCGTGGATATTTACCTTCGTCACAAGACGGTTTCTATCCACGATCATTGAGATCGCCTCCTGGCGCAGCCGCGCGCCGATCCCGTGCCATCCCGCCTCTCATCATCCGCACCACTGTCCTCTGGTTCCTCCGCATCACGCGTCGACCCACCGACAAGTAAATTTTTCTTGACAAGTATTTTTGTCCAAAGGATACTTGTCTCATGATTGATGTGGCAGTGATCGATGACCCGGCGGTGGCCGAGGCCGCCCTGGATCCGGCGCGGGCCAGCCTGCTGGCTCAGCTGACCGAGCCGGCCTCGGCGGCCATGCTCGCCGTCGCGGCCGGGTTGCCTCGCCAGAAAGTCAACTACCACCTGCGGACGCTCGAGCGGCACGGGCTGATCGAGCTGGTGGGGGAGCGGCGTAAGGGAAACATGACCGAGCGGTTGCTGCAGGCCGCGGCGGCGTCATATGTGATCTCGCCGGCCGCGCTGTCGGCTGTGGCGCCCGACCCGGCCCGCTCTCCTGACCGCCTCTCGGCCCGCTGGCTGCTGGCCCTGGCGGCGCAGCTTGTCCGCGATGTCGGAGACCTGATTACCGGCGCCACCCGGGCCCAGAAGAAGCTGGCCACGTTCGCGATGGACGGCCGGGTCCGGTTCGCGTCGGCCGCCGATCGGGCCGCCTTCACCGGCGAGCTGGTGCAGGCCGTGACCTCGTTGGTGGCGAAGTACCACGATGAGCAGGCCGAAGGCGGGCGCGAGCACCATCTCGTTATCGCCGTCCATCCCAGCCTCGTGCCCACCGGGACCGAGGAGCCCTGATGGGTCACCAGTTCGAGCAGCACCAGGACGCCGAGGTCCCCGCGAGCCCGGATGACGTCTGGGCCGCGATCGCCACCGGGCCGGGGATCGATTCCTGGTTCATGGGCCGCAATGAGGTGCAGCCAGGAGCCGGGGGAACCGTCCGGACCGTGTTCGGTGAGTACGCGCCGGAGCTTGCGGTCACCGGCTGGGATCCGGCTCGCCGGTTCGCCTATCGCAGCGGCGAAGCCCCCGATGGGCGGTTCATCGCCTATGAGTTCCTGATCGAGGGACGGGCGGGCGGCAGTACCGTGCTGCGGACGGTCACCAGCGGCTTCATCCCCGGCGATGACTGGGCCGATGAGTTCGAGGCGATGACGCTGGGCGGCGAGATGTACTTCCGGACTCTGGTCGAATACCTCACCTACTTCACGGGCCGGTTCGCCACCCCGGTCACCGCGTTCGGCCCGCCGGGCACGGACTGGGCCCGAGAGCTGACGTGGCTATGCCGGGGCCTCGGGCTGACCGGATCCGCCCGCCGCGGCGACCACGCGCGGTTCGCCGTCGACGGATCCGGGCCTACGGAGGGCGTCGTCTATTTTGCCAACGGCCACACGATGGGCATACGGACCCAGGACGCGCTCTACCGGTTCCTCCGCGGCTTCGGCAAGCCGGTGATCGCGGCCCACCACCTTTTCGCCCCAGACGCCGACCCAGGGCAGGCCCAGCAGGCCTGGGAATCCTGGCTCGCCAGCACGCTCACCTGATAGCCGGTAAAAATCACCTACGGAGAGTCGTCATGAACACCGTTCGATCAGCCGACGGAACGACCATCGGGTACACCCAGGCAGGCCAGGGACCATCGCTGATCCTGGTCGACGGGGCCCTGTGCAGCCGGTCGTTCGGTCCGATGCCCAAGCTCGCCGCGCAGCTGACGCCGCACTTCACCGTCTTCACTTATGATCGCCGCGGCCGCGGGGACAGCGGCGACACGCCGCCTTTTTCGCCTGAGCGGGAGGTCGACGACCTCGCGGCGCTGGTCGCGGTGGCCGGGGACACCGTGTTCGTCCACGGCACGTCGTCCGGCTCCGCGCTCGCCCTCGAGGCGGCCAAGCACATCCCCGCGATCAGCAAGCTGGCGGTCTACGAGCCGCCGTTCATCGTCGACGACACCCGCGCGCCGATGCCCGACGGCTACCTGGATGAGCTGAACCGGCTGGTGGCGGCCGGCCGCCGGGGGGACGCAGTCAAGATGTTCATGCGGTTCGTGGGCACGCCCGCCTTCGTCACCGCGGTGATGCCGGTCACGCCGGTCTGGTCCAAGCTCAAGGCGGTCGCCCACACGCTGCCCTACGACATCGAGCTCATCCAAGATCACGAGCGGGGACTCCCGTTCACGGCCGCCCAATGGGCTGACGTCAAGACGCGGACGCTGGTCGGGGTCGGCGAGAAGAGCCCGGCCTGGATGACCAACGGCACGCGCGCTCTCGCCGATGCCCTGCCCGATGCGACATACCGGACGCTGCCCGGCCAGAACCACATGGTCAAGCCGCAGGCCATCGCCCCGGTGCTGACGGAATTCTTCGACGCTCACGACTAGAAGGGATTCAGCCATGCGGAAGATCGCCGCCGGCCTCTTCACCTCGCTTGACGGCGTGGTGGAATCGCCGCGCTGGCCGGCTGGCTGCTGCGGCACGGCGGCCAGGTACCCCTCACGCTCACCGGCGCTGAGACGTTCAGCACCGGCGTCGCGCATCTCAGTTACGCGGCGGTTTCTGAAGGCTGAGGCAGATAGTCGCACGTGACGTCGAAGTCCGGCATCATGGGCCTATGGGCATCAGTGACTGGCGCGCCAAACGGCACATGAAGCAACCCGAGCACGGCGTCCTGCGCGTCTCCGGCTTCCACCACGCGCACTCATCGTCGTCCGGCCGGATCACAGGTGTCATCACGGCTCCCGGGATCCCGGACACGCCGGTCGAGCACAAGGTGGATGATCACGACCGCTGGACGGGGGTCCAGGAAGTTCCCGTCCTCGTCGACCGGGCTGATCCGTCCAAGTTCGTCATCTTGTGGGACGAGGTCCAGCCTGCGTCCTGGGGAGATCAGATGCAAGCCATCCAGGGTGATGCCGACCGGATGAACACGGGCCCTGGAGTACGGGTTACCTCGACGACGACCTTCGTGACCACGGGCCCGGACGGCCAGCGCGTAATCTCTCCGGAGATCGCGGCCAAGATGCAGGCGGTGGCGAAGACGTTCGGCAAGCTCGGCGGCAAGGATCTGAGCCAGATGATCAGCCAGGCCCTCGATCAGGCCTCCGGCCAGCCGTCAGGCCAACCCTTCGGCCAGCCGTCAGGCCAACCCTTCGGCCAGCCTGACGTGCCGGGATACGTTCAGGGGGGCGGCCAGGCGTTCGGCCCGGGTGATCCGCAGGCGTTCCATCAAGCCGGAGGCCAGGCGTTCGGCGCGGTGGATCCGCAGGCGTTCCATCAGCCCGGAGGCCAGCCGGATGAACATGAGTAGTTGCCCTGCTCAGGCCGGCGGCCCGACTCCGGGCACCGGACGGCCGTTCTCCAGGTAAACCAGCCGCCGGCTGCCGGTGGCCGCCCGCACCCGCCGCCGGATCGGGCGTCTGAGCAGTTCGAGCGCGTCCGCGAGCGCGGCCAGCCGGTACTCGGAGATCTCCTCGGGCTGCAGCACGAGGTCGGCCAGGGCCTGGTCACCGGCCTGGCCGCAGTCGAACAGGAACCTGATGCCTCCGGGCCGGCCTGGGCGCGGACGGCGGAAGTCCATGCACGCGAGCCGGCCCCGGCGGACCTCGATGCCACACTCCTCCCGAACCTCACGCCGGCACGCATCCCACGGCGTCTCCCCGTCCGCCTCCATGACGCCACCGGGGATGGTCCAGCCGGACTTGTAGGTCGGCTTGAGGATCAGCAGCCGCCCGGCCCGGTCAAAGACGAGCGCCCCCGCCGACACCGGAATACCCGGTGGGGGTATGGTCTCTGGAACAACCGCCTCGCCCGCCCCCGCATCGCCGTCAATGGTCACAGCAGCCACGTTACGGCCAAGCCAAGTCACCCGCCAAAAATCAAGACCTTTTTGACCGAACGGGCCGTGGTGCTTGCCCCGCACCCCCCTCCGCGACTTCGCCCGCCCCGCGCCGTCAATGCCCTTTGCGTCGCATTAATGAATAAATAAGGCGCGGACGCCTGACGGCGCCCCCGATACGCGTACCTGTGCAGCTGATAGATAACGGCCACCCGCCTGCGGGGGAGTTGACCAGGCGCTGACCGGCGGGTCCGTTCGGAAAATAGAGGGTGCTAAGGACGTTCCTTCTTGGGTAGCTTGCTCACGACAGTCGCATAGGAGCCGTCGATGGCCTCGGTGACTTCATCGTCAGGAATCGCGCCGCCGATCAGCAATGTGTTCCACCCCGAGCGGCCTATGTATGCCATCACCCGGGCGTCATCTGGATACCGCAGCAGCCATTCGTCGGCGTCCTCCCGGCTGGTGCCGCACTTCAGGCCGACCGAGGGGGTCGCTCCTGAGCCGAGAAACGCGAAGATCTTGCTGCCGACCTTGGCGACGACGTCGCCCTCCCACGGCTCGTCCTGCCAGGCGCCCGGCTTGACCAGGCAGTACGCGAGCACGTCTTCCCACGTCATGGGGTCACAGTAGCGCGGCAGGAAAAGGGCAGGGAGCAGGCAGTGCGCTCGACACTCCAGGGTTATGTTCAGGTGGGCCGCCGCCCGGAGTTCCGCCGGTTCTGGCTCGGGATGATGATCTCGCGGGCCGGCGACGCCTTCACCACCGTGGCGCTGTCCTGCCCCGGTGCCGGCACCGTAACGCGGGCCGAGCACAATGCTGAGGTGACCCGGCCGGTATCTGGCCGGCCGCTGCGGACACGCAAACGGGGGCGGGATGGGTCCGGTCGGCTTCGACCTTGACATGACGTTGATCAACTCACGGTCGGCCATCCTGGCCTCCTTTGCCGGAGTCGCGCGGGACACTGCGACCGACATCGACCTGGAGGCGGTGGACCGCCGGCTCGGCATCAAGCTGGACGACGAGCTGGCGTTCTGGTTCCCGCCCGGCCAGATCGCCGCGGCGGCCGAAACCTACCGGCGGCACTACCTGGCGCTGGCCGAGCAGCTCACCACCGTGCTGCCCGGCGCGCACGAGGCGCTGGCCGCGGTCCGGTCGGCGGGCCAGCGCGTGGTGATCATCACGGCCAAGCACCCCATCTCGGTGGAGCCGAGCCTGCGAGCCGTCGGGCTATCGGCCGACGAGCTGTTCACCCTGGTGCACGGGCCGGAGAAGGCCGCGGTGCTGCGGACCCTGAAGGCGGTCGCCTACGTCGGCGACACCCCGCCGGACATGGCCGCCGCCGTGCAGGCGGGCGCGCGGGCGGTCGGCGTCACGACCGGCTCGTTCACCGGACCCGACCTGTCCGGCGCGGGCGCCGAGGTGGTCCTGGACTCGCTCACCAGCTTCCCCGACTGGTACCTGGACGCCTTCTAGACCCCGTCCCGTCTCAGGCACTGTCCGCGATGGCCGCGGCCACCTCGTAGGGCAGATGCCTCGGGTGCACGAGCAGCGCCCGGGCCAGCTGGCGGATCCGCAGCCGCAGCGGGGTCAGCGTCTGCTCGCAGTAACGCCAGGCGGCGAGCTCATCACCGCCGTAGCGTGCGCTGATGGCGAGCCGGAACCTCCGCGCGTCCCCGCCGTCGCGCCGCCACGTCGCCAGCCACGCCCTCAGCTCGCCGTCGTCGGTCAGCAGGGACCAGTCGCGGAGCTGCTCGGCGATCTGCCCGGCCGCGTCGATGACGAACGAGAGGTCTCCTCCGTTCTGGATACCGTGGACCCGGCCCTGGCTGGCCTGCCCGTGGCGGATGCTGGCGGAGCTGAACCGCACGCCGACCGCCAGCGCGGCCACGGCGTGACCGGCTTCGTGCCAGGCCGTCTGCACGGCCGCCGTCCGGGCGGGCAGATAGCTGGACGCGGCCCCGAGGTCGTACCGCTGCCTGATCCACATCTCATGCACGATGGACTCGTCGTCGTAGCGCACGAGCCGGCGTAGTTCGGCCTGGACCTGAGCCAGCGTCCGTGCCTGCGCAGGCGTCACCGCGGCGTCAGCGCGGTCCAACCGCGGCCGCCCTCGTGATCGTGGATACAAAGCCCGGTGCCGCCACGGTTTCTATCCACGATCAGCCGGGCGGCTGCTCAGGGCGCGGTGATGGCGTACGGCTGAGGTTGTCTGGTCAGCCACTGCCAGAACGAACGGCGCGGCGGCGCGGCCAGGAAGTGGCCGCTGCCGACCTTGCCCGTGACCTCGACCCGCAGCAGCTCGGGCCGGTCCGGACCCCAGGGCGCGCGGACCTTGACGTGCCCACTGCGGATCGCCACATCATCGGCGTCCACCACGATCCCTGGCTTGGTCCTGAGCAGGATATGACCGCTGCGCACGTCGATGTCGAGCCGCAGTGTCGGCTGGGTGATGACGGCCTGGGTTAGGTCAAGCATCACGTGGCCGCTAGTCACCTTCACCTCCAACCGCTGCGGTACTACCCACCGGTCGACGCGCCGCACGTGACCGCTGCGGCAGTCGATGCGGCCGACGTCCTTCGGCTTGGGCGCCGCCGCGGGCGCGCTCGCCACCGACCCCGCCGCGGGCAGGTCGGTGACCAGTTTCGCCAGCTCGCCGTACGTCCGCGCGGTCAAGGCCAGCTCCAGTCGCTGGTCGAGTTCCTCCGCGGTCAGCCGCCCGTCGCCGGCCGACACCCGCAGCAGCTCGACCACCCGGTCGCGGTCGTCGTGCGAGGCGCGAAGTTCGCTGCGGGCGATCTCGCCGCCGGGTTCGGAATCCGCCATGGACAAACCTTAAGGCAGGGATTTGTCCGGCACCACGCGTACTGCCCGCCGCTGCCCGCCGTAGCCGGCTCAGCACATTGTGATGGGCCGAACGGTCCGTGGTACCACCCCCGCGACCAGCGATTCTTGACGGCGGGCCGGCGCATGCGGTGGGCTTCGGATCGTGGAACCATCACGCCAGCCGTCCGGAATGGGCGCTGACTTCGTCGGGCTGCCCTCCTGCGCCACCCCACCCGGACCGCCGCTCGCGCTGGCCGCCCGGCTCCCGCACGCAGCCGGGGTGTACCGGTTCCGTGACGCGGCCGGGAAGGTCCTCTACCTCGGCCGGGCGGTCAGCCTGCGCCGTCGCGTGGTCTCTTACTGGGGTGATCTCGGTGACCGGGCGCACCTGGCCGTGATGGTGGGCCGGATCGCCCGGGTGGAGGCGGTCGTCTGCGACTCCGCGCACGAGGCCGCCTGGCTGGAGCGGAACTTGCTGGAGCGGCGCCTCCCGCCGTGGAACCGCAGCCCGAGCGGCGGCCACTGGGCCGGGTGCTGCCCCTCGGCTACGCCGCCGACGGAGCCGCGGGCACCTGGACCAGACGCCGCCCGAATGGGCCGGC
>OCZU010002800.1_pt1 | contig 11059 bp, 8 predicted proteins | sample 1539001 | NCBI WGS metagenome assembly OCZU01 (sample SAMEA3539306, study PRJEB22396) | soil metagenome | biome: tundra; feature: field; material: soil | place: USA | collected 2010-05 | depth 0.15 m
CCGCCGCGACCTGACGCCAGCAACGTCGAACCTGGACGCCGGCCCGCATGGGCTGGCTAGCCTGGGGCGCTCCGCCGACCGATGAACAGGTTGCGGGGCATCGCGGGATCGGCGCGGTCCCCGGCGGTGCCGTCAGCCCCGGCCTGTGACGATGCGGTGCCGTCAGCCCCGGTCTGCGACGATGCGGTGCCGTCAGCCGCGGCCTGCCACCCGGCGGTGCCGTCAATCCCGGAGCCCGTTTCCGGGTCGAAGCCCGCTGCTGCCAGCAGGCCGACCCAGGTCGCGCGGCTGAACGCTCCCAGCCGATGTGTCTCCTGCACGACCTGAACGGTGCCGTCCGCGGCGCGCAGCACGAACTCGTACTCAGACTGGATCCAGTCGTCGGCCGGATCCGGATCCCAGGTCCGTTCGCGGAAACTTGCCTTCTTGCCGGTAGTGTCGCTGCTGCCGCCCCGGCCTGTCACCGGCTCGAACGTGTCCGCAATGTAGTCGGGGACGAACACCGCGATGCCGCCAGGACGGCAGTGCGCGAATGCCGTCTCAATCACCTGCCGCAGGTCAGTGGACCTGGTTATGTAGTCAACGGAGTCATGGACAACAACGGCGTCAAACATGCGGCCAAGTCGAATGGTCCGCATGTCGCCCTGCACGTGAGCGCAGTCGGGGTTAAGTCGGCCCGACACCGACAGCATCTCCTGCGACAGGTCGACGAGCGTCAGGGTCAGCCGCCGCTTCAGATGCACGGCGACATGCCCGCCACCGCTGCCCAGGTCAAGTACCTCGCGTACGGGAATGTCAGCCGAGCTGAGGACCGTCGCTAGATAGGCGGCCTCAGCCGCATACTCCTGCGGAGGCGAGATCAGCGGCCACCACTCGGCAAGGTCCCGATAGAGCCGGTACCCGTCCGGCGCGCCAGTCATGGCAGCCATCCTCGCTCACCGGCGCCGTCCGTCGATACCGGACAGCCCGCTTCGCCCAGCGGGGCAGTACGTGGCCGGGATCGCTGGTCAGGCCTGCTCGGCGCGGCGCCGGCTGGCCGGTAGTGTCCGATTTCCTCATCGTCGTGGCGTCCAGCCCGAAAATCATGATGGATGGCGGGATTCATCAGGCGGGTAGCTGGCCGACGGCCAGCTGCGACGAGCATCGCGCCCGGCTCAGCGATGTTGTCCGGTTCACCTTCGTACCGCCCGCCCGTGAAGGACCGTGACCTACGCGGATGCGTTGCCGGACAGCCACGGGGAGGCGGACAGCCATGGGGAACCGGGCAGCTACGGGGAAGCGGACAGGCCACGGGGAAGCGGGCGGGCCAGAAAAGCGTTGGCGAGCTGGGGCCATCGTGACCATCCTTGTCGTTGGACCCCGCTCGTCGTGCACCCCGCTTGCTTGCACGCCGCTCGTCGCGCACCCGCCCCGTCCTGGATGCATTCGCCGATATGGAGATTGCTGCCTTGCTACTCTCGCTCGCCGACCTGCGAGCACGCCTGCCCGAGCTGATGCTGCGCGATCGGGATCGGCTGGGCCGCCGCATCGAGAGTGCCGCCGCTCTCAGGGATGCGGGGCAGCGCGAGCGGACGCTCAGCCAGGTGCTCGCCGACCTGGATAAGGCAGCGGCGCGGATCGAGGCTCGCAGGCGCGCGGTGCCGACGGTTTCCTACCCGCCCGAGCTTCCGGTCAGCCAGCGCAGAACCGAAATCGCCGCGGCCATTCGCGATCACCAGGTAGTGATCATCGCGGGGGAGACCGGTTCGGGCAAGACCACGCAGCTGCCGAAGATCTGCCTGGAACTGGGCCGCGGCATAACTGGCCAGATCGGGCACACTCAGCCCCGGCGGCTCGCGGCCCGTACCGTGGCCGACCGGATCGCCGAGGAACTCGGGACCGAACCAGGCACGGCCGTCGGGTACCAGGTGCGGTTCACCGATACCTCAAGCGACGACACGTACATCAAGCTGATGACCGACGGCATCTTGCTGACTGAGATGCAGCGCGACCGGCAGTTGCTGCGCTACGACACCCTCATCATCGACGAGGCGCATGAGCGCAGCCTGAACATCGACTTCATTCTCGGCTACCTGCACCAGTTGCTGCCCAGCCGCCCGGACCTCAAGGTCATCATCACCTCGGCCACCATCGACCCAGAGCGCTTCAGCAAGCATTTTGCCGGAGGCGAATCAGGCAAGCGGAGTGCCGGAGGCGAATCAGGCAAGCGGAGTGCCGGAGGCGAGGCAGGCAGGCGGAGCGCCGAAGGCAATCCACGTGAGGAGGGACCTGGTGCTCCGGTGATCGAGGTATCCGGACGCGCGTACCCGGTGCAGATGCGCTACCGGCCGCTCACCGATCTAGCTGAGCCTGGCAGCGAGCCACGCGATCAGGTGCAGGCGATCAGCGACGCGGTAGACGAACTGAGCGCGGAAGGGCCAGGTGACATCCTCGTCTTCCTCAGCGGCGAGCGGGAGATCAGGGACACCGCCGAGGCGCTGGCCGGTCGGCGCGACACCGAAGTTGTCCCGCTGTATGCCCGGCTGTCAGCCGCTGAGCAGCACCGGGTCTTCCAGAGCCATCGAGGCAGGCGCGTGGTCCTGGCCACCAATGTCGCTGAGACCTCGCTGACGGTACCTGGCATCAAGTACGTCGTGGACCCCGGCACCGCGCGGATTTCCCGGTACAGCCACCGGACGAAGGTGCAGCGGCTGCCGATCGAGCCGATCTCCCAGGCGTCGGCCAATCAGCGGGCCGGCCGATGCGGCCGGACGTCCGACGGCGTGTGCATCCGGCTCTATACCGAAGAGGATTTCGCCGGGCGGCCGGAGTTCACCGACCCCGAGATCCTGCGTACCCATCTGGCCTCGGTCATCTTGCGGATGGCGGCGCTTGACCTGGGCAGCGTGGCCGACTTTCCGTTCGTCGACCCGCCAGACGCGCGGAACATCAGCGATGGGATCGGCCTGCTCGAAGAACTCGGTGCCGTGTCGGCCGCGCGTGGCAGCAGCCTTCAGCTGACCGGCCTGGGCCGCAAACTGGCCAGGATCCCGGCGGACCCGAGGCTAGGACGGATGATTCTTGCGGCCGGCCGCAACGGATGCGCGCGCGAGGTGCTTATCATCACCGCGGCGCTGTCCATCACCGATCCACGGGAACGGCCAGCGGAGGCCCGCGAAGCGGCCGACGCACTGCACGCGCGCTTCGCTCAGCCTGGATCAGATTTCCTCGCCCTCCTTACCCTCTGGGACTACCTGCGCGATCAGCAGCGAGAGCTGTCCGGATCCGCATTCCGCCGGATGTGCCGCCGTGAGTATCTGCACTACCTGCGGGTACGCGAATGGCAGGACGTGTACGGCCAGCTCAGGCAGGCCGCCCGGGATGTTGGCATTGTTGCCGAGGCCGATCGTAATGGGTCGGCCGGGAAGCCCGAGCGTGGCCGACCGGCCGGGGATGCCGCGGAGTCCGACGCTGCGATCCCGGCGGATCTCGCGGACCGGGTGCACCAGTCGCTGCTAGCCGGCCTGCTCTCGCACATCGGGATGCAGGACGATAACCGCAGGCCGGACGGAAAACGGCGCGGCCCGGCCGAGTTCGCCGGGGCACGCGGTGCCCGATTCGCGATCTTCCCCGACTCGGTGCTGGCGCGGAAGCCGCCGCAGTGGGTCGTCGCTGCCGAGCTGGTCGAGACTTCCCGGCTATGGGGCAGGGTCGCGGCCCGGATCGAGCCCGAGTGGGCGGAACCGCTGGCCGCGCACCTGGTCAGGCGAAGCTACAGCGAGCCGCACTGGGACGCCAGGCGTGGCGCGGCGATGGCGTCGGAGAAAGTGAGCCTGTACGGTCTGCCGATCGTGGCTGCGCGGCAGATCAGCTACGGGCGGATCGATCCGGTCGCGGCGCGTGAGCTGTTCATTTCCCGTGCGCTGGTCGAAGGGGACTGGCAGACCCACCACGTGTTTTTCCAGCACAACCGGGATCTGCTGGCCGAAGCTCAGGAGCTGCGGCGCAGGTCTCGCAGGCGCGGCCTCGTCGCCGACGACGCTGCCCAGTTCGGGTTCTACGACCAGCGAATACCGCAGGACGTGACGTCGGCCCGGCACTTCGATTCCTGGTGGAAGAAGAAGGCGCGGGCCGCCGATCCGGACCTGCTGAAGATGCGTCCCGCCGATCTGGCCGGGCCGGGCACCGACGACGTGGACGTCGCCGACTACCCGAGTAAGTGGGGCGGCCTGCCGTTGTCGTATGAATTCACCCCGGGCGACCCGGACGACGGAATCGCGGTGGATATCCCGCTGGCCAGACTCAATCAGGTGACCGACGAGGAGTTCTCCTGGCAGATCCCCGGCGTCCGGCAGGAACTGGTGACGGAGCTGATCCGATCATTGCCGAAACGGCTTCGTACGGCGTTCGTGCCCGCACCAGACGTGGCCAGGAAAGTGCTGGCTCGCCTGGACCCCGAACGGGGAGATCTGCTGGACGCGCTCCGCGCCGAGCTCGGCCGACTCGGCGGTGTCACGATTCCGAGCGATGCGTGGGACCTATCCCGGCTGCCGGACCACCTGCGACTCACCTTCCGCGTGGTCGACGACGGTCGCGTAGGTGCTGACGGTCGCGTAGGTGCGGACGGCCGCGCGGCTGCTAGCGGCCGCGTGGTCGACGCTGGTCGCGCGGGTGTCGATGACCGGGTAGCTGGCGGGGGCCGGGTGCTCGCGGCGGGCAAGGACCTGGCCGCGCTGCGGCAGCAGTTGCTACCCAAGCTGCAGGCCGTGCTCGCCGACGCGGCCAGTGAGATAACCCGGTCCGGGCTCCGGAGCTGGGACTTCGAGTCACTGCCGCGGGTGTTCAGCCGCGGGCAGGTGCGCGCTTATCCGGCGCTGGCCGACACGGGCGACGCCGTCGATATCGCTCTGTTCGAGACCGAAGCGCAGGCGGCCGAGGCGATGCGGCTTGGTGTCCGCCGACTGCTCCTGATCGACGTTCCCTCCGGTGCGCGCTCGGTCGGCGCCCGGCTGCCCAGCAGCGTCAAACTGGCGATGAGCCGGCATCCGTATCCCAGCGTGGCGGCGCTGCTTGACGACTGCGCGGCCTGCGCGGCAGATGAAGTGATCACCAGGACGGGTGGCCCGGCCTGGGACGCGGCGGCCTTCGAGCGGCTGCTTGAGGCAGCCAGGTCGCAGCTGCGGGTCGGCACGGCCGACGTGGTCAGTGCGGTCGGGCGAGTCCTGGCGCAAGCGCATGCGGTCGAGGTCGGCCTCGATCAGGCAGCCAGCCTGGTACTGCGACCGGCGGTTGCCGACATGAGGACTCAGCTCTCCGGGCTGATCTACTCTGGGTTCGTCTCTGGGACTGGCGCCCAGCGCCTGCCTGACCTAGTCCGCTACCTGCGGGGCATCAGCCAGCGGCTGGACAAGGCGCCGAGTGACCCGGGCCGGGACGCGGACCGGATGGCGGTCGTCCACCGGGTCACCGAGTCCTACCAGCGTGTCCTGAGTGAGCTTGGGCCATCCGCGCGTTATCGGGAGGATGCGCGGGCAGTGCGCTGGATGATCGAGGAACTGCGGGTCAGCCTTTTCGCCCAGACCCTCGGCACTGCATTCCCGGTGTCCGAGCAGCGACTCCAGACCGCGCTGGACCGGCTGGTCGGGCGCTGACCGAGCCTTTCTGGCCCGAGCCTGAAAGTTCCCAGCGTGGTGTGTCGATCCGGGCCGGGCTCGTTCGTGTGGGTAGCGAGGAGCCGGCCTGAGCCCGGCCAGCAAGGCAACAGGAGGAAGAAATGAGCAAGATCGTGCTGACCGAGTTCGTGTCGCTAGACGGCGTCATGGAGGAGCCCGGCTGGACGTTCCAGTTCGACCGAGGCCCCGACGGGGACAAGTTCAAGATCGACGAGCTGTTCGCCTGCGAGTCGCTGCTGCTCGGACGGGTCACTTACCAGGGATTCGCGCAGGCCTGGCCGACGATGCCGGACACCGGCGAGTTCGGCGAGAGGATGAACAGCATGCACAAGTACGTCGTCTCGGCGACGCTGACAGATGCCGACGCCAGCTGGAACAACACGACGGTGATCAGGGGCGACGTCGCGACCGAGGTCGCCGGGCTGAAGGCTCAGCCCGGCGGCGATCTGCTAGTCGCGGGCAGCTGCCAGCTGGCTCAGACGCTGATCCGTGCCGGCCTGGTGGACGAGTACCGGCTGATGGTCTTCCCGATCGTCCTCGGAATCGGCAAGCGCTTGTTCCCTGACACGATGACGGAGCCTGCCAAGCTCACGCTGACCAGCGCTCAGACGGCTGGATCGGGCATCATGCTGCTCACCTACCAGGCAGCCGGCTAGAGGTTGCCGCCAGCAATGAGGAGACGCGGATGAAGCAGTACCTGCTCAGCGTGCACTCGGTGCAGGGCAGTGCGCCCCCGCCGCCCGAGGCGATGCAGAAGGCGTACCAGGCGGTTGCGGTCTCCGGCGCGGACCACCGCCGCCGGGCGCAGTTCGCGACCTTGAACGGACTGGACAGGCGAAAAACGTGCTAAAACGGGCGTCAGACTTACCGGAACCCGTACGACGTCGGTCCGGCCAGCCCGTCAAGCGCTCGCTCCAGGCCGACGACCACCGGCCGCCTCGGTACTGATCATCTAGGGGACGACGCAGATTACGTCGACCTTTGCGGTGTGCGGTGGGGTGATGGTGACGTGCAGGGGGACCGAGCACACGGTCTCGTGCTGGGACCCGTTGGCGCTGACTTCCATGATGTCCGGCGAACGGCCTGAGACGCTGTAGCTCCCAGCTGGGAGCCGGACCGAGAATCGACCCGACTTGCCGACCTGGACCACGACGGACCGGCCATGAGCGGTAGTGAACTGCACCGATCCGGGGAGCAGTCGCTCGGCGGGCTGCGTGCCGCCGGGGCCCAGCGGTCCGCCCTCTCGCACCAGCCGGCCGGTGACCGTGCCTTCAGCTGATCCCAGGCCGTGCCCTGGCCCGTGGCCGGAGCCTGCACCCTGGCCAGAGCTTGATGGCTGGCCGGAGCCTGCTGGCTGGCCGGAGCCTGATGGCTGGCCGGCGCCTGCTGGCTGGCCGGAAGCGGCGGTGCAGCCGGCCAGCAGTAGCAGGGCAACGATGCCGGTGATTGCTCGCAGTCGTCTCATGGTGTTCTCCTCGCTGGTCGGTCACCGCTTGGACGGCCCTGCCGCCGGTCGCGTTCCAGCGAAAATGGAGCAGTGCGTCAGCCGGCCGTGGCGAGTGGCCTGCCGTGCTGGGCCTCGGCAGGCTCCCCGCACGCCTCGCACACCACCTGAGCTACCAGCCGGTGACCGCAGCGGTGCTCGATGACCAGCGGCGGTCCGTCGTCGCCGGCCAGGTGACGGTCGCCCCAGCGCATCAGCGTGAGGATGACCGGGTACAGCTCACGGCCGGCGCTGGTCAGGCGGTACTCGAATCGGGCCGGGTGCTCGGAGTACCGCTCGCGCTCCAGGATCCCGGCGCCGACCAGAGTCCGCAGCCGGGCGGCGAGCGTGTCCCGTGGCGCTCCGGTCCGCCGGACCATCTCGTCGAACCTGCGGTTACCGAGGAACACTTCCCGCACTGCCAGAAGCGCCCATTTCTCCCCGACGACGTCGAGCGTGCGGGCCACCGAGCACACTCGCGGCTGGTTGGATCCGGCTGTCATAGCCAGAGTCTACCTAGTAGGTCGAAGTTCTGGATGTAGTTAGTCTAACTTCTGGACGCACGCCAGCGGAGCACGTATGGTGAATCCATATTTCGGACTGACCGCGAGGATGCCATCGTGAACTCAAGCCGCTCCAGCACCGTCGTCGTGCCGCCGGATCCCACGCCGACCCAGCGCCAGGTCGCGGCCGTGGTGGCCGTCTTGTCCCTGGCCGTGTTCATGTCGAGTCTCGACTTGTTCATCGTCAACCTCGCGTTCCCCTATATCGGCAGGGAGTTCAGCGGGGTTGGCCTGAGTTCACTGTCGTGGGTGCTCAACGGCTACACGATCGTTTTCGCCGCCGTGCTCGTGCCCGCTGGCCGGTGGGCCGACCTGGTCGGCCGCCGTCGGCTCTTCGTCGCCGGCCTGGTCACCTTCAGCGTCGGATCGCTGTTCTGCGGCCTGGCCCCAGGCGTGGCCGCGCTGATCGCCGCCCGGGTCATCCAGGCCGTCGGTGCCGGGCTGATGGTGCCCGCCTCGCTGTCACTCCTGCTGGCCGTCGTGCCGGCCGCCGGCCGCTCGCGCGCGATTGGCACCTGGTCGGCAGTCGGGGCTCTCGGCGCCGCGCTCGGGCCAGTGGTCGGCGGGAGCCTGGTGCAGCTCAACTGGCGATGGGTGTTCTGGATCAACCTGCCGGTCGGGCTGGCCGCCGTCCTGCTAGCCGTCAGGGTCGTACCGGAGAGCAAGGACGAGCGCGTCCAGGGCAGGCCGGACCTGGCTGGTGCCGCCCTGCTCGCTGCCGCCGTCGGGCTGGTCGCCCTGGCCCTGGTAAAGGCTCCCAGCTGGGGCTGGGCCTCGGCCAGCTTCATCGGCCTGCTCGTCGCCTCGCTGGCTTGCGGCGCGGCCCTGGTGGTCCGGTCGCGACGGCATCACTCGCCGGTGCTCGAGCTCACGCTGCTGCGGTCACGCACCTTCAGCGGCACATTCATCGCATCGATTCTCTACTACGCCGCGTTCGGAGCGTTCGTCCTGAACTCGGTGGAGTTCCTGACTGGCGTCTGGCACTACTCGGCGGTGCAGGCCGGACTCGCAATCGGGCCCGGGCCGCTGATGGTCCTGCCCTTCGCCCAGCTAGTCGCGCCCCGGCTGGCTGCCCGGCTCGGCGGACCTGGCCGGGTGGCGGCGATCGGCTGCGTGGTCAACGCCGGCGCCATGGTCCTGTGGCTCGCCCAGCTTCAGGTTCAGCCTGCCTATCTGACGCATCTGCTGCCAGCCCAGCTGCTCGGGGGCGCGGGCGTCGGCCTGACCATCCCCTCGCTCCTCGGCGCGGGCAGCGCGTCGCTGACACCCGACCGGTTCGGCACTGGTAGCGGCATCCTCAACATGGCCAGGCAGGTCGGCACCGTCCTGGGAGTCGCCAGCCTGGTGGCGATCCTCGCCGGAGTCGCCGGGATCGACCCGCTGCCCAGTTACCGTCACGCTCTGATTCTGATCGTCGCGTTCTTCGCCGCGGCGGGCCTCATCGCGGCCGGCCTGCTGACTGGCCGGCCGCGCGGCCAGGCGGGTGGTCGGCGAGCGGTCACCCGCCGCGCAGTCGCACAGGTTGTGGACTAGTCCTTCCTGCTCGCGGGTACTCCTTCCTCTGATCGGAGACTGGAGAGACGGATGGTGAAGGAGTGACTCCGCTGCAAGAGGTATCTGTACGCAGCTTGCCCGTCGCCGTGCTTGAGCCGGTGATCGGTGCTGAGCGGTACGCGCGGATTCGCGCCGCCGCCACCGGGTTCCGGGCCAAGATCGGCCCCCGGACCATCTGGAACATCAGCTCGGCCGCGGTCGGCGGCGGAGTCGCCGAGATGCTGCACACGCTGGTCGGGTACTCCACCGGCCTGGACATCCCGATCCGATGGGCCGTGATCGGCGGTGATGCCGAATTCTTCGCGATCACGAAGCGGCTGCACAATCAGATTCACGGCCAGCTGACCGGCGGCGGCGTGGTGGTCGCCGGCGCCAGCGGAGCCGCCGATGCCAGCCACTACGAGCGCGTTCTCGCCGCGAACGCCGACGAGCTACTCGGCCAGGTGCGAGCCGGTGATCTGGCGTTGCTGCACGACCCGCAGACGGCCGGCCTGGCCGGACCCCTGGCCAGGGCAGGAGTCAAGGTGGTGTGGCGGTGTCACATCGGCCTGGACTGGCAGAACGAGGCAACGCTGGCGGCCTGGCAGTTCCTGCGTCCGTACCTGGAGCCGGCCGACGGGTATGTCTTCACCCGGCCTCAGTACGTCCCGGCGTGGATGCCGGCGGCCAAAACCTGGATCGTCCGGCCGTCGATCGACCCATTCTCGGCGAAGAACGCTTGCCTCGAGCCCGCGGCGGTACAGGCGATCCTGACCACCGTCGGAGTCCTGAACGGCGGCGATCCGCCGGGGAGCGGGCACTTCACCCGGCGCGATGGGACGACCGGCATGGTCACCCGGACCGGCCTGGTGACAGGCGGCGGCCGGCCAGGCCCGGACGATCCCGTCGTGGCGCAGATCTCGCGCTGGGACCGGCTCAAGGACATGTCCGGCGTCATGCGCGGCTTCGCCGATCACGTGCTGCCGGGCGGTCCGGGATTCCTGGTGCTGGCTGGCCCCGCGGTCGGCGGCGTGGCCGACGATCCTGAGGGTGCCGCCGTCTTCGCCGAATGCCTGGCTCAGTGGGAGGAGCTGCCCGCCTTGGTCCGGGCCCGGGTGCTGCTGGTGGCGCTGCCGCTCGATGACACCGACGAGAACGCGGTCATGATCAACGCGATTCAGCGGCATGCGACGGTGATCGTGCAGAAGAGCCTCGCCGAGGGGTTCGGGCTGACCGTGGCCGAAGGTATGTGGAAGGGCCGCCCGGTGGTCGGCTCGGCTGTCGGCGGAATCCTGGACCAGGTCGCCGACGGCACCGGGATCCTGCTGCCTGACCCGGCCGACCTGGCCGCCTTCGGGTCGGCTGTGCGGCGGCTGCTGGACCAGCCGGACGAGACCGACGCCATGGGCCGGGCCGCAAAGGCCTACATCAGCGAGCACTACCTCGCCGACCGTCACCTGCTGCGGTTCGGCGCGGTCATCGCCGCGGTCATGGGCGACTAGGCCTGCTCCGCGTCCGGTCGCCCCTGCCTGACGGGACCGCGATGTACGATCTGGTCGTGCCAGGAATGAGAGCTCGGATAAGCCACTACGCAGCTGCGTCCGTCGCGCTCGCCGCGCTCGCGATGACCTCCGTCGCCACATCGGCTCCGGCGATTGCCGCGGCCCCGATTGCTGCCACGGCCGCGACTCCGGCTGCTTCCGCGGCTGCGCGAACCGGCTCGGCGCCAGTACACCGGGCCAGGCCGGCTGAGGTCGGCGGTGTCAGGTTGCGCTCGTGCGGTCGCAACCCGCTGACCCTCTGCGGACATCTCGCCGTGCCGCTGGACT
>OCZU010002801.1_pt1 | contig 11057 bp, 9 predicted proteins | sample 1539001 | NCBI WGS metagenome assembly OCZU01 (sample SAMEA3539306, study PRJEB22396) | soil metagenome | biome: tundra; feature: field; material: soil | place: USA | collected 2010-05 | depth 0.15 m
TGCAGGGAGAGGTGTCTTCTCCCTTGACAAGTACTTATCATGGATGTCCTACTTGAAAATGCTCTTCGGGATCATGGCGTGCACTCCCTTGGTGCCGTCCACCGCCTGCGTTACGTTGAAATCCACCGCCGTGCTGCACAACATGTAGGCGTCTTCGCGCGAGAGGCCCTTCTCCGTGACCAGGAAATCGATCGCCTCGCGCACCGCCATCTTCAGCGCCTCCGTCAGATCCGGATTCAGTCCCATGGCGATGAAGTGGGTGGGCGTCTCCCCGCGTGGCGCTTTCAAGTGCAGATCCTTGCGCACCACGAACTCGAACGTACCCACCAGCGAGGTTTCGAGCGCCGTGATGTCCACCTCGCCATTGCCCTGCCCCGCATGGCCGTCGCCGGCTTCGAACAACGCGCCGGCCACATGCACCGGGATGAACAAGGACGTCCCCGCCACCAGTTCCTTGTTGTCCAGGTTGCCCGCATGGGTTCCCGGCGGCGCGCTCGACACCCGTCCCGCCGCTTCGGGAGGCGCCACTCCCATGCTGCCGAAGAACGGCCGCAACGGGATTTCGATGTGCTCCGAAAACTTGGCCATGTTGCGTTTGGCGTCGAGCGGAATAATCCTGGTGGCGCCTTTGGGGAAATCCTCCGCCGTCAACACGCCGCTGGTTGGCCGGAAACCGTTGTAGGCGTATGGAATGGAGTACTTGATGCTGAGAATCCGCACCTCCAGCGTGTCGCCCGCCTCCGCGCCCTCCACGAATATCGGCCCCGTCAGGATGTGGCCGCCCGGACCCTTGTCCTGGACCTCCGCATAGATTGCCTTCAACTCCGCTTCGATGTCCTCCGCCTTGACTCCCGCCGCCAGCAGACGCTCCGGGCTGTTGGTAATCAAAGTCTGCATCGTCACCCGATCGCCCGACTTGATGCGCAACACGGGCTTCGCCGCCGACCAGTAATAGCCCCACACCACCGTGCCAGGCGTCGCCTTCAGTTGATAGTCCGCGCCGTGCGCCGCCAGCGCGATCAGAGGAATCAGCAGAAATCGCATGATCCTGCGATTCTATCGCGTACCGCCTGCAACGTGGGCGATTCCCGAAGCCGTGGTGTACCATAAGGAATTACCGAATGAAGGCACTACTGGAAGCGCTCCAGCCAGGTGAGAAGGACTGGGATTTGGCGCAGGCTATCGACCCTGCCCGGCTGCCGGCGCACATTGCGATCATCATGGACGGCAACGGCCGTTGGGCGAGACGCCGCTTCCTGCCGCGTGTAGCCGGTCATAAAGCCGGTATCGGACCGGTGCGGACCGCGGTGGAAACCTGTGCTCGGCTGGGCGTGAAGGTGCTCACCCTCTACGCCTTCTCGGTGGAGAACTGGAAGCGCCCGCGGGCCGAAGTGGAGACCCTGTGGCGGCTGCTGCGCTACTACCTCAAACAGGAACTCCCGGAACTCCAGAAGAACGATATTCGCCTGCAAGCCATCGGCCGCCTCGATGCGCTGCCCGCTCAAGTGCGGCGCGAACTCGATGCCGCGGTGGACGCCACCTCGGCCAACCGCGGTCTGCTGGTCAACCTGGCCATCAATTACGGCGGACGCGCCGAGATTGTCGATGCCGTCAATTCCATCCTCGAAATGGCGCGCCTCGACGGCAGCATTCAAACCCTGAAGATGGATGAGGACCTGATCGCCACCTGCCTGTACACCGCCTCCTGCCCCGACCCCGATCTGCTGATCCGCACTTCCGGCGAAATGCGCATCAGCAACTTCCTGCTCTGGCAGATCGCCTACTCCGAACTCTACGTGACCGACACGCTCTGGCCGGATTTCACACGTACGGACCTGCTGCAGGCCGTGTTGGAATACCAGAAGCGCGATCGCCGGTATGGCGGTCTCAGCGGGGCGGGTGTCGACACCGAAGCCAAGTCCGCCGAGGAACCCCTGCTCGCTTCGCTCCGCCCCTCATGAAGCGCGTCTTTACCGCATTAGCCCTCGTCCCCATCGTCACCTGGGTCGTCCTGTGGGCCAATTCGTGGATTTTCCTGGCCGTTCTGGCGACCGTTGCCTGCCTCTGCTATCGGGAATACAACGACATTGCCGCCGGCTATGGGTTGGGCGCTCCCGGCGTGGTGGGCTACGGCGCGGGCTTACTGCTGCTGGTCTGGTGGGACGTCCCCTGGATGGCCCTGGTGGGCATCACCGTGATGACGCTGGTCATGGTCATGCGCGAGAAAGATCTGACGCATTTCTTGCCCCGCGGCGCGCTGCTCCTCACCGGCGTCCTCTATGTCTTCGGATGCTGGAAATGCGCGCGCCCGCTGCGCGAACTCAATCCACACTGGCTGATGTACGGCCTGCTGCTCAATTGGGTCGGCGATATTGGCGCTTACTATATCGGGCGCCCGTTCGGCAAACACAAACTGGCTCCGCGCGTCAGCCCGAAGAAATCCTGGGAAGGTTCCCTCGCCTCGGTTTTTGCCGCCACGGTTGTGGGAACCCTCTACCTGCAGCGCTTTCTCCCCAGCGTGCCCTTATGGCAGGCCATCGCGCTGACCGCGGCCGCCAACGTCGCCGGCCAGTTCGGCGACCTCGCCGAATCCGCCATGAAGCGCGGCGCGCACGTCAAAGACAGCGGCGGCATACTCCCCGGCCACGGCGGATTCCTGGACCGCGTGGACAGCACCCTGTTCGCCCTGCCGGTAATCTACGCGTACCTCAAGCTGGTGTAGACGGGCGCCCCAGCGCCTTTTTTTCCCGATACATCTCCGCATCCGCCCGGGCGAACATCTGCGTCATGCTTTCTCCCTCCAGCCACACCGCCACTCCCACGGCCGCAGTCACCGGTAGTTTGCGAGGCGGCCCTTCGCCGTGCACCGTGTAACTCCCAAATACCCATTTCCGTACCCGCTCCACATGCTGGCGCGCCTCCCGCAGATCGCTTTCCAGCACCACGATGAATTCGTCGCCGCCCCACCGCCCCACATCGTCCATCGCGCGGAAGGCGGCGCGCAGTTCGCTGGCGAATTGCTTCAGCACCTCGTCGCCCGCCATGTGCCCGTAGGTGTCGTTGACCTGCTTGAAACCGTTCAAATCGAAGATCAGTACCGCGAACGGCATCCTCTGCTCCACGCGCAGATCCAGCACCGCTTCCATCCTCCGCCGGTTCGCCAGGCCGGTCAGGCTGTCCACCGACGCCAACCGTTCGGCCTCCTCGAGCTTGGCCTCATACTGCCGCAGTTGGCCGCGCATCTGCGTGACCACCGCCTCGCCGTCCTGCGCCATCTGGTTCACGCCGGCCTGCAATTCGTGGGCGCTCAACACCAGCGAGTCGCGGATCTTGCCCAGGTCGTCCATGGTGGCGAGCGTCTGCAGCCGCGCGGTGAACTCGCTGAATTGCGTGGAATAGCGCTGGTCGCGGGCGCCCACGGCTTCCGCCGCGCGCGCCATGATCATCATGATTTCCTTGAATTCCTCGGTCTTTCCCCTGTAATAGCCGGCGCTCCGCTCCCCCCATTGCTGCAATTCGGCGGCCACCCGCGCCTCGGTTTCACGCACCCGGTTCGGCGTCGCTTCGTCCGCCAGCCGGTGCTGCAAGTTCCACAGGCCAAGCTGCAATTGTGTGCCCAGCGGAGGGCACGCCTGCACTCCACTGTTGCCCATCGCCTCCAGGGCGGCGCGGTACGCGCGCAGCGTGCCGCGCAGTAGTTCTTCCTGATTCGATTCGATCAGCTTCTTCAGAGAGATCACATCCTGCTTATCGGCTAATTCCGCGCGTTCTTTTGTGCATCGGAAAACCCCGGTACCGAGATAAGAATCGGAGTCAAAAGTCCCGGTACCGCGGCATTACCGTTTACGGGAATCCGGGGCTCCCGTTCTATGTTCATCCGTGTTTTCCAGTGGGATTATTGACTTGTTAACAAAGGATAACCAATCAAATGCGCCCTCACCCCCGGAAATTCTTCCTGACAATTTTCAGCACTCTGACAGTCATGCTGCTTTGCCCGGCATTGCAGGCCAACGGCATCACCACCACGATCACGCTGGGCGGCGGTTACAGCTATTCACAGTTCACGCTTGGCCTCGTCGCCCCTTATTCGGCAAATGTGGTGGGTAACGGCGTCAACCTGTCCCTAGCGGTTTTCTGCCTCGACGGGGACGATCCCGCCCCCACCGCCCCCGATCCGGCCAATCACGTCGCCGGCACCACGGGAATCTTGACCAATCTGTACGACGTGATCCATGGCACCACCGGTATTACGGGCTATCCCACTCAGACGACGAGCGTGGTTAACGAGGAACAAGAAGCGGCATTCCTGGCCTCCTACGCCTTGGCCCAGGGAGCTAAGCCTACCGGGGACAACGCGAATGTCAATACCAGGGAAGGTCCCATTTCCATGGCCATCTGGCAGACCATGCAAACCCTGGGTAGTTATCCGCCCGATAGCAATGCGGCGCCTTTCATTGCTATGGCGCAAAACAACCTGAGTAACCCCACACTGAACTATCCCGATTATCTGCGGAGCGTCACCATGTGGATCCCGGTCACCATCAGCGGCAACGTCGACACATTCAACCCAAATTTCCAGCGCTTCATGACCGAAGTCCCGTGTGCCGCGCCGGAACCCGGCACGGTGCTCCTCATGGGTACGGGTGTACTCCTGATCGCGCTCAGCAGGTTTCGCCGCCGCCGGTAATCCCGCTACTTGCCATCGGATACCGGACCCGCATATAGTCTGTAAGTGACCCTCACACGACGTTCCCTTCTGGCCGCCGTCTCGGCGGCGGCCGCTGCCCAAGCCCAACGCCGCTATCCCAACTGGAAACCCCGCCTCGGCGTGCTCTGCCAGTACTCCGATTCCAATCTCGAGTTCGTCAAGGCCGAGGGCTTCACCAGCATGCAGCTACGGCTCGACCCCGCCAAACTGGACGATGCCGCCATCGCCTCCATCAAGGACAAGATCCAACGCTCCGGAATCTATGTATCCGCGCTGGCCGTGGATGGGAACCACATCGATCCCGACCCCGCCGCGCGCGAGAAGCAGAACCAATTCACTATCGCCTGCATTGAGCTATGCGGCAAGCTCGGCATCCCCAACATCGGCGGCCAGAGCGGCACCATCAAGGGCCGCCCCTTGCAGGAACAGGTGGACGAAATCGTCAAAGTCTACACCGGGAAGTATTTCCCGTATTGCGAAAAGCACAACGTACGCATCCTCTGGGAACCCTATGCCGGCGGTCCTAATATCGCCACCGGGCCGGTCGGCTGGGAAGCCCTGTTCAAGAGCTTCCAGGACAGCCCCCATGTAGGACTGCAATTCGACCCCTCGCACCTCGTCTGGCAGTTCATGGACCCCGTCCAGGCCGCCCGCGATTTCGCCGCGAAGATCTATGACGTCCACCTCAAGGACTGCGAAATCCTCTGGCATGTCCTGCGCCGTACGGGCATCAATCCCGTGAATAATGCCAGGTGGTGGCGCTTCCGCCTGCCCGGTCAGGGATCGGTCGATTGGAAGGGCTTCTTTGCCGTCCTGGCCGAAAACGGCTACCTCGGAGCCATGAACATCGAAAACGAGGACGAGTTCTACTACCCCGCCTACAATGGGAATAATTTCACCGACCAGTTCAAGCGGGGTTTCCGCGCAGCCCACGAATACCTCAAGACGATGGTCCCCCCGTTGACCGCGTAGTACGATTACACCCGGCGCCATTGGAACACTTATTCAGGCCGAAATATGCTTCTATAGTGTTCGGATGGTTATGAACTGCTTTCTGACAAGCGTCCTGCTCCTCTCCTTTTCCCTGGCCGCCTGCGCCCAGATGAGCGACTTCAAGGGCCACAAGGATCCCGCGCTGTTTACGCGCATGCCGCACTACTTCCTTCCCTCCGAGGATTCCGTCGTGGACAAGGCGTTCGACACCTATGAGTTTCAACTCAAGGACGGCACGCAGCGCGTCGAGGGGCGTCATCTGCATTACGAGTACGCCTTCGATGAGGCCGCGGGCAATATGCCCGGCACGTTGCAGATCGTGCGCAATTACGAAGCGGCCGCCCGCAAAATCGGCGGCCAGGTTCTGTGGGACGATGTGCGCCGGGCCACCATTAAGATCTCCAGGAACGGCCAGGAAACGTGGGCCTTCCTCGAAGGGTTCAACGAGGGTCGGTCGTATGAGCTGCACATCGTCGAGCGCGGGCAGATGAAACAGGACGTGGTGGCCGACGCCGCCGCGTTAGGCAGCGGGCTCAAGGAGACCGGACACGTGGAGGTGCCGGGTATCTTCTTCGATACCGGCAAGGCCGAGATCAAACCGGAATCCGACGCGGCGCTGAACGAAGTGGTCAAATTGCTGCGGGGGAATGCCGCGTGGAAGGTCTGGGTGGTCGGGCATACCGACAGCGTGGGCGCGGTGGAGAGCAACCTTACGCTATCCGGCGCGCGGTCCGCCGCGGTGGTCAAGGCGCTTACCCAGAAGGGCATCGACGCGAGACGCCTGGCCCCCCATGGCGCCGGACCGTTCGCTCCGGTAGCCGCCAACGATACCGACGAAGGACGCGCGCGCAACCGCCGCGTGGAACTGGTCAAGCAGCCCTAATCGGGCACAGGCACCGTCCGCGAGAGCGGATCGGTGCCTGTGCCCTTCCGCGCTTGGCTTGCGGAAGTTGTTACTTGTGCACGGTGAGATACACGGTCTGAGCGGCTATTGTTGAGCCGACCTGAAACACGATGGGATAGTCTCCATCGGGCACGGCGGGGACAACGAACGTGAACTGGTATTCGCCTATAATGCCAGGAACCAGACCGCCGTATAAGATCTTCGCCGCCGTGATGCCGAAACTGATCGTCAAGTTCGGGACGCTAGTCAGCCCGCTGGCGACGAGCCCGGGCGAACTTGAGGGAATCACGGACCCAAAGCCGATGCCGTATGCGGTGATCGTGTCCCCGGGCGCTGCCGGACGGAACGCCGCCCCGGAAATCAAGTTTTCGTTGCCCACGAATACGCCGTTCGGGAACAGTGCAACCAGATACTGCGTGCCGCTGACTTTGAAACTGGAAGGGGCCAGCAGGCCGGGCGCAATAGTAGCCTCGGTGACAGTCGTCGTGCCGCTGGTACAGGAGCCTGCGGTGACGGTGAGTTGCACATCTCCAGTGGCCGTGTCGCCCGGCGCCTGCACATTGATCTGTGTGGGGCTGATGTAGCCGACAAAAGCTTTGTTGCCGTTGATGGTAACGGAGACTCCATCCAGTGAGGTAGGGGCAATCGCTCCGGTGAAATCGCCGCCTCCCCATTGGCGGGTGCTCGCGGCAAGATTAGTCCCCTTGATTTCCAGCCAGGATCCTGGGGCGAAGGTTGTGGCGCCGCCAAAGTCGCCGAGCGAGTTTACAGAAGCGATCACCGGTTGCGGGCTGCAGGCCGGAGGTGGAGCCACCGGATCGGTCACCGTCGCGGTGAAGGTCGCGGTCAGGCTGCCGGCGGTCGCAGTCAATGTGAGAGCACCGGCTTTCGTGGGTGTCACGGCGATACCCGCTTGTCCCGCGGCGTCGGTCACCGTCGATGGCGCCGACAAGGTTGCCGTACCGGCGGTAACTTGAAAGGTAACCTTCATCGCGGGCACAGGGAAGGCGGCGCGGCCGGTCACTTTCACGATAAGGGCTTTAAGTGCGGTCCCGGTGACGCCCGCTTGCGAGTTGCCGCTTACGATGTCCATCTTCACGGGATCGTTCGGTTGCAGCTTCCGGATCCGGCTATTGGTAGTGTCGGCGACGATCAAATCGCCGGCCGCTGCCAAGGCGATTCCTCGCGGGTAGTAGAACAGGGAGGCCGGTCCTGAAGGGGCATCGTCGCCGCCGTAGCCCAGGGCGCTACCGCCGGCCACCCGCGCGATCGTACCATCGCGCGCCACGTACCGCACACCGATGTAATCCACAAACCAAAGCCCGCCCGCGGAGTCCGCGGCCATGGCGGTGGGATCTATCGCCGCTGCGGTGGCTTGACCGCCATCTCCGTTGGCGCAACAATTGCCGTTTCCCGCGATTGTCGTAATCACGCCCAGAGTGTCCACCTTACGAATCCTGTAATTGTACGTGTCGTTGATGTACAGGTTCCCCACCCGGTCGACCGCCAGATCGGAGGGGTCTCTCATCTGCGCCCTCAGGGCCTGCTGGCCGTCCCCGCCGTAGCCATAAACTCCGGTGCCGGCATAGGTCGAGAGTCCGCCGCTGGGCGTCACCTTCTTGATCTTGGAGTTGTAATAGTCGGACACATAGAGATTTCCCGAGCCGTCAACGGCGATTCCGCCTATGTAGAAGGCTGAGTTCAGCGCGTTCCCCGATTCATTGGAGTAACAGCAATTCCCATTTCCGGCGACGGTCGCGATGGTACCCGATGGCGCGATCTTTCTCACCCGGACGTCGGACTGATCGACGAAAAACAGGTTTCCACTGGAATCGACCGTAATCCTGTCCGGATAAGCCAGCATTGCCGAAGCGGCGGGCTGGCCGTCGCCGCTGAAACCGGGGTCGCCTGTCCCTGCAATCGTGCTGATGGTGCCATCGAGAGCGATCTTCCGTATCCGGTGGTTCACGGTATCCGTGAAGTAGACCGTCCCATCGGCGGCAATCGCGACCCCTTGCGGGCGATGCAACAGCGCCGTCGCAGCAGGCCCGGTATCCCCGCCGAAGTGGGCTTTTCCGGCCACTGTGTTGATGATTCCTCCCGTGATCACCCGCACCCGCTCGTTGTTCGCCTCCACGATGTACACGTTGTTGGCACTGTCAGTCGCGATGCCACTCACCCCGGAGAACCGGGCGCCTGCGGCGCCGGTTCCATCACCGGCGAACCCATCTTTCCCGGTTCCGGCGAAGGGAGAGAGAATTCCCCCGGAAACCATGCGCACGCGACTGGTCACGTAATCCCAGAAATACACGTTCCCCGTGCGGTCCGCCGCCATCGGGCCCAAATTCAGATACGCCGAAGTCGCCAATCCGCCATCCGGCGAGTTGCAGCAGGTGGTGCCGCTACCCGCGATGGTATTGATGTTGCCATCGGTGCCGACCATGCGAATACGATAATTGTTTGAGTCGTTTATGTAAATATTACCAGCGCCATCAACGGCGACGTACTCAGGGTAGTTGAGGAGTGCTCCAGTGGCCGCTGCGCCATCTCCCCCAAAGCCCTTTGCACCAGTGCCCGCAACGGTCCGTACAATGCCATCCGCCGCCGTAACCTTGCGAATCCTGTGATTCCCATAATCCGCGATATACAGGTTGTTGGCGCTATCCAGCGCGATGGAGTATATGCCCCTGAATGCCGCGGCGGTCGCGGGCCCCCCATCGCCGGTGTTGTCGGTGTTCCCATTTCCGGCAACCGTTGTGAGGACTCCGGCCTGAGTCAGCTTGTACACGTAATAATACGCGGCGATGTAAAGATTACCGGCTGAGTCCAGTTTGAGATCGTAGGCGTAGCCAGTATAGCCGGGAAGTGTCGAGATGACGCCGCGTGATACTTTGCGGATCACTCTATTTCCGCTGTCGGCGATAAACAGGTTGCCGCCGGCGTCGACTGCTACCGCTTGTGGGGTCTCAAGCAGCGCGGACGTGGCCGGACCGCCGTCGCCCAATGGAAAGGCGCCTGCGATGGTTCTGGTAACATAACCGCCTAAGTTCTGGCCATACAGCGAAGGCCCGAGGTAGCACAGTATGAATCCGATGGTCCCGACACGCCGCGGTAACATAGACGCTCCTTATGCTGAATCTTGAACAGGATTTCGGACTTGAACATCCTGTGCCAATATGTTCCGCCACTTTTCCTCGTAAAGCAAGCCAAAAACACGTAAGAACACGAAATCGTCGGGGTGAGCCGTTATCCTCTACGCTGTCCTTGCCGAAGTTCGCAATAAACTTCTACGGCAGCGTTTCGCCGAGCACCTTCGCGCTCTGCTCCGCGCGGAATTCCCTCAGCCGGTCGCGTAACTCCGGCCGGCTGTTCGCCAGGATGGCAACCGCCAGCAACGCGGCATTCCTGGCGCCGGCGGCCCCGATGGCCAGCGTTCCCACTGGAATTCCCGCCGGCATCTGCACCGTCGCGAGCAGCGAATCCAAGCCCTTCAGCGCGCCGCTTTCCATCGGCACGCCGAGCACCGGGAGCAAGGTATGCGCCGCGCAGACCCCGGCCAGGTGGGCCGCGCCGCCGGCCGCGGCGATGATCACTTCCATCCCGCGGCCTTCGGCGGCGCTGACATACTCCGCAGTCTCCTTCGGAGTGCGGTGCGCCGAAAGCACGCGGCATTCGTGCTCCACGCCGAACTTCGTCAGCATCTCGTCGGCCTGGCGCATCACCTCCCAGTCCGACTTGCTGCCCATGATCACTCCGACCAGTGGATGGGCGTTCACGCTCACTGCCCCTGCGCCAGGGTGAACCCGGCCTGCCCGTCAAAATTGCGCAAAGTCTCGGTCACCGCGATATCGATTCCCGCGGCGGAGATCCGGCCGACCACTTCCAGCAGCTTGCCCATGTCCGTCTGGCCCGCGGCCATGAAGCGGCAGCGGAAGCTGTCGGTGCAAAAGGTTTCCTTGCGGCCTGCGGGCCATACTTTGACGCCCCGGTTGTCGATCATCTGGAGGCTCACGCCTTCGCCTGCCAACTTGCCCACCGCGTCGGCCAGCGTGTTGGGGTTGCGCGAGGGCCAGTAGACGAACACGTCGATGCCCTTGAGTTCCATGGCGACGGCGGGACGCGCCGCCTGCTTGGCTGCCGGGGTACCCTCTGGGTCCGCCGGGGGACGATGCGCGTAGGTAACAGGCTTGAGGATGTTCGGCTTCTGCCCCAGGCGCGCGATCACCGCCGCGGCAAACTCCTTGGTCCCCACCTTCACCGTGCTCACGCCCTCGGTGTAGACGTCGTAGGTGTGGACTCCATCCTCGATGGTGCGCAGCCAGGCGTTGTGGACCTTAGCGGCGACATCGGGCTGGTCGATGTGCACCAGCATCAGCACCGCGCCCAGCAGAAGGCCGGAGGGGTTGGCCAGGTTCTGCCCGGCGCGCCGCGGGGCGGACCCGTGGATGGCCT
>OCZU010002802.1_pt1 | contig 11057 bp, 12 predicted proteins | sample 1539001 | NCBI WGS metagenome assembly OCZU01 (sample SAMEA3539306, study PRJEB22396) | soil metagenome | biome: tundra; feature: field; material: soil | place: USA | collected 2010-05 | depth 0.15 m
AATTTTCAAGGCCTACATACTCATTGCCGAATTTCCGGACAGTCTATTGTGCAAAGTCCTCGAAGGTTGCAGCGGCCTTGGTTCTTCGCCCTTTGGTTTCTTAACCAACAACCAGGTTTATGTGGCTAATTTATTATTTGTATAAATTTCATATCGCAAACTCATCAATCCCTCTTTCATAATATTTGCCATCCTCCCTAACGATTGTTCCACACGGCACGCCCCACTTAGATACGCTACTCTCTATAAATCCATTCCCAGGCATCACCAATATCTTCATCCTGTACTATTCCGGTAAACTCAAACCCGCTTCGTTTCAGAATAGTTGTGGAGGCTTAAATTGAAAATTAGTTTAAACATGCAATAATTTACTATGTGTCACAAGCTGAAGCATGCGACATATAAGGTCAGGAAAACAGGTTTTACCAAACCTGGTAAATCTCCCTTGAACCTCTAAGATACATATCTTGATAGCCCTGCATTTTTTCTTTCATTTTTTTCATTTCTTCGCTATCCTGCATGTACTTCTGAAAGCTTTGTTCGTAAGCAGTAAGGCTGTCATACTTACTAACCATAATTACCCGGTTATATTCACCGGTCATATCGGTCATAATATTAACCATGTCAGTATTATCCGCCATTGCTTCTTTAAACATTTTGGCAACTTTAGATGCATTACCCGGCTTGCAGATAAACGTGTCATGTACTATGATCATAGCTGTAATTTTTAAGAATGTGTAATAAATTATTTAGAGAATTTAAGGGAGCAATACTAAATTACGGCAATATTTACTTAAATAACAACCGTCTTCGCGGAGGTTTGCTTGCAGGTATAACAGGAGGTGAAAATGTACAGCAAATCATTAAGGTATTAAAATTGAGGACATCCGCCAGGAGAGAGGGGAAATAAAGTATTACCCTTTTTGTATTTTTATAAGGATTGCCAAACCAGCTTATAAAACTTTACTGAACATTTCTTACGCTGAAAACCTTTAATTTGCAAACTCCAAATACCTTTCAACTTAAAACAATGAACGAAAGAACCGGGGCAAAAGGCGCTCTGCTCGATGAATACGGAAGGGTAATCTTGGAATTAAAGTCCCTAATTGCTGATATTTCACCGGCCGAACTGATTTACAAAGTGGACGAAAATACCACGGATCCTGATTGTAAATCGATTCAGTCCATTATGGCCCATGTTGTAAATTCAGGATTTTCTTATTCAAATTATATAAGGAGTGCGCAGCTAGCAGTATTGGAACCATGGGAAAAAACCACCCGTCTTAGTATAGAAGATTATAATGATGATATATCTGATATGTTCGTCTTTACGATTGCTACTTTTGACTGCTTTAGTGAAAATGACCTGAATGATCCTCCTTCCAATAAGAGGATTCTGACCCGTTGGGGTGGTAATTATGACTTTGAGCAGATTTGGGAACATGCTATCGTGCACATCCTAAGGCATAGGAGACAAATCGAAAAATTCAAAAAACAATTTAGAAAGTAGTAGCACCCCCAGGCTGTCCGGAGAATGGTCAAATAATTAGGGACTGCTGTCCTTATGTTTGCAACTAAGGTCCTAGAACCGATTAAAGCATAGGCATTAATAAAATAATAGGAAGCAATGCAGGCTAATTGAAATTGAATTTTTGTTATAGATAGTGCAGCTTTCAGTTGGAGGCAGGCGAAGGATAGCGGTGGTCTAATAAACTTTGCAATTATGAAGAAATCGACGACAAAATTCTGGATACTATTTTTATCTACCTGCATTGTTGGTTTTTGTCTTGCTAAACTCGACACTTCCAGAAACTGGAATGATACTGGAATTACTGTAGGTTTAATCTTAATTACCACCTCTTTTTTCGGATTACTTATCTCAAAATTCGCATGGCTTTGGGCAATTATTATTGGAGGAGCAATTTTTGCTTTTAATTTTGCCCTTAGCGAAAATTACAGCTCGTGGGGAGCAATTCTGTTCGCATTTATTGGCGCATATTCCTCCGTACTATTAAAGAAATATTTTTTAGGTTCAACTATCAAATAGGATTTCATCAGCATGGCATTTGTCTTGCAACCCCCATGAACTTTATACAATAGGGCATCCGGAAATCCGACAGCGTTGATTACTAAAGTTATACAAACTTTTAAAGCATCTTGGCTTTTACCATTAATTTGAAGCCGATTTTTCTTTTTATATTATTAATGAACCTATTTTCAAAGGAGCTGCATCGCCACAAAACATCCTACCACCTTTTGTGCTCATCGCTTTTCATCTAAACTGCCTGCCGGATAACTTGTTGCAGGCCATACCCCGGTCAACACGATTTGAATGATTTCATAGGGATTTTCAGGATTCTTTTGGATTTGGTTGGTACCAGGAAAATAAAAACTTGTTTCTTACCCTTCAGCTCATAAATCAGAATAAAAATCTACATAAAATAAATAGAGCTTTGCTCCGGGTAATAGCAATAAAAGCTTTCCTCAAAAAGAATTCGGCAGCAATTGCAGCTGGGCTATCTTCTATAAAGATGGCTGTAGCAGGCAATATCCTTAAAGTTTCCAAGGTTATGGGTTTAAGGAAATCATTGAAGTATTTGGACATTGATTTTAAATCCTATACAAAACTTGGGAAAAAATTCTCCTGTTCTTCATCCATTTATGACTTATGCATCATCAGGCATCCTTCACAATTGCAGAAAAAAGAAATAGCCATCATTAAATCTTATTGTGCTGAAGCCCGGTTTTTGCACTGGCCACTTATCTCTGTTTACCATCAAATAAAAAGGGATGAGGCATCATTTTTAAACTCCGGTACCATTTACAAATATGTGAAATTATTGAAACTGGAAAGATCAAAGGTCATCAGTCGCCGAAAGAACCACCAAATTGGCATCCGAGCCTCTAAGCCATTAGAAACTCATTCATGCGGATGTAACTGTTCTCACATTGAAGGATAATACAAGAGCATTTATCTATCTGGTCCAGGATAATTTCTCAAGGGCAATACTTTCCTACAGATGTGCCCGAGAACACAGAGCACAATACTCATTGGAGAACCTAAAATATGTCTACCATAATTTCCTGGCCCGATCTGGTATTGGGCATTGCAGTCTAATCACAGATGATGGCAGCGAGAATCATGGAGAGGCTACAAAGTTCTTGAAAGCTTGCAAATCACCTGAAATAGCACATCTTATAGCCCAAAAGACGATTACTCATTCTAATTCCATGATCGAAGCTGCCAATAAACAGATTAAATACCATTTTCTTTACCATAAAGAGATTGCCAATTTCGAGCAACTTGTTCGTCACCTTCACCAGGCAGTTGAGGACTACAGGAATCGTCCACATGATGTACTGAAAGGGCTGACACCAAATGAAGTATTAAAAGGCGAACTCCCTGCTAATGTATGCAACGCCAACCAAATTGGAAAAGCCCGAATGGTCAGGTTGAAAGAGAATAAATCAAGTAAATGCTGCAATTATATTTACTAAACCCAAAAAATGGGAGGGTCCCTCAAAAAAAATCATTCCTTATAATTTCCAAACAGCGAAGAAATTAAAAGATCGTTTCAATACCATTGAGCCGTACTATTCTTTTCTAGCATTCCTGTATGTCGGATATCTGTAGTACACCTTGTTGTATAAAGTTCGTGGAGGTTGCAAGGCTTTCTTTATTCCCCATTACAAAACTGGCCACAACCACTTTTTTTGTTTTTAATAAAGCCTGGTGCAGCAATTCATATGGTCTCGTTCCTGATTTATCCGGTTCAAGGTTGTAGGGTGTTTCATAGTAAAGACTGGTAATTTCATCTTCTTTCACGAAATCTGATATTTCGATCGTATTTCTTTTTTTGGCGCTGGCGGCTTCAAAATCTTTATCATCCAGTACTATATATTCATCATTTAATTTATACCCATTCACGATATTTTCCCAAGTTACTTCTTTCCCGGTTTTTTCATTCACGCGTACATACTTAATGTTTGCATGGTCTTTTTTATCAAGCATGTCCAAATCAAGGCTGCTGCTTTTTGTAGCGCTATACATTTTAACGCGGATGTTTACAAGACCAAACCCGATGGCGCCTGTCCATATTGGTCCCATCGCAATACATTTTAATAAAAGATAATTTGTTATAGAAAGTTTTGTGCCTTTTTTATAAATAGCCTGCCAATACCTCTTTTGAATGCAAAATATATTGCAAAAGATTTAAATGAGGAATTTATTCCAAGCAATCTTTTTATTCAAAGAATTAAGACCTGGAATTCTGCTAAAAAAAAATTGCCTAAATCGAAAACAAATTGAGCAATTCCATTAAAGAATCAATCAATGAGGCCCAGGATAATTTATCCGAAGCATCCCCATTTTCTTCCCTTCTTTTTGAGCATCTTTTTTGATTTGATATTTTACGTTTGATATTTTATAAGTTTTATTTTAATCTCTAAAAATCATACCAGACTTTATTTTTTTATAAAGATTATAGCTGCAATTACCTAAGATGTGTGAATAATTTACTAAGAACAATAATAGCAGGGTATGGTGCGAAGAAACTTGGTGGCGGATCGTTTGGTGTGACTAATGCTTTAAAAGGAAATAATGTTGCTGTTACAGGAGAGGGTAAAAATGTAATGCTTTTTGCTCATGGCTTAGGATGAGATCAAAATTCCTGAATGAGCCGAAGGATAGTGTTGTTTTAAATCGGTGACCGGTATATACTATAATGAATTTAATTTGACTATTTCCTTAATTTCTCCAACATTTTTATTTTTTTAGGTTACAAGAAGAATTGTTTCTTCCCATACTAGTACACGCTCCTCAAAAATTTAACTCGAGTATTAAACTGTTTAGCATGATTTATGCATTAACTATAAAAAACACAATGCGTTATCATGTATTGGCGACCGATTACGATGGCACTATAGCATGGCAGGGAAAAGTAGACAATGAAACAATTGAAGCATTACAAAAGTGTAAGGCATCATCGAGAAAGCTGATTCTTGTTACCGGCCGTGAACTGGATGAGTTATTAACTATATTCCCGAAATACGATCTCTTTGATCTTATTGTTGCAGAAAATGGTGCAATAATATTTGATCCTGCCAGCAAAGAGGAAATATTATTAGGGGAAAAACCACCGGAAAATTTCATTAATGAGTTAAAGCAAAAAAATGTAACGCCACTTTCTGTGGGCCGGGTAATTGTTGCAACATGGGAGCCATATGAGGCCATGGTGTTGCAGGCCATACACAATGCAGGTATTGAATACCAAGTTATTTTTAATAAAGGCGCAGTAATGGTTTTACCGCCCGGCATAAATAAAGCTACAGGTTTGCAGGAAGCATTGGATCGCCTAAAAATATCGATGCATAATGTGGTGGCTATAGGCGATGCAGAAAATGACCAGGCAATGTTTCGCATCGCAGAATGCAGTGCCGCTGTTGGCAATGCACTCGTCTCCATAAAAAAGGAAGCAACCATTATTACACAAAAAGATCATGGCGCTGGAGTGGCAGAACTTATTGCTTCTTTAATAGAAAATGATCTTGCTTTTGCAGATGAACGCTTAACGGAAAGCAGGCTGGTGATTGGTAAAAAAGGTGACCATGATTTTAGCTTAAGCGCTTACAGGAATGGGATACTCCTGGCAGGAAGTTCAGGCGGCGGCAAATCAACATTAACCACCGCTTTTATTGAAGCGCTGGTTGAAACAAAACACCAGTTTTGCATTATTGATCCCGAAGGTGATTACATGGATTTTCCAAATGCTGTTGTTATTGGAGATGGGGACCATGAACCCGTTATATATGAGGTGATGGCATTGCTTGAAAATGTAGCCCAGAATATAGTTGTTTGTTTGCTCGGCATTCCGTTGGATAGACGACCTTTTTTCTTTAATGAATTTATTGCAAAGTTTAATGCGGTAAAAAATAATACAGGTCACCCGCATTGGCTTATTATTGATGAATGCAATCATTTGGTACCTGCAGAAATGGAAGACAGTTTTTTCAATATCCCCGATAACCTAATGAGCGTATGGCTTATTTCTACTGAGGCAAGGAACATAAACCGCAGTATTTTAAAATATGTAGATACTGTTATTGCCATAGGAGATGAAGCTGCACAGATTTTATCAGGCTTTGCACAAATAAAAGACCTAAGCAACAAGTTTAGTGAAGTGCATGGTTTGCCAAAAGGCGGCGCATGGGTTTGGGAAATTACCCAGGCTGCCCCACTTGCAATTGAAACAAGAAAACCGGAACATTTAAGTAAACGGCATATTAGAAAATATGCAACGGGGGATATGATGTATAGTGCATTTATATTTAAAGGACCGGAAAATAAACTAAACCTGAAAGCCAACAATGCATTAATGTTTGTACAAATGGCTGAAGGTGTGGATGACGAAACATGGAACTTTCATTTGCAACGCCATGACTACACCACATGGTTCGCAGATTCATTGCACGACGATGAACTGGCTCAATTAGCAAAAGGAATTGAAAACACTCAAACAACTGCAGCCACTTCCAAAGACAAAATACTTACCCTCGTAAGAGCAAGATACATTGCGTAAAAAGCAATCAAATTAATGTAATGACTATCGATTATGGTTTTTCCGGCAGGGTACTTTATTCTGTCATTAGAAATATGGGTATACTTGCCTGCTATTATAAACTATAGATGATTTGCTAGATATCGCTTACCCTTTAACGTAAGAAAAACACACATAAAGCGCTTGCCTTCACCCTCTTCCATAAAGTCTACTTTAAGTAAACCTCTATCTACAAGGCCCTTTGAGCCCTTATCGGTTGCCTCACAAGGAAACAAATTCATTATCTCTCTTTCATGGCATTCCATTAAGCATTCAATCATAAAAGTAGTAAGAGGTCTATCAGTGTCAGTTGTCGTTTTATTCATATCGTAAACTTTTTAATAGTTTAAAACTTTATATGACTAACAAACGATAAATTCTTTTTTATGAACAGTGATGAAGAAATATAAATGCTATTTTCAAATAAACAAAATAAATGCCACAATTATTTAATATAATAAATTTACTTTGACCTTACCGATAAGATTTAGATTTAGATTTCGCAGAAAAATATGGTAAAAGAGTAAGGATATAATTCCGTAATTCACTTTGTACAATGAATTTTAAACATACTATATGGGGGAATCCAAAACACAACAATTTCGTTCATTTCTTTATTAATGTAAGTTGTAAGATCAAGCCTGCCTATTAGTCACCGAATGAAGCACCGTCAACTACATGCCTCCATTCTCTTCAAGTGTTAATAGGCATCGTCCGATTTTTTGGCACAAAATTGGTTAATATTTTAGAGTAAAACAAAATTAAAAAACGATGGAAAAGTATTCAAAAAAAGCAGGCAAAAAAGTTGAAAAAGCCATGCACGAAATGCATGAGGGAAAACTCAAAAGCGGCAGAAGTAATAAAAAAGTTACTAACCCTAAACAAGCAATTGCTATCGGGCTTTCGGAAGCAAGAGAAGAGGGTAATAAAGTACCGAAAAAAGAAACAACCTAATTTGCATAAAAAGGCGCTTCGGTCAAAAAAATTCTTATTGAACTTCTGTGGCATAAAAGTATTTACCATGGAAAATTTTTATTAGACTGTGTAAACAAAATTCAGCGCATATTATTTGTCTATAAAATTTATTCGATTAATAAAACATGTTTGATATAACACCATTAAAAACTTGCGGGATTGATGATATTTATGTATACCCGCGTTTGTACATTCCCGACTATTGTAAACTTGAAAAACTGGATGAAGGATTAGCGAAGCCCCATGAGGGATGCTTCACTGTTCTACCAAGGCTGCACCCTTTACATGTACGATCCTCAACATTTACCCTGAAATTCCCTTTTGTTAGGGTCATTCCTTTATCAAATAGCCTTTTAAGATCAGTTAAAAATCTATACTTCTCTTTAGTTTCAAATACATCTTCCTCCTCCATAAGGGGTTCAAATATGGAAGCGTCTAAATGAAGGCAACTCTCAATAAATTTATCTATTACATTCTTTGATTGCTTTACATCAATATGTTCAACAAAAGATTTACAGGTTTTAAGAAAATACTTACTTTCCATATTCTTAAAATTAAAAAGATTCTTGGAACAAAATATAATTACTTGGCATTATATATTTTGATTCTTACATTAATCTTACTAAGCTTTTACTATCAAAGGGTTTGGTTTGTGCTTTTTATTTATTGAAATAAAGAGGATTTTTGAAATCAGTTATAAGTATCAATCAGGTAATAGTTTCTTTGGGCTCACCTCTAAAGCTTTTGCTATCAACAAAAGGTAAGAAATAGAAAAGTTTATTTTTCCCAGTTCCATTCTATTTATTTGCGAGTAATCCATATCGTTGCATTTAAAAGCCAATTCCATTTGCGTCATTTCTTTTGAAATGCGAAGATCCCTGATTTTATTGCCAATTTTAATCAGAAAATCATCCTCCCTATAATATACTTTTTTGGCTTTCTTTTTCACTCCATAAAAGAAATATTCATGGAGAATTTGTCATAGGGATAATTCTCCTTAAATTCAAATAATAGATGAGCTTAAGTGCTAAAATTTCTTCAGGTTAGTTTCTGAATGACAGACTACTTATAAACATACTCAGCGTTATACTTTCAAATATTAAATTAATAATATGAAAATTAATGCTTTGTTGATGATGCCATTCTTCATTTTTATATTTTCATGCCAGAATGAAATACCAAAAGAAAAACTAACTGTTATTAACAATATTGTCTTGGGGCAGTCCATAAATAATGCTGCTGTAACTTCTTAGCGGCATCAAGTTTTGTTACTTTAATATATCTATTAAATGCAGCGTGTGATCTGTGACCGGTGATCTTCATCAAAAATGTTTGTGGATAGTTAAAAAATCTACTGTTTAATAGTCACTGCAATTTTTGAATCTGCAGTGCCATAATACAAAAACCATTTGTTGTTAAAATTCGCCAACCCTTCAACAAAGCAAACATTATTTGTTTGCCCACTTAATTCGTAAGGTTGGTCAGGTTTCATAAAATAAGTATCCATGCGCTCCAGAATTTTAGTGGGGTTATTTTTATCAAGAATTACCTGGCCAGATGCATAGGTTCCATCTGGTAAGGTCGGATCACCAATTGGTAACGTATTTCGTCCGTTATAAATCAGCAAAATCCCACTATCAGTGATCATTGCAGGTGGCCCTGATTCACAAAGGTCGTTGTCGAATTTATGAATACGTGTTGGAACAACAATTTTAAGATTCGGCATATCTAATGCTACACCTACCAATTCAATCGGTGGTACTTCATTGAGTGCCATTTCAACAGGTATCCAATTAATAAGGTCAACAGATGTAGCAGCCCAAATATTCTGGTCGCCCCAATACATCCAGTATTTACCATTTATTTTTGTCGCAATTACATTTCCGTTATTATATGTTGAAACAATGGAACCGGACTTGGTCCATTGGTTAAGATATTTTCCATTGTATGCCTGTGCAAAGGCGGGACCGTATTTTGTCCAATGCAATAAATCTGTGGAACTTGCAACCATTAACCTCGCATCATTACCATCATAAGCAGTGTATGTCATGTAATACATACCGCTGCCATCTTGCACGACACGTGGGTCCTCACATCCACCCTGCCATTCATATATTTTCTCTGCATCATTATCCGGGTAAAGTACAGGTACCATATTCCTGGTGAAATGATAGCCATCACTGCTTACTGCTAATCCTATTCGTGATGTGCCATCTGGCAAACCGATTTCATCCTGCGCACGGTATAGCATATAAATTTTTCCATCTTTTACAACAACAGCCGGGTTGAAAACAGATTTCTGTTCCCAAAAAACAGTTTCATTTAATATAGGGCAGGTAAATGATCCATTACCCGGAATAAGTACAGGGTTAACAGAATCCGCTTTCACAAAAGGAAGTAGTTCCCAACTGCTGTCTGAACTTATGATTGAGGTATTTGTCGAAGTCTTTTTACAGGAAAAGCTGATGAAACTTATAAAAAAATATAAAAAAAATATTTTTTCATAACAATTAAGTTTTAGGCAGTTCCTACTCATTGATTTTTTTCGGTTATGTAGGCTGCCTTTAAATTCGTGTGAATTAAACATATAATTTTCCCTGTACTTATTGAAGAGTTTGATGAAAACCTAAAGTAATATCTATGTCGCTTTTAAAATCGGTACCCGATTAAAACTCTTACAAATGTATAATAACATTGTCTAAAAGTTGACAGTCCTAAAGTACCATTCAGAATCTCAATTTACGTCCTATCTTAAGGATAATAGCCATCACATCCTAAATGATAGTGATAAGTAATTCAAGAAATAATTTGTGGTGCAAATCGTGGTGCAAATTAAAAAGGGCCTCAAACCTTAATCGTCTGAAACCCTTTACTGTCCTGCTCCCCCTTCAGGACTTGAACCTGAGACCCTCTGATTAATAGTAAAAAGGCAAACCTTTTTGTTTGTTTTTAAAAGTAAAAGAAAATAAAAATAAACCTTGATAATACGTTAAAAATCATCACTCTATTTCCAATTCTTTAATACAAAATAAAAAGATTAGTTTTGTTTTCTTTTAAATTTGTGGGGTAAATTGTAGGGTAAATTTTTATTTATGGACGTTACAACTAAGGTCTGGTTATGGAAAAAAAGAGTCAAAAAAACGGGCAAATATCCCGTTAAAATAAAGGTGATCTTTAACCGGGAGATTTGTTTCTATCAAACCGGAGTCGATTTGACCGAAGATGAATTTGAGGTGTATCATAGCCGCAAGGACTTGAAAAAAAAGTTCGATGATATCATTTATTTTCTAACCAAGGCAGATGGAATCATTGCAGATTTAGGACGTAATTTTTCCTGGAAAGAATTTGATGCATTTTATTATAACCGCAATCAGGAAACTTCTCCTATCGATCGGGCATCCTACTCACTGAATATCGTTTCTCAACTTGAGGCCTATGCCAATAAGTTAGCAATGGATGGCCTTATTAAATCTTCTAAATCATACT
>OCZU010002804.1_pt1 | contig 11054 bp, 10 predicted proteins | sample 1539001 | NCBI WGS metagenome assembly OCZU01 (sample SAMEA3539306, study PRJEB22396) | soil metagenome | biome: tundra; feature: field; material: soil | place: USA | collected 2010-05 | depth 0.15 m
CAATTGCGCCAGCCAGTAAGCGCCCAGGCCCAGAAACAGCAGGTTGCACAGCAGGAAAGAAACGTCCACCCACTCGGGGCGGCCGAGGGCCAGGAGATAAGCCATCCCGGGGAGCAGAATCCGCGGATAGCGCAGGGAAGGGTCCGGAACGGCGCGGCCGATATCGCTGCGGTATAGCGGATCGTGCGCCACGTAGTGATAGCTCTGCCCATCGTAGCCGCCGCTGTGGGGGAAGACGTAGATGTGCTCGAAGGCCAGGCCCGGCGGAAGCGGAAATTGCGAGCCGTGGCAGAAGAGCGCCGTCAGGTTGCCGCCGTAATTGAAGTGGACGGTGAGCCACTGCCAGCTCAGGCCGAGCGCAACGCACACGAGCGCGGCGGCCAGCGGACTGCGTTTCATTTGGAGCCGGGTATGAATCTCTTGATGAAATTCGTGTCGAAGCGCCCTGCCTGGAAATCCGGGTCGGCGAGAATGCGCTGCTGCATGGGGATGGAGGTGTGGATGCCCTCCACAATAAACATGCTGAGCGCGCGCTGCATGCGGTGGATGGCCTCGGCGCGATCGCTGCCGTACGTGATCAGCTTGGCGACCAGCGAATCGTAGAACGGCGGGATAACGCAATCCGTGTAAGCCCAGGTGTCCACGCGGACGCCGACGCCACCGGGCACATGGAAGCCCGTGATGCGGCCCGGCGAAGGCACGAAGGTTTCCGGATTCTCCGCGTTGATGCGGCACTCGATGGCGTGGCCGCGCAATTCCACGGGGCCGGGAAGGATCTCCTCCAGGGTTTCGCCCTGCGCGATGCGGATCTGGCTCTTGACGATGTCGATGCCGGTGACGAACTCGGTGACCGGGTGCTCCACCTGTACCCTGGCGTTGACTTCGATGAAGTAGAGCTTGCCGGCCTCATCCATCAGGAACTCCACCGTTCCGGCGTTGGAGTACCCCGCCTGAGCGATGGCCTTGCGGAGGACGGCGGAGATCTCGGCGCGCTGCGCATCGCTCACGGCGGGCGACGGCGATTCCTCGAGCAGTTTCTGATGGCGCCGCTGCACGCTGCATTCGCGCTCGCCCAGAATTTCGACGTTCCCGTGTTCGTCGGCCAGGATCTGGAATTCAATGTGGCGGGGAGCGCCGATGTACTTTTCCAGGTAGACATCGGACGAGCTGAAGGCGCTCCCCGCCTCGTGCTGCGCCTGCAGGAACAACGAGGGCAGCTCGCCGGGCTCGTTGACGATGCGCATGCCGCGCCCGCCGCCGCCGGCGGAAGCTTTCAGAATTACCGGGTAGCCCACTTCGGCGGCGAGTTCCAGCCCTTCCTCGGGAGTAGCGAGCACGCCGGGCGAGCCGGGCAGCACGGGAACGCCGAGCTCGCGCATGAACGCGCGGGCGCGTTCCTTGACACCCATCAGGCGGATGACTTCCGGCCGCGGACCGATGAACTTGATTTGCGACGCTTCGCAGACTTCGGCGAAGGCGGCGTTCTCGCTCAGGAAGCCGTAGCCGGGATGGATGGCGTCGACGTCGGTGATTTCGGCGGCGCTGATGATGGAGGGAATGTCCAGGTAGCTGCGCGCGCTCTTGGCCGGTCCGATGCAGATCGCCTGGTCGGCGAAACGCACGTGCGAACTATAGCGATCCGCCTCGGAGTAGACGGCGACGGTCTGAATTCCCAGGTCCTTGCAGGCGCAGATGACGCGAACGGCAATTTCGCCCCGATTGGCGATGAGGATCTTCTTAAACCGTACGGACGGCAAACAGAGCCTCCCCGTACTCCACCGGCTGCCCGTTCATGACCAGTTTACTTTCGATGATTCCGCTGGTTTCGCACTCGATCTCGTTCATCAATTTCATGCTCTCGATGATGCAGAGCACCTTGCCGGGCTGTACGCGCTCGCCGATGCGGACGAACGGCGCGGCATCGGGCGAGGCGGCTTCGTAGAACGTTCCGACGATAGGCGACTTGACCAGCACCAGGTTGGGGTCGTTTGGCTTCTCGCCCTTCTCCCTGGACGCTTCTCCGGCGAGGTGCGCGGGGGGCGGGGCGGTGGCCTGCGAAGGGGGCGCGGCAGCGGCGGCGTACGAAGGCGCCGCGAAGGTGATCTCCTGCGGCGCGTTGAACGAGCCGCGGCGGATGCGCACGCGGCTCTCCCCGCGCTGCACCTCCAGCTCCGCAATCCCGGTTTCCGTCGCCAACGCGATCAGTTCACGGATTTCATCAACAGTCATCAATGGTTTAGCTTAACAGAGGTGGGTAGCACCTGGGTCGGGCTTGATAGTTTGCACCACGACGGGCGGTGGACGGGTTGGACGCGATGGTGTGGCGCGGTTCGGGCTTCGACGCCGCAATGGCGCCGATCGCCGCCCTGCTCGCCTTCGCGGCGGCGTTCGGCACCATCGCGTTGTGACGCATCAGTTGGGAGGCGGAAGGGTAACCTACCGCCAACTGCTTTGCGCGGGTCTGGTGTCGATCTGGGTTGTGCGGATCTGTCCGCTGTCGAAGTTCACCGAACAGGAGAATCGATAACGGCCTTCGGACATGTCCTGGCCACGGATGACGTCGATCGTGCCGACGACCCACTGATCGCGATTGTCGTCGATGCGGGCATTCAGGAATTCCACCCGGCGCCCGGGGAAGCGGTTACGGGCTTGCCGGCGGACCGAATCCTGGCACACGTTGACAGCCTGCTCGGTGGTGAAACCGCGGGGCGCACGATCGGGATCGGGACCGTGGCCGCGGTCGCGCTCATTCTCGACCATGGGATCGATCTGCACGGTGCGAATCTGGCCGTTGTCGAAGTTCACGGAGCAGGAGAAGCGGAAGCGATCCTGATCGTTCTGGCCACGGACGACATCGATCATGCCGACCACCCAGTCATTGCGGCCGGGATTGTCGTCGATGCGGGCATTGAGGAACTCGATGCGGCGCCCGCCGAAGCGTTCTCCCGCCTGCCGGCGGACAGCATCCTGGCATTCGTTGACGGCTTGTTCGGTCGTGAAGCGGGCGACGGAACGTTCCGGAGCGCGGTCGCGCTCCTGTGGGCGATTGTCGCCGTTCATCACGCCGTTGATGGCGCCGTTGATGCCGTTGAATACGGAGTTGTTGCCGCTATGCTGGGGGCCGGGGTTGTTGTTGCCGCCACCCCAGATAAGGTCGAAGGTATAGCCTTCGGACCCGGCATCGGGATCTTCGATGTGGACCACGGCCACACCGCCGTTGCGCGGGTCGCGGAGCAGTTGCTGGCGGCCGCGGCCATCGACGCCGGCGAAGCGGAAATCAGCCGGGTTGGCAGGAAGGGGCGCGCTGCACTCGAAGCGGCGCCACTGTGCCGGGCTGCCCGAGATATTTTTGATAGTTCCCCGATCGCCGCGTATTTCGATATCGGCGGCTCCGTCGACCACGACTTCTATGGTGCACTTGCCGCGATCCACACTACCGCCGCCGACCATGGTGGCGCTACGTTGGTACTGTTGCGCACCTGCCGGCGCGGCCGCGACGAAGACCGCCGCGAAAACTGTGAGTAAACGATACATGATCTTGCTCCTGGGGAGGGCAAGTGCACGTGGATACCCACAGGGGAAGGAATCACATCCTTCTAGGGTCGATATCGGCGGTGCGGACCACGCCGGTCTCGAAGTTCACCGAGCAGGAGAATCGATAGCGGCCTTCGGAATAGTCGCGGCCTCGGAACACGTCGATCATACCGATGACCCAGTCGTTGCGGCCGGGATTGTCGTCTATCCGGGTATTCACGAATTCCACCCGGCGCCCGCGGAAGCGGTCTTCGGCCTGCCTCCGAATGGAATCCTGGCAGACGCCGACGGCCTGCTCGACGGTGAAGCGGCGGGACGGACGGCGTTCTTCGCTGGGGTCCACCTGCGCGGAGCGGACAACGCCGGTATCGAAGTTGACGGAGCAGGAAAAGCGCAGGCGTTCGTCGGCAACGGGGCCACGGTAGGTCTGGATCAAGCCGAGAACCCAGTCGTTGCGGCCGGGATTGTCGTCGATGCGGGTATTGATGAATTCCACGCGGCGTCCGCGGAAGCGCTCCTGGCCGCGAACCCAATCCTGGCAAACGCTGATGGCCTGCTCGACGGTGAAGCGGCGCGGCACACGGTCGGGAATGCGGTCCGGAGGGCGAATCTCGCCGCGGCCCCAGATGAGGTCGAAGGTATAGCCTTCGGATCCGCTTTTGGGATCTTCAATGCGCACCACGGCGGCCCCGCCGTTGCGCGGATCGCGGACCAGTTCCTGCCGGCCGCGGCCATCGATGCCCTGGAAGCGGAACTCGACCGGATCCCGTGGCAGCGGAGCGCTGCATTGGAAGCGGCGCCACTGGGCGGGCATGCCCGCCAGATTCCTGATAGTTCCCAGATCGCCGCGGATCTCAATCTCGGCGACTCCGTCGACCACCACTTCGATGGTGCACTTACCGCGGTCGGCGCCGCCACCACCGACCATGGTGGCGCGGCGTTGGAACTGTTGCGCGCCCGCCGGGGACCCAACAACGAAAGCTGCCGCGAAAACTGCGAGTAAACGATGCATGATCTAGCTCCCTGAAAAGTATTAGCAATTAGTGTGTCAGAGCACAAGTCCGGTCTAAGAAGTCCGGGCTTCGCCCGGATGGACAAGGCGGAGCCTTATCCCACTGAGCTGCTCAGGGCGTCGAGTATTCCTTCCGCTGTGGTGCGCCAGCAGAACTGCGCCGCGCGGAGCGGACCGGCGGCGGTGAGTGCGGCGCGAAGTTCGCCATCCGTGACCAGGCGATGCATGGCCTCGGCGATGGCGGATGGGTCGCGCGGGTCGAATTTCAGGGCGGCGCCGCCGGCGATGCTGTTCATCGGCTCGATTTGGGAACAGGCGGTGGGGACGCCGGCGGCGAGCGCTTCCAGAACCGGCAGCCCGAAGCCCTCGAAGAGGCTCGGGTAGAGAAACGCCGCGGCCCGCGCGTACAGATCGTACAACTGTTCGCGCGGAATCCACCCGGGAAAATCTACACTGTCCGCCAGATGGAGACGATCGCGCAGCGCGTGCAGCTCCGCCGAGAAGAATCCGTGGATGCCGCTGACCACGAGGCGGTACTGGGGATGCCGTTCGCGGAAGATAGCAAAGGCGCGCAGCAGGCCATCCAGATTCTTGTGCGGGTGCAGGGTGGAGACAGCCAGCAGGAACGGCTCTGGGCAGCGGCGGGCAGCGAGTTCGAAGAAGCGCGGATCGACGCCCGAGGGCACAGTCCGGATCTTGCCGGGCGGCAGGCGGTAATAGCGGCTGAGGTCGTCGGCCGTGGCGCCGGAGACGGCCACAATCCGCGCTGAGACGGTGACGCTCCAGAACAGAAAGAAATTCCAGAACGGCAGATCGAACCAGCGGAAATATTCGGGGTGCCGTTTGTGCTGGAGGTCGTGAAATATCGTAACCTGCGGGCAGCCGCAAAGGATGGGCGCGGTGAAGCCGGGGTTGAGCAGCACGTCGAGCCGGCGGCGGGCGGCGGCCAGCGGCAGCACGGTCTGCTCCCAGAGGAGGCGTGCCGGGCGGTGGAGCGCACGCACGGCTTGCGGCACTGGGGTGAAGTTGGCCTGGGAGGGGACCAGATCGGGGCCGGTCTCGCGATTGGTGAAGACGAAATAACGGTTGTGGTGGTCGATTTCAGCCAGTGCGGTCAAAAGCGACCGCAGGTAGATTTCGGTGCCGCCGACGGCGCCGGGGATCAGGTAGAGGGCGTTCACCCCGATGCGCATGTTCAGCGGCCGCTCAGACGCTGCTGGGCCATGGCGAGGCCCTGTCGCGCGGGCACAAGTGAGGAGTCGAGCTTCAGCGCGTGTTGAAACTCCGCGGCGGCGGCGGCGGGCTCGTTGGTGGCCAGGTGAACCTGTCCCTTGTACATATAGGTATAAGCGAAGTTGGCGTCGAGCTTCTGGGCGGTATCGAACGCTTCCATCGCCTCCCGCCAGGCGGACCGTTTGGCGTAGATATAGCCGATCTGGGTGTAGACGTGGGCCGAGGGCTGCACGGCGGCGGCCTGGCGGAACTTCTCCAGCGCCTTTTCCGGCTGGTTCAGGCCGTCGTAAGCGAGTCCCCAATCCAACAGCAGGTCGGCGGTGGGCGGCGAGAGCTCGGCGGTTTTCTGAAATTCCGCCACGGCCAGGTCGTTTCGGCCCTCCTCCTGGTAGGCGTACGCCAGATGGAAGTGGGCGCGGAACTTGTTTGGCGATTGGCGCGCCGTGTCCTGCCAGAGGGTGATTGGGCTGCTCCAGACTTCGGCGCGGGCGTGCGTGGCAAGCGCCGCGGCCACCAGCAGGGCGGCAGCGCCCATGGCGAGCACTTTGCGCTCGACCTTGAGGCGGCGAAGCAAGTCAATGGCAATGAGTATCAGGCCGAGCATCGGCAGGTACATGCGGCGGTCGGCGATGGGGTCTTTGATGGGCAGGACGCTGGAAGTGGGCGAAAGCAGGACCAGGAAAACGAAGTAGCCGTATCCGGCCAGGGGGAATGTGCGGCGGTACCGCCAGGCGGCCGCGGCCAGCGCCAGTAATGCGGCGAGGCCGAAGATTGCGCCGTGCTCCAGGATGGTGTGCGAGAACGGAAAGTCCCAATCCACACTCAGATTGACCGGCAGCAGGAAGTTGAACACGTAGGCGAAGACAGCGCGGAATTCGGTGAACAGGTATTGATACCAGGTGAGATCCTTCATGGAGAAACCGGCGCTGCCGCCGGTACCGAAGCCGGCGATCAGGTTCCAGAAGAGCGCCACGGCGCCGGCCGCGCCGAGCGCCAGGACGGCGTAAAGCTTCCAGTTGGCGCGCACGGCGCGCAGCGGGGAATCGGGGTTCCACCAGAGGTCGGTCAAGACAAACAGCGCCGGCAGGACCACCGCCTGTTCCTTGGTGAGCACGGCGGCGCCGAAAAGAAGCACCACGGGGAGAACGCCGGCCCAGGAAATGGCGGAAGAGCGCCGGCACAGAAAGGCGGCAAAGGAGGCGCAGGCGAACATTCCGCAGAGCGCATCGGAACGGCCCGAGATATAGGCGACGCTCTCGGCCTGAAACGGGTGCAGCAGAAACAACAATGCGCCGAAGGCCGCCCACGGGGCGCGGCTGCGTTCTTCGGCTCCGGCCCATTTGAGAAGGCGCCGGATCACCAGGAAAATGAAGACACCGGCGAGAGCGTGGATGATGACGTTGAAGACGTGATAGGAGGACGTATCGTCCAGGGAGATCCGCGTATTGACCCAATAACTGAACATCAAAACGGGGCGAACCGGACCGATCCACTTAGCCAGGGGATCCGACGCGGAACTGAGCGCAAACTGCTGGCCGACGTCGTCGAACAGAAACGGCGTATGCATGGTCGGGCCGTAAACCCAGAAGAGTACGGCAAGGCTCGCCAGCGGGGCGGCGTACCACATCCAAGACCGTGTGGCGGGGGCTTTCGGCCGCGCGGAATCAGGCTTCCTGGTTTTCATGATTTCTCAGGTTTTGCAGGTGATATTCGAGGATGGCGACGCGTTGCGCAAGGGCGATGTTGTCATCTCGCAGGTGCGAAATAATGATCGAGAAGCGGAAGAACATGATCAGAAAGACGCCGCCGCCGAGCAGGAAAAGCGTCAGCGGGGAATCCGGCAAGCCGATCAGGTTGCGCACCGCGTTGAGCAGAGGGTGGGCGCGGGAGAGAACCAGCATGGCGGCGGCGGCCAGCAGCCAGCTCACCGAATACTCCACCCGAATGTGCGCCCGGCGCACGCTGATCAGGACCATGACCAGCAGGATGACGCTCAAAGCGGTGGTAACGTTCAAGAGGCGTTCCATCTATCCTCCAGCGCCGCGCTCGCGCTGCGCGCGGTGATAACGGCGATCGAATTTCAATACGTTCACAAAAACTCCGAGGAGCACGTGGACGACATAATAGAGCGATTTGAGAGCCGTGATGGAAGAGCGGCCGGTGGTGCGCGGGCGCATCGTGCAGGGCACCTCTTCGAAACGGAAACGCCGGCGCTGCAAAACCACCAGGGCTTCAATCTCCGGATACTCAAGCGGGAAACTGCCGCGGAACACGTCGAGCGCGCGGCGGTTTACGCCCACGAAACCAGAGGTGGGATCGTGCACGTCCCTACCCAGGACAGGGCGCAGCACGAAACGAAAGAAGCGGATGCCGAGCGAACGGACGGCCCCCGTGCGCGAACCGCTGGCGGAGACGAAGCGCGAGCCGATCACCATTTCGCAGCCTGTGGTGGTGAGCTTCTCAAAGATCCGGGGAATATCGGCGGGGTCGTGCTGTCCGTCGCCATCCACCCGGATGACGTATTGGAATCCCAGTTCGTAGGCCAGTTTATACCCGGCCTGCACACAGCCGCCGAGACCGAGATGGTGGGGCATCGGCAACACATCGGCGCCCGCCTGGCGCGCCACCGCGATGGTGCTGTCCGAAGAGCAATCGTCGATCACCAGCACCCCAACTCCGGGAACGTGCCGGTGGATTTCAGCGACCACGCCGCCGATGGCGGCCTCCTCGTTGAGGGCGGGTACGATGACCAGCAGCGAACCGGGTGTGGGCCGGGGGATCACAGGGCGGCCATCCTTCGGGCGCCGATGGAATGACTGCGCAGCAGATGCCGGAAGACGGCGGGGGTGATGCGGGCGCGCGCGCGAATCTCGCGCCGCTGGCGCCACAGGCGCCCCAGGTTGCCAAGCAGGGCGGCATGCGCGCGGACCACGTACCACAGCATCCTGGGTCCGGCGTTGCCCTCGGCGCGGAACCGCGCGGCGCTGCCCTGGCCCTTGAAAATGTACCAGACGTGCCACAGATATCGCGCCAGGGTGACGAACGGCGCCGCCAGCAGCATACGCCCCGGAAAGTTCTTGAACAGCACGAAGAGGCGGTTGCGTTCCACGTAGTAAGCCTTTAGCGGCGAGGCGCGGCCGGCCGACAGCGAGTAGTGGTGCTCCACCACGGCCTGGGGGACATACAGACACTTCCAGCCGGCCCAGCGGGCGCGCAGGCCGAGATCGGTATCTTCACAGTAGAGGAAGAAATGGTCGTCGAAGCCGCCGATGTCCTCCAGCATGCTGCGCCGGTACAGAGCCGACGAACCGCTGGCCAACAGGACTTCCTCCAGCACGGGAAAATCCTCGGGAAGCCGGCCGTGGCCGCGCTGCTTGCTGCTGCCGTCCCGCGCCACCAGCATGCCGGCGGAATCCAGGCGGGGCTCGCCGAAAAGGCGCACCTGCGAGGCGCACATGCCGGCATCGGGGCGGGCTTCCAGAGCCGAGACGAGCGCTGCCAGCCAGCCGGGATGGGCCACGGCATCGTCATTGAGCGTGGCGACATAGCGAGACGTAGAAGCGCGAAGCCCCTGATTGATAGCCGTGCCGAATCCGGCATTGCATGCGTTCTCAATCACGCGCGCGCCCGGCGCCGTGCCATTCCGGCCTACCAGGCCTTGGCCGCTATTGTCGACGATCACCACTTCGAGATCGGCCCTCGTCTGCCGGGAGAGGGATTGCACGCACTCCAGAAGCCTCGAATCCGCAGCGAGGGTGGGAATTACCACCGTTACGAGGAAGTCAGGCAATTCTTGATTCTACCTTGTGAAGGGGGTGGCGGGTGTGGCAGTTACAGTTGAACAGTTGTTGCGCGGCGGGCAGGCTGATAGACTCCTGTTCATGCGATTCAGATTTCGGACTCTTCTATCCCGCGCCACGCCGGCCCCTCTCCCGGGGTGGACGGCATGAGCCCGGGAATCGACCAGTCCGCCGAACAGTTCGAGCGCGCCACCTACAGCAAGATCACCTGGCGGCTCATGCCGTACCTGTTCCTGTGCTACATCCTGGCGTACGTGGACCGGGTGAACGTCGGATTCGCGAAGCTCCAGATGCAGCAGGACCTGCGGATGAGCGATTCGGTCTTCGGAGTGGGCGCCGGAATCTTCTTCGTGGGCTACTTCTTCTTCGAAGTGCCGTGCAACATCATCATGCAAAAGGTGGGCGCCAGGAAGTGGCTCGGCCCCATCATGATCGTGTGGGGCGTGGTCTCCACCTGCACCATGCTGGTGAAGGACGCCACCGGCTTTTACGCCGTCCGGTTCCTGCTCGGTATCGTGGAGTCGGGATTCTTTCCGGGCGTGATTCTGTACCTGACCTTCTGGTTCACCGGAAAGCATAGGGCCAAAATGGTGGCGGCATTTATGAGCGCCGTGCCGCTTTCGGGTGTCATCGCCAGTCCGATTTCGGGCTGGATCCTGGAACGGACCAGCGGAGCCGGCCACCTCGCGGCATGGCAGTGGTTGTTCCTGATGGAGGGCATCCCTTCCCTCTTCGCCGGCGCGGTGGCTCTCTATTTCCTGACCGATAATCCCACCAAAGCGGCGTGGCTTACCGCGCCCGAGAAGGAACTCGTGCTGGCGCGCCTGCGGGAAGAAGAAGCCCTCAAGCACACCGGCGGTAAGGGAGGGCACCGGCTGATGGATGCGTTTCGCAACCCGGACGTCTGGCTGCTGTGCCTGGTGTACTTCGGATTCGTGCTCGGCAACTACGGGCTGGGCTTCTGGCTACCGCAGGTCATCAAAGAGACCCTCACCAAAGACCCGCTCACCATCGGCTGGCTGTCGGTGATTCCCTGGGGCGCCTCGGCGATCGTCATGATCGTGGTCGGCCACCACTCGGACAAGACCGGCGAGCGGCGCTGGCACATCGCGCTGGCGGGCTTGCTGCAGGCGGTGGCGTTCAGCATCTCGGCGATTCCCGGAATCCCGGGCATCGCCGGGTTCGTCGCGCTGACGTTCGCCACCATCGGGATCATGTGCACGATATCGCTGTTCTGGTCGCTGCCGACTTCGCTTCTTTCGGGGGTGGCGGCGGCGGCCGGAATCGCCTGGATCAACTCGGTGGGAAACCTGGCGGGCTTTGTGGGTCCCGCCGTGGTCGGGTTCATCCGCGACGCCACGCACAGCATGACAATGGCGCTGCTGGTGCTGTCCGGGGCGTCGATCGTGTCGTCATTGACCGCGCTGTACGTGGCGCGAAAGCGGCCGGTCGGAGGGGACATCGCCCGGAACTAG
>OCZU010002805.1_pt1 | contig 11054 bp, 11 predicted proteins | sample 1539001 | NCBI WGS metagenome assembly OCZU01 (sample SAMEA3539306, study PRJEB22396) | soil metagenome | biome: tundra; feature: field; material: soil | place: USA | collected 2010-05 | depth 0.15 m
AGAAGGCTCGGCATCAGCGTGGCCGGCTCCCGCCCGCGCACGCCCACGATGCCATGCGCGTCGCGGTCGGGCAGCGCCGCCAGTCGCCGGAGCACCCGGTCGATCCGGTAGAAGTCCCAGGCCGGCGAGTCGCGATCGAGCAGATGGGCTACCAGGCCGGCCAGCAGGTGGCCACGGCTGTCCACTGCGATCAGGTAGAACGGGCGCGCCGAGCTGATCCCTTCGAGCACCTGCAGCCAGCGCGCGGACAAGTAGAAGTCGCCGGAGCGCAGGAGGCGGTCATCCCACTCAAGCGGGCCCAGCTCCGAGGCAGTGTTCAGGATCTTTAGCTCCACAATCATCTCCAGAGATAAGCAAGTTCGGCGGACGTGGCTCAGCGCAGGGGTGCGGCCTTCAGCGGGTCCACAAGATTCCCTTCGGAGTCTCTCCGCAACGCGCGGATTCCGGGAAGCGCGAGGACGAGGACGCACGGAACGGCGAGCACCAGCGCGGCGCCGACGAGCGTCGTCGCGGTGCCGACGCTGGCGGCCAGCGGGCCGACGATGGCGAACCCGGCCGGCATGACGACCAGGGAGATAAGCCAGTCGTAGGAATCGACCCGCGATCGCACCTGAGCGGGGATCAGCTCCTGCATGGTCGCGGTCCACACACTGTTCAGGAACAACATCCCGGCACTGCCGAACGCCGCGGCGATCCCAATCTCCCAAATGCCTAGCGGCCGCGCCAGGGCCAGTAGCGGCAGCGCGCCGAGGACCAGGACGAGGTTGCCGGCCACGAGCGGCCGGCGCGGGCGCACCCGGAGCGCGATCAGCCCGCCCGCGACCGCGCCCGCCGCCCAGAACGCGGAGATGGTCCCCCATGCCGCCGCGCCGCCGAGCATCCTCGCCGCGATCACCGGCCCCAGCACGTAGTACGCGGGGATCGCGAAGTTCCACAGCGCGTGGGCGATGAGGTTGAGCCAGTACCACGGCCGGATGGCAAGCTCGCGCCAGCCGACCGCGAGGTCGGCGCGGAAGGACGCGCGCCTGGGAAGGCTGCGCGGCGGCAGTCTGAGCAGGCCCAGTGAAACGGCGCTGACGACGAACGACCCGGCGTCGAGCGCGAACACCAGGCCAGGCCCGAACACGGCGATCAGCAGCCCGGCCGCCGCCGGGCCGCCCACGCTGAAGAAGCTGTCGGAGAACCCCATCAGCGCGCTGGCCTGCTGGAGTTGCGCCGCGGGCACGGTCTCGGGGACCAGCCCGGCTGACGCCGGTCCGAAGAAGGACTGAGCGGCGCCGTAGACCGCTGCGCCCGCGCCTAGCTCCCAGACGTGCGCCCGGCCCGTGATCAGGAGCACCGCCAGCACCGCCTGTACGGCAGCGCGCAGTGCGTCGGAGCCGAGCATCACGAACTGCCGGCGCAAGCGATCCGCCCATACGCCCCCGGCCAGGATGAACACCACTCTGGTCACCGACTGAATCGCGATGACGAAGCCAATGTCGGAGGCTGACCCGCCGACATGCAAGATCGCGAATACCATGGCGACCTGGACCAGCGCGTCTCCGGCCGATGAGACGGTCTGACCGATCCACAGCAGCCGGTACGCCCGCCCCGCCAGCGGAGCGACAGACGCGACTAATCGCACCCGAGCATGGTACGCACGCCCCAGGCTGGCACTAGGTCGGTGCCCTCTCCTGGCCACTGGGTGACGCGCCGCCGCAGGAAGCTCGGCGGCCCGGCCGGCTAGCGTCAGCGGGTGGGCTGCCAGACTGCGAGCGGAACCAGGATCTCCTCGACTGTCATGGAACCGTGCTCGTAAGCCAGCTCAGGTTCGGGTACGGGGAAGTCCGGTCCGCGGGCCAGCAGGATGATCTCGCCGAGCCGGGCGTACCCTATGCTGTCGGCGTCGACCAGGCCCCATCGGGACAGTTCAGCCGGTGAGGTCACGACCGCGTCGGGCAGCCGCGTACGCAGTTCGTGGGCCACCGCCTGCTCCGCGCCCGCATGCGGGTACAGCCAGCGCACCCGCCCGGCGCCGCCAGCGGGAAGCCGGCAGGTCCGCGGCGACGACAGTTCGTCCCAGGCGGCCATCGTGGCCGCGCTCGGGCAGCTGGCCGCGCAGCCATGGTCGGTGTAGAGCAGCACCGCCGTCCCCGAAGCGCTGAGTGCTCTGGCCAGCGAGTCGATCGCCTGGCAAGCCCGCTCGATGTCGTGATCGGGTCCATACCGGTGCAGGTGGTCATCGAGATTGACGTAAGCCCAGACCAGAGCACCCCGATGCCGGTCAAGCACCGCTCGCAGATCGCGCGTGACGGCGTCGACGACTTCATGCACTCCGCGCATGCCGGGTGGGCCGGGCGGGACGCTGCCGGGAACCTGGCCATCGAGCCCTGCCGAGCCGACGAGCCCAGCCGAGCCAGCGAGCCCAGACGAGCCGTCGAGCCCAGACGAGCCGGCAAGCTCGGTCGAGCCGTCCAGGGCAAGCTTGCGCCACTGCGCTGATAGGGCCGCCAGCTCACCAGGAAGGCTGAATGACCGTACCCCGAGGTCGCGCAGCGCCAGGAACGCGGTCGTCGTGACCGGGTCAGGGCTCGGCCGGATCACCCCGGCACTGCTCGGCTCGGTGATCTCCCCGGTGATGCAGTTGTACCCGCGAGCACCGTCGGTGTGCAGGTACTGCACCCCGATGACGCCGTGTTCTGACGGTGTCCGGCCGGTTAGCGAGGTGGCGAGCGCGGACGTCGTGGTGGAAGGAAACGTCGCCGTCAGCGGGATCAGGACATCGGGCCCGAGCCACCGCGCCGCGACCCGGTAGCCGAGCCCGTCAACCGCCAGGACCGCGAGCGATCGGGCCGAGCCCAGTTGGATCAGGCTCTGGCCGCGGTACGCATCCACGATGCACGACGCGATCAGGCCGATGTTTTGCGACTCGTGACCGCGGAACAGTCCGGCCACCGGCAATTCGCATCCGGCGAGGACCTCCGCCTCAGTGCGGCTGACACCCAGCGGGTGCGGGTCTTTCATGATCGCCCGACTTGGTCAGCAAGGGGGCGACTGTCGCGCAACTGCATGCCGCGAGCCGGCGGCCAAGGCATGCGCACTGGCTCAGCTCGGGGACCGCGTGCCGCAGGTTTTTCATGATCACATGGGTTAGTCAGTGACAGGTACTGACAGATCCACGTGATCATGGCTGCACTCTGCGCTGGGCCTGCGGAGCAGGGACGAACAGCTCGAATAGGTGCCCGTTGGGATCACGGAAGTAGATCCGTCCCAGGCTTCCGAGCGGATCGGAGGTCTGCCCGTTTGGCGGGCCATCGGGATCGTTGCCGAATGGCACGTCATGCCCCCGGAGCCACTCGATCGCCCTGACCAGCACCGATTCCGTTACCCGGAACGCAACGTGATGTGGCTCGTGAGCTGGCAGCTCGAAATAGGTAAGGGCGCCGTGCCCGATGCTTAGGTTGACCATCTCACCATCTGGCCCATCAGGCGACGTGTCACCCTCTCCCAGGATCTGGCCCAGAAACCGGGCCGACGCCTCTGGGTCTGCCGCTGGAATGCCGACATGGTCGATAGTGATGCTCATGGCCGCGGCTCCTGGTCGAATTCGGCGAAGCGCTGTCGCGCTGCCGGCACGTCGACGGCCAGCGCGGCGAGGAGTTCGGCGGCTGGGTCCGAGCGCCGCAGGTCCAGGAGGGCGTTGAGGACCTTGCCGAGACCGGCCTGCCGGTTCCTGCGAGCATCGGGGATGCCCGTGAAGATCGCCTTGGCTGCCGGGGTGAGCCGCAGCCTGCCGCCGGTACGGACCAGCACCGGGCCGGCAGTGATCCCTGGTTCGACGCCGATCGCCGCGAGCGCCTGGTTGTCTAGCGCGTCGAGCGCTCCACGAGCCGCGCCAAGGTCACAGCCCAGCGCCCTCGCGGCCGGAGAGGCCGGATCGATCAGCAGCGCCAGAACCATGTGTTCAGTACCGATCTTGCGATCCCCGCGCCGGATGGCCTCGTCCCGCGCGTCGTAGTACGTCGCCCCGAAGTTGTACTCCGCGCCATAGCGCTGGTCCTTCGCCCTCGCCGCATGCTGCCCAGCCAGCCGTTTGATCATCACCGCGCTCCTCCGAACTTGGCATGTACGGACTGCCGGGTCATCCCAAGTCCGTCCGCGATCTGCTGCCAGGACCACCCCTGGTCCCGTGCCAGGGCCACCTGCTCGGCCTCGACGCGCTCGGCCAGCCGACGCAGCGCCAGCACCGCACGAAACCCGACCGACGGATCAGCTGACCGGCTTGTGGTCCGAGACTCGCCCGCATTCACTGTGTCAGTTTAAACTGACACTATCGGGTTGTCAAATCAAACTGACACGCTCCCGTGGCCTGGATAGCCGCCGGCAGAGAACCCGTGATCCGGACCAGGCACCCGCCAGCAGAGAACCTGTGAACGGACCAGCCATCGCCACCAGCACCAGCGGATCGGCCCTGATGGGCGGCTCGAACTGCGCCGGAAACAAACCGGCCGTCTCCTCTGAGGGAACCGCGACGGCCAGGAGACGGCTCGCTGTCCGTGTCCTGGCCGCCGGGCTAGCAGCTTTCGCTTGCTAGTGGACGTTGGTTGTAGCGATGGCAGTGTTGTCCGTTGGGAGTGCATCGGCGACAGGATCCAGGATGGTGGCGATGGCCTCGAAGCCACCTTGCCGACGGTGGCGTCACTTGAGGTAAACGTGTAGCTGAAGGCGAGCGGGGTCGATTTCTTCCCTAACTTTGACCGGTACCGACAGGGTCATGGTACCGACGAGTTCGAGGCCGCCCGCGTTCTCGCCATTGAACAGTTGCACCTGCACAATCTCGGGGTGGCGCTTATTACTGTTCACAACCGTGATCGGGCTTGTCGGTAGTGGTCAGTTTGAATTTCCGACTGACTGATTTGAATTTCCGACTGACTGACTTGACGAGCGCAAAACGGGACGGTCGTTATCTGACCGTCCCGTTTTGCGGGGGCGGAACCTGCCTAACCAACGCTTGGCTCGCCGCTGCTCGCCTGCCCAGACGTACCATGCCTTGCCCAGCCCTGCCGGGCCGAGCCATGACGGGACACACCGCGCTACGTCCCATCTCATGGGCAAGAGTACGTCATCCGCCGCTGATGCTCGCTCACCTGCGCGCTTCGGGTGCGCGTTCCTCCGCTTCCTCGCGCTCGGCTTCGTCCATCCGGTAGCGCAGCCCGGCGAGGTCACGCGCGCCTAGGATCAGGACGGTCGGCTTGCTATCCCGCAGTACGGATACCCACTCGGCACCGCGCTCTACCCGCTCGATCTCCCACCGCTGCCCGTACTCGCGGAACAGCTTGGCGAGGCTGGCGTCACCCGGCATGGCAGCGATCCCCGTCGCGCCTCAGCGTGGCGTGCATTTCCATCAGGTCCTCGGTGATGACTACGCGCAGGCCGGACGCGGAACGGTCGCGGCGCTCGGCTACCCAGCGGGTGCCCTTCCACCCGAACAACTCGCGGCTGAACCGGAACGCCGGGTAGGCGGTAGTAAGCCTGGCGAGATGCCGCATGACCGTCTCATCGTCAGGCTGCACAGGGGTGGCGGGCATGACGCTCCTTCGCGGGGACTGACGCTGCCCTCACAGACTGAACCCGCAGGCGTACGCTGTGCAACGCCCGCAAGAGACGCGCAAGCACGAGGCATATCCGTGCAAGAATGGTCAAGTGCCAGCACGCAACAGTGTCCCTGCCGATGGGGCTGACCCCGCCGCGCTCGAAGCGCTCGGCCGCCGACTGCGCGAGATGCGCCGTGCGCGCGGGATGACGCAGGCCAGCGTGGCCGAGGTACTGAACTGCGATCACTCGGCGGTGTCGCGCATCGAGAGCGGCCAGTACCCGCTCACGCCGCAGATGTTCCGCGCGGTCGAGCGGCTGCTGTCGTTCGCTGCGGCAGACGGGTACGAGACCTGGTTCATCTCCTACCTGGAGATCGAGCGCACCGCGACGGTCCTGCGCACCTGGGAGCCGCTCGGCGTGCCGGGCCTGCTGCAGACCGAGGCGTACGCTCGGCAGGTGATCAGGGGAGCTACCCCGGGCCACCGTGCGGCCGGTGTTGATCAACTGGTCGCAGGCCGGATGGCCAGGCAGCAGATTTGGGACCGCGCGGACCCGCCGCCGCCCATGATGCCGGCCATCATCGGGGAAGCCGCCCTGCGCCGCCGGCTCGGCGGCGCTGAGGTCATGCGAGAGCAGCTTGAGCGTCTCATCGCTGTCGCGGACAGTGAGCCGCGCGTCAGCGTCCAGGTGCTGCCGTTTTCCTCGCCCGGCTGCGCTGGCATGCTTGCTCCCTTCGTGGTCGCCAGCTTCGCGCCAGACCCGCGCCCAGACGTGGCGTACCTGGACAACGCCCTTGATGGGAGCCCGACCGGGAAACGTGATCAGGTCGCCCGGCTGGCGCTGCTATATGATGCCCTGGCGAGAGAGGCGCTCACGCCGAGCGACTCGGCTGAGCTGATCACGAGGGTGATGCGGGAGTGGACCTGACGAGCGCCGAGTGGCGCAAGTCGTCGTACAGCACGAACACCGGCAACTGCGTGGAAGTCGCGTGGAACCGGCCGGGCATCGTGGCGGTGCGGGACTCCAAGAACCCGGACGGCCCGGCGCTGGTGCTGACCGCCGGACAATGGCGGGCGTTCGTGTCTGCCGCGCGGGCCGGGGAGTTCAGTAGCCTGATCTCCTGACCTGACGCGCATAACGAAAGGTCGGCGGTGGAGTTGCTGTGGACTGGCGCAGGAGGCTGCGATGCACGACGCTTGGCTCCGGCACCGAAGCGGTGCCCACTGGCCGGAAAGGCGGCTGCCAGGAGACGGCTCGTGGTCCGTCTCCTGGCAGCCGGGCTAGTGGCTTCGTAGGTCAGTGGACGATGGTTGTGGCGAAGGCAAAGTTGTCCGCGGGGAATGCGTCGCGGGCATCGCCCACGATGCTGGCGACGGCTTCGAATGTGACCTTGCCATCCGCAGCGTCGCCTGAAGTGAAGGTGTAGCTGAACGCGAACGGGGTCGTCTTCTTGCCCGCCTTGACCGGCACCGACAGCGTCAGGGTGCCGACGAGGTTGAAGTTACCCTGGTTGCCGCTGCTGAACAACTGCACCTGGACGATCTCAGGGTAATGCTTGTTGCTGATAGCGACCGTGATCGGGCTTGTCTTGCCGACCTTGGCCCGGGCCGGGACCGTGAGCGTGGTTATGGCTACATCATGCGTGCTCACCTGCACGGTCTGTGAAGTCGTAGCCGTCCGGCCGTCTGCCGTGGTGATAGTGAGCGTGGCGGTGTAGTCTCCGTCCGCCGCGTACTGGTGTGTCGGGCTGCTGCCGGTGCCGGTTGCGCCGTCGCCGAAAGTCCATGCCTCGGACTGAATGGCGGCCTGGCCAGGATCGTCCGATTCGTCAAGAAATTGGGCAGTGTCGAAGGTCGACGGGATGTTTGGTTCGACGAAGAAGTTGGCGACTGGCGACTTTGCGTGGTCCAGCGTGAACGTGACTGGGCCGCTAAAACCCTGATCAAGGTCACTTACCTGAAAGTAGTACGTGGTGCCCGCGATGGCCCGGAAGGTCTCTATTGAGAGGCCGCCCCCGGACGATACGCAAGCGATCTGGCTAAGGTTGGAGACGTCGCTGCCGGTGTAGGCGGCAAGGTCCGTGGCAAAGGGGCCCTCCACAGACGCGGTTACTGACTCAGTTGTTGTGGGAGTAAACGAATACCACCAGCTATTCGGCGCTGACCCGCAGTTCGGCTCGCCCGGCTGCGTGGTGGACGCCGTGCCATCTTCGGTGTCGGTGAATGGGAACGGCGACGGCGAGACCACGGTCGCATCCGCGAAGTTGTCGTCGGCCGGCGGCAGCACCTCGCTCACGTTCAGGTGCAGCGAGCCGCCGCTAGAGCAGCAACTGCTGCCAGCCTGAATGTAGTAGGTTGTGTTGGCTGACGCCCGGAAGTGCGGAGAGACGGGAGTAACAGCGAAACTGCCACAGACGACGGGGGATGAAAGTCCCGCGAGTCCTGAGCCGAGCTGCTGGTAGACGTTGAAGGACGTGTCGAAGAAGGTGCTCCCCGACATGTCGAGGCTGATGGTCATGTTGCTAGCAGGCGTGATTGAGTACCAAAGCGTATGCTGCGGGGTTTCGGAGCACTGGCCAGTCGGTTCGCCGGGTTCAGTCGTGGCGCTGGTGTTGTCCGCGACGTCATTGAAAGGCAGCGCGGAGATCACGGTCGCGCTCGCGAAGTTATCGTTCGACGCCGTATCTGCCAGCGCTGTCCCGGCTTGGACCAGGCCTATGCCTGTGATGGTTAAGAGCAGAACTGTGATCCGGGCGATAATGGCCATATTCCGATCCTTTTCTGATATGAGTAACGGCTTGCGGTTTTCGCGTGCTATCGGACGATGGTTGAGGCGATGACTATGTTGTCCGCAGGGAGTGCATCGTTGGCGCCCTGAATGGTGGCGATGGCCTCGAATGCGACCTTGCCATCCGTAGCGTCGGCTGATGTGAAGGTGTAGCTGAACACGAACTGGGTTGTCTTCTTGCCTGCTTTGACCGGTACCGACAGCGTCAGGGTGCCGACGAGGTTGCCGAAGAAACCCTGGTTGTCGTTGCTGTACAACTGCACCTGGACGGTCTCGGGGTAGCGCTTGTTGCTGACCGCTACCGTGATCGGGCTTGCCTTGCCGACTTTGGCCCGGGCTGGGACCGTGAGCGTGGCGATACCCACGTCATGGGTGCTGACGTGCACGATCTGGGATGTCGTGGCTGTCCGGCCGTCGAACGTAGTGACGGTGAGCGTGACGGTGTAGTCCCCGTCGGCTGTGTACTGGTGCGCCGGGCCGCTGCCGGTACCGGTTGTGCCGTCACCGAAGTCCCACACCTCGGACTGAATACCAACCTGACCAGGATCGGTCGATTGGTCAGAGAATTGGGTCGGGACGAAAATTGTCGACGCACTGTCTGAGTCGATGAGGAAACTGGCAATCGGCGGCTGTGTGTGGTCCAGCGTGAACGTCACGGGGCCAATGAGGCCCTGTTCAGAATCGTTCACCCGAAAGTAGTACGTGGTGCCCGCGATAGCCCGGAAGGTCAGCGTTGATCGCGCGCATCCGACTTGGCTCAGGTTAGTCAGCCCGCTGCCGGTATAAACAGCGAGGTGCCCGAAATCTCCGTCGCTAGCGGTAAGCGACTCGGCGGAGGTAGGCGTGAACGAATACCACCAGCTATTCGGCGCTTGCCCGCAGCTCGGCTCGCCCGGCTGCGTGGTCGCCGCCGTGGCATCTTCGGTGTCGGTGAATGGGAACTGCGACGGCGAGATCACGGTCGCATCCGCGAAGTTGTCGTCGGCTGGCGGCAGAATCTCGCTCACGTTCAGGTGCAGCGAGCCGCCTCTTGTGCAGCAACTGCTGCCAGCCTGGATGTAGTAGGTCGTGTTGGCTGATGCTTGGAAGCGCGCAGAGGTCGTGGGGTTGTCGAGACTGGCGCAGGTAATGGGAGACGAGAGTCCGGCGAGTCCCGAGCCGAGTTGGGTGTAGACGTCGAAGACGGTGTCGAAGAAGGTGCTGCCTGACATGTCGACGCCGATGGTCATGTTGCTGGCAGGCGTGATTGAGTACCAGACCGTCTGCTGCGGGTTTTCGAAGCACTGGCCAGTCGGCTCGCCGGGCTCCGTCGTGGCACTGGTGTTGTCTACTACGTCGCTGAAAGGCAGCGCGGAGATCACGGTCGCGTTCGCGAAGTTATCGTTCGGCGCCGTAGCCGCCAGTGCGGCTCCGGCGTGGACCAGGCCAAAGCCTGTTACGGCTAAAGCCAGCACCGCGATCCGGGTGACTATGACCATATTCCGGCCCTCTCTGATATGCGCGGCGGCCAGCGTCGCGCTTAGCGGGTGTGGCCGGGCGGAATTCGCATCGGACGGTCCGGCCTTCCCGTGCCCTAGGTAGACGCGCCAGAGGTCAGTGCGGATCACCGGCTACCAATGAAGATTTTTCGGTGAGCACGCAATTTCCGGGTCGAATTCGAACGGGAGTGATTCGGGAGCTGTGGAGTGGCTCAGGAGTCTGTGACGCGCGGAGCACAGGCCTGGTCGGGCTGGTCATTCTTCGCCGCGCTGGCCGGATCAGTCAGCCAGAGCCTGGGGTAATCAGCCTGGATTCGTAGGCGAGGACTACGGCTTGGACGCGGTCGCGCAGGCCGAGCTTGGCGAGGATCCGGCCGACATGGATCTTCACCGTGCCCTCGGACAGGAACAGGCTGGCCGCGATCTCACTGTTGGACATTCCCGCGGCGATCAGCGCGAAGACGTCTTGCTCGCGGCCGGTGAGGGCTTGCCGTACCTGGCTGGCCCGGTGACCGCTGGCTGGTTCGGGCTGCTTGGTGCTAGCGAACTGGCGGATCAGGCGCTGGGTCGCACTCGGTGCGAGGACGGCATCACCGGCAGCGATAGTGCGGATCGCGGCGATCAGGTCGGCGGGCTGGGTGTCCTTGAGCAGGAAGCCGCTGGCACCCGCGCGCAGGCCGGCGTAGACGTAGTCGTCGAGGTCGAAGGTGGTCAGGATCAGTACCTTCGACGGCAGCCCGGCGGCCGCGATGTCACGGGTGGCCTCGATGCCGTCCCGGCCGGGCATCCTTACGTCCATCAGCACGACATCGGGGCGCAGCGCGGAGCACATGGAGAAGGCGACCGTCCCGTCGCCGGCCTCGCCCGCCACCTCGATATCGGTTTCGGCGTCGAGGATCAGCCGGAAGCCCTTCCTGATCAGAGCATGGTCGTCGACCAGGAGCACGCTGATCACGCTGCGGCTGCCGGGTCGAGGCCGAGCCGGGCCGTGACCCGCCAGCCCCGCGGCTGGCGGGGGCCGCAGTCGAGGTCACCGCCGAACGCGCTGACCCGCTCGCGCATCCCGGTCAGGCCGCCGCCGGGAGCGCCGGGCTCCTGGCCGGTTCCGGCGCCGTCGTCCTCGACCTCGACCCGCACCTCGACGGGTGTGAGCTGCAGCCGGACGGCCGCGCTCGCGCCGGGGCCGGCGTGCTTCATCGTGTTCGTCAGGGC
>OCZU010002806.1_pt1 | contig 11053 bp, 7 predicted proteins | sample 1539001 | NCBI WGS metagenome assembly OCZU01 (sample SAMEA3539306, study PRJEB22396) | soil metagenome | biome: tundra; feature: field; material: soil | place: USA | collected 2010-05 | depth 0.15 m
CGGCCTGCCGCCGGGGACGGCCAGCAGGTCCGCCGGCGACAGGCCCATCCGCTCCAGCACCAGCAGCGCCGCCTCGACATCCGCCCGCACGGACCGGCCGGCCGGTCCGTGCGGGCGGATGTACGGCGGTCACCGCGCGCCTCGCGGCGCTGCCAGGATCGGGTGAAGCGCCTGCATCGCATGATTCACGACGGCCAGCGGATACGCGGCCAGGACGTCCTCGGCGAGCAGAGCGGCCAGCAGCACCCGGTCACCCGCGCGCAAGCCGCACCGGCGGCGCAGCCCGGCCGGGATCACCACGTACGGCCGGGCCGGCACGATGACCATGCCACCGGGATCACGGCGCGCGACGATCACGCCCGCCTCCGCCGTCAGCGTCAGCCGGTCGCCGCCGCGCCAGCCCAGCGCCCTGGTGACCGCCCGGTCGGCGACCCGGCCCGACGCATCGATCCGCCCGAGCCCGTACACCACACCCTCGGGGCACCGATGGCCAGCTGAAGGCCCGGCCAGCGGCAGCCGCCGCACCCCGTCCCTGTCCCCGCCGCCGCGGGCGCGAGCGGGCGCCCGCGCAGCCGGGGGGATGAGCAGGAGCGATCAGCGAGGCGGTCACGGCCGCCTCCCGGCAGGGAGACCAACACCGGCGACCATCTGGCGGGCAGCCAGACCGGTGCCCGCACACGTGTTCAAGTAGCAACCGTTTTGGAGAAATCTCACCGGTTTGGGTGTCCGAGGGGGGACTTGAACCCCCATGCCCTTTTGGGGCACTAGCACCTCAAGCTAGCGCGTCTGCCTATTCCGCCACCCGGACATGCCGGCCGCGGCTGTAAACCGCTCCGGCCGCCTCACGATAGCAAATCGGGACGCCAGCACGCGACGCGCTGACGGACTCGGTGGCCGGCGTGGCCGATTCCGCTGGCCGGCCACCCAGTCCCGGCGGGCACCACGGCCAAGCCGGAGTCGCCAGCGCGGCCCGACGACGCCCGGTGGCACTATGTCCGGATGGGCCTTACCGCGCAGCAGGAGGTCGCAGGACTGACCAGCGACCTGATCAGGATCGACAGTATCAATCCGGGTGATAACTCCGGACCTGGCGAACGCGCCGCCGCAGAGCATGTGGCAGCGCTGCTAGCCGAGGTCGGCCTGGAACCAACCGTGCTCGAATCCCACCCAAAACGCGCCAGCGTCATCACCAGGATCCCCGGCCAGGACCCGTCCCGGCCGGCCCTGCTGATCCACGGTCACCTCGATGTCGTGCCCGCCGACCCGGCCGACTGGCGGATGCACCCGCTGTCCGGCGAGATCGCTGATGGCTGCGTCTGGGGCCGCGGCGCGGTCGACATGAAGGACATGGACGCGATGCTGCTCGCTGTGGTCAGGCAGCGGATGCGGGACGGCCGCCGGCCGCCGCGCGACATCGTGCTCGCGTTCCTCGCGGACGAGGAGGCCGGCGGCCAGTACGGCGCTGGCTGGCTGGTCGAGCAGCACCCGGAGCTGTTCGAGGGCGTCACCGAGGCGATCGGCGAGGTCGGTGGCTTCAGCACGACCATCGGCGGCCAGCGGCTCTACCTGCTCCAGACCGCGGAGAAGGGGATCGCCTGGATGCGGCTGACCGCGCGCGGCACGGCCGGCCATGGCTCGATGCTGCAGCCGGACAACGCGGTGACCGAGATGGCCGAGGCGGTCACCAGAATCGGTCGGCACGAGTGGCCGGTACGCCTCACCCCTTCGGTCTCGGCCTTCATGACGGCTGCCTGCGAGGCGCTGGGGATCACTTTTATGCATAACGAAACGTCCGCAGTGCTCGCCAAGATAGGGCCGATCGCGCGCATGGTCGGTGCGACGCTGACCAACACGGCGAATCCGACCATGCTGACCGCCGGCTACAAGGTAAACGTGGTGCCCCAGTCGGCCTCTGCGCAGATTGACGGCAGGTTCCTGCCCGGTCATGAGGACGAGTTTTTCGCCGAGTTCGATCAGCTGCTCGGTCCTGGCGTGCGACGGGAGTTCATAACGCACCATGCCGCGCTTGAGACTACGTTCGACGGTGCTCTGTGCGAGGCGATGACTGCGGCGCTGCTGGAGGCTGACCCGCAGGCCCGCGTGGTGCCGTACTGCATGTCCGGTGGCACCGACGCGAAGTCGTTCAGCAAGCTGGGCATCCGGTGCTTCGGATTCACGCCGCTGCGGCTGCCGCCGGATCTGGACTTCGCTGGCCTGTTCCATGGAATCGATGAGCGGGTTCCTGTCGATGCGCTCGACTTCGGCACTCGCGTCCTCGATCGCTTCATCGGCCTGTGCTGACGTTCATCGGCCTGTGCTGACGTTCATCGGCCTGTGCTGACGTTCATCGGCCTGTGCTATTGCCGCAGGTAACCAGCTAAATGGCTCGCATCGGCCGTCGGCACCGTCACTCAGGATGAGTCCTGACCCGCCGGGGTGTTTCGTCGTTTGCCCAATGTCGACCCTGAGTAGTGATACGGTCACCCATCGTGTAGGGACCAGTTCGTCGGGTGTGGCCGCCATGCCCGACACCTGACCGCCGGCGCGCCGCGATGACGCGAGGGCGTCGAGTGCGCACTATAAGAGTCACTCAGTGTAAAGAGATAGCTACAGAAAGCGATTGGAATAGGGCGCAAGCGATCAGAGCACGAGCGATCGAGGAGTAGAAAATGAAGACCTGGACGGTCCTGACGGCGAAGCACGCCACGTTGGCCGCGGGCGTCGGCCTCGGTGTGATTCCCGGGCATGGCACGGCCCCGCTGGACGGGCTTGCTGTCTGCGCGCTACTGGCCGGGGCGTACCTCGCCACGGCAAACTCGCCTCTGCGTGGCCTCTGCGCCGCGGTCTTGCCGGTGCGAACGGGCCTCAAGCAGCCTGCACAGGCACGGGCTAATCGCAGCACTGCCGCGCGGGAGCGGTCGGGCCGCGCCGAGAAGGCAGTCCGGCCAGGCGAGCGATCGCCCGCGGGCCTTCCGCTAAGTCACGTACTGGCCATACCGCCGTTTCTGCCGGCGCCGGCCGAGCGGCCCGCATCGACGGAGCGGCATCGGCTGGCCGAGCGTCCCGTGCCGCCCGACAATCACGGGCTGGCCGAGCGACCCGTGCCGCCTGAGCGTCCCGTGCAGCCCGATAATCACGGGCCGGCCGAGCGTCCCGTGCCGCCCGAGAGCCACGGCTCGGCTGAGCGTCCCGGGTCGGCCGAGCGACCGGAGCTTTCCCGGCTGTATTCGACGTCGACCCGGACTCAGCGGATCGCGCCATCCGGGTTGCCAGGGCGGATTAGAGCGTCCGCATCGGCCTGGCCATCGCCGCAGCCAGGGTCGGCCGAGCGGTCCGAGGACTCGCACCCATACGCCCAGACCGACCGTCGCGGGCTCACCGGGATTCCTGAGCTAATTGCGCGCCTCCCACTGGCAGACCGTTCGGGGTCTGCCGACCGTTCGGGGTCTGCTGACCGTTCGGGGTCTGCTGACCGTTCGGGGTCTGCTGACCGTTCGGGGTCTGCCGATCGTTCGGGCCCGGCCGACCGCTCCGGGACGGCCGACCGTCCGGGGGCAGTCGACCGTCCCGGCTCGACGGAGAACTCGGTGCCAGCCGAGACTCCGGTGTCGCCCAACCGTTCGTTGTCTGCCGAAAATCCCCAGATGCAGAGGAGTTCCGCGCGGGCCGGGCATCCCGGCATGATCGATCACCGGGTGTCTGCCGGGTCTCCCGAGCCTGCTGAGCGTCCAGTTCCCGTCGGGAACGCCATGCCGGGCGATCAGGCCGACGCATCGCTGCGTCACCTGTACCCAGTTCCAGCGACCGGGCGCCCCGTGGCCCCCAAAGGGCTCTCCCGTTTCCGGAGGCGGATCGACGGCATGCTGGCCGAAATGCTCGGAGACGACGCCGCCGAGCCCGTTGAGTCGGCATCGGCCGAGCCGGACGACTCACTCTGGGAGGCTGGCGCAGGCCCGGATGAGGATTCGTTCTGGGGACCTGACGAGCGGCGGGATGACGAGTCGTTCTGGGGACCCGGGGAGCGCGGGGACGGCGCGTCGTCACACGGATATCGGAGCAAGCATCGGCTGACCGACCCGGCCAGCGAGCCGAAGCGGGCTGACGGGCGGCGCAATGTACCCCGGCACGCGGCGCCTCCGGTCAGTTTCAGCGCGAAGCTGACCGGCAGGTACGCGGCTCACGCCGCCTGGTGACGGCGGCTACCTGGTGACGGCGGCTCGCTGGTGATAGCGGCTGCTACCTGGCCCGCCAGGCTGTGGCGCCGTCCTGGTCGCTGGTTCGTCGCGCACGGATGATCTTGCGGCGCAGCGTAGCTTTCCTGCTGCCGTCGGGATACAGCCGCAGCCTGGCGAGCTCCCAGTGCCCGTACTCCGCGTGGTCCGTCAGGATCCGCCGCGCGACTTCCCGTGAAGTTCCACGCGGCAAGTTGAGTACGAGGTAGGAGTACTCCGCCATCACCACATATTGTGCGCGACGACGGTAGTGATTCAATCAGCCTTAAGGAATCCGCCAGCATGAAGCAGTTTTGGTGCCACAGGTGCGCGAAGTGATCGGATTCGCGGAGTCAGCCGGCCACCTGCGGTAGCCTCACGGGCGACTGCAGGATGTGAGGTTGAAACGACAGTGGCACCAAGGACGAGCCCGGGCCCGCGGAGCGGGAAGGCTGCCGACGCCAGCACGCCGAGGGGCGAAAGGCGGCTGGTCATCGTTGAGTCGCCGGCCAAGGCGCGTACGATCGCGGGCTATCTCGGCAAGGGCTACATGGTGGAGTCGAGCATCGGGCACATCCGCGACATGCCCGGCAGCGCGGCCGAGATTCCGGCCAAGCTGCGAAAAGAGCCGTGGGCGAGGCTCGGCGTCAACGTGGACGCTGACTTCGAGCCGCTCTATGTGGTGAACGCGGACAAGCGCCAGCAGGTCAGCAAGCTCAAGCAGATGCTGAAGGACGCTGACGAGTTGCTGCTGGCCACTGATGAGGACCGCGAGGGCGAGGCGATCGCCTGGCACCTGCGCGAGGAACTCAAGCCGACGATCCCGACCTGGCGGATGGTCTTCCACGAGATTACGCCTGAGGCGATCGCGGCTGCCGTGGCGAACCCGCGCGAGATGGACCTCGGCCTGGTCGAGGCGTATCAGACCCGCAGGGTGCTCGACCGGCTGTACGGCTACGAGGTCTCGCCGGTGCTATGGAAGAAGGTCATGCCCCAGTTGTCGGCCGGCCGGGTTCAATCGGTGGCCGTGCGGCTGGTCGTGGACCGGGAGCGGGACCGGATGGCGTTCGGGGCCGCGAGGTACTGGGACCTGGAGGCAGAGTTCGCGCCGCAGGACACGGCCGATCCTGCGGTGTCCTCGTTTACCGCGGCGCTGGTCGCAGTGGACGGACGCCGGGTGGCCCAGGGCCGTGACTTCAACTCGTCTGGCGAGTTGCGGCAGGGCGCACCGGGCAGTCAGGAAGCCGGCGGTCCGGATACCGCGCACGCACCGGTCCTGCACCTGGACGGCGAGATGGCCGCCGGACTCGCCGACAGGCTCAGCAACACGGCGTTCTCGGTCAAGTCAGTGGAACGCAAACCGTACCGGCGGTCGCCGTACGCACCATTCCGGACCACGACGCTGCAGCAGGAAGCGTCGCGCAAGCTGGGCTTTTCGGCGAAGTACACGATGCAGGTAGCGCAACGACTGTACGAGAACGGTCATATCACCTATATGCGGACCGACTCGGTGACGCTGTCCCAAACCGCGATCACCGCGGCTCGGAGCCAGGCTCGCGAGCTGTACGGGGCCGAGTACATCCCGGATTCGCCGCGGGTCTACGCCAGCAAGGTCAAGAGCGCTCAGGAGGCGCACGAGGCGATCAGGCCGGCCGGGGACAGCTTCCGCACGCCTGCCAAGACCGGCCTGTCCGGTGACGAATTCCGCATGTACGAGCTGGTCTGGAAGCGGACCGTCGCGTCGCAGATGAAGGACGCGGTTGGCGAGTCGGTCTCGGTCCGGGTCGCGGGGCGATCCACGGCCGGCGAGGAGGCCGAGTTCGGCGCGTCCGGCAAGGTGATCACCTTCTACGGGTTCCTCAAGGCATACGTGGAGGACGTAGAGGACGCCGACGAGACCGACCGGGACGACCGGGAGCGGCGGCTGCCGTCGCTGACGCAGGGCGATCCGCTAGCGGCGCTGCGGCTGGCGGCTGCCGAGCACGCCACCAGGGCGCCAGCCAGGTATACCGAGGCTTCTCTGATCAAGGAACTGGAAGATCGCGAGATCGGTCGGCCGTCTACCTACGCGTCGATCATCGGCACCATCCTCGATCGCGGCTACGTCTTCAAGAAGGGCACCGCGCTGGTGCCCTCGTTCGTGGCCTTCGCCGTGGTCAACCTGCTGGTGCGGCACTTCGAGCACCTGGTCGACTACGAGTTCACCGCCAGGATGGAGGAGGCGCTCGACGAGATCGCCAGGGGCGAAGCTGGCCGGGTGCCGTGGCTGCGCCGGTTCTACTTCGGCAACGACGGCACGGACGGGCCAGCCGAGGAAGGACTGAAGGACCTGGTCAGTGACCTCGGCGAAATCGACGCCAGAGAGGTCAGCTCGTTCCCGCTGGTCGGCACCGACATCGTGATCCGGGTCGGCCGGTACGGCCCGTACCTGGACCGGGACGGGCAGCGGGTGAACATCCCGGATGGCACCGCGCCCGACGAGCTGACCCCGGAATACGCCACCGAACTGCTCGAGCGGCCGAGCGGCGACAAGATCCTGGGGTCTGACCCCGGCTCTGGCCTGGTCATCGTCGCCAGAGCCGGGCGGTTCGGGCCGTACGTCACCGAGGTCCTCGCCGAGGACGCTCCGGCCTCGGCGAAGCCGCGGACGGCATCGCTCCTGACGTCGATGGACCTGGACAGCGTCACCCTGGACGAGGCACTGCGCCTGCTCACCTTGCCGCGCACGCTCGGCGAGATCGACGGCGAGCCGGTCACCGTGCAGAACGGCCGGTACGGGCCTTATGCCAAGAAGGGCACCGACAGCCGTTCGCTTGACTCCGAGGAGCAGTTGTTCACGCTGACGCTGGAACAGGCGCAGGAACTTTATGCCCAGCCTAAGCAGCGCGGTCGGGCCGCCAGGGCGGCCGCGGCACCGCCGCTGCGGGAAATCGGCGATGACTCGGCCAGCGGCAAGCCGATCGTGCTCAGGGAAGGCCGCTGGGGACCGTACGTGACTGACGGGGAGACCAACGCATCGCTGCGCAAGGGCGACGAGGCTGAGTCGATCACCCTGCAGCGCGCGATCGAGCTGCTGGCAGAGCGCAGGGCGACCAGCCCGGCGCCGAAGCGGCGCGCCGCAGCGGCGCGATCGGGGGCCAAAACCCCGGCTAAGGCAGCGCCGTCTCGGTCCGCCGCGACGGGCGCCAAGACCGCCCGGTCAGGCGCCGCCGGTTCGAAGACGACCCGGTCGACCCCGGCCGGCTCGAAGACCACCCGGTCACCAGGCTCGCCAGCGACGAAAACGCCCAAGCCAGGCGCAGCCAAGCCACGGCCTTCCGGCAGCTAGCGGCGGATCAGCGCCACGCTCGATAACCTTACGCAATGAGCAATAGGTCCCCTTTGGGCCAGCGCCACAACGGCGTGCTGTCGATCCGGCCGTTCCGACGGCTGTGGATCGCCACGTCGCTGTCCAGCCTGGGGGACTGGCTGAGCCTGCTGGCGCTGACCACCCTCGCGTACTCGCTGACCGGCAAGCACAGCACCGCCGCGGGCAGCCTGGCGGTCAGCGGTGTCTGGATCACCTCGCTCTTGCCTTACCTGCTGCTCGGCCCGCTGGCAGGTGCCGTGGCAGGCCGGCTTGATCGCCGGATCAACCTGTTCATCGGCGACGTGCTGCGGGCCGTGCTCTACCTGTCCATTCCGCTTAACCTGTGGCTCGGCTTCGCCAACGAGCTGACCTGGATGTATATCGCGCAGTTCCTGGCCTCGTGCGCATCGCTGTTCTGGACGCCGGCCAAGGACGCGTCGATACCGAACCTGGTCCCGTCCGATCAGCTGGAGCAGGCCAATCAGCTCAGCCTGCTGACCACCTACGGGACCGCGCCCGTCGCGGCGCTGTTCTTCACCGTGCTCGCCTGGATCAGCTCCGGCCTGAGCGAGATCTCCCACTACTTCGCCAATCCGGCCGTAGGCGGTCAGGTCAGCCTGGCGCTGTACCTGAACGTCGCGACGTTCGTGGTCTCCGCGGTGACGGTGTACTCACTGCGCGAGCTGCCCCGGCGGTACGCCAGCGAGCCGATCTCGGTACCGTCGGTGGCCAAGTCGATCTGGGAGGGCTGGCGGTTCGCCGGCCAGACCCGCGTCATCCGCAGGATCACGATCGGGCTGATCGGCGCCTTCGCCGCGGGCGGCATCGTAGTCGGCCTGGGCTACGGCTATGTCTTCTACTCCCTGCATGGCGGCGCGGCGGGCTGGGGCTTTGTCTTCGCGGCTGTGTTCATCGGGCTCGCGCTCGGGATGTCGGTCGGGCTCAGGCTGCTCAGCGGCTTCAGCAGGCGCCGCCTCTTCGGCCTGTCGATCGCGGCCGCGGCTGTGCCGCTCGCCCTGATCGGGCTGATCCCGAACCTGGCAGTGGTCACTGTCCTCGTCGCGTTCCTCGGCGCTTGCGCGGGCGTCGCCTACGTGACCGGCTACACGATCGTGGGGCGCGAGGTAGACGACGCCACCAGGGGCCGGACGTTCGCGTTCCTGCAGTCGGCCATCAGGGTCGTGATGTTTGCCGTGATCGCCGTCTCAGGGGCGCTCGCGGCCGCCTTCACCGCGATGGTCAAGGCGATCAGCGGGTCAGCCACCAGCACCCTGCAGATCGGCACCGTCAAGTACGCCGGGGTCGGCTACAACGTGGTCCTGCTGCTCGGCGCTGCGGTCGTGATGACCCTCGGGATCGTGTCCTACCGGCAGATGGACGACCGCCGCGGTGTGCCGCTGCTGCCCGACTTGCTTGCCGCACTCCGCCGCCAGCCGCTGCCGCCCGCGCCGCAGCCGGCCGGTGCCCACCCAGATGGCCGGGCCAACGGACACCCGCGGGCCGCTCGCCCGGCCGGGTACGGGCTGCTGCTCGCCTTCGAGGGCGGGGAGGGGTCGGGCAAGTCGACCCAGGCCCGGCTGCTCGCGATCTGGCTGCGCGAGAACGGCTATGACGTCCTGGCGACGCACGAGCCAGGCGCGACCAAGATGGGCATGCGGCTCCGGGCGCTCCTCCTGGACACCGCGCACACCGGACTGTCGCCCTGGGCCGAGGCCATGATGTACGCAGCCGACCGGGCCGAGCACGTGGCAGCGGTGATCGGACCGGCGCTGATCCGCGGCACGATCGTGGTCACCGACCGGTATGTGGACTCCTCGCTTGCCTACCAGGGCGCCGGGCGCCGCCTGGACTCCGAGGCGCTGCGCCAGATCAATCAGGTAGCCACCGGCGGCCTGACGCCGGAGCTGACCTTCCTGCTGGACCTGCCGCCCGCGGCCGGGCTGGGCCGCCGGGCGCGCTCGGCTGACCGGCTCGAAGCCGAGCCTGAGCAGTTCCACGAGCGGGTCAGGTCCGGCTTCCTCGACCTGGCAGATGCCGAGCCGCGGCGTTACCTGGTGATCGACGGCAGCCGGGACCAGTCCGAGATCAGCCGCGAGATCCAGGCCGCCGTCCGCGACCTGCTGCCAGACCCGGTACCGGAACGGGCTGAGGAGATCACCGGATCGATCCCGGTGGTGCGCGAGTGAGGTCGTGGGCGGTGCTCGGTCAGATCATCGGATCGATCCTGGTGGTGTGCGGGTGACACAGTGGGCGGTGTTCGGTCGGCTGGCCGGGCAGGACCAGGTCGTTAAGCAGCTGCAGTCCGCTGTCGGGTCGTCGGGCATGACCCACGCCTGGCTGTTCACCGGTCCGCCGGGGTCCGGCCGGTCGGTCGCCGCACGGGCCTTCGCCGCCGCGCTGCTCTGCGCCAACCAGGGCTGCGGGGAATGCTCGTCCTGCCGCCAGATCGCCGCCGGGAGCCACGCCGACCTATTGCTTGTCCGCCCGGACGGGCTGTCCTACGGAGTCAAGCAGACCAGGGAACTGGTGCTCAAGGCGGCCGGCTCGCCGGTCTACGGTGGCTGGCGGGTGATCTTGTTCGAGGACGCCGACCGGGCCACTGAACAGGCCGCAAATGCCCTGCTGAAGGCGATCGAGGAGCCACCACCGCGGACAATCTGGCTGCTCTGCGTGCCGTCGGCGGCCGACTTGCCGACCACCATCAGGTCCCGGTGCCGCCTGATCACGCTGCGCACGCCGCCGACGGCAGCGGTCGCTGCGATCCTGGAGCGCGAGGGGATCAGTCAGGAGCGGGCGCTGAACGCGGCCCGTGCGGCACTCGGCCACATCGGCCGGGCTCGTCGGCTGGCCACTGACCCGCAGGCCGCTCATCGCCGCGCCGAGGTGCTTCGCGTGCCGCTGCGCGTGACCGGCCTGGCCGAGGCGTTCGGCGCGGCTGACGCACTGGTGCAGGCGGCCGAGGCGGAAGCGGCGGCGACCACCGAGGCTCTCGACGTGCCGGAACGTGAGGCGCTCCGCCAGGCGTTTGGCGAGGGGTCGACCGGGAAGGGCGTCGCGACCGCGATCCGGGGCGCGGCCGGAGCGCTGAAGGACCTGGAGGACCGGCAGAAGTCCCGTGCGACCAGAATCAAGCGGGACTCCCTCGACCTCGCCCTGCTCGATCTCGCCGCGTTCTACCGCGACGTGCTCGCAGTCCAGCTAGCCGCCGACGTGGAACTGGCGAACGCCAGCCAGGAAGCAGACCTCCGCGCTCTGGCGCAGGCATCCAGCCCGCGATCCACTGTCCGCCGGATCGAGGCGATCATGCTGTGCCGGGAACGGCTGGCCGCCAGCGTCGCCCCGCTGCTCGCCGTCGAAGAAATGACCCTCGCCCTCGCCGCGAACTGAAGCCCGTCCGCCGAAGCCCAGGCAGCACGTTTGATCATGGGTATAAACCAGCCAAAGTTCGCGGGGTTCCGCCCATGATCACGATCGATGAGGTTGCGCGGCTACG
>OCZU010002807.1_pt1 | contig 11052 bp, 12 predicted proteins | sample 1539001 | NCBI WGS metagenome assembly OCZU01 (sample SAMEA3539306, study PRJEB22396) | soil metagenome | biome: tundra; feature: field; material: soil | place: USA | collected 2010-05 | depth 0.15 m
CTACTACCGCGAAGCCGCGTAAAACCAAGGCGTCCGAGTTTATGGACAGTACGGGTTCGGGGATTATTCTGTGCAAACTTTGTGCAAATTTCCTGATAATCCACGTTATTATTAGGAACAATTGGCTCCAGAGGTAGGACTCGTTGCTCGTAAGCAACTTTCAAGGCTGATTATGAATGAACCCGTAAACAAATCAAGCTTACAGTTCACTACTCGATTACTACAAAAGCAAACAAGTTGCTGGCATTTCTGCTGGCACTCACGTTTCAACAATTACAGAAAACCCCATCTAGGAAAGTCGGGAAGTAAACTCAAATCCCATTTAAACGTATAAATTTCCAGCATCCCTTATTTGATTATTTGGCCCAAACTCGTTCACCTTTGGCCTTCCCCTCCGATCTGCTAATTGCCAAATTCGCCGATGACGTTGGTATTTTGTAAATTTAAAATTCAAACACCCCTTATTTGGCATATTTACCGGCATAAAAGTGATTTCTTAACTGAAAATTGATTCAGAAATATTACTAAAATTAGGTTAATTATAGGTAAAGAGGTATTTAAAATTCAGTTATTGAGGGTTTGATTGCCGATTAAATAGCTGGAATCACCACAACGTTACATTGAAAAGTAGTCATGCCAAGACAGGAAATTCATCAGGCAAAAGCCGGGTCGTGTACCCCCTGATTGTTGCTAAATCCCGATTGTTAAAGAGCCGCCATCAATACGGCCACTCCGTCCTTTTCCAATAGCATCCCCGCCCAGCCGCAATTTGTGGAGCATCTCACAGTCTCACCTTTCGGCTCGTAGTCGGTAAAAGTCGGAATGTGGCATTTGGGGCAAAACATCATCCACTCGCCCCTAGTGCGCTTTCCTTTCCTAAACTCAATTGATTCGTTAATTACCACATCCTCTATGTGAAATTCCTTGAAATTCCGATACTCCTCATTTGTCTTATCATAAGCTTGTCGCGTGAGCTTAAGCTCCGCCTCCAACGCCGCTATCTTCGCCTTAAGCTCAGCATTCTCTCTTTCAAGTTGCGACACCCTGGCCTGCGAAAGAGCAAGCTGTTCTCGAAGCATCGCCGTCACTGAGAATTTACTCAGTCCGTGCCTCACGCTGATTATCCATGCCCACATTTCGGTTGAGATTTGATAATTAGAATTTGTCCATTTTCCTGCCTAATCTTTTGAAGAATCCTCCGATGCCGCGATTCTCAATCTCCCGCTCCTTTGCCCACATGACATTGGATATTTCGTCATTGGTTAGTTCTGAAAATTTCATAATTATCCTGTCTTTTTCCCCATATCTCCAAATATGGTCCGACTCGACATTCCAGACCGTGCCCCTGATCCGAACGGCGCCTTCGAGTATTTCTTTGTCCTCTGCCGCAAATCTTGCGTTGGTCTGTTCTGATAACTCTTTGCTTTTGGCAATTGCCAATCTCCTAGCCTCCTTAACCAAAGCAGATTCTTGAAGTGAAAGATCACTAAGTTTAAGCAGCCTCTTATCATTTTGCCACCCCGTCTCTATCCACGTAATACCGTAAGCGTCTTCGGAAAGCCGCCACTGCTCTCCGCGAAGTGTAACTTTAGTGCGAAAAACCATGTTGATTTCTAAAGACCGATAAGACACCCGATCAACAACTGGGTCAACGACAATTTCCCCGTCTGGCCAAGCCTTCAGCCAGCCGTGGTCGTGTACCCCCGGATTGTTGCTGGGATTGACACACCGCTTAAGCTGGGGGCATGAAAACTGTAAATCCAAATCCTAATTCCGCTCGGCCTCTGGACCTGAAGAAGGCGGAAGCCGAGATTTTTCGCAAGAATTTAGAGCTTGTGCGCTTGATTGTTGAGCGACGGCTGCAAACTTTGCGCAAAGAGATTCGTAGCGCTTCTCCGTCTCCAGCTTGTTGACTCCGTGCTTTTCAAGCAAGTCTCCAAACAGCTCGCTTAACGCCTTAAAACGAGCAGTTGATAAGTCGGAGTGGGCTAAAAGGATCCCTATAAAATCGGAATGGGCATCTTGGGTCGTGCGCAACTCCATAATCTCTTTGTGTATATCTTCAAGTGTCATAATTTCTTGTTGTCGCCAGTCTGATTTTCCTTTGACTTAACCTGCGGTTCCAGTTTTCCCTGAACCGCCCTTGAGAGGTCGTTGGTCTGTTTGAGTGTGCCTCGCCACATGCTCGGAATCCACAATATCGCGCACATCACTCCGAAGGCGCCGAGCGCAATGCCTGCGCTCGCAAAAGGAGCCATCTTATCTGTCTCCTCCACCTCCCGCTTTGTGATTTGCTGGATTTTTGGGTCATCGAAATCAGGATTCGCTATTTTATTCCGGCCATCTTGAATCATGGTCCCATAAATAAAGACGCCAGCCAAAACCCCAACGACAGCCGCAACCATCAACTTGGCACTTGATTTCACACTGGAATCAAATGCCCATTAGGTTGCACAGTCAATCCCCATTTTCCCCGTCCGGCCAAGCCTTCAGCCAGCCGGGGCAACTCCATCAATAAATTCCAAAAATAAAATTATGAAAACAACTAATAATCTAGATTCCTACAATACGCTTGCCCCCATTGAGTGGGATTGGAAACATGCCCCCATGATCTTCTCACCCTTTAGGATATGATTGAATTCACAAGAGCACTTATTTTCTATCTTGAGAGCCTGAAGTTCTACGAAGATTGCTGCGGAGAACAATCCTGCGCGCAATACAAGTCCCCAGTTGAAGATCGCGATAAGCTGCGCGGCTTGAATTCGATGCTCATTGGGATGACTCCGCTTCTCAAATTCTTACGTCTCAATAAAACCCAAGAGCGAGTTGGAACATTGCAATTGCGTTTGCGCGGTTTGGGAGTGCTTCCAGACCGAAGTCCTCATGCTTTGAAAACTGAACTTTCGTCGCTTAGCCTTTGCTTGCAGGCGGAAACAGCAAGCATTAAGGCAAAATTCATTGATCCAGACGTGGCAGAATTTTTTGAGCATGAAAGTTTGTTTGGCAAGAGAGTAAACCGAGCGTTCCCGTCCGCAAAACCACACATCAAAGACGCGGGTAATTGTCTTGCAACTGATCTCCACACCGCAGCGGTGTTTCATTTTATGATAGCAGCGGAATATGGATTGCGTTCATTGGCAAAACGATTCCGAGTTAAAACTCGTCGCCCTCTGGAATTTTCTGATTGGGGAAGCGTCATTTCGGCGGTCAAATACAAATTGAGCAATACCAGTCCCAGAAGTAAAAAAGGCAACACAACCGTAGTTTTTTATCGAGAGATGATTGAAAAATGTGATTACCTTAAAGATGTATGGAGAAATAACATTTTTCACGCTCGGAGACGTTGCGATGAGCACGACTCGCATAAGGCGCTTGAAAAATCGCGTGACTTCCTGCAACGTTTGGAAGCGAAAGGGTTTAGGGAAATAATTTAGAACGGGGCTGTAATAAATTTCGTGTAAGTGGCCAGAAACTGAGAGGATAGAATAAAATATGTCTTAGAGTGAATTTGAAATGCCGTGAACACGCCACAAAGAATCGTCCTTATTATTGGAGCATTAGTCCTTTTGTTCGTGCTGACCAACACCCAATATCATGATCAATACGATGGGATTGGTCGTTATGCAATTTTGAATCACGTCTGGGATTGGAAATCGGCTTTGGTCAGGTGTGCGATTTTATCAGTAATAATAGCAGCGGTTTATTTTGCGTTCAGCGAGCCAAAGCAAAAGTGATCGGTTAATTTCGACAATAAAAATTCAAATTAGGACACTACCCGGAAATGCGGTTGCTTGAGCGCGCCCGATAGCTTGCTACAGTAGAAGCCTTCACAAATGCGGTAGGAACGGCCAAGGCGCGCATTTTGGTTGAAGCCTATGTTCATATGCGGCCAAATTGTAATTGTCAGGCTGCGAATGTTCGACGAATCTTGCCTACAGGCAATGCGTTTGAGGAAACAGATTTGTTCGCGAAATAGCATGGTTGGTTGAACATCGCGAACCGTTGCCCCGATGGGGCAGAAAGCGAATACATGCGAAAATCAAAACCAAAGAAGAAGTTGGCGATTCGTAACAATGAGCGGCTAACGCTGGCTCCAGCGAGGTTTGAAGACGTGGTACTAGCGATGTTGAATACACCGCCGCCTCCGATTTCTAAAAAATCAAAACGGTAGTTCATTTTTTCCATGCGGAGATTGCTTTGGAAATGGCGAAAACTATTAACAAAGCGGCAGTGGCGCCCACACAAAAAGCTTCGACTCTGTAATGTATGCCGTCTCCTGATCCATCATTTTTATCATTGTTTTCAAAATGGGATTGGATGGATGCGATTGGAATTTTATTCGTGTTCCTAGGAGTCCTTGGAACCGTTGTGTTGCTTTTTTTTAAGTTCCAGAAGTTCGCATATGACCAAAAGAATTTAATGCCAGAGGAATATTTTAAGAAGAATTGGGAATTACAAAAAACACGGTTTGAAAAAGGGAAAGAACATTTAGAAAAAGGATTCGAGATTGTGCTTGTAATTGGGCTGGCGCTGGAATTATGGGCATTCCCGCACCACATATTGGAATCTGCACGTTTAAATAAAGAGGCTGGATATGCGCGGAAGGAAGCTGGCGAAGCAATTAAACAAGGCGCTAAATTTTCAAAAGATGCTGAAGAGTTGCGGACCGCTAATTTAGCACTTGAAAGAGAGATACAACCTAGGAGAATCACACCCGAAAAAAAGGCTGTTATTATTCGCGCATTGAATGGGTTGCTTCCTTCGACAGAATTCTGCCAGGTAGAAATTAAAGTTCCTGGGACGGATTTTGAAGCGCGGACGTTCGCGTGGCAAATTGGACATGTCGTAGCAGACAATTTCAGAATCCATGTGCATATTGATGAAAATATAGACTCGAATGCCCCCATCGAATTTGGTTTGAGATTTTTCACACATGACCCTCCACCGACATGGGCCATTGCAATCGAGCAGGCATTTGGAAAGGCGGGAATAGACCCAGTTGTTTCAGAATCTAGCACCAACACAGCCGCTGACACTTTAATGATCAGGATTGGTCCAAAACCAATGGAATAATATTCATATCTAATTATAGAAAACAAGAAGATAATACTTTAAAGTAATTAGTAGGTAATTACCAGGGACAAGCAAAGCTAAGTCGCGCCCTTACCTATGGGTATCAGCTACCTGTAATTGGTAAGTAATTCTAAATAAAACAATTTTCCTCCGATTAAAAATAATATTAATTCAAATACTAAATATATTCAATGAGGGCGGCATTGTTTGCTGGCGGGTTCTATACTACTAGTAAGTCCTGCGCGGGATTAGACTCAATTCGATGGATTATCTTTAACAAGCGCGGCGACAAGAAATCATTTCGCTCCCATTCAATTCCAGAGGAATTAAATTCTCTTTTTAAACAGTATTTAACGGCGGCATCGTCATATCAGTCGGGATAGGTTTTCCATTATAGTCCTCCTAACTAATTGTTAATAACAAGGTAGTACGCTCGTAAACTAAGTAGTAAGTAATTATCAGTGGCGAGTAAGGGCAAGCCGCGCACCCGCTTACCCAAAGGAAATAAAAGAAACCAAGGCCAACGATTAATATTCAGAAATACTTAGTTAATAATAAATTCAAAATGTAATTTTGCCGAGTTACTAGGTCAGACCTCCACCACACCTAGGGAGAAACCTAATTGCCTACAAATTCAGCTTAGTCCAAAAACCAGCCCTATTCTTAATTAATTAAAACAAATATTACATTATAGATAACTAGGTGCGGGCCTCAGAGTAATTAGTAGGTAATTATCCAAGCTAAGTTGGAGTAGTCCAGGCCACTACCATATACTATCGGCTTCCTGTAATTAGGTAGTAATTCTAAATAACAGATTTCATACCATTTTGCAATTGATTTATTTAAATACTACTTTTCTTCAATGTTGATGCGGTTTCAGCTTGATATTTCCAACAAACTTTCATACATTAAGTGTATGAAAAGTGAATCCAACAATAATACAATATGGAACGAAGGAAACCTTCAACACCAACCGAACCTTTTAACTCTGATAGATGATTTAAAGGCAAAGAAATTGAAACCGATTGACTTGGCCGTTTATGCCGTCCATCAGGATGAAGTTCGCACCTATGGTGAAACTCGCTGCGAGAGTGCATCTATAGCTAATAAAATAGGCAAATCCGAAGCAATTGTTTCCCGTTCATTAGATAGGTTATGGAGCACGGGCCAAATCAAGGACTATATCGTAGAAGACGATGGCCGCGTGATTGAAATCCCCAGAGAATATTTAACGGGTGAATGGAATAACGAGCCATCACCCTTTCAAGATTCAAAACAGTTGATTGAGGTTAATGCGAACAAGGACAGTTTAGAAATAGATGATATGCCCTTTTAAAGGGCAACTATGAGATGGTTACTTCTTACCTTATGATTATTATCAATAAATTCAGTATGTTATATGAATACAGTATAATATTATATACAAATACAAGTTACTTAATTATATCATTATTATTATTATTATTATTATTATTAAATGTTTATCATCTAACATTACTCTACTTCCTATGTAGTCACATTTTCGGACTAAGGATGTATTAACACGTAATTATGAAGAACTACTACTATGTTCCAACCAACCTTGATTTAGAAGCCCTCCTGGTCGCCGGAGGTTATTTCGGGACAATTAAACCGGCAGTCCTTGATAGGTTTTATTACTTCATGGACATTATCTATACGACGCGGGTCATCCACAAATTGGAGACGCACAAATATATTTTCATCCACCATAAATACCTAGTAAATGTATTAACTACTAGGTGGGCTTCAGATGTTAAGTCGATTTTGAAAGAACTTGAGATAATTGAAGAAAAATCGAGCTACCTTCCTGGTTGTTATTCAAAGAGCTTTCGCTTCACAACGGCCTACAGGAATTCACAGTTTAAACGCATCCAAATTTCTCATTTGAAATTAGTTGAAAGATTGGAACTGCAACAACTCATGCACACCGAGATTTTAGCGAATAAACACGAAGGTATTGGATTGATTATTAAGTCTCTTCAAAAGTTGGAATTTGATTTTGAGGGAGCTTTAGGGTTTCTAGCGGCGGGAATGTACGAGGTTCCTGAAATGCATAGAAGGCAAATAGTAATTGATGAGTTCAAAGGTGCGAGATATATTCATCGGCGCGACCCAGCATCGCGCATTTATCACGTTCTTACAAAATGCCCTCGTGATTTACGCCAATTTGTTACGTTTAAGGGACAACCATTGTTTTCAGTTGATATTTGCGACTGCCAACCAGCATTGCACGCAACGCTATTTCCAGCCGCCTCGGTTGAAAAGCAAAGCTTCATTGATGTTGTTTCTCAGGGCCGATTTAAAACAGTCCTAAATGAAAGACAAACCGACCCTTTCGACCTTCAAGAGCCGTGCGAAAAGGACATTCTAAAGAAAGAGCTGTTTCGTCATGTGTTTTATGGCTCGGCGTATGCAAATAATGAATCTGAGATTAAGAATGCATTTCGTGAATTTTGGCCGAGTCTTGCGGATAAAATTGCAGACATGAAAGCCGATAATGATTTGAGCCGCTTACCAGTTCTCATGCAAAAGACGGAGGCTGGTGTTGTGATTGACAAAGTAGTACCGGAACTGGCTCAGCGTCACAAAGGCGACGAGAATTTCTGCCTAATTAGCATCCATGACTGCTTAGTGACGACCAACCCGTACATTGACGAAGTCAAAATTGCTTTAATTAACGGTTTCAAAGAATTGCTGGGATTCGACTTAATAGCAAAGGTGACCAGAATAACGAAGGAAGAATTGCCGAGTAATCACGATTCTTTCGCCGCTTAAATGCCAACGGTGTTGGCAAGAGGCCTTTACCATGTCTGAAGTCATAGCTGCCTCAATGGTAGTCGGCAGCCCAGAAGTTAATTTTTTGATTTGCCTTTTTTCCTAAAAGTCTCCGCTTCTTTTATGAGGTCGGAAAGAGGAACACCCAGGCTTTGGGCAATTGAATCCGCTAAATTTAAACTTGGATTGCGCTCGCCCCTTTCAATTAGGCTTACCATTTTTGACGCGACATCAGCCTTTTCCGCTAGAACTTCCTGCGTGATATTGTGTTCTTTGCGGTGCTTTCTTAAAATCGCGGCAAATGCTTTCGCCATGTCACGGTTACGCATCCTGCAATCCTGCCAGCGATAGGAACTATAATTACAGGAACGATAGTGCCAATTTATGCTTGCAATTTGATAATTCTTCCCTGTATTGTCCATAGAACCCTTAAATATTAAATATCAAAAATATGAAAACAAAAATCTCTCTCGGCTTGGCTTTGTGTTTCTTGACGGCTTACTCCGCAAAGTCTCAGTCCCAATCGTTTCTTACAAATGGTTTGGTGGCATATTATCCTTTCAACGGAAATGCGAATGATGAGAGCGGGAATGGGAATGACGCTTCAATCTCCGGCGCAGTCCTGACTGCCGATAGATTCGGGGTGATAAACAAAGCGTTTCATTTCAATGGAGCAGGTGACAGCATAAACGCTTCGGTTGCGTCGATGCCCTTGGGAAACTCTCCAAGATCAATCGTGGCTTGGATTAAACCTGATACTGGTGGTCATCCCATCAACGGGGTTATTGATTATGGAAACGGAGATTGCACGGGCTTGATGTTTGCTATCTCGTATGACAAATCAGGGAATGACAACCTTGGCTTTTGGGGCGGCTGTCAGGACTACGCATCGAGCTTAATAACTCCTTCCAATCAGTGGTCATTCGTGGCCCTGACATACGATGGATCCAATATCCGACTTTATGCGAATGGCGGGTCAGAAACAAACGCGATTGGCTCTTTGAACGCGCAGAATAGTCGTCTTTGGATCGGAGCTGAGACACTAAACGATGGGGGGTCGTTCCGCGACTATTTCAGGGGATCAATTGATGATGTGCGCATTTACAACCGCGCCCTCTCAGCTTCCGAAGTTCAGCAGCTTTATTTCCTTGAAGCTCCCTGCCTTCCACACCGCGCAACTGCTAGAGCAACGGTAACAAATGGTTTTGTGGTGGGCGCAACGATTACAGACTTTGGCTGTGGTTACACGGGTGCACCAATTGTCTTAATTCAAGGCGGCGGTGGTACTGATGCCACTGCCACGGCTGTTACGAGTAATGGGTTCGTGGTCAATATTGTTATCACCGACGCAGGCATCGGCTACACAAACGCACCAAGCATTTACATCTACTCTCCTCTTGGTCTACAAATAGGCTTGATAAAAGCAGTCAAACCTTCGTTTTCAGATTTGTTTGTCGGCACAAACTATCAATTGCAGGTATCGTCTGATTTGAATAATTGGACTAACCAAGGAACGGTATTCATGGCTACGAATCCGGCCCAGATTTACCCGCAGTATTGGGATGTTAATAATTGGAACCAACTTTTCTTCAGATTACAAGTGTCGCCATGACGAAGTGATTCCTCAAGATGGAACGTCCTCACGTGAGGGATTGAACTGATCGTCAGCCTCAGACGTGGTTGCTGGCGATGCAACAGAATTGACAATTATTTCTGCCTCTTCACCTAAACCCAAATCCTTTAAAATTGTCTGGAACAGCAAACGGTTTCTTGGATTATTCACGAGAATGCTACAATCAGCTTCTCCACCCTGAAGCGTAATTACTAAGGTATTATTGGAGAATGTCACACTAGCCGGGTCGTTTAAGAGAGCGTGCGTAAATGGGCTTATCTTCCGAACGCGATTTTTGAATTCCTCCCAGAATGAAGGCGCGTCTGTGAGATAATCGCTCAAATCCACAATCGGTTTCCGAACTGGTAAAACAACAACGGGTTTCCGCACTGGTATTTGCTTAATGATATTCTGCTCCTCTTTTTCCTCCGCCGCAGTCACTTTCACTTCCAATTTTTTCAATGCCTGTGCCAAACTCATAGAGAGCTCGACTTTTTTCTTTTGTGAAACTCTTTCCTTGAATTCTTGCGCAAGCCAATCGTTGAGATAATAAACTTTGTCAAAGGACAGCCCAAAATCTCCATCTCTGGAAACAATCAAAACATCGCGGCTATGCGTTTTGGCGCACGCAACAATCCATTCCCAATTGATTGAATCACCTATGCTGTTATCTTGTCTCTTGCGGGGTGGAAATCCTCTTTGATAACGCTGTAAAGCAAGATTGTAAGTTTCTGTCTTTTGTTCTGAGTTAGCAAATTTGAGGTTAAGGGAGGTGGTTCTTGCTACGGCCCTTCTTAGAGCTTTGAAAACAGGATCATTGTTGTTGGGGTCTTTTAGCAACCGGGCAAACCTTTGTTTCATCGAATCCACTCGCTTCTTTATTTGCCTGATATTCTTTTCGATACCAGCGGCATTTTGGGAGTCTGACAAATACGCAGGGACAATTGGCGGAATTGCTGGCGCGATTAGTTTCAGCGCGGATAAAATAACAGACTGACGATTGTTAAGGAATTCCATTTCAATTTGGTCTGTCACTATGAGCCGGTCAGAAACTGTTTCAATGTGCTCCAACAAGGTCAACCCTGCTTCACCTCCGGCTCTGTAAAAGTCCAAAAAGATATTCGTATCAACAAACAATAGGGGCGTCTTAGCCATGATTAGATTAAACACCACTCCAAAGGGCAACGGGAGCAAAAAACGTATCCATTCGAGATTTCAGGGCATGACCCGCGATTTCACCCGTTGGGTAGCGCGAGCGATTTGCGATTTCTGAATTTTCAATCGAATATGAATCTTGGCGATTTCTAAATAACCTCCTTATTCGATTCCGGCCAAAATCCTGAATAGATAAAAATCGGACCCCTCACGCTCGAACGATATTTTGATTTACTCCAAGATTTTCAAAAACACCCCCGCCACCCCCCTTGAATTCTCGGGTAATTATTCGTCCCTCTCTGACAGCCTGCCCATCCGAATGCTGTTGAGAAATAATTTTAAATTTAATTAATACGTTATGCTAAATGGGACTTAGTCAGGAGTTAATTTGTACTGGAAGAGGAGACATTTTAAAT
>OCZU010002808.1_pt1 | contig 11050 bp, 11 predicted proteins | sample 1539001 | NCBI WGS metagenome assembly OCZU01 (sample SAMEA3539306, study PRJEB22396) | soil metagenome | biome: tundra; feature: field; material: soil | place: USA | collected 2010-05 | depth 0.15 m
GCGGCGTAGACGCCCATCGCCCGGTTGCGCGGCGGCCCCTCCGGGAAGGTGGTGGTGATCAGGGACAGCGCGGTCGGGGCGATGACCGCGGCGCCGACGCCCTGCGCGGCGCGGGCGGCGAGCAGCCACGCCTGCGTGGTGGCGAACCCGCCGAGCAGCGAGGCCAGCGAGAAAAGGATGATCCCGGCGATGAATACTCTCCGCCGGCCCAGGATGTCGCCGGCCCGGCCGCCGAGCAGCAGCAGGCCGCCGAAGGTCAGGGCGTAGGCGTTGACGACCCACTCCAGGCCGGTGCCGGAGAATCCAAGTGCCCGCTGGACGTGGGGCAGCGCAACGTTCACGATCGTGGCGTCGAGTACCACCATGAGCTGTGCGGTGGCGATGACGGCCAGGGCGAGGCCGAGATGACGCCGGACGGGCCCGGCGTCCGCGCCGCCCGCTGCGGCACGCCCGGCTGCGGGCTGTGCCGCGGGCTGTGTAGTGCTCATGTCGTCTCCTTATCAGGGCATACGGATCCACGCTCGGGGCGGTAATGCCACGTGCTGAAGGATCAGGGGAGGGAAGAGAAGCGCCGCGACCGGGCCGGCCGCACGCCGGCCGCCGCTTCGCGGCCGGGGCGCGATTCGGGCTAGGCCGGCACGAGCCCGGCCGTGATCTGGATCGTCACAGGCTTCTTGATTGCCGGGTGGGTGATGCCGAAGTCGCGGGGATTCACCACGCCGCCTACCTCGAACCCGTGCCCGCCGCCGGGGGTCGTGCCGGTGTAGCGGCCGGCCAGCGTGATGCGGCGGGTCTGATCCCGGACGGTCAGCAGGCCGGTGATGGTGACGGCGTCGCCTGCCGCGGTGATGCCGGTGCTCGAGAAGTCCATTTCGGGCCGGGTGGCGGAGTTGAAGATCTTCTTCTTTTGCAGGTCACGGTCCCGCATCTTGCTCTTGGTGTTCACGCTGGACATCACCACCGTGACGCCGATGGCCGAGTCCGCGGGCCCGGCGCCTACCTGGATGTCGGCGCGGAAGTCCTGGAACTCGCCGGCCGCCGTCATGCCGATGAGGTTCCTGGTGCTGAAGCCGATTCTCGAGCCGGCCGGGCTGACGGTGAACGAGCCGCCCCGCAGGCCCGGCAGCGCGCCGCTGGTGGTGTCTGTCATCGCACGATCCAATCTTCAGTGGTCAATCATTCGTAATTCGATAGTGCACACCTTTACTTCTTTCGTCAACTGTTCATGCTAGAATCATCTCTGTGAACACGGACACACCACACGGCGACGACCTCGACCCGGCGAGCGCAGCGCTCGCCGCGCTGTTCGACGCCCACCGCACCCTCTCCGACGCCATCGACTGCGAGATCCGCGCGGCCTGCGGCCTGTCGCACGCAGAGGTGGACGTGCTCGGCACGCTCACCCGCGGCCCGGCCGGGCGCCAGCGCATGGTCGACATCGCCGGCCAGATGTGCCTGAGCAAGAGCGGCGTCACCCAGATCGTCGACCGGCTCGAAGCCGCCGGACTGACCGCGCGCGAATCCTCTGCCGCCGACCGCAGGCTGGTGTACGCCGCGATCACCACCGCAGGCCGCGACGTGCTGGACAAGGCCGCCCCGGTCCTCGCCGCCATCGCACACGAACACATCGCCAGCAGGCTTCCAGGCGCCGACCTCGGCAAACTCACCAAGACGCTCCGCACAATCGCCGGCACGAGTTCACCCGAGGCCAGCCAGCGCTGAGGAGAGAAAACATGAGCCAGCCGCGCGCCCCGATCCCGCCCGCGCACTGAGCGCCCGCGACTGGCCAGCCCGGCGCCCCCGGCTCACCCGCAACACCGGTCACCGGCCCGCCGGCGGATCACCATAGCCTGCCTGACATCGGAGCAGCCGATGACGGCAGCCAGCCCCGCCGCCATCGACCCGATGGCAACAGGATCAGCCGCCACCGCCGCCCGGCCGCAGATCAGCGCGCGACTGTAGGCCGCTGTGTTGCGGGTCCACGGACGTATAGCGGACGGGCGTCCGTGCCATCAGAGCGGTCGGCGTGCACCGTCGGCTTTCCGCGACGAACCCGGAGTGCCCGCGCAGCAGCTGCGGCAGGTTCGAGTCCGCCTCGCCGGGCCCGATCAGCAGCCGGAAGAACTGTGGCAGGGTCGCGCCATACCCGGGTGACGACACCAACCGTCACCGGCCCCGTCACGATCACCCGATTCCACCCCCAGTGGGTCGGCTCGCAGGCTGCCTCCGACACTTCCTAACCAGGCTGACCTGCCGGAGCAACCTGGAATGGAGGCCAGCGCGCCACCGCGGCCAGTGGAACCGCGTCCACCCGCAGCGAGATGCGGGCTTCGGTCATGCCCGGCGTGTCCCAGGCTCCCCGGCAAACCTCCCAGCAAGATCGAAACTACGCCGTCAGGTGATTACCGCCCAGGAGACACGAAACACCTAAAGTCCGTGGTGTTGCCATCGGACCCCTGAACGCTACGGTCAAGACCGCGGCGCCCACACCGATCCTTCAATAAGGCGGCTCGGCGAGCGTCCCCCCCGACCTTCTTCGTCGCTCAGCGTGATGCTGTCGTTCGACATAGCCCGAGGCTGACCTCGGACCATTCCGGTGTGAGCGATCTGCTGGAGGCCACCGCTGGTCGCAGGGCCGAGGTGCTTGTGGATCTAGCACCACGGCCGCCCGGCGACACTCGGGGAGTTCACGGGAACTGATCACGGCGGAGACTGGCCGGTCAAGCTAGCGCACTCGCTTCCAGATGCTGAGCCTGGCCGGGACTCCAGGGTGGGGCTCAAGCGCCCGGATCGGAGTCGTACTCACCTGTGTGAAGGCATCACGCAGGTGGTCGAGCCTGGCGGTTCTGTAACCGTTGTCCCCGATGTATGCAACGGTATCGCCGCTGTAGAACGAGAGGCACTCTCCTAGAGCGGAGAACAGGGGCGGCCAGCAGAGAAAGAGTACTCGGTTCGAGTAGTCGGAGAGCACCGTGTGGTCGCCTTGCAAGACGTGCGTCCAAGTCTCGGTCTTCGCGTGGTATCTGTTGGCTCTCTCTCCGTCGGGTGGCGCCTGATCGAAGGCGATGACGTCTACCCCCACCGAGCGCAGCTTGTACGTCCAGTAGCCCGTGCCCGCTCCTATCTCGACCAGCGGTCCAAGCTCGCTGAGCATTTTTAGCGCAGGCACGCTCGGAAACACATAAGAGCAGCGCTGAGAGAGTCCGGAGAACTCGGTGTCGGGATCGAGCATCGAGTCAAGCCGACTGTCTTTGTCGAGCAGTTCGAGCGATTTGCTGAAGTTATCGTCCGGCAATGTGCGACTCCTCCGGCAGATCATTGCAGCCAAATCTTGATGCCCCTATGGACCGGTAGCGGGACACGCGGCGCCCTTCGATGCTCTTCACCATGCCGCGCTGCCGCTGTTTGCCCGAGGTCTACTGCACGTGGCCGGGGGCGATCCGCCGACGCCGCAAGCAGATCCAGCCCGCGCAGACTCGATCAACCTTGGTCCGCCATACCGTACCGTGCAGCGGTACGGGGCCGCGACTGGGGGACTGGGCCGCCCAGCGGGCACTGCGAGCCTCGGCGCGGCCACCGCGGCTGGCTCTGCATGTTCCGCAGGGTTCTCATTAGCGGCTCCTCACCCGCCCGCTGTCCGGCCGCTCGGACAGTGTCCTGGACTCTTACGGTCTAGCCTCACACGCGTGGTGCCAGCTGATTAGTACCGGCGACCAGATCAACGCCGTTGGAAACTAAACTCACCGATGACGATATTGAGGTGAGGCCTGGATGTCGCTTCGCTCGGGTGTGCCGCGCGGCGGCGAGCAGGCGCAGCCCGGCCGCGTCGGCCAGTCCACCATGACTCATCAGCCGACGAGGAAACGCCGTATCGGCAACATGGGCAGCGCCGGCAACACCAATAGTAAGATGGGTTTCAATATATAATGCTGTAATAGCTGAGTGCGCAGAGGAGTCCACGTGGGAAGCGACCGGCTGACGGGTCCGGCAGCAGAGTTTCTGGAATCGATAGATCGCTACCCGCAGCCTAAAGTTGAACAGGTAGTGGCCAGCCGGGCGGCCTTAAGGACAAACACTCTGATGATTAGCGGCACTTCCCAAGTGTAACTGGATAGGTCTCGGGTCCTGGTGCCTTGGCGGGCAGGCTTGCTGATCTTGTTGAGCCGGCTCGGCGTGTCTCCTTGATCGCTGACGGTCGGCAGTGGTGAAGTGCGACAGGTGTCCGATGTGTCTCCTGTGTCCGGTGAGCTGGTTGTGCTGCGTGCCGCCACTGCGGAACTGCGGCAGGTGATCGAGGCGAAGGATGCGGAGATCATCGTGCTGCGCGCGCAGGTGGAGGAGCTGCGGCAGGTGGGGGAGCTGGCGGCGCGCGTGCAGGCGAACTCGAAGAACTCGTCCCGGCCGCCGTCCTCGGACGGGCTGGGCAGGCCGGCGCCGAAGTCGCTGCGGAAGAAGACTGGCCGCGGGCCGGGGCGCCCCATGGGACAGCCGGGTATGACGCTGGGGCTGTCTGACCGGCCCGGTCACGTGATCCGGCACGAGCCGGGTGGCTGCGCCGGCTGCGGCGCTGGCCTGTCTGCGGCGGAAGAGGCCGGGGTGGAGCGCCGGCAGGTGACCGGCGCGCCGCCGGTCAGGCCGGAGATCACCGAGCATCAGATCATCGCCCGCCGCTGCGGCTGCGGGAAGGTCACCCGCGGGCAGGCTCCGGAGGGTGTCACCGCGCCGGTGCAGTACGGGCCGCGGATCAGCGGGATCGGCGCGTACCTGTGGCACGGGCAGTTCCTGTCCAAAGGCCGCACCTGCCAGGCGCTGGGCGAGATGTTCGGCGCGCTCGCATCGCCGGGCACCGTCGCCGCGATGGCACGGCGGATCGCCGGGTTCCCCTCCCCAGCGCTGGCGGAGATCACCCAGGCGCTGCTGGCCTGCGAGGTCGCGCACTTCGACGAGACCGGCTTCCGGGTCGCCGGGAAGCTCGCCTGGGTGCACTCGGCCTCCTCAGGCAAGTACGTGCTGGTCACCGTGCATTCCAGGCGCGGCACCGAGGCGATGGACGCCGCCGGGGTGCTGCCCGGCTTCGCGGGGATCGCCTGCCATGACGCCTGGGCACCGTATGACAAGTATGGCCAGGTAGCAGGGCACGCTCTTTGCTGTGCTCATCTCCTGCGCGAGCTCGTCGCGGTCACCGGTTACCTTGGCGGCATGCCGCCGCGTCCAGCGCGCCCCCAGCTGGGCCTGTTCGATAACCCGGTCCGTGTCTTCAGCCTGGAAGAGCTCGCGGAGACCGTGCGCGCGCTAGAGCGCAAGCAGCCCGGCCGGACCGCAGACGAGCTTTCCCGCGCCGTGTTCGCCGAACTCGCCATGAAGCGGACACGGCGCGCCGCCGAACTCGTCGCCGAGGCCATCCGGGTGGCCCGGGTGCGGGAGCCACGCGCCGAGATCACCGGCACGCGGTGGCAACAGATCAGCCGGGGTCATCCGGTGCAGCGCGCTGCCGCCTTTCCCGGCGTGCCAGTGTCCTGCTCGCGGACGGCGGGTCACGAGCGCTCGCTGCGCTCGCGTCGGGTCGATCGGCTACGCCGACCTCCGGACCCGCCGACCGCGGTGCAGGGTATGGGCGCCTACGGGAACGGCGGACAGCTGCAGGAGACCGCAGCACTCTCGCGAACCCCGCTGCCCCCGCCGCTTACTGCTTGGTCACCTGGATGTTGGTTGCGTTGGTTGTCAGCGTGTACCCCGCTGTATGGCTCGTGAACGATCCGTTGAGCGAGCCGAACGTCAAGGCGGTGTAGACCGCGCCCGGCTGCGGGGGATGCTTGGGATTGACGGTCACGTTGAGCGCGCCTGACAGTGTGGCGTTCGAGGTGACATTGAGTGTCGAGCCGAACTGCTCGGTCAGCGCGGCGCTAGCCGTCTGGCTGTAGTTGCCTGTCACCGTCAGGCTCCCCTGCGGCGCAACGTTGCCATTGTTCGTGACCGAACTCGTGACAGTTCCGTTTCCTTGCAGCGTCGATCCCGGTTGGACGCTGACTGAGGTGGCGGTCAGCGTGCCGACGCTCATGTTGGTCGTGGCTCCCGACGCTTGCGTATACGCGCCGCTGACCGTCAGTGATCCCGCGCTGCCGGTCCCCACGTCGACGACCCCTTGGGAGGTGAGGCCCTGGGCGACGGTGAGCGAAGCGCCCTCGTCGATCGCGAGCGCGACGCGTGGCCCTACTGTGGTGAGCGTCGCCAACGCGTTGTTGCCAGACGCATCCTGCACGGCGGAGCCCGTGCCGTCGATCGATACCACGGTGCCCTGCGTCGTGACTTGTGAGATGTCGCTCGGGACCACCAGCACGCCGGAGACGAGCCAGCTGCCGCCGCTCAGGGTTCCGTTTTGGAGCTGGACCGGGTCGTCTGCGAGTCGCAGCGTCCCGGTGCCAACGGACACGGTGCTGGTGTTCGAGAACGCGGGGCTCGTGATGGAGCTGTTTCCGTATGTGGTGATGTTGCCCGGAGACGGGAGGGTGATAGACGCCGCGGACAACGCGGTTCCGGTCAGGGTGATGAATCCCTGGTTGGTCAGTGAGGTCGCGATCGAGACGCTCCCCGATCCGAACAGGAGCGACGCACCCTCGCCTACCTGAATCGAATGGACCGAGATCGGCGGCGTTGCGTTCGCCGTCGTGAGGGTCGGGATGCAGACGTTGCTCGTCGGGCCCGGCACCCTGTCCGTGCTCCAGTTCGAGGCCGTGCTCCACAAGCCGTTACCTGCATTCCCGGTCCAGGTGACGCTACAGCTGGTCGACGCCATCGCTGGTGCCGCCATGCCCATGAGGCCTAATGCCAGCACCGCCAGCACCGTGCCCGCCGCCAGCAGCCGCTTGCGGTGGTTTGCTGGTCTCAGGACTGCATGTTTCATAACCTGCCTCGCTCCCTGGGCGCACAGCAAAGCGCTGGGCACGCTTGCTTGCGCGTCCTTTCTGAACGGTTGCACGGACCGGAAGCACCGGTGGTTCACCCCATCGCAGAAATGACTGCTCGATGATCTCGGGGAAGTTCTCCAGGCCGCGGCGGCAGCGCAGTTCTTTGGTGTTGTGCACGGTGGCCTCGAAGCGCAGGACGTGTTCGCCTTTGGTGTATGCCTTCAGCTGCAGGAGCCCGAAGCGGATCCTGAACCAGGTCAGGCCATACTGAGGTTTCCCGGTCACGGCTTCCTGCGCGGGCGGCCCGCTGGCCCGGTTGTGGCGGGGCCGGTTCTTCAGGCCGAACAGGGTCCGCAGCGTGGGGATGTCCAGCCGGGACCGGGTCCGGTCCAGGATCCGGTCAAACAGGTCTTCCATCTGGCCACCGGAGCGAAACAGCAGGTTGCGGCTGTATTCGGCCTGGTAGATGGAATAGGCGTAGCGGAACCCGCTGCGGGCCTGGTCGGCGAGGTCCAGGCCGAAGCACAGGCAGGCAGTGTAGATCCACCGGTCGCAGACCTGGCCCAGGCGCCCTATAGCCGCAGGCTGCGACAAGGTATCTGCGACCCGGGCCAGGCCCTGCGGATCCGCGATGCCAGTAAAACAGTTGCCCTCCTTGGCGAACCCGATCCCCGCCGCCCGGGCCGCGGCCGCGACGTACTCGTGGCCGTTGAGGATGACCTGCGCGGGAAACGGCGGGTGCCCGGACATCTCCTTCCACAGCGGCCGCTGGGCGGCTACGTCATCCCTGATCTGACGCGCCATATGCGGCAAATGAGGAAATGGAGTGCTGGTATTCCCAACGGGTCTTAAACGAGCAGGCTGGTAGGGTCTTGGTGATGCGGCTCACGGTTCTTGGGGCGTGCGGTGCGTGGCCGGAAGCAGGCCAGGCCTGCAGTGGCTACCTCGTCGAGCATGACGATTTCAGGCTGGTCGTCGACCTTGGTTATGCGACTATGCCGCGACTGCTGGAGCGGGTCACCGCGGACCGCGTTGACGCTGTATTCATCAGCCATGGGCACCCCGACCATTGCGCCGACCTCAGCCCGCTGCTGCGCGCCCGGGCGCTGCGCGATGATCCGCCGGCGCCACTGCCTGTGTACGCGCTGCCGGGCGCTGTGGACGCCGTGCTGGCGCTCGATCGCCCCGGGATGCTGGCGGGCGCCTGCGCGCTGCATGCGATTAGTGGCGGCAGCCGCCTGGGCATCGGCCCGTTCCGTGCCGAGACCCGCTTGCTCCCGCACTGGGTACCCAATGCCGGCCTGCGGCTCAGCGCCGGCAGCAGCGTGCTCGTTTACACCGGTGACAGCGGCCCGACCCCTGAGGTAGCCGAACTGGCGCGTCACGCCGATCTGCTGGTGGCCGAGGCCACCTACGTGGACCAGGTTCCGGAGAACTCGCGGCGCTACCTGTCTAGCGCGCGTCATGCGGGCCAGCAAGCCGCACAGGCCGACGCCAGCCGTCTCTTGCTGACCCATCTATGGCCGGGCACGAACCCGTCGGCCGCCCGGGCAGCGGCCGGTGAGGAGTACGACGGTAATACCGGCGTCGCCGCCGCCGACCTGGTAGTCGACCTTCGCTAGAAACCTGGCTTCATCGGCACCACAGCCCCGTCGCGGCAGATAAGGCTCTTCTGCTCTGCGGTCAGGGGCTGGTCTGCCCGGACTGCCGTCTGCACCGCCCGGACCGGCACCGCGGCATATTGCGCGCCGGGGCTGCTGCCGCCGGGCGGGCCCTCCTGCGCGAGGAGCGTCTCGCCGGGAACGCCGAGTGCCCCGGAGATCAGTTTGAGGACGCGGACGGACGGCTGGTGCAGGCCGCGCTCGGTCTGGCTCAGGTAGGGGTTCGGCAACTTCGTCATCTCGGCCAGCTCGCGAAGGGACAAGTTCGCAAGCTTGCGCTGGCCGCGGACAGAGGCGCCGGGCGTTACCACGTGGGTGTCCCAGGAATCCGTCATGCTGGTACCTCCTTGCCGCTGCGGTCGCAGATCGTCGTTCACTGCAGCGGGCGCACATGGTGGCGCGGCGGGCCCGGAAGTACCGGGCCCGCCGCGCTGCTCGTGCGTTACTTCTGCGGTGAGCTGGCCCTCTTGGCCGGGACCGCCGTGAGCGGTGCGGTCACGTGGAACACGTCCTCCGCGAACTTCCGCTGGCTGGCCAGCAGCTGCCCGGCGAAGTTGTAGGTGCTCTCCACGAACTCCTCGGGCTTCGGCAGCTTGCCGGCCAGGGGCAGGGTCACCGGCGGCATCGCCGATAGCACCGGCTGGAGCGCGTCGGCCCAGGTCTTGATTGCCTCGATAGCCATTTCCTGGCTCTTGCGGACCGCGTCCAGGATCTGACCTTGCAGCTCCTGGCCGGCGGTGTAGGTGTCAGCCATATTTTTCTCCATGTGTCCTTGGTGTCATTGCTTACTATATCTAGCGCTTGGTTGATTTGTCAAGCGGGGCGGGCCCAAGGCCTCCGCCGAACTGGCCGGTGAGCGCCTCGATCAGGGCGGTCCGCAGAGGCCATCCATCCCGATCCGGGCGGGATCAGCCGCGAAATGTGCTCATGCTAAGCCCGCGAGGCAAACATCCGCTCTTCGGCAGAATGGGGCGCCAGTGCAGGCTGGGTTGTGCGGGTGGCGGGTGCTCCGGGCGGTTGGCGTGAGGCGCGCAGCGCGGTCAGGGGATAGTGCCGCGGGGGATCACCCATTGCGCGGGCTGGCCGGTGATGGCGGCGATGTGGTCGTAGTCGCTGTCGTAGTGCAGCACGGTGACGTGTTCTCGTTCGGCTACCGCGGCGATGAGCAGGTCGGGGAAGCCGACTGCCCTGATGCGGCCGCTGCGCCAGAGGGTTGCCTGGACGTCGAGGGCGCGCCGCCAGTCTTCGTCCAAGGTGGCGAGCCATTCGTAGCCGGTGTCGCGGTCGGCGCGCAGCTCGTCGAACTCCGCGCTGCTCCTGCTCGCCTCAGCTTCTGATCGCCCGAACACCCTGTCCACAGGGACGACCCGCTGCAACCGGGGGCCCATCCGCACTACTCTATTTCGGCCCCGTTTTCGAATGGCTCTCCTACGCGCTCCCGCGGATCTGTTCAAGATCAGATTGAGTGGCAGATTGACTGGCAACCGGCGCTCGCGAGAGCGCGCCTGGCGCTTGCGGGCGCTGGTCTGTGCTCATGTTCTGGCTGGTCAGGCCTTCTACCTGGGATTACAGAACGTGCCGGTTATTCATGGTAAGGAGAAGGTCGAGGGTTCGATTCCGTAAGGAGGGCTCCGCAGGTCAGGGCCCGGTTCCGGCTCTCCGTGGATGGGGTCTGAGACTCCCCCGAGACGCACTTGAGCGGCAAGATCGCTAGCGCTAGTTGTGCGGCTGGCGGTTTCGTGGGTTCGCAGGATGCGGTCCCGCAGGAGGGGCACGTGTGAGTGGGGTGTCGATTGCGTACCGCCGCGCGACGGCCTCTTGCCTAAATTGGTTCTTCGAGGACATCCAGAAGCGCTGGCTCGTCTCGAGAGCTGCGGCAGGCTTGGCAGCGCCGCGTCCAGGACGTCGTTGATGAGGTGGCTGATCCGCACTCCGTGCAGGATGGTGCGGCCACCGGCTTGACCTCCTGGTATCGGACCCCAGTGCGACGTGGCCGGACGGAATCGCCAGGCATGGTGTCCATGGGAAGGCTCTGCCGTTGTGAGAATCGATGCTGCCGGGCTGGTCTCGTCCTGGTCCCGTGGCGTCCGGCTGAGGACGGTGGTTAGCGGGTGTTCGTGGTTGAGCGGTGGTTGAGCAAGCTAGATTGAGGATCCGTTGCGTTAACACCGCAGCTCGGAGGCGGTTCAGATGTTGACCGGGAGCCCCCTGTAAAACCGTCGGCTTAGCCTACGTTGGTTCGAACCCAACACCTGCCACCACCTGCGGAAATAGCCCGTGAGCTGGATTTTCCCGGTCTCGCGGGCTGTTGCTCTTGGCCCGGCGAGGTCCCGCTGAGTCCATGAGAGTCCCACTGTGTCCAGCTGTGCACGGACATATAGCGGACAGCGTCCGCGATCATGAGCCCGGTCGCGTGGTCGGCCCACTCTGGGCCAGCGGCCGGAGCTGACGGTTCACCGAACCGCTTGCTCCTGGATTTCGGCG
>OCZU010002809.1_pt1 | contig 11047 bp, 8 predicted proteins | sample 1539001 | NCBI WGS metagenome assembly OCZU01 (sample SAMEA3539306, study PRJEB22396) | soil metagenome | biome: tundra; feature: field; material: soil | place: USA | collected 2010-05 | depth 0.15 m
CGCCGAGCAGGACCCCCAGCCCAGCCTCGTCCAGCACCGGCACGCCCAGGGTGAGCGCCTTGTCGTACTTAGACCCCGGCTTGTCGCCCGCCACGACGAAATTGGTCTTCTTCGACACCGACGATGTCACCTTGCCGCCCAGCGCCTGGACGGCTTCAGCCGCTTCGTCCCGGCTGAACTCCTCCAGCGTGCCGGTGATGACCAGGCTGATGCCGGCCAGCGGCCCAAGCCCGCCGGCCTCGGCACCTCCGCCATCCTCACCGCTGGCCGACTCCAGCCGGACGCCCGCGGCCCGCCACTTCTGCACGATCGCCGCGTGCCAGTCCACGGTGAACCACTCGAGCACCGATGCGGCGATGGTCGGGCCCACCCCGTCGACGGCGGCCAGCCGCTCGGCCGAGGACGAGGCGATCGCGTCGACCGAGCCGAACCCGGCGGCGAGCGCGCGGGCGGCGGTGGGCCCGACGTGCCTGATCGACAATGCGACGAGGATCCGCCAGAGCGGCCGTTCGCGCGCCTCGTCCAGGTTGCGCAGCAGTTTGCCGGCGTTGACCGTGAGGCTGCCTTGCTTGTTGACGAAGAACGGACAGGTGGCGAGCTTCTCGGCGGTGAGCGAGAACAGGTCACCCTCGTCGGTGACCAGCCCCGAGTCGAGCAGGGCGACGACCGCCTCGTACCCGAGCACCTCGATGTCCAGCGCGCTCCGGCTGGCCAGGTGGAAGAGCCGCTCGCGCAGCTGGGCGGGGCAGGACCTGGCGTTCGGGCAGCGCCAGTCCACACCGCCTTCCTCCCGGGCGAGAGGAGTGCCACAGGCGGGGCACTTCGTGGGGAACTCGAAGGCACGCTCGGCCCCAGTGCGCAGATCGACGACCGGCCCTACTACCTCCGGGATCACGTCACCGGCCTTCCGCAGCACGACCATGTCGCCGATCAGCACGCCTTTACGGGCCAGCTCATCAGCGTTGTGCAAGGTGGCGTTCTCCACCGTGGACCCGCTGACCAGGACCGGCTCCATCACCGCGAAAGGGGTGACCCGCCCGGTACGGCCCACGTTCACCTCGATGCGCAGGAGGCGCGTGGTGACCTCCTCGGGAGGGTATTTGTAGGCGATCGCCCAGCGGGGCGCCCGGCTGGTCGCACCAAGCGCGCGCTGGACGTCGAGCCGGTCGAGCTTGACCACGACGCCATCGATCTCGTACGGCGGGTCGTGCCGGTGCTCCCGGTAATGCTCGATGTACTCTCGCACTCCGTCGAGCTCGCCGGTGACCCGGAACAGATCGCTGACCGGCAGGCCCCACCCGCGCAGCCGCTCGTACCAGCCCGAATGGGTGCCAGGATCGTCGACCGAGGCGACGCCCACCCCGTGCAGGATCAGGTCAAGCGGCCGGGTGGCGGTGACCCGCGGGTCCTTCTGGCGCAGTGACCCGGCGGCCGCGTTGCGCGGGTTGGCGAACGGTGGCCTGCCCGCCTCGGTCAGCTTCTCGTTCAGCTCGCGGAACGCGGCAACCGGCAGGAACACCTCGCCGCGGACCTCCAGCGTCCCGGGCACGTCCGGCCCGGTCAGGCGGAGCGGGACAGATTTGATGGTCCGGATGTTCGGTGTGACGTCCTCCCCGGTGACGCCGTCACCGCGGGTAGCCCCGCGGACCAGCGCGCCATTGCGGTAGACCAGCGCTATCGCGAGGCCGTCGATCTTCAGCTCACACAGGTAGGGACCTGTCCCGCCGAGCCTGGCCACCCGCGCAGCCCACGCGTCGAGTTCCTCCGCCGAAAAGGCGTTGTCCAGGCTGAGCAGCCGCTCCAGGTGCTGGACCGCGGTGAACTCGGTGGAGACCGCACCGCCCACCTTCTGCGACGGCGAGTCCGGCGTGCGCAGCTCCGGGTAGCGATCCTCCAGCTCGCGGAGCTCGCGCATCATCGTGTCGTACTCGGCGTCGGAGACGGTGGGCGAGTCGAGCACGTGGTAGCGGTGATTGTTCTCGGTGAGTTCCACGCTCAGCTGCGCGTGCCGCTGGCGCACCGCCACCGTGGCCTCTTCCACCGTGGCTGCACCGGTTTGCTCCGGCTCGGTCACCCCGTCGCCTCCTCGATGAGTTCGGGCAGCAGCCGGCCTGCTTCCCGGCAGCAGGCGAGCGCGGTCTTCGCGTAGCCGGGCGGCGCCCCGGCCAGCCCGCAGGCCGGGGTGATCACCACCTGAGCGGCGATGCCGGACGTGCCGCCCGTTCCCCGCGCGGCCGGCCAGCCCATCCGGCGCCACAGTTCCACTACCCGGCCCGCCACCGCTTCGCGGGACGGCAGCTGCCCAGCGCTGGCTCGGTCGGAGCCGGTGCTTTCGCTGCTGGTTCGCTGGCTGCTGGTTCGTTCGGGCGTGCGGTTGTCGCCGGACGGCCCAGCGGGAGCCCCGGGCGTGGCCGGAACCGCGCCGACGAAGACCCCGAGACCGGCCTCCACCAACTCGGCCAGCGTCTCCTCCTCTCCGCGCCGCAACTGGCTGAGGTCGAAACCCACCGCGTCCGCCCCCGCCGTTTTCATCATGCCGAACGGCACCGACATTCCGCAGCAGTGGATCAAGGCAGGCGCCTGCGCGGCCTGCAACACGGTGCGGAGCCCCATTTCGATGTCGGGCCCGTCGATCGCGGGCAGCCGCCCGAACCCGCTGGCCGTCGGCAGGCTGCCCTCGATCACCGCGGGCAGGGCAGGCTCATCCAGCTGGAGCAGCAGCTGAGCGCCCGGAACGCGCCTGCGGACCTCGGCGACGTGGCCAGCGACCCCTTCGGCCAGCGAGTTGGTCAGATCGGCGACCGCACTCCGGTCGGCGAGCGCGGCGTTCTGGCTGCGGGCCAGCTCGATGGTGGCCGCCAGCGTCCACGGTCCACAGACCTGGATCTTGAGTTGGCCCTGGTACCCGTCGGCGGCCTCTTCCAGCGCATCCAGGTCGTGAGCCAGCATGGTCTGCGCCCGGCGCACGTCGCGGCCGGGCCGGTCGGTGAACCGCCAGCGGCCGGTGGTCATGTCCACCGGCAGCTCGATCAGGAGGGCGGCCGTCCGCCCGGTCAGGTCGGCTCCCGGACCGCGGTCCGGGAGCTCGGCCAGGTGCGGCAGGTCCGGCAGCTCACCGAAGATGACCCGGGCGGTCTCGGCGGGATCGGTACCTGGCATGGAGCCGACACCGGTGGCGCTGGCCGGCGGCCACGGGAACGACGTGGCGGGGTTGATGTCCTGCACGCTGCTGAGCTTAGGGTGTGCGGCGCGGGAAAGTCCTGGCTGACCGGGCTGCGCCGCACCATGCCCCAGCGACGGTGCGGCGCAGCGGTCAGGAGGTGCCGGGCTGGGCCGGCCTTGCCGCCTGCGGTCAGACGAGCATCGACTCGCGCTTAGCGGCGGTCTCGGCGTCGAGGCCGAGGACGTGCAGCCCGGCCACTTTCCGGACGTTGTGGGTCATCCGGTCCGGAGCCTGGAGGGTCACCGTAAAATCCGGCTCGTACCTGCGGCGGGCCAGATCCCGCTCTTCCCGGTGGATACCGGCGCTGACCACCGCGATGATTCCCGCGCTGACTCCGGCGATGAAGACGATGACTCCGGCGATGACGATGGCGGTCATGCTGGTCCCCTTACTTTCCGGCCGGCGGTGTGAGTCCGCCGACCCCGATCCGGGCTCATCCCTCCGGTATGGGTGGCCGGGGCGATGAGGATGTTGGGAACTGACTGGCTCATTTGGATGCACCCAAGGAGTCGGACTGCTAGACTCGCCTGTATGCACCCTGCCATACCAGTGGTCCCAACCTCTAGTGCTCACCAGGCATATACCAGCCTCCCGCGGGTACTAAACGGGATCGTGGGAATAATTCTGATGATTCCCACGGCAGGAATGATCCTTTTGAGCCCAGTGAGCCCTGTCATCAGGGTGGTTGGGATATCCGGGAGGTCGCATGGTTGATCCCATGTACCGGCAGATCGCCGAGGATCTGCGTCGGCAGATCGAGGAAGGCGGCCTGGCTCCCGGAAAGCAGCTGCGAACTGAGCTGGAGCTCAGGGAGAAGTACGAAGCGTCGCGCAACACCGTCCGCGACGCGATCAAGTGGCTCATCACCCGCGGCCTGGTCGAGACCCGCCCTGGCCAGGGCACGTTCGTCGTCCAGAAGATCAGTCCCTTTGTGACCACCCTGACCGGGGACCCAGAGAACAGCAGCGGCGAGGGCGGCACATACATCCAGGAAGTGACGGCGCTATTCAGGCAGCCGAGCGACACCAGGCCGCAAGTGGAAATTAAGCAAGCAGGCCCGGAGACCGCTGAACTGCAACTAGGCGAAGGCACTTCGGTGGTCAGCCGCCATCAGCAGCGCTCCATCGACGGAACACCATGGTCCCTGCAGACCTCCTTCTACCCCATGAGCCTGGTCGAGAGGGGCGCCCTGCGCCTCATCCAGGCCGGCGACATCGGGGAGGGGACCGTGGCGTACCTCAGGGAAAGCGTCGAGATCAAGCAAGTGGGCTACCGCGACACGATCACGGTACGGGCACCGGATGAGGCGGAGACGTCCTTCTTCAAGCTGCCCAGCGACGGCCGCGTCTCGGTGGTCGAAGCCCGTCAGACGGCCTTTGACGAAACAAAGCAGCCGGTCCGCCTGACGGTCAGCGTTTATCCCGCCGACCGGAACCAGTTCGCGGTCATCGTAGGAGACGTTCCCCCTGAGATCGCGGACCCCGCAGCGGCCGGCGGCCTGGCGTCCGCGAAAGCCGATGATGCCGACCCGGAACGAAGCGGCTAACCAGGCCCATTCCCTACCCGGCGCAAGGGAGCCGGGGCTTCACTGCTGGAATTGATCACACAGGCTGTTGATCACACAGACTTCCGTGGGCCATCACCGGACCGCGGGACCAGGGCACCCGCCCTGGGCCGCAGGAATTCCCCTGCGGCGCTACTACGAGAGATCGGGGAGGTGTCTCATGGCTAAGTATCACAGCCGCCCGTCAGCGCAGTACCGCTACGAGCACTACGACCCCCGCTGAAACGGTAACGCACCCATCGAACGGGGGGCCCCGATCCTTACTTGGGCGTTACCGGGGACTGAGCCTTCCGTATGGCGCGCTGCCGACGCTGTGTAAGTTGTCCAAGCTCTGAACAGCGCCGGCAGCGGCACCGAAAAATAACACGCTTCTGAGGAGGGAGTGGCCGGAAGAGAGCATTGATGCCAAAAGTTTGATTCCAGTGCGGTCGTGCTTGGAAGATAGTTGCCCTCGCCCATCGCACGGGATTCCGCAGAGTACTGCTGAATGCCGACCGGTCACCCGCACCGTTGGGTACCAGATTCCGCCATTCTGGGCAGAATATGGAACCATGGGAGACTTTGCGGTTGTGCTGCGCCGTGCGAGCGAGCGCGACTTAGACGTCATCGTTGGCTTGATCGATGCCGCTGCCGACTGGCTGCGGACCAAGAACACCGATCAGTGGGCGCAGCCCTGGCCGAGCGAGGAAGATCGCAGCCACCGGATCCTGACGGATCTCCGCGCCGGGAAGACCTGGATCGCCTGGGACGGCAGCTTGCCTGCGGCCACGATCACGGCGGCCCCGCAGGACAGCGCGATCTGGCCGGCCGAGACGCGGCAGGAACCGGCCGTGTACGTCTGCCGCCTCGTGGTGAACAGAGGGCATACGGGCCAAGCCCTGGGCGCCGGGCTTCTCGACTGGGCCGGGTTCCGTGCTCTGCGGTGTTACGGGGCCCGCTGGGTCAGGGTTGACGTGTGGACGACCAACGTGGCGTTGCATGCGTACTACCAGCGGCAAGGGTTCGAGTTCTACGGGTTCTGCGAAGCCGTGGCCGAGTATCCCTCGGCGGCCTTGTTCCAGAAGCCGACGGACCGCATCAAGCCGACCGACAGCACCAAGTTCCAGGTAGCACCGCACGGGAGCTAGCCTCTTGCTTGGATGCTTAGCTTTCGGGTACGTCTGCGGAAGTCTATGACCAATGCCCCCCGCCTGCGCGCTAGCTCCTGGACTGGGTTCGGCCCAGTCAGGGGACCTGGCATACGCAGCTGTCACGGCGGATCATGACGCAGGCTACAGCGAAGACGGGCGGTCAGCGGCGCGTGCCACGGTGGTTGGCGTGGCTGGGTGTGCTGCTGGTGATGGCTGTGGCGGCGATCGCGGTCGCGCTGCAGGTGACACCCTCGCAGACGGTCAACGTCGCGGGGCAGGTCATCACGGTGGGCGCTACGGCGCCTACGTTGAGCCTGTCCGGGCCGGGCGAGATCGACCTGTTCGGCCAGAGTCTTCCCACCAACCTGCACTTCGTGGGTCCGGTCCGGCCCAGGCTGCAGCTGGCGCAGATCACGATCAACAGCGAGCTGACGAACTTCGTGCGGGGGGCTCACCCGGCAGGCGCCGCGCGCGTTCTGGGCAACCTTCTCGCCGACGGGTGGATTCGCTATTTCGCCTGGGAGACCGTGATCTGCGGCCTGGGAGCGTTGCTGCTCGCCGGGGCCGTGGCAGGCTGGCGGCGGCTTCCGCGCGGGACCACCATCAAGCTGCTGGTGGCCGGGCTGGTCGTGACCGAGGCCATCAACCTGGGCGCCATCATGGTCACCGCGTACCAGGCCCCAGGCTCACTGCGCCAGGTGCACTCGCTCAACCAGCTGGTGGGCAGTGAGCCGCCGGTATCGGACGCCACGAAGGCGGCACCGCTGCGGCCCGGCGTGCAGGTGGTCGTCATCGGGGACTCCACGGCCGCGGGCGCCGGGCTCCCGGCCGTGTCCCACGCCACCCGCTCGGATCTCGCCTGCGGGCGCAGCACGGACTCCTACGCCGAAGACCTGGCCAGGGCCGATAACTGGAACGTACTGAACCTCGCCTGTGACAGTGCCACCATCGCCCGCGGGCTGCTGGGCTCGCAGGGCCGCGGCGGCCAGACGGTGCCAGCGCAGTTCGACGAAATGCAGCGCGCGCGCAGTGCGTCGGTGGTCATCGTGAGCATCGGCGCCGACGATCTGGGCTGGTCAGCGATGGTGCAGTACTGCGCCGTCGCGCCGAACTGCAACGACCGCGCCTCGGCGGCCTACTTTCAGCAGCAGCTCGCTTCGTTCAGTAAAAATTACCTGCAGTTGCTCAGCCAGCTCGCCACCCTGCCCGAGCATCCCCGGGTGCTCATCAACCGCTACTACGACCCCTTCGGCCCGAACGTGAGCTGCCTGCGCCAGGCCGGGTTTACCACCGCGAAGCTCCGCACCCTGACCTCGCGGCTGAACACGCTCAACGCGGTCCTGGCCAAAGGCGCGGACGATTTCGGCTTCGCCTCCACCCAGCCCGACTTCGCCGGGCACCAGATGTGCACGCAGCAGCCGTTCGTGCAGGGACCGCAGGGGACAGCCCCGTTCCACCCCACTACCCTCGGGCAGTTCGCTATCGCCCTGACCGATCAGGCGGCGATGACCTTTCAGGCACCGCTTCAGCGGTGACCGGCCGCCGGTCAGCTCGTGGCCGCTAGGGCGTGTCTCGTGGATCTTGGCCGTCGCAGCAGGCTGAAGATCTACGAGACACGCCCTGACCCCGGCCGGGTGATGACGCCTGCCCAGGGGGCGAGGATGCCGCGATCAAGGACGCCGTGACCGGACGACGCCACGACCGGGCCGACGGGCCCGTCCAGAGCGGCGGGCCCGCCGGTGAAATTGGCGGCGACCAGGAGGCCATCGACCCGGTACGTCCACAGTCCCGGCGGCCCGGGCAGCTCACGGTAGCCGGCAATACGCCCGCCAAATTCGGCCCGGCGCAGCGCGATCAGGTCATGGCAGAGCCGCAGCACCGATGCCGGGTCCTCGCGCTGGGCGGCGACATTGCGGGCGGCATGGTCCCCGTAGGGCAGCCACGGCACCGCGCCCGCCGCGGTGAAGCCGGCCGACGGGCCGGCGTCCCACTGCATCGGGCTCCGTGCGCGGTCCCGGCCACCTGCGGCGCCCAGGCCACCGGAGGTCATCCGGTCCCGCCGCAGCGCCGGTGGCACATCCACGTCGGTCATCGCGATCTCGTCGCCGTAGTAGAGGACGAACGTGCCCGGCAGTGTGGCCAGCACCAGCAGCGCGAGCCGTGCCTTGCGTTCGTCGCCGCCGCCCCAGCGGGATGGGAAGCGGCTGATGTCGTGGTTGGAGGCAGCCCAGACCGGGCATTCCCCAGCCGGCAGCGCGGCGAGGGTGTCCGCGACGATCCCCCGCAGCGCAGGTGCGGTGAAATCGGCGAAGATGAACGGGAAGTTGAACGTGAGCTGGAGCTCATCACCCTGGCCGTGGAACGCGGCCATCCGGTCCAGGCCGGCCACCCAGGTCTCGCCCAGCAGCAGCCGCGGTGGCGAGTAGCCCTCGGCGATTGTGCGCCAGTCCCGGAACACGCTGTGCGCCTGCGGCCGGTTGGCGCTGTAGACCGGTTCCAGCCCGAACCGGCTGTGCAGGCGGTCCGTGGCGCCCGCGGCCGACGGCGGGTCGTCGCGCAGTTCCGCGTCCTTGTACAGGCCGTGCGCGACGTCAATACGGAATCCGGCGACCCCACGGTCGAACCAGAACCGCAGGATCTCGCGGAACGCCTCGTGGACACCAGGCTCCCACCAGTTCAGGTCGGCCTGGCTGGCCAGGAAATTGTGCAGGTAGTACTGGCCGCTGGCCTCGTCAAACGCCCAGGCCGAGTGCCCGGTGGCGTCGAGCCAGTTGTTCGGCGGGCCACCACCGGGAGCCGGATCGGCCCACACGTAAAAGCCGCGGTGCGCGGAATCCGGGCCGCTGATCGCGTCGGCGAACCACGGATGAGCGGTACTCGTGTGGTTGGGCACCAGGTCAAGCAGGATCCTCATGCCCCGCTGGGCGGCCTCGGCGATCAGCCGGTCGAGGTCATCGAGCGTGCCAAGCTCGGGATGGACGCCGAGGTAGTCGCAGACGTCATAGCCCCAGTCGTCGTCAGGTGAGGGCATCGTCGGCGACAGCCAGATGCCGTCGACGCCCAGCCACGCGAGATAATCGAGCTTGGCGATGACCCCGGCCAGGTCGCCGTAGCCGTCCCCGTCGGTGTCGAGCCAGGACCGGACATAGACCTGGTAGAGGGTGGCGCCATGCCACCAGCGGGCGTCGCTGCGGTGCGCTTCCATCGGTCTCCATCTGCCGGTCGTCGAAACCTGCCGGTCGTCGAACATATCCGGGTACCGCCCGGATCGCTACTCCACGCCGTACCCGGGCCTGGCGCAGCTTGATGTCCATGGCCGACGGGCGGACACTAGGACCGTGGGCCGGGCCGCTGAGCTGATTGTCGTGATCTTGTTTCCCACGGCACTGGGATTCGGGACGCTGGGTGCCATCCGCGTGCTCCGATGGGCGGGCCAGCGGCGGTCACGGCCGCCTGTCGTCGAGCCGATCGAGCGGCTCGGCGCGAGCCTCCGCCGGCTCCGCGCTGAGCTGGAAGACCTGGAGACACGGCCGGGCGTGCCCTACAAGGGACTGCGGCTGCGGGCGCTCAGGGCCGCTTACCTTGATGCGCTGGCCGCGGCTTGCACGCGGCTGGAGGTCAGCTTCCCGCACGACCTGCACGGCGCATTGCCCGGCAGGCCGGGCGGCCGGGTTCCGCTGACCGAGATCTACCGGATGGAAGCGGCTTTGCGGCAACGCGGCCTCGACGTACGGGAGACCGCCTCACGCTGACCGGCTGGGTGGCCGGCAACCACGACCCCGACCTGTCCGGCTACCGGACCTCGCGCGCGGGCCTCACCCTGCGGCAGCAGTTCCGGCCGCCACGCCGGCCCCCCGGCGGGAAGCCTCGGCCGACGGCTCGTGAGCCGGCCGGTCAGGGCACGGCGGAGGGCAGGGCGGTGGGCTGGCTGGTGGAATGCCCCTGGAACAGCAGCGAGGCGATCTGGCTGAGCTGGTTGATGCCGTAGTTAAACCCGGTGGGGCCGGAACTGCCGTCGTAGCCTTCCAGGTTGTACATGATGGCCAGGGTGTAACGCTGGTCCGGCCCGGCGAACCCGACCGTGTTGGTGATCCAGATGTCAGGCTTGTCCCACTCCCAGCCGTCCTTGTTGCCCGGCTGGTTCTCCGCGCCCGCGCCCCAGACACCCCACTGCTGGTCAAGCGCGCTGACATGTTGCAGCCGGTAGACAAGGTAGTCCCGGACGCTGGCCGGGGCCCGGGTGAGCACGTAGTTCATCAGGTTGTCGAGATCTTCGGCGGTAGTGTCCACATCACCCCAGTACGGCGCCGTGGTGAAATGCGTGCTGGTCATGCCGAACGCCTGGACGCGGTCCATGAAGCTGGCGTCCTCGTACTTGTACCAGAGGTCATCGGCGTCGTCGTCATCGCTGGTGTACAGGGCCTGGTACATCTCCTCCATGTCCGTGCTGGTGAGGTGGATGGTGCCGGCCGCGTTGCGCTGCAGCAGGTCGGTCATCATGGCCAGCTTGATCGTGGACGCCGCCGGGTACTCCGCCGCCGCGCTGGCGCTGCGCCAGACGGCGCCGGTGGTGCGGTCGTCCAGCACGACGCCGATGGAGCCAGGCATACCCGCCAGGTAGCTCTGGACCGCGGAGATCCGGTCCTGCATCTCGCAGGAGAAGCCTGGGGCCACCGGGGTGCAGGTCGGTGACGGGCTCGGGCTCGGGCTGGGGCTCGGGCTTGGCGACGGCGACCTGCTCGCCGATGGCGGCACGGCCGCCCGCGAGCCGACCTGCTTGGCCACGGTTGGGCTCCCGATCAGGCCGTAGCCAGCCACGCCGAGGGCGGCCAGCAGGAAGCACGCCGCGGCGAGCAGCCGCCCGCGGCGACGGGTGGGGGTGGTGGTGGCATGTATGCGGACAAGGATACGAGTGAGGGCGCAAGCCCATACAAATCGGCGCCAATCCTGGCCTGATCGTTGCTAACCCGAGAGCAGCACGGTCACCCCGCTGCCCCAGCTCCCAGCTGCCCCAGCTCCCAGCTGCCCCAGCTCCCAGCCGCCCCAGCTGCCCGCCGCCCCAACTCCCGGTGCCAGGCTCACCAGATCGGAAGAGCACACGTCTGAACTCCAGTCACCTTGTAATCTCGT
>OCZU010002810.1_pt1 | contig 11045 bp, 13 predicted proteins | sample 1539001 | NCBI WGS metagenome assembly OCZU01 (sample SAMEA3539306, study PRJEB22396) | soil metagenome | biome: tundra; feature: field; material: soil | place: USA | collected 2010-05 | depth 0.15 m
CGCTTGCTTGGGGTGCAAGAGGTCGTGAGTTCAAATCTCACCGTCCCGACCATTTTTCAAACGTCCGGGCCAGCATGCCGATTTGACGCCCCGGTTGAATCGGATAAGATTTCCCGGCCATGAAACAGACCGACCAACAAGCTGAAGAAGCTTTCCGCGAGCAGTGCCGGAGGCAGATGGATCGGCCCCTGGAACTTCGAATGAAGTACGGTTTTTGCAGGACATACAAACCCGTGCTGGACGACGCTCCGTGGCGCTCCTTTGATTCGATGATCGCCTACCGCGCGTGGTGCGAGGCTAATCTCCCGGAATATCTCGGCTTCAAAAGTGCCGCATGACCGACCGCCGAGAATTTCGCCCGCTTCAGGCCGAGGAAATTGCGCGCGCGTTTCATGAGGAAGGGGTGGACTACCTGTTCATCGGGAAGAGCGGCGCGATTCTTCTCGGTTATCCAGGAACAACGCAGGACGTGGACATCTTCCCAGCGCGCTCACGTGAGAACGGACGGCGCATCGCAGCCGCGTTGCGAAAGATCGGTTTCGAGATAGGCGCCGAGCTTGAGCGGGACGTTGTTGTCGGCAAAGACTTCGTACAGATCAAAACCGGGCCGTTCGACGTTGACCTGGTTTTCGCTCCGGATGGCATTTCGAGTTTCTCCGAGGCGAAAAAACGCGGCCTTACGGAAGGCATTTTCCGTGTTGCGAACCTTCGCGACATCATCGCCAGCAAACGGGCCAGCGGGCGGCAGAAAGATCGGATCGAACTAGCCTTGCTGGAAAGCTTCCGAGTCGAATACGAAAAACGCCACGCCACGCCCCTCTCCTCCGCGGCGGAAATTGCAGCAAAGACATCACCGCGACGCGAATGAAACCCGTCGCAATCATCGGCGCTGGCATCACGGGATTGACCGCTGCGTTTTATTTGAAGCGTAAAGGCATTCCGGTCACGGTCTACGAGGCGAGCGGGCGAGTCGGCGGCGTGATACAATCGTTGCACCAGGATGGCTACATCGCCGAGTTTGGGCCAAATACAATCCTGGAGACTTCACCAAAAGTCGGACAGCTTGTCCGCGACGCGGGCCTCGAGTCACGCCGGCTTGATCCGGATCCCAAAGCCGAAAATCGTTACGTGGTTCGTGATAAGCGACTGGTCGCGATGCCCGGGTCGCCGCTTGGCTTTTTCACGACGAAACTCTTTTCGCTCCGCGCAAAATTGGCCGTGCTGCGTGAGCCTTTCGTTCCGCCACGGCGCGATGGCAAGGAGGAAAGCATTGCGGAATTCGTCGTGCGGCGGCTCGGACAGGAATTTCTCGATCACGCCATTGACGCGCTGGTGGCGGGTGTGTATGCGGGCGACCCGTACAAACTTTCCGTTCAACAGGCATTTCCCAAACTCGCGCAACTGGAAGCGAAATACGGTTCGATGATCAAGGGCCAGATTTTCGGCGCTCGCGAACGCAAGAAACGCGGCGAGGTGGCGAAGGACCGCGCGCCCAAATTTTCGTTCGATGAAGGCTTGCAGGTATTGCCGGACACGTTGCGAGATATTTTGGGCGATGCGGTTCGACTGAACACCTCAGTGACGAAGCTAGTGAAGACTACTGACGGCTGGACCGTGACACTTTCGGAGGGACGAGTTACCCGAGTCCCAAACTCTCCACTTGCAGATGGGGACTCGTGTAACTCGTCCCTCCGTGAGTCACGCGCCGACCACAGCGCGGTGATTTATTGCGGCACAGCTTTCAGGCTCGCGGCACTGAATGTCGAAACGCCCCAACCGCTGAACCTCACGCCATTTTCCGAAATTCGCTATCCACCCGTGGCCAGCGTTGTGTTGGGTTTTCGAGGCGAAGATGTGGCGCATCCGCTGGATGGTTTTGGAATGTTGATTCCCAAGGTTGAGTGCTTCCGGATTCTGGGTGCGATTTTTTCCTCGTCCCTGTTTCCGAATCGCGCGCCGGCCGGCCACGTCACCCTGACGTGTTACATCGGTGGCGAGCGCTGTCCCGAACTGGCCGCGTTGCCGCCGGAAACACTTTACCGCATTACGTGCGAAGATTTGAAAGTGCTGCTCGGCGTGTACGGTCCCCCAACCTTTCAACATTGCGTCTTTTATCCGAAAGCGATTCCGCAGTACAACGTCGGCTATGGCCGCTATCGCGATTTGATGAAGGAGATCGAAACGAAAGCGCCCGGATTGTTCCTCGCCGGACATTACCGCGAAGGCATTTCCTTGAGCGACTCGATTGTCTCCGGCTGCAACGTGGCGGACCGCGCTGGAAATCATTTGAAAACCACGAATTGACACGAATGAACACGAAATATTCTTCGTTGCTTCTGATTCGTGTTTATTCGTGTGCATTGGAGGTTTAATTTTTTCCGCGCATGAGCAAAGCCGTTTTACTCGTCAATCTCGGTTCGCCTGACTCGCCGTCCGTGCCGGACGTGCGGCGATACCTCAATGAATTTCTGATGGACGGCCGCGTCATTGACGTCGCGTGGCCGATCCGACGTTTCGTCGTCGGCATGATTCTTATCAACCGGCCCAAGGAATCGGGGCACGCTTACGAAAAAATCTGGACGAAGGACGGCTCGCCGCTCGTCGTCACAAGCAAGCATGTTCAGGCCGCGCTGCAAAAGCGCGTGAGCATTCCAGTCGAACTGGCGATGCGTTACCAAAAGCCTTCCATTGAATTTGCGGTGAAGAATCTGGCGGCCAAGGGCGCGGATGACGTTTTGCTCATTCCGCTGTTTCCGCATTACGCAATGTCGAGTTACGAAACCGCCGTGGTGCGCGTGCAGGAAGTCGTGGCCAGGTTCGCGCCGCAGATGAAAGTGACAGTGCAACCTCCATATTACGACGCGCCGGATTACATCAACGCTCTCGTGGCGAGCGCGATGGATTTTTTGCAGAAGGATTTCGATCATCTGCTGTTCAGCTTCCACGGCCTGCCGGAGCGACACATGAAAAAGTCGGACACTACGGGCTGTCATTGTCTGGTAAGGGAAAATTGCTGCGAAGTCGCCAGCCCGGCGCACGCGACGTGTTATCGCGCGCAATGTTTCAAAACGGCGGCAGCGTTCGTGTCCAAAGCGGGCGTGCCGGTGGGAAAATTTTCCGTTTCATTTCAATCGCGTCTTGGCAAAGACCCGTGGCTGAAGCCTTACACGGACTACGAGCTGCCGCGCCTGGCGCAGGAGGGCAAAAAGAAGATGTTGGTGATTTGTCCGGCGTTTGTTTCGGACTGCCTGGAGACGATCGAGGAGATCGGGATGCGCGGGTGTGAGGACTTCATGCGGGCGAGCGGAAAAGAGTTCACGCGCATTCCGTGCATGAACGAGCATCCGCTGTGGATTGAGGCGTTGGAGAAGATGGTTGCGGGATTCTTAGGGCCACGTCAGCGGTTTTGACGATTATTTTTTGGAGCGAGATGTGATTCGGACGTCTATCCCACCGAATACTCATGGCAGGAGATGTGCAGGTTTCAATCGGCAGGCAACACTGGCGCATAAAAAGTGTCACCGTCGCCCCGGAGCGCGGAATTTATTCCGCTTCACCATGCGTATAGCTTCGGTGTTCACTGCGCATGGGATATTCGAGCGGTGAAGCGGGCTGAAGCCCGCGCCCCTATCGCGCTACGCCCGGTTCAACCAGAATCATTTGAGCCAGCTACTCGCTGATGGCAAACCGGGCGTTGCAAACCTGGCAGATGAAATTCGGCATCGGAGCGCGGCTTGTCCCAAGCCGCAGCAGCCGCAAATTCAAATCACCGTTGAAACTTTTCGAGCCGTTCTCCGCATCCCCACCGCTGCAAGTTGAGACAACTCGCGCTCCGCAGTGGTTGCCGAGTGCAACCGTTTGACAACCGGAACGGATCCGCCTATTTTCTCCGCATGGCCAGTTTAAACTTGAAAGATATTCCGGCGGAAATCCACGAGCGGCTCAAGAGCAGCGCGGATTCCAACTTTAGAAGCATCACCCAAGAGGCGTATGCCCGGCTTCAATTGAGCTTTGACGTTGAGGAAGCCGCGGCCACGCGGCTGCATCAGTCCTGGATTGATCAGGCCATTGCCAGCGGCCCGGCCCGGCCGGCCCGCCAGAACCAGTGGCAACAAGTTCAGCGGCGCGCGCTGCAGAGGGCGAGGGAGCGCAAGCGTTGAAAGTCCTCTACCGGCCTGAGTTTTGGATGGATGTCGAGGAAACGATGTTCTATCTCGCGCGCGAAGCTTCGGAGCCACTCGCTATCAGATGGCAGCACGCCGTGAAGCACGGCGTTGACAAGATCATTCAGAATCCGGAACGCAGCCATTTGCGGCGCGACCTCAAACCGGACGGGGTGCGCGCAGTTTCAGTTCCACCGTTCCACAAGCACCTGATTTTTTACCGCTGGAGCGATGGGGACAACGAACTTGAGTTTTACCGTGTCCGGCATGGGGCCATGAATCTTCCGCCTCTGTTTGAATTCGGCGGCGATTAAAAATGTTCCCGCGCGGTTTCGCGACTCACGGACTCAAATTGTTCCGCCATTCAAGCGGCGCGCGCCATGACCGGCTCAACCATGATCATTTGAGCAAGCTGTTCGCTGATGGCAAAACGGGCGTTGCAAACCTGGCAAATGAAATTGTTCCGGCTGGTGACGAGCCTGATGATCTGATCCTCGCAAAGCCCCAATTCCCGCAAGCGATTCTGTACTTCCGGCGTGGCGCAAAGTTGCTTGATGCGCACCGCCATGCCGGCTTGCACGCGGCTCAACGGACAGACTTCGCAGCGGGGTTCCTCCCGCAGACTCAGGCAAACTGTTTCACTAGGATTCATACTTGCACAGCCAATCTGCCTGCTGCGCTCGAAATGAACCAACCACCTTTTGCCATTTGATAGACATTGATTGCGAAGCGGCATTGGGTGAAGGCGGGGCGCGTCACTCGATCCGCGTCGTTCTTTATTGTCTGGCGAGCGCCTCGCAGAGGATTGAGGATTCCTCAAGACCTTTGATTCGGAGGGACGGGTGATACGAGTCCCTGACTTTTTGCCAATTTCCGAAAGATTGGAGACTCGTGTAACTCGTCCCTCCGTTGTGTTGAGACGGTCTCGACCCACGCACCTGCCCCGGCTAACGATTCCTACTCCTCGAAGCAGGAACGCGTGGGATTGCAGATCTGCAAACTCACCTGACGGTCGTCCGGGCCGGTTTCGGTCAGCGTGCGATTGCACCAGCAAGGGCCGTTCTCTTTGAAACCATCTTCGGAAACGGCGAATACCTCATCCGCCTGCGCCGGGATGAACATTTTTTTGGTGCGAAGATGTTTGCAAACATTGTTCGGTTTCATAGTCAGGCAGTGAGTTGCGCGAGGGTTCGACGCACCAGCGCGCGCACGATTGGAATCTTGTAGCCGTTGTGGTCGTGCGCCTGGGCTTTTTCGAGAATCAAGTCGGCGGCTTTGGTCGCGGTCTCGTCATCCAGGGTTTTGCCTTCGAGAAATTTGTTCGCCGCTTCGGACAGGTAGGGCACGGGTGAAACCGAACCAAGCACGATTTTCACCTTGCTGAGTTTTTTGCCGTCCACGTTCGCGGCGGCGGCGCAACTGACCAGCGCCCAGTCAAAGGCAGCTTTTTCGCTCACCTGCATGTAGGCGCTGCGTTTTTGCTGCACCGGAACCTCGATTTTTGAAATCAAATCGCCGTGCTCAAGCGACGTGTGCGCCGTCGGATTGTCCCACGCCTTCGCGTAAAGCTCCGCCATCGTCATGCGAATTTCCTTGCCGCCGCGCAGCACGATGACGCTGGCATCCAACGCGGCCAGCGCGACGGAGAGACTCGACACGACCGGGCTGATGCAGGTGTTGCCGGTGAACAGGCTGTGATATTTATTTTCGCCGTGCCGCGCGAAACAGGTGTCGCCGCCTTTTTTCAAACAGAGCGTGTCGCGGTGACGGAAATACCAGCAGCGGGAATGTTGCGCGAGATTGCCGCCGACGGTGGCGACGTTGCGAATCTGCCGCGAACCGACGTCCGCCGCCGCCTGCTGCAAACCGGAGAAGGTTTTTTTCAACTCGGCATGGTCCTCGAGTTCGGCGACCGTGACGTTGTGACCGATGGTCCAGGTTTTCCCGCCAGTTTCGATTTTGTTCGTGCCGGGCAGCGATTTGATGTTCACCAGTGTCTTGGGCGTGACGATGTATTCCTTCATCATCGCGAGCAGATCGTTGCCGCCCGCAAGGTAGGCGCCGTCGTCGCCGACGAGTTCGCGGGCGCTGGCCGGTGAAAGAGCAGTGGCGTATTGAAATGGTTTCATGTTTGGAGTTCCGCCTTCAGGCGGTCCGGTCTGGAGTGGCGCGCCTGCCGCCTAAAGGCGGAACTCCAAACGGGGTTGCGGTTAATAGCGGTTTCATACGGTCAATTTGTCTTTGCCCAGCGCGGCCAGGACGCGTTGCGGCGTGATGGGCAGGGTGCTGACGCGGACGCCGATGGCATTCGCAACAGCGTTGGCGATGGCGGCGGCGGTCGGAATCGTGGCCGGTTCGCCAATGCCGATGACACCGCGTTCAGGCATGTCGAGGAGAATGACATCAATCTCCGGCACGTCGGCGATACCAGTGAGCTTGTAAGTTTCAAAATTAGGATTCAGCACGACGCCAGTGTTGGCATCCATCACGCGTTCTTCGTAAAGCGCGTAACCCATGCCCATGATGATGCCGCCATTGATCTGGCTTTCGGCGGTGAGTTTGCTCACGAACAATCCGGCATCCTGCACACAGACGATTTTTTTGACTTTGACGAAACCGGTATCCGTGTCCACCTCGACTTCGGCGAACTGCACGCCCGCCGCGCCTTGGGAAGAAAGCCCCTGCTGCCACTCGCCGCGAACGACGAGAGGATTCATGCCGAGCTTTTTGCACGCGTCCGGCCAGTTGGCGCCTTTGGCATCCGCCACGCCGGCCTGCTGCTGCAACTGCTCCAGCGCCTTGGCGCAAGCGTCGAAAATCGCGGGTGCAACCGACGCACAAGTTGTGCTGCCACCGCTGCCACCGGAAGACGGGTAGCTCGTGTCGCCAACCCGCGCCAGAATCTGTTCCGGCTTCAATCCAAAAATGTCCGCGGCGATCAAAGTAATGACCGTTTTCGTTCCCGTTCCCAAATCCTGCGTGCCACAGCGAATCTCGACGCTGCCGTCGGGATTGATCTGCGCTTCGGCATGAGTGCCACGGCCACCGCCCCCCCAGGTTGCCGAAGCGCAACCGACGCCGGTCTTGATCGGGCCGGGTGAGCTGCCGGGTTTTTTATATTTTTCCTTCCAGCCAAACCTTTCTGCGCCAAGACGAAATTCTTTTTCGCGGGTTTCCTTGATGCGTGATTGGTCGTTCTTGATGCGCAGCTCGACCGGGTCCATGTCCAGTTTCACGGCGAGATCGTCCATGATGGATTCCATGCCGAAGGAAGCCGGCGGATTGCTGGGCGCGCGAAAGGCGCGGGCGGCCCCGGCGTTGACCGCCACGGATGATTGCTTGATGCGGGTATTCGGCACCGCATAGATGTAGGGTGCGGGGATTTCAACACCGCCGCTGCCGCCTTCGGTCGCACCGCCGGCGCCGATGCCCGCCGTGCCGTAATTGTCCAGTTCGAAGGCGAGTAATTTGCCATCCGCCGTGGCGCCCAGTTTTATTTTTTGAAATGTGGAAGGCCGGTTGCCTACCGCGAGCGATTGATCAAAACGCGTCAGCATCAATTTCACCGGCGCTTTGGCTTCTTTGGAAAGCCGGGCCGCCAGGCCGCCTTCGATGCCGAAGCCGTTTTTCGCGCCGAAGCCGCCGCCCATGAATTCGGAGATGACGCGAATCTGATTTTGCGGAACGTTGAGGTTGCCGGCCAATCCATCGCGGACGCTGCTGATGCCTTGTGTGGAAGCCCAGCACGTGATGCCGTCGTCCGTCCAGGAAACCGTGTTGCCGTGGGTTTCGAGCGGATGATGAATTGCGACCGAGGTGGTGAAAAATCCTTCGACGGTGACTGCGGCATCGGCAAACGCTTTGTCCACGTCGCCTTGCTCCCGGACGCGTGGTGCGGAAAGATTTGGATGATCTTCCCAAACGCGAGGGGCAGATTCCTCCTTTGCGGCGTCTTCTTTGACGGTGAAAGGCAGAGGCGTCGCATCAACTTCGATGACTCGCAATGCATCGAGACAGGCCTGCTTGGTTGTGCCGGCCACGGCGGCGAGTTCTTCGCCCGCGTAGCGAACCGTGCGCTCACCTTCGCGTGAGACGATGGCGGCTTTGATGCCGGGGATCTTCAGCGCCTTGTCCAGATTGATTTTCGTGATCTTCGCTTTCGGCCATTTTGAGCGAAGAATCATTCCGTAAAGCCAGCCTTCGGGCTGGACATCGGAACTGTATTTCGCCGCGCCGGTGACTTTGGGGGGCGCGTCAACCCGCGTGTGATGCGAGCCGATATAGACTCTGTTTTCAGGCCAGCTTGGCATAAGAAATCACCTCGGTTTTGCTGGCAGTGGAAACACCAGCGGCTTTGAGCGCGGCTTGCATGATGCGCGGCTGCGTGCCGCAGCGACAGAGATTGCCGGAGCAGGCTTGCTTCACATCCTCCGCGCTCGGATGCGAATTTTTCTTCAACAGTGCCGTGATGCTCATGATGAAACCCGGCGTGCAATAGCCGCACATCAAAGCGTCCTGCTCGATGAAAGCTTCCTGGACGTTGGTGAGCTTGCCGTTTTGTGCAAGACCCTCGACGGTCGTGATCGCTTTGCCTTGCGCTTCGATGGCCAGCATGGAACAGGAATAGACCGGTTTGTCGTCCATCAGAACCGTGCAGGCGCCGCAAGTTGCGCGATCACAGACTTCCTTTGCACCGGTGAAGCTGGCCCGGTTCCGCAACGCATCGAGCAACGTGACGCGCGGCTTGACGTCGAGTTTCAACGGTTTGCCGTTGACCTGGAGCGTGATTGGGACCGGTTCCGGTCCGACGATTTTCTCCTTGTTTGCCTTTTCGAGTTCGGCGGCGACGGCCTCGACTTGCGCGGTGGCGGCGACGGCGGCGGAGGACCCGAAGGTCTTGAGAAAGGAACGGCGTGAAATCGAGAAGCTCTCGTTTGAAGCGGACTCACTCATAAAATTTTGAACTGAGTTGCACTTGCTTTTTGACGGCATGCGTCGCGCGGCGATTATGGTCGTGCGGCAATTATCCGTCGGTTCGGAACTAAATTAAATGGCGGACTGAAATGTGCAAGAAGTTTTCGGGCAAAAAAAGTTCTGATGTCTCAGCAAAATCGGGCAAGCTGCGGAGCAGCGACGGATAATAGCCCACGGCGCAAGCCGTGGGTTTTGTGTTTGATGTAATTTGGAGCCGCATCGCGGCGAAAGAAATCCCTTTTAGAAAGAATGGTTTTGTTGCCCCTTCCGGGGCTTGCGGTTTTTGGGCTTTGGTTCCCACGGCTCGCGCCGTGGGCTACTATCTTTCGCCACTCTGTGGCTGGCCGCCGCGCACGCCAAGTGCGACGCAAGCGCTTGAAAATTCCAATGCCCGACGGCAATCACGAGTGTTGCGGTCGGGGGGGCGACAGTGCTGGTCTCATCTCGTGCCGGTTCTTAATGTCTTAGTGGCAGAACTCGCTGGCAGTTTGAAAGTGGGAGCCGCTGACGGCTTCGGTGGCAGATTGATTCGCACCGTTTCCTTCTTTAACTGAACGAACCGCTTCTTTTCTGGCCCGTCTGGCTCATCAGCACCAGCAACAACACCCAATCCTCGCGGTGGACGAGGCGGCGGGCTGCCCGTCTTCGGTTTCGGTTTTGGTTGTTGGTTGTCCTTCACGAAATTGGCTGTTGCGGCCAAAGTTAGGCAGACATCCCTCATCTGCCTAACGAAATCTGACTCAGCCTGATGTCGCCGCGTGCCACATTCCAAAGTCGCGGGAATTGGTCAATCGAGTATGTACGAAGCAACCGCCCAATGACCCGGAATGTCTCTGTGCCATGTCCATTCGTCCGAAGGCGGTAACCGTGAACGACCGTGCCGTCGCTGCCGTACAACTCGTCCATGACAAGAATCGGGCCGCCTGCGGTCGTATGAATCAGTAAAGCAGCGAGCAGTAACACTGGCAGTAAAACAATAAGCATCAGGATAGCGAGGGGGCGTTCAAGCACCACTAACGAAAATGGCCTTGATGGCTTCATGCGTTTGAAGGCGGCCCATCCTGAGATTAGAACAAACTTTTCGCCGTCCCGCACAGGTCGCCCATCGTCACGTACACAGCCTTGGCCGGCGTGGACTCGCCGAAGCGCGCGAGGAACACGCTGCGTTTGTCGGCGTCGGTCCAGGTCAGCTTCAACAACGGCTCGGCGACGCGCGACGCATTGTTCACCGCGACGGTGAAAAAGCTCGTCGCGGTGCGCGGCTGATACCAAAGCGCCTCGCCGCAAGCGGTCGTTTCGCAGGACGCCGCCGCGCTTTTTACGGAAATGGAATCGCCGGCCGAGAAAACGTAATCTTCTCCGCTCTTTGTGAATTCAAGTGGCACGACCCGGGTTTGGATTTTTGCCGGTCGAAAATCCTTCTGGCTGGATTTGAGCCACGCGAGCAATGTGTCGCGTTGAGATGGCGTGGCGGCTTGGGGCAGGTAAACCACGGCCTCGCCGGATTTGGAATCCGTCGTCGCCAGATTGTCCGGCGAAGTTTGGAGGACGGCGATTCGCAATCCCTTCAACTCGGTCCCGTTGAAATTGCCGCCGGAAAAATCCCAGGCGCGCAGCATGTAACGCCCCCATTGCGGCGCTTCGGCGGAAACCGTGCAGCCGCCGGCGAAAAGCTCGCAGGAATGAAGTTCCAGCAGGCTGCCGCGCGGGGTTTCATCGGCCCGGGCGATGTTCAATGTGAATGCAAGAAGTCCGGTCAAAAGCAGTGTCAATTGTTTCATAACTTTTGTGTCATTTGGTTGATTGTACCCAATGGACAGATACACCAGCGCCCGGCTGCGCGCCAGTGGATTTTCGTTCTATAGGGCGCAACCTCAATTTTTGCGCGTTCAGAAGATCGCTTGGAGA
>OCZU010002811.1_pt1 | contig 11044 bp, 13 predicted proteins | sample 1539001 | NCBI WGS metagenome assembly OCZU01 (sample SAMEA3539306, study PRJEB22396) | soil metagenome | biome: tundra; feature: field; material: soil | place: USA | collected 2010-05 | depth 0.15 m
TGCGACTCGGAGACCTGCGCCTCCTCCTGACCTTCTGTCATGGCCCGTCCTCCCGATGAAAGGTAAAATGATCTTCAGAGCAACTAGCCCAGGATTCACTCACGGTTACGTGTCAGCCATCCCGGGGATAAGCCGGCCATGGAGGGCCAGGAGCTTCTCCGTCAGATGAATGCGGGATCATCCTCGCCGCCCGGCGGTTCTCCCGCGCGGGCGCGGCCTGCCAGCGGGGTGCGGTCGGAACGGGCACGATCCAGGCCACAGCCGCTTCGGCCGTGGACCGCCCATTGACAACGTTGTCATGCCGCCCTCACACGCTGGGGAAACGGCTTCATGCTATCGCCAGGGGGCTGTCGGGACTAGGGCCCTTTGTCCGGCCTGCGCCTGGGTACCCGGCTGACTACCCAGGGTTGACATCACGCTGATCGACGGTAAGTTGCTACCCAGTCCAGCACCGGGCTAGCCGCTGGGGGCGGTGTCGTGCCGACGGGGCTGTGCCGGGGGTGAGGGTGTCTTCTCGTCCTGGTACCAGGCGCAGTTCAGAGGAGGCCTGCCGCGGCTCCGGCTGGGTGGGGGGTTGGACCCGGGAAGGGCCTGGGCACCCAGTAGACAACGGAGACTGAGCTCGTTGCCGACGGGACGGACTCCGGTCCGAAGGGATGCCCAGGCCTTCTTCCTTTCGCCCATGACAGCATCTGGCCGCACTGCGTTACTGAGGGTGACCGTGCCCCTGAGGGTGACCGTGCCCCTGAGGGTGACCGTGCCCCTGAGGGTGACCGTGCCCTGAGGGTGACCGCGTCAATTCCCGTACCCGTCCGGTTGATTCCGGGTGACTTGTCCTATTACGGGTAAGCAGTCGGGCAAGTTTCTATACTGACTGGACTCCCGCGGCTGGGTTGCTGCCCGGCGACGGTAGCCTGCATAAGTTACGCACCGATGGCTGGCCCCGTACACAGGGCGACGCAAATGGAAAGGCAGGCGGAGAGTTGACTGGTACGGACCCGTCCGGCGCTCCTGTCGGCCACGTGGCGGTCATCATCCCCACCTATAACGAGCGGGAGAACCTGGAGGCCATCGTCGGCCGGGTCCGCGCCTCCGTGCCTGACGCTGACGTGCTGGTGGTGGATGACAACAGCCCGGATGGCACCGGGGAACTCGCTGACAAGCTGGCGGCCGGGGATTCCCACGTTCACGTGCTGCACAGGAGCGGGAAGAACGGCCTCGGCGCGGCCTACATCGCCGGGTTCGGCTGGGCCCTCGGCCAGGGCTACGGCGCGGTGGTGGAGATGGACGCGGACGGCTCCCACCAGCCCGAGCAGCTACCCGGCCTGCTCACCGCCCTGGGAGACGCCGACGTGGTGATCGGGTCACGCTGGGTGGCCGGCGGGAAGGTCGTCAACTGGCCGAAGTCCAGGGAGATCCTCTCCAGGGGCGCCAATACCTACGCACGGGTCATGCTCGGCATCGGGCTCCGGGACGCCACCGCTGGCTACCGGGTTTACCGGGACACCACGCTGCGGCGGATCGCGCTGGAAGAAGTCGAATCGCAGGGCTACTGCTTCCAGGTCGACCTGACCCTGCGGGCCCTGCGGGCCGGGATGACCGTGACCGAGGTGCCGATCACGTTCGTCGAGCGCGCCCGCGGCGCCAGCAAAATGAACGGGGCCATCATGGCGGAGGCATTCTGGCGGATCGCCCGGTGGGGAATCGCCGCCCGGTGGCAGGCCCTGCACACCAGCCCGGCCAGGTCATACGGCCACCAGCCGCCTGACTAGCCTCGCCGCCGCGGCTCAGGCGCTCTTCCGCTGCCTGGCGCCCACCTTGGCCGCCGGATCCTCGCCGCGCTGGCCCCTGATCACGGCCAGGCGCTCTGCCAGCACTTCCTCGAGATCGGCGATGGACCGGCGCTCCCTGAGCATGTCCCAGTGGCTCCGGGGCGGCTTGGCCTTCCTCGGCGCGGACAGGTCTCCGGTGGTGGTGAAGGCGGTCGCCCCGCACACCCGGCACTCCCATGTCGCTGGAACGTCCGCCTCGGCAGCGAACGGCACGCTAAAGTGGTGACCCTTCGGGCAGTCGAACGCGATCTCCTGGCGAGGTGCCAGATCGGTGTTCCGGTCGTTTTCATAGCTCGTCGCCCCGAGCCGGGTACCACGAAGTGCGCGTTCGGCCATTGGTCAGTGCCTCCCAGGCGCTCAGCCATCCGAAATTAATAACGACGAGTACCCGGACAAGATTCCCGCTGTGCCCGATTCCAACCCCCGCCAGGCCCGCCGCTATCGCTGGTAGTGGCTGCTCAGCTCGGCCGCGGATGCCACTGGCCACGGCGGATCAGCAGGTCACGCAGGGCGACAGTCTCGTCGGTCATGATCCCGTCCACGCCGATGTCGAGCAGGCTCGTCATCTCCGCGGTGTCATTGACCGTCCACACGTGAACCTGAAGTCCGAGCGCATGCGCCCGGCCGACGAACGACTCCGTGGCCACCGACTCCGGTATCTGGGCGCACCGCATGCCCGTGCGGGCCAGCCGCTCCGCCAGCGCCGCGTGCGGTCCCCGTTCCGGCCGGGACGGCGCCAGTGTCAGCTGCGACCCCTGGTGCGGGCCGGTTCGGCGCGGGCCGGTTCGGTGCGGGCCGCGCGGATCACGAGGGCCGCCGAAGCGCACCACGGCCGCGCCTACCGGGGACGCGGCCATGCAGACCTGCCGTTCGAAGACGCGCCGCGCGGCCCGCAGCCTGCTGGCCGAGAATGACACGACGCAGACCCTGTCCCAGGCCGCCGTCCGCCGCAGCACCTCGGCGAGCGGCTGCACGGCGGGCGAGTCCTTGAGGTCGATGTTGAACCGGACGTCCGGCCAGGCCGCGAGGAGATCCTCGAGCAGCGGAATCGGCTCGGTGCCGCCGATGAGGGCTCCGGACAGCTCCCGGTACGACATCCGGGCGATCCGCCCGGTTTGGCCGGTCACCCGGCCCAGCGTCCGGTCGTGGAAGGCGAGCAGAATACCGTCCGACGTGGCCTGAAGGTCGGTCTCCAGGTACCCGTAGCCCAGGCCGACCGCATGCTCGAAGGCGCGCCACGAGTTCTCCGGGGCGTGCGCCGCGCCGCCGCGGTGCGCGAAGGCTATCGGCCGAGGGTGATCAAGAAAGCCACTAAGCACTGTTCGAGTATGCGCTACCAACAGGACCTGCCCACGAACGGAAGATGGCCAGCGGCCGACATCCACGGCCAGCACTGGGGTCACGAGATCAGCCCGGTGACCATTCGCGGCGGCGCGCCTCAGCCAGCGCGATGGCCGCCGCGGCCGCCACGTTGAGCGAGCCTACCCGGCCCACCTGAGGGATGTAGCCGACCGCATCCGCCACGGCCAGCAGGGCGGGCGAGCAGCCGTGGTCCTCGTTGCCGAGCGCGAGGCAGACATCCCCGGCCAGCGGGGCCTCGTGCAGCGGGACCGCCCCGTCGGCGAGTTCGATCGCGACGACCCGCAGCCCCCGCGCCGCGGCCGCCTTGGCCGCCGCTACCGGGCTCGGTTCAAGCTCCCAGGTGAGCAGCCGCTGGGTGCCAAGCGCGGTCTTGCCCACCGAGGGGTGGTCCGGCAGCGCCGAGTTCCCGCAGAGCCAGACGTGCTCCACTCCGAACACAGCCGCGGAGCGCACCATGGCCCCCACGTTGAAAGGCTGGGTCACCGAGTCGAGCAGCAGCGCCAGCCGCGCGTGAGTAGCCCGGCGCCAGGACCGGTTCAGCCGCTTCACGTCGGTTGGCCGCAGTTGCCGGGGCGGCCCTGGCCGCGGCACCGGCCCCGGAACTTCAGCATTCATGGGGCCTCGCTCCCGGGGCGGCGTCCGCGCGGCTGGCCCGCAGCACCCGGTAGCCACCACGGGCCGCGACTCGCGTGGTCTCCCAGCCCGCCTCCGCCAGCCAGCGGTGCAGGGAATCGGCCCCGAGGTGCCGCTGGACCACCAGGTAGCCCGGGGCACCGGAAGCTAGCCGGGCCAGCCAGGTACCGAGCAGGTCATGCAGGGCCTGCTTGCCGATCCGGATCGGCGGATTCGACCACACCAGACCGAACCGCCGGGGCATGCCCGGTGCCTCCGGGGTAACGCAGCGGACGTTGGCCAGGCCGGCGCGGCCGGCGTTGCGGGCGCACAACGCCAGCGCCCGCTCGTTGACGTCCACCGCCCACACAGCGGCGCCCGGCGAGCGTGCGGCCATCACCAGGGCCAGCGGCCCGTACCCGGCGCCCAGGTCCAGCAGGTCGCCCGAGGCTGGGGGGGGCGGCACGGTCTCAAGCAGCAGCCGGCTTCCGGCGTCGAGCCGCCCAGGCGAGAACATCGCGGAGTCCGTCTCGAGCTCGAGGTGCAGGTCCGGCAGCACCACGTGCACGGCGCCCGGGCGGTGTGCCGCCGCCGGGTGCTGGCTGAAGTAGTGCTGCCCCACGCGTGCCCGGCCGCCGCTACCGGGACTGCGGGGGACCGGGCAGCGTGCCAATGCCAGGCGTGGGATAGCCGGCATCCGCAGTGCCGCCTCCCACCCCCTCCTTGGCCAGGGCGGGGGCGATGTACCGGTGGCTCAGCCAGCGCTCGACGACGAACGTCAGCACCGGGATGGTGCCGGCCAGCAGGACCAGCACGGTCGGCCCGATGGCGAGCCGCAGCCGGCGTGTCAGCCGGTAGGCGACGATGATGTAGATGATGTACAGGATCCCGTGCAGTGTGCCCACGTCATTGACCACGACCGCGTTGTGCGCGGCGACCTGAAGCGGGATCCCGACGAAGCACAGGATGATCAGCACCACGCCGGTCACGTAGGCCATCACCCGGTAGCTCAGCGCAGCCCGTGCCACTTTCCGTGCCCCCTCACCTCGGTGGCCAGCCTGGCCAGGTAAGCGTTGTACTCCGCCAGTTCCTCGTCTTCGTCCTCACCGGTTCCGGCCTCGGGGCTGCTGGCCGCCGCGCCGCCGGGAAGCCTGACACGCTCGGAGGACGCCCGCTGCGCCGAAACCGGCGGCCGGAATTCATCCCGGATGGTCTTCGCCCAGAAGACTATTACGAAGCCGGCGAAGATGGGCCACTCGAAGGTATACGCCCAGCTCAGAGCGTTACCAGACTCGGCGCGACGAAGCTGCCAGTCACCCAGCGCGAGCATCCCGGCCGCCACGATGATCATCAGCAGATGCCAGCCCAGCCACTTGGGCGAGACCAGGAACCGCCAGCTGTGGCCCTGGGATGTGCTCGGCCCGGCGACAGTGGGCGCCGCGGGGGAGTCATCAGGGAAGCCACTGGACGCCGGGGGGTCGCTGGACATGGCAATGAGTGTAACCCTGGGCCGTCAATACCGCCCGTAATGCCAGGCTAGGCCTCACTGGCCGCCAGGCTGCTGCCTGGGCCGCCGCCCGCGAGTCACTGCCGCGACGACGCGTTGGGTCAGCGATAATCGGGGGATGTCCTTGACGGATCTGTTCCACCCCGGACGGTTCGGGGTGGCCGGGCGGCTTCCGGCCCGGCTGGAAGACCTGCATGGGCCAGAGCGGGGAACCATCGTCCTGCCCAGGCACCTGGCATGGCCAGGGATGCGCGAATTCGATGTGACCGACGACCAAGTCCGGCGCAGCCTGTACGGCATCGTGCTGACCCAGGGCCGCCGCGCCGACATGGCCCGATTCGTCAACGCCCGGCTGCTCAGGCAGGACTGGCCGCTGCTCCGCTCGTCGCTTGACCCGAAGGTGCGGCGCTGCTGCGAACGGCGGCTGGCGCTGCGCCACCACGCGGGGCCCAGCTGACCGGAGGCGCACATGAGCCCGTCCCGCAGCACCGGTGCCCTGGACGTCGAGGCACTGGCCGCCATCGACGTGCACGTGCACGCCGAGGTCTCGGGCAGTGGCAGCGGCTCATTGCCGGCCGAGCTTGAGCAGGCGTCAAACAGCTACTTCAAGATCGAGGAAGTGCGGCGCCCGACGCTGCCGCAGATCGCCGCCTACTACCGGGAGCGGCGAATGGCCTGCGTGGTCTTCACGGTCGACGCGGAGTCCGCGACCGGCCAGCCGCCGGTGCCCAACGAGGAAGTGGCCGAGGCGGCCGCGGCCAACCCGGACGTGATCATCCCGTTCGCCTCCATCGACCCGGCGCGCGGCCGTGCCGGGGCCAGGCGGGCCCGCGTGCTTGTCGAGGAGCACGGCGTCCGCGGCTTCAAGTTCCACCCCAGCGTGCAGGCGTTTTACCCGAACGACCGAGCGGCCTACGTGCTGTATGAGGCCATCGAGGAACTCGGCGTGCCCGCGGTTTTCCACACCGGGCAGACCGGGATCGGCGCCGGCGCGCCCGGCGGTGGCGGGATCAGGCTCAAGTACTCCAACCCGATGCTCATCGATGACGTCGCCGCCGACTTCCCCGGGATGCCGATCATCCTGGCCCACCCTTCGTTCCCGTGGCAGGACGAAGCGCTGGCCGTCGCGACGCATAAGCCCACCGTGCACATCGACCTGTCCGGCTGGTCGCCGAAGTACTTCCCGCCGCTGCTGGTGCAATACGCCAACTCGCTGCTCCAGGACAAGGTCATGTTCGGCTCGGACTACCCATTGCTCACCCCCGACCGCTGGCTGGCGGACTTCGAGAAACTGCCGATCAAGCCGCAGGTAAGAGAAAAGATCTTGAAGCTCAACGCTATCCGGCTGCTCGGCCTGGCCGTCGCCTGACGGGGAGGCCGGCAGTGCGCCCGAGCAGCCCAGCAAGGGAGAATAGCGGGCATGACCACGATCATGAATGGGCTGGATGAGCTCAAGGCACAGGCGGGTGCCGACCTCGGGCGGACCGGCTGGTTCGAGATCACCCAGGAACGCGTCAACACCTTCGCCGACGCGACCGGCGATCATCAGTGGATTCACGTTGACCCGGAAAGGGCCGCGGCCGGGCCGTTCGGCAGCACCATCGCGCACGGATACCTGACCCTGTCCATGGTCATCCCGCTGTTCGGCGAACTGCTGGAGGTCAGGGGGATCAGCATGTCGATCAACTACGGGCTGAACAAGCTCCGCTTCCCCGCTCCGGTCCCGGTCGGGTCGCGGATCAGGCTGGCCGCGGCGCTCGGCGCGGTCGAGGACGCCGGGGTCAATGCCGTCCAGGTGGTCGCCGACTTCACCATCGAGATCGACGGCGTGACCAAGCCCGCGTGCGTGGCCCAGGCCATCTACCGGTACTACGGCTGAGGCACGCTACCGGTACTACGGCTGAGGCACGCCAGCCAGCCGGACCATCATCGCGGCGAACTCGTCGAACGACAGGCTCTGCCCGGCATCGGACAGCGCTTGGGCCGGCTGCGGATGTACCTCGATGAGCAGGCCGTGGGCGCCCGCGGCGCGCGCGGCCAAGGCCATCGGCGCGACGTAGCGCCGCAGCCCCGTGCCGTGGCTCGGGTCGACGACGACCGGCAGGTGCGACCGCTCCCTGACGACGACGACCGCCGACAGGTCGAGGGTGTTGCGGGTGGCACTCTCGAAGGTCCGGATACCGCTTTCGCAGAGGATCACCTGCTGGTTGCCCTGCGCGGCCACGTACTCGGCGGCCGCGAGCCATTCGTCGATGGTGCTGGACAGCCCGCGCTTGAGCAGCACCGGCCGGTCTATCGTGCCGAGCTCGCGCAGCAGGTCGAAGTTCTGCATGTTGCGCGCGCCGACCTGGAGGATGTCGGCCGCCTTCGCCATCCGCTGCACCTGGTCTACCGCCATCACCTCAGTGACCACAGGAAGGCCGGTCTCGCGTCCCGCCGCGACCAAGAGGTCCAGCCCTTCCCAGCCGAGCCCCTGGAACGAGTCGGGCGACGTCCAGGGCCGCAGCACCCCGCCGCGCAGCACGTGCGCGCCGTGATCACGGACGAACCTCGCGGTGGCGCGGATCTGCTCGTCGCTCTCCACCGCGCACGGCCCGGCCATTACGGCGAAGCCGTCGCCGCCGATGAGCGTGTCGCCGACCCGGATCACCGTGTCCGGCTGCCTGGCGGCCCGGTCGACCAGCGTGTGCGGCCTGGGCCGGTGCCCGGCACGCGCCTCGGCCGCGGCGACGGCCTCCAGTGTCTCGGCCGGGGACTCGCCGGCCTGCGGGCCGGGCAGGTCGGGATGGCGCGCCGGGCGGCGCAGCGCCTTCGCCGGGTAGCTGCCGAGAACCTTGATGTACAGCGCCGCCGACCGGAGTTCGTCGAGCGCTGCCGCGGTGCGGGGATCGGCGGTGTTTCCCTCGAAATCCAGGAAGAACACGTACTCCCACGGCCGGCCCGGGCGGGGCCGGGACTCCAGCTTGGTCATCGAGTGGCCGCTGCCGGAGAGCACCTCCAGGCAGCGCAGCAGCGCGCCCTCTTCGTGCCTGGTCGCCAGGATCAGGCTCGTCTTGCAAGGAATGCGCACGTCGACGTGGGCCGGGGCGGTCGACAGCACCACGAACCGGGTGTAGTTGTCCTCGGCGTCGGCGATGTCGCGGCGCAGCACCACCAGCCCGTGCGCGGCGGCCGCCTCCGGGGGCCCGATCGCCGCCAGGCCGGCATCATCGGCGTCCGCCACCGCATGCATCGCGCCCGCGGTATCGAAGTAGCTGGTCGGGACCGCGTGTGGCAGCGACTGCAGGAACTGCGCGCACTGCTCGAGGCCTTGCGGGTGAGACAGGATCCGGCTCAGCGCGGAGACGGGGACGTCCGACGTGGCCGCCAGGCAGTGGTCGACCTTCCAGGTCTCCTCGCCCACGATGAACAGCTCGTGCTCGCGGAGCAGGGCGTAGACCTCGTTGATGCTCCCGGCGGTGGTGTTCTCGATCGGCAGCAGGGCCAGATCAGCGTCGCCGGCCAGGAGTGCCCCAGCCGCGTCACGGAAGGTCCGGTAGCCGGCCAGGTCGCCGTCGAGCCCCCGGCCTGCCAGGTATTTCTGCGCGGCGGCATGACTGTAGGCGTGCGGCGCGCCCTGGAAGGCCACGCGGACGTGGCCCCCCTCGCCGCCGCTGAGGTGCCGCGCCTGCTGCGCCACCGAATCGTTGATGAGCTCGCGGAAGATCCTGCGCACCAGGCTGGCGGATACGCCGAGATCCGTGGCGACAGCCTGCACGCCATCCAGCACCCGGCGCTCACGGTCGGTGTCCTGGATGCCTGCCTCGCCGCGCTCCTTCACCTTCGCGATGGCGGCGATGACCTCGTGGCGCTGGGCGATCAGCCGGACGATCCCGCTGTCGACGTCGTCCAGGCTCTGCCGCAGGCCTGCCATGCCGGGCTGCTGCTCGCTCACTCTCCCTGCTTCCAGGTCAGTTGTGCCTGTCCACCATGGCTCCCGCCTGGTGACCGTCTGACCCTACCGGTGCGGGTTGACTGAGGCGCCCGTCAGTCATACCCTTTAACTATGAGTATAGATAAAGGGTCTATAGGTGCGGCCGGGGCCGCTGGCCGCCCGGGGGAGCGGGCGGCCGGGTCGCCCATCGAGTTCCGGCTCGATCCCGGCTCGGGCGTGCCCACGTACCTGCAGCTGGTCCAGCAGGTCGAGCATGCGCTGCGGCTCGGCTACCTGACGCCAGGCGACCGGCTCCCGACGGTGAAGGACACCGTGGCCTCCCTGGCCATCAACCCCAACACGGTGCTCAAGGCCTACCGCGAGCTTGAGCACAGGGGCCTTGCGGCCGGCCGTCCCGGACAGGGCACCTTCGTCGAGGGCACCCTCGGCCAGGTCGGGCTGCCCGAGCAGACGGAACTGCGCAGGGGCCTGCTCGGCTGGCTCCGCACGGCCGACGCGGCCGGCCTCGATGAGGCGGGCATCGTCGCGCTGTTCACGAGCGCCCTGCGGGATTTCCATGACCGCCGCGGCAGTCACGGCAACCGCCGCGGCGGCGACGGCAAGCACCAGGAGGGCGTTGCATGAACGCCATCGAGACGTCAGGCCTCGGTAAGCGCTACCGGCGGACCTGGGCGCTGCGGGACTGCACCCTGGCCGTCCCGAGTGGGCACGTGGTCGCCCTGGTCGGGCCGAACGGGGCGGGCAAGACCACCATGCTGCACATGGCGGTCGGCCTGACCACGCCGACGGCCGGTGCCGTCACTGTCCTGGGCGGCGAGCCCGCCGGGTCCCCGGACGCCCTGAACCGGATCGCGTTCGTGGCCCAGGACGCCCCGCTGTACAAGAACCTGCCCGCCGCCGACATGCTGCACCTGGCCCGCAACCTGAACCGGCGCTGGGACCAGCACTACGCAGAAGGCCGGCTCGGCGACCTCGGCATCCCTTTGGGGCGCAGGGTCGGCAAGCTGTCCGGCGGCCAGCAGGCCCAGCTCGCGCTCACCGTGGCCCTGGCCCGGCGGCCCGACCTGCTGGTCCTCGACGAGCCGCTGGCCATGCTGGACCCGCTGGCCCGGCACGACTTCATGGCCTCAGTGATGGAGGCGGTCGCCGAGGACGGGGTGTCGGTGATCCTTTCTTCGCACGTGCTGGCCGAGCTGGAGCGGGTCGCCGACTACCTGATCGTGCTGGCCCAGGGCCGGGTCCAGATGGCGGGCGAGGTCGAGGACCTGCTGGCCGGGCACCGCGTGCTGACCGGCCCCACTGCGGAAACAGACGAGCATGCGCAACGGATGTGCGTGGTGAACTGCCGCCGCGCCGGCACGCAGTCCCATCTGCTGGTCCGGACCGCGTCACCAGCAGATCCCGTGCCGCCGGGCTGGGAGGCGCACGACGTGGGCCTGGAAGAACTCGTCCTCGCTTACCTGCGCAAGCCCGGTGCCGCGGCGCTGCCCGGCCCGGCCCGCGGCCGGGCTCTGCCGCTTCACACTGGCGAACCGTCGGAGGTGACGAAATGACCGCGCTGACCATGCCCGCCCGTCCGGAGGAGGACACGAGCCTGCGGCCGGTGCCGTGGCGGCGGATGGCCTGGGTCACCTGGCGGCAGCACCGGATCGCGCTGGGCGGGGTGGCTGTGCTCCTCAGCGCGCTGGCCGTGTACCTGTGGCTCACCGGCCTTCAGCTGCACCACGCCTACGCCGCCGTGACCGCCAGCAGTCACACGACCCGTCGCCGGTGCCGTGGCCGCACTGGGCCTGGGTA
>OCZU010002813.1_pt1 | contig 11039 bp, 15 predicted proteins | sample 1539001 | NCBI WGS metagenome assembly OCZU01 (sample SAMEA3539306, study PRJEB22396) | soil metagenome | biome: tundra; feature: field; material: soil | place: USA | collected 2010-05 | depth 0.15 m
AAAAGTCCTACCAAAGCGCGCTCGCCTTCGAAGAGATGCTCGTCGAACAACTCTCCAAGTCGCTAACGGCGACAACCGGGCTAGAAGGCGAATCGTCCGGGTCGGGCGGCGAATCCTCCGCCGAAGGCGGCTCCGCGGGCGCGTCCGGCGGGCCGTTCGCCTCAATGCTGCCCCAGGCGCTGACCAGCGGTGTCATGAACGCCGGTGGCCTGGGCCTCGCGGCCCAGATGACCCGCCAGAGCCAGGATGCCGCCGCCGTAGCCAAACCCGGCACGACCGGAGGGACAAGCGCATGACACCGATCGGGCACGGCTTGGACGGAGGTATCGGCTCATGACGTCGACCATGCTGGTAGCGGGCGAGGGTCAAGCCCAGGACCGCGCGCTCGCGGCCGAGGTGCTCCTACACCTCGACGCGCAGATCGACTCGGCACGCTCGCTGCTGGCGGTCGTGCTCGAGCAGGGAGTGGCGATCCGAGCCCGCGACGTACACGCCGTCGTGCGCCAAGCGGGCATCCTGCGCGGGGAGATGGGTCGCCGCCAGCTGCTGGAGGAGGAGCGCTCGCGCCTGCTGCTGCGCTGCGGCGAGCGCCTGGACATCCCGGCTGAGATGGTCACGCTGGATCGCCTCAGCACGCTCATGGACCCAGACTCGGCGCAACTCGCAAGCAAGCGCAGCGCCGAGCTGAAGGGCCTCCTGCGCGAGCTTGAGCGCGAGCATTCCTGCAACCGTGCGCTCATGCAGATCGAGCTGGGCTTTCTCGACCATCTCATGGGGGTACTCGCGCTGGACGGCGTCACCGGCTATGACACGCACGGCTCCTCCACACCGATCACGCGGTCTCGCCCCCACGGCGGACTGCACGTCCTCGACCTCCACGCCTAACTAGCGCCAATGTCAATCCCAACCCTACAAGGACTGCAGACCGCCCTCAGCGGGCTCATGGCCCAACAGGAGGCGCTGGACGTCACCGGCAACAACATCGCCAACTCCAACACCGAAGGCTACACACGCGAGACGGCGCTCCTGCAGACCAACCAGCCGATCGTGGTCCCCGCGATCTCATCGCTCACCGGCAGGGGCGCACAGATAGGGACAGGCGTCAGCGTGGCCACGATCACGCGCGTGCGCAACGAATATCTCGACGCCCAGTTCCGCACGCAGACAAGCGCCCACAGTGGGGCAACCACCCAGTTCGAAGAGCTCAGCCAAGCTCAGGCCACGTTCAACGAACCCTCCAGTTCAGGGATCGCAAGCCAGCTCTCGGCCTTTTGGAGCGCCTGGAGCAGCCTCGCCAACTCGCCCACAAGCGCCGCAAAGGAAGGTGTCGTGGCCGCCGGAACGCGGCTCGCCGGCGCGCTGCATGAAGTGGGCGGCCAGCTCTCGACGATCTCCAAACAGGCAGGCGAACAGTACGCGGCCATCACATGGCCCTCGGGTGAAGTACAGAACGACGCCAACCAGATCGCCCAGCTCAACACGCAGATCAAGCTCGCCGAAGAGGCCGGACAGAAGCCCAACGAAATGCTCGACCGCCGCGACCTGTTGCTCGACAAGCTCTCGAGCCTCGCCCAGGTCACCGTAAGCAAGCAGCCAAACGGCACCGACACGGTCAGCTTCGGCGACGCGGCCAAGCCGCTGGTCGAAGGCGCGACCGTCAACTGGCCGCAAGCGCTGAGCGAATCCGCGGGCGGGCGACTTGGCGCGCTGCTAGGCCTCAGCTCCCCGACGGGAGCGCTTGCCTCCTATGAAACCGCGCTCAACAATGTCGCCGCAACGTTGGCGAACACGGTCAATGCTTTGCACACTTCGACGCCGTTCTTCTCCGGTAATACCGCAGCGACCCTAGCCGTAGCCGTGACGGCCGCACAGGTGCAGACCTCATCTACCGGAGACGCCGGTGGCAATGACGTCGCCCAAGCGATCGCCGCGCTGCGCGGCGGCGCCGCCGAAGAAGGCTATGCGGCGTTGATCGAGAAGGTAGGGGCCGGGGTGCAGGCCGCCAAGGGCGACCAGAGCAACCTGCAGACCACGCTCACAGCCATCGGCAACCAACGCCAGAGCGTCTCGGGCGTATCGCTGGATGAAGAAATGACCAACCTAATCAGCTTCCAACGCGGCTATCAGGCATCCGCGCGCACGCTCACCGCGATGGACAGCATGCTCGAAACCCTGATCCAGCACACGGGAGCGGGGCTATAGCGATGAGCAGTCGCATAACGCCACAGATGATCACCGAGTCGACGCTCAACAACATCAACTCCTCGCTTGTGGCCTTGGAGCGAACGACAAACGAACTCTCCTCCGGCAAGACGATCCTCGCGCCCTCGGACAATCCGTATGGCGCAAGCCGCGTGATCGACCTGCAGAGCCAGCTCGACGGCCTCAGCTCATACGCCAGCAATACCCAGGAAGGCATCGCCTGGGAGAACACGGCCTCAGGCGCCATGACGAACATGGGCAACATCCTGCAGAACGTGCGCCAGCTGCTTGTGCAAGCCTCCAACGGAACCTACAACCAGGGCGACCGCGAAAGCATCTCCACTCAGGTGACACAGCTCACCGAAGCGATCAAGCAAGACGCCAACACCCAATACGCCGGACAGTACGTCTTCTCCGGGACCAAGACGACGACAGCCCCCTACAAGCAGGGCGCCGAAGACACTTATCAGGGCGACAGCGGCCAGGTGACGCGCGCGATCGGCCCGGGAGTCTCGGTGAACGTCAGCACAGAAATCTCCTCGCTCTTGGGCAACGGTCAAGGTTCCGGCGACGGCAAGCTGCTCGACACCTTGCGCACGATCGCCGAACACCTCAAGGCGGGAACGCCCGAAGACGTGAGCGCGCTCGGGTCGAGCGATCTGCAGAAGCTGGAAGGCAACATCGATGCGCTCACACAGTTGCAGGCGACGGCTGGCGGCGTGACCGACCAGTTGCAAACGGCGGCAAGCCGCATCGAAGGGCTCCAGGCATCGATCGCCTCCGCGCTCTCGAGCACCCAGGACGCGAATATCGCCGAAACCTCGATCGCCTACTCAAACGAGCAAGCCGCCTACCAGGCCGCACTGCGTGCCGGCGCAACCATCGTCCAAGAATCCCTGCTCCAGTTCCTTCACTAGACGGTCGAAGAGAGGGCAACATGTCAGTCAAGTTCCAGAGCATCCGCTTCGGCACGGTCGAGGTTCCCGATGAGGATGTGATCGAGTTCCCGCTAGGGCTGATCGGCCTCGGGGGCCTGCACTACGCGCTGATCGACCGAAATCCCGGCACCGGCTTCTTGTGGCTGCACTCCGTCGAGGATCCCGCGCTTGCGCTTCCAGTAGTGAGCCCTCTGCGGTTCTTCCCAGAGTTCTCATTGCACATGACCTCAGAGGATCAGGAGCGCATCGGCATCGAGGAGACCTCGCCGGTCACGCTCTATGTGACGGTGCGAGCAACCCCCGATCCGCTGGACATCACCGCCAATCTGCGAGCCCCCCTGGTGATCTATGAGGGTCTCGGCTACCAGGTCATCAACGCCAGCGCCGACGCCTCACTGCAAGCGCCGCTCTTCACGTTGACCGCGCAGTCCACGGCCGAGCCGTCGCGCTCGGTCGACGCCGCATAGCGCTCGAGCATCCAAGCGGCATAGTGCCCGAGTATCACGCCGCATAGCGCTCGAGCATCCAAGCGGCATAGTGCCCGAGCATCACGCCGCATAGCGCTCGAGCATCCAATACGTTCATAATCAGAGTCGATGCTGATACTGGCGCGACGTCCGGGAGAGCGCGTCGTGATCGGCGATGAGATCCTCGTGACCGTCATGGAGGTCAGCGGCAACACCGTCCGCCTCGGGATCGCCGCACCGCAGGGCGTGTCGATCTTCCGCGAGGAGATCTGGCTCGCGGTCAAGGAGGAGAACCGCGCGGCCGCCGAGGCGGCAGCCGACGCGCTGCCCTCGGAGCCCGTCGTGTCCGCCGCGGAGGCCGACGCGCTGCCCTCGGAGCCGATGGGGCCTGTCCCGCCGGCGGGAGCAGACGCGTCCGAGGAGCCCGATGGGCCCGCGGCGACGTGACGTGTAAACCCCCACAAGACCGCGGAGCGCATCAGATGCTTCAGGTGGGCTGAGGGGAAATGATGCCTCTATGGCAAACCCAAAGCGTTCAGGACAGGCTTGGCGGCGGGTTGTTCGAATGTAGATCCGCGACGTGGTTGAGTCGGCCGAGTACGTCGGTCGTTGGGGCTACCTTTTCTTTCTCATAGTCGGATAGTCGCGAGGCAGAGGTGCCGGCCGCCCGGGCGAACTCGCGTAGCGTCATCCCGCTCTGGGCGCGCCACGAGCGGATTCGCGCGGCGTATTCGGCGCGTCCTCGGCGGGCGACGTCCTCCCGCGCCCGTTGAATCGCGCCGTGCATCAAGGAGTCGATTCCATAGTGCCCACCCCAACCGGTAACGGTCTCGGTGGTGCGCGCCGCCGGTCCCCAGGGATTGCGTCGAATCGTCTCGGCCAGTTCACGCCAATCCGAGAGCGAGCCTCGATCGATCGCTGTCTGGATTGCCTCCGCCGGCCAATCGTCCATCGGTCGCGTGGCATCGAAGTCGAGGTTGCGGAATCGCATCGTCATCGCAGCATTCTCTGAGCGAGATCGGCGAGTACGGACTTAACCGTGGACCAGTCGTGCCAACGCGGGTCCAGCGCCTTGTAGCTCCCCAGCTGTCCAGTGACCTCGACGTCTCGCGGTTGGGGGTCGGCGAGCTGTCTAATCAGCTGTGTCGCGACTGCCTCTGGACGGCGGTTGATGTCTGCGTAGTAGGTGTCGATATCTGCCAGCACGCTCGCCGCCTCATCGAGTCCGATTTGCTCCGTGAGGGCGGCGATGTCGAGGTAGTCCCGGGTTTGGTTACGACTGAGGGCAAGCCAAGCCTTGATTCGAAGAATCTCCGCGGCGGTCGGTAGGACGAGCCGCTTGTCTCCCGCCACTATCTCGGTGGTCTCAAGCGGACATTTGCGCAGCAGTTGACGGACTCCAGTCTCGATGCCTCCGAGTTCGCCGAGAATGATCTTCCCCGGCTGGGCACGAGTCATCGACCAGTCTCCGAGTGCCTCCAAGTTTTCGAGGATGGTGTCGAAGCGCTCGGCAAGATCCGCCACGACATGATCGTGATCGAAGGACTGCCTGTGATGGGCGTAGATCGCCGCGGCGGACCCGCCGACGAGCACGGCACCGGGCACAAGTTCCTGCAGCTGTGCGGCCTTCTCCAATACCTCATCGAGCGAGGGCTTCATGAGCCCGATATTATCAGATCCGATAATTCCGCTGCCGGTGATTCTTCTCACACGTCTTGCGTCCTAATGGCCCTAACCTTTCGCCCGGGCCGAGCAAGTCCCCGCGGGTACTCCGCCTGGACCGCGAGAGACCCGCATGGCCTTTCAAACATCTTCCAGATGTTGGGATCGTGGCGTAAGATCAGACGATCCACCGCGCTCCGCCGCGCTTGATGCGCGCGCATCCCCCTCTCCCGCGGGCGCACTTCGCTGCGGCGGACGCGGTGGTTGACCGCAGTCGGCCTCCCTGCTCGACGCCTCAGCGGAACAAGAAGTCTGTGCGCCTCATAACCCGCGCCGGCTTTGTCAGGGCGACGCGCGTGGACGGCGACTACACGCTGTACGCCGCGTCCTCGGACCCGACCAACGCTGGATAGAGCGCAGACACGTCCGGATCTTTAGAGCGTGCCTCGCCTGTGTCGCTGACCGACAGCGACGGTTACCGCTTGGCGGTGGCGGATTGGGATGAGACGGCCTTTGCGTGGACATTCATGCGCATCCTCGACTCGATTGCACAATTCCATGCCGCTTGGGCACGCCATCGCGACGAGCCTCCCTCGGAGTGGGTGTCAATGACCCCGTTTCCTTTCCTGGCGGCGTTTGACGCGGAAGGCGTGGAGGAGTTCGCGGGCGAGCTGATTCCCTACCTGGAGGAGTCGGTGCGCAGGCGCGACCTGGAGGGATTCGCGGGCAACCTGCGTGCCTGGGAATCGAGCGCCGAGACATACGGCGACGAGCGTATGCTGAGGCAGATGAACATGCGGCTCGATCCCGCCAAGTTCATAGAAGTCTTGCCTCCGGCCAAGTAAACGTCGCGATGACGCCGAAGGAGATTGCGCCGCCGACCGGGGCGAAGAGTGCTGGTCGCCCCGTGCTGGCCGCCAACACGAGCCGCCGCAAGCAATGGGACAAGCTGTGTGGCTCGCATGGCGGCGCGATGGCGAATTGCTACGGGGAGCCCCCCGTTACATTGGATCTCACGGCCTGCCGATACGGGGGAGCCGGCCGCCGACCAACGCATTTGAGAGAGCATTCTCGCGCTGAGAATGCTCTCGGCTATGCGTGGGGGGGCGGGGAGCTAGCGCAGAACCCGTGCCCGAGCTGGCCAACCGCACGCCATCATCAACTGAAGGGCAAGAAGCACGCGCAGGGCAACGGCCCGTTCTGGGAGTACGAGGTTGGCGGCGGCGAGCGCGTGCGATACAAGCGGGGAGAGAACGGCGAAGCCGTGGTGGTGTATGCGGGCCCGTCGCCCCCCGACACCCACTGAGGCAACGCGGGCGTGGGGATCGTAAAGCGCGCGTCGCGCAGGTAATGGGAGTAGGTCGAGCCCTCGCCACCCAGCGAACGCAGGAATGGGAACACCCGCTCGCCGAGGACCGTGTACATCTCGCTCGGCTCCATGTCCTTGAAATGCGACCAACGCAGATCGCTGTAGGACCGGCCGTCGGCGTCGTGCTGGACGGGAAGATCGGGTTCTTGACAGCGGCCTTCGAGCGGGTGGCCTTGCGCTCCCGTGCGGTCTGCAGGTCGTCGAGCCGCCGGATGAACAGCAGGTAGGTGATCTGCTCCATTACCTCCAGCGGATTGGCGATTCCACCCGCCCAGAAGGCGTCCCAAATACGATCGATCCTGCTCTTTAGCTCGCCCGTAAGCACGCCCGGCAGGCTACCGGCTGGGTGGCTGTGAAGGCTTGTCGCATAGGAGTGTGATCGGCAGATCCATCTCGTCGGCGCAGCGCTGAGGCCGCGAGCGGATGGGTACTCAGCCGCCGCTCGAAGCTTCGCGGAGGTAGTGGGCCCGGTTGAACGGCTGCTGCGCTGCCTCCGGTAATGACAGGAAATGAGCGAGCGCGTTTACCATCTGGCCAATGACGCGATCGCCTCGGTGGCGGTTGAAGGGCGGATTGAGCGCGTAGATCAGCCCGTGATGTGTTTGGCCGCGGCTCTCATGTTCACGCCTGGTCTGCTCATAGTCCGCGATGTTGTCGGTGACGATTGCGCGACCATCGGCCTGCGCACGTGCAAAGACCTGATCGTCGCTGATCCCGGCGTAGCGGCCCGCGTGCTCCGGCTCACTGATGGCGACGACGTCGAATCCGCGCTTGCGCAGCTGGAGCGCGATCGTCGGCGTCCACATCTCGTCGAGCAGCAGCCTCACGCGGCAGTTGCGACCGCGAGCGCGTGCCGCAGCCGCTCGGCTGCCAGCTCGTCCATCTGGATGCGCTCGTCGATGTCAGCGGGGTAGGCGGCGTAATAGCTCGCCGCCAGTTCCACGGCGCTGCGATCGAAGCCGCTTATATGCGCGACTGCCTCGATCGGGTCCGTCGCGCCCTCCCCGGCCGCCGCCTTCAGATCGCGAGCGATCTCCCAGACATCGGGGCCGCCGGCGATCCCGGCCCGCCTGCCGGTGGGACCCGAGCGGAAGGCGATCCCCGGGAACTCTTCGAGTCGCAGCCCCTCCTCGATCAGGCGCTCCGCCACGCGTGCCTTCGACTGGCCAAGGCGTTCGCTGCGAGCATCGAGCATATCTACGACCTCTGCCGAGAAACGTGCGGAAAACGACTTCGTGCGCTTGGCGCGAGACATGATTATTACTCCTGGTGCAGGACTTTGTAATACAAGGTAGCACGAGTAGTGCACGTAGTGAGGGCTGTCAACGTGGAGGTGCATCGATGACGGGGGATGTCGGCGACGATGTCCTTGACGGACCGCATCTCGCACTATCAAAGACCGCAATTTCGATACCGGAGGACGGGCTTTTTGGTCACTATTTTGCCCACCTGGGTTGAGTGCTCGATGGACATCGCCAGCCCATCCGAGAATGGCTTGAATACAAACGATCGAGCCATGGGCACGGCGGGTTTCGAACCAGACCTCTCGAGTGTGAAGCGAGCGCTCTCACCGAGCGGGGGCCAGGCATCAAAGCCAAAGTGCCTCGATCGGGGTTGCCCAAATGCGACTCGCAAGCGGGACGGTCTGACGGGTTGTGCAGAGAACGAGTCCAGCGATGAAGTGATCACCGGCAAGCTCGCGGAACTTGGTCAGTCCGCGAAGATCACTGCGCCTGACGGTCGCGCCAGACTTGATCTCCACCCCGATGACCCCGCCCGTGCGGTTTTCGAGCACGATGTCGACCTCTTCACCGTGTGGGCCGCGCCAATGGCGCAGCTTGGGTGCGGTGACGGTATGGGGTAGCAGTCGAGCAAGCTCCATCGCCACGAATGACTCGTAGGCGCGCCCGCCCAGGACGTCGTCGTCGGCGATGCGTGTCGCGTCGGCGTCCAGCAGATGGGCAAGCAGGCCGGAGTCCTCGATAAATAGCCTGGGTGCGCGTATGGCTCGGGCGGCAAACCCGGGACTCCAAGCGGGCACGCTCACGACCAAGTGGAGCAACTCGAGCAGGCGAACATAGGCACGTACGGTCTTCTCGTCAGCAGCGAGCGCACGTGCGACCGGGCGCATCGATATGAGTGAACTGGAACCAGCCGCTAGATGAGCGAGTAGGGCAGGGAGCAGATCGGGGCGGCGAATATCGACGATGTCCGGCACGTCGCGCGCGATCAGTGCCGCGATGTAATCCTCGAACCATGCCCCGCGCCGGCGCTCAGAGCGTGCGACGGCCGCCGGGAAGCCGCCGATGGCGATGCGCTGCGCATGTGCGGCTTTGCCCTCATTCGGGGACTCGATGTAGGGGGCCTCTTTGCCGTCCCACAACCCATCAAGCCAGGGAGGTATCGCCTTGCGCGAGATCTCTGCCTGAGTGAAGGGGCGCAAGGGAACGCGCGCGACGCGCCCCGCCAGCGAGTCGCCAATACGGGGCGAGAGAAGCAGACTGGCAGACCCGCTGACCAAGAAGCGTCCAGGTCGCGGGTCACGGTCCACCGCGCTCTTGAGCGCCAGGACGAGCTCGGGAGCTCGTTGAAGCTCGTCGATGAACGTCCGCTCCCCGAGCGCAGCGGTAAAACCAGATGGATCGTCGATCGCGCCGCGCTGCGCATTTGGGTCATCGAGCGTAACCATCCGCATCCGCTGCTCGGAGCCGATCTTGGTGCATAGGGTCGACTTGCCCGCTTGGCGAGGACCTTCGACCGCGACAATGCGCGTATCGGTAAGCGCTTCGTTGACACGCATTTCGGCGTGACGTGGCATTTCCGAGTTTGGCAAGACAGGGCTATCGTAGCGGACAAACAGGATTAGAAGTCCGGAAAATCCGGAACATAATCACGGAGAATCCGGATTAGACTGCCAAATGGGCGCGGCTCGCTCCGTCCCTGTTCGCCGCGTCCACGCCCGTCCCCGCTGGCAACCTCGGCCGCCCTACTCGCACGTTTGGCAGACGACCGATGGGGCTGCTTGGGTGCTATTCGAACCCAGAGGTCCAGGGGCGGCTACGACGGTTGTCCGAGAAGTTGGACCGGCTGGCGGCCAGCGATGCGGCTCCAGCCCGGCAGCCCGCCGAGACCAGAGGCTCAAGGGAGGCATGGTGCCCAAAGCCATCGAGCGCGTCTTGGACGTCGGCGAGCCGATGCGAGCACGTGACATCCACGCTGAGGTGGAAGGGCTGCTTGGGATGTCTGTGCCGGCCTCGTCGGTCGAAAACTGGTTGGCCAAGCAGGCTCAGGACCCTCACCCACGAGTCGTGCGGCTGGGACGCGAGCGGTATCGGCTGGTCTGACGCGTCCTTCGTCTAGGGCATGGCACCTGCTGCCGCGCTCTAGAACAGTCAGGCAGCCCGGCTGACTGCGGGTGTCTTGGAGTGTGTCCCCTCAGAGATTGCCGGCTCGTAGTCGCCATGCAGAAGCTCCGGCGCGGGATCGAGGCCGTTGGGCCACACCACTGTCCGTGCCTCGTCATCGACCCGCACCTGCCGGAAGTACTCGGGATCGCGCAAGGGCTCCCCGAGCGATCCGCGAAGCAGGAAGGTGCAGTCGACGTCGCGCTCGACGCCGTCGTTGAACGCAACCCGTAGGCGATAGCCGTCTAGCGGTTGGACGCTGGTGACTCGGAGCATCATTGCTTCATGCTAGGGCAGAGGCGCGATCGGCGCCAGGGGCTCCAGTGCCTGGGCGCGCACCCAGTTATCGGCGAGCTCCTCGGTATGGAGGCGTGCCCACGCCCTGACGAGCCGCAGCGCACGCGGTGGAAGCGACCCATTGAGAAATCCGCAGGGTGGCGAGCTCGATCTGAGCGACATCATCGCCGTACTGGGCGTGGATGTGCGGCGGTGGATGATCGGGACGGTACATCCAGATGATGATTCCGTAGAACGCGGCGAGACGAGGCACCGCGGCATTGTCGGCTACAGCGCGGCGGACATAGCCCATCCCCGATCGCGCCGGACGACGCTGCGGGATCATTCGGAGTTCGGGCAGGCTCTTGGCAAACCGCATCATCCAGGCTGATGATGACAACTGCTGATCGTCCGCCAGACGGTTCGATTAGCCACGCGCTGGTCTCCGCCGAAACGGCTTGCGGAAGCCAGATGGACGCGGCGGGTTTCGAACCTGCGACCTCTCGCGTGTGAAGCGAGCGCTCTCCCACTGAGCTACGCGCCCTACGGGCCTGATTCTATTGGGCGGCCTTCGGGGTCCCGGCCAGGCGCTGGTGCGCTCGAGCGCCTCGCCTGCCGCGAAGGTCCGGACGCTGATCAGGCCGGTGCTGCCGGCTGCATCACGGTGAACGAGGCTCCCTGGGGATCGATCAGGCCGGCGAAGCGTCCGAGCGGCATGTCC
>OCZU010002814.1_pt1 | contig 11038 bp, 8 predicted proteins | sample 1539001 | NCBI WGS metagenome assembly OCZU01 (sample SAMEA3539306, study PRJEB22396) | soil metagenome | biome: tundra; feature: field; material: soil | place: USA | collected 2010-05 | depth 0.15 m
GTCGACGGCGTACTCGGCATCCGCGTGAGCGCCTGGTATCGCTACGACGGCGGCTGGATCGATCGCATCGATCCCTATTCGCTACAGTTGCAACAGAAAAACGCCAACTTCGACCAGACCAAAGTGCTGCGCATCGCGCTCGTTTGGGCGCCCATGGACCAGTTGAAGGTAAGCCCAAGCTTTTACTACCAGGATCGCTACCGCAATGACGTCGAGAATTATTGGGGAATCTATTCGAACCCCGGCAATAACCAATTCGTCGACGCCAACCCGACACAGCGCACCGATCCGGACACCTATTGGATCTCCGCGCTCAAGATCGAGGGTGATCTCGGCGCGGCGAAGTTGATATCGAATACCGCCTACTTCCGGCGGCGCGAAGAGACCGGCTACGACGGTACGATCTACAATCTCGGGTTCTATCAAACGTTCTTCAACGGCGTGGGGTTGACCGGTGCGCCATTGATCGACGGCACGGGCTTGCACATGCCGCCGGGCTTGTCGAGCTATTACTCTCCGGCATCGATCGACAATGGCCAGGACAATTTCGCGCAGGAAATCCGCTTGCAAAATTCGGATCCGAATTCGCAGCTGATCTGGACCACGGGCCTGTTCTTCGGCTTGAACCACCAGACCTATTTGGAACAAATTCACGACCCGGAGCTCAACGCGCTGACCGAAGCTTATTCGGGCCTGCCGTATACGAGTATCTTTACGGACCTCAACGGTAATCCGGTTACTTACGATCCGCACTTCCCCAACGACTCTTATTTTTTGCAGACCTTTTCGGAGGACAAGCAATTCGCCTGGTTCGCCGAGGGGACTTATTCGTTCACCGACCAGTGGAAGGCGACGGTCGGCGTGCGTTTCTCGAGAACCGAATTCTCGTTCAATACGCTGACCGGCGGTCCGCAGCTGTTCCTTGCCAACCAGGCCAACAGCGGCGACAAGAAAGAGAATTCGTTCACGCCGAAATTGAGCCTGTCTTACCAATACGATCCGCACAATCTCTATTACTTCACCTATGCGAAAGGGTTTCGTCCGGGCGGCGCCAACAATCCCGTTCCGCAGGCCGCCTGCTCTCAGGACTTCGCGAATTTCGGTATCAAGGAATCCCCGGCGACATTCAATTCCGATAGCGTCAACAGCTTCGAGGTCGGCGCGAAGAATAACTTCAATAATCGCGTCAAGATCGCCAGCAGCATTTACTACATCCGCTGGAACAACATTCAGCAAACCGTCGTGCCGCCGATTTGCGAGATCTCGTTCATCGATAACTTGGGTCAGGCCGTCGCAAAGGGAGCGGATATCCAAGCCGACATCGCGGTGACCGATGATTTCACGATGGAAATTGCCGCGGGCTACACTGATGCGCGCTACACGCAAAACTCCACATTATCATCGGCCGAAGTAAGCCCGGTCGTCTCGAGCGGCGACGCGATCACGGGGCAGAGTGGACAGCCGGCGTCGCCGATTACCGCATCGGTGGGTTTGGAGTACAAATTTACCGCTTTTACGCACGAGTCATTCGTGCGCGTCGACGATGAATACGAAAGTTCTCCGAAGTGGGCGTCGCCGGGCCAGGATGCGAACACACTGCAATACGATCCAGCGAACTACACGCTGTCCTCGACGAATTTCGCATCGTTTCGCACCGGTACGAATTTCGGCGATTTGCAAGTTGCCGCGTTCATCGACAATCTGACCGACTCGCATACGATCACGAACTATGAGTGGTCGATCAATCCGAATCCCAACGGAGGCACCGCGCCGTATAGCCGTCTGCAGCGCGAATTCACGTTCCGCCCGCGCACCTTCGGTTTGACGTTCACGTGGCGCAGCAAATAGCGGCGGTCGCGGGATCATGACGGCCGCCGCGCTGCTGGTGGTGGCCGTCACTCGATGAGCCGATAGACGCGCTCGAAGCGCGCGCGCGCGATGATGCCGTGATCGCCGGGCGCGTATTCGAGCAACCAGTCGCCGGCGTGGCCTTGCAGCAGATCGCCGCCCTCTGAGCGCGCGACACAGAACGCGACGTCCATGCGCTTGGCGAGCACCGGCGACGGCAGATTGCGGTAGCGACCCGCTTGTCCCATGCGTGTCGGCGGTTCGGGCCGATACTTGGCATCGAATCGATCGCGCGACACGCACCAGCGGTCCCCGGTCGACCCGGTCAGCAAGGCATCGCCGACCGCGTAGTGGTTGTCGCCGACGGCACTCGTGATGCAGCCGGCCTGCGCCGCGAATTGCACGTCGACGACCTCGTCTTTGACGACGTGGCGCACGCTGGGGTCCTTCGCGAGGTCTACGCGATCCAATCGGAGAATTTCTGCCATGCCGCATGATGCCAAAATGCCACAAATAAAGCGCTTGCCTGCGAGCGGTTGCACGAGCATGGGGGCGGTGTTAGTGTCTCCATATAAGAATTTATATGACCATATAAACGCGGGGAAGTGATGCCTACCATCTATTACAGGCCGCTCGTCCGGCTGGTCCTACGGATTTCGATGGCTTCGGCCGTCGCCATCGGCGCATCCACCGGTTACGTTTCCCTCGCGAGCGCGGCGGAAGATGCTGCAGTGAGCAGCGGCGCCCTCGAAGAAATCGTCGTCACGGCGACGCGCCGCGAAGAGAGCATCAGCAAGGTGCCGATCAGCATCACGGCGATGACTCAGGACGCCCTGGATCAAAAGGGCATCCGGGATTTTACGGAAATGGTGCGTTTTACGCCCGGCGTATCGATCGATACGTCGGGCACGAATGCGATCTCGATCCGCGGTATTTCTTCTTCGGGTGGCGCCGGCACGACCGGCATTTACATCGACGACACACCGATCCAGATGCGCGCGCTCGGTTTCAACCCCGATGACACGCTACCCAAGACCTTCGATCTCGACCGCGTCGAGGTGTTGCGCGGCCCGCAGGGCACTCTGTTCGGTGCTGGCTCGGAGGGCGGCACTGTGCGTTACATCATGACGCAGCCGAGCGTCACCGCGGATTCGACCTACGCGCGGGCGGAAGTCTCGTACACCCAGTTTGGCGAGCCGAGCTATGAGGGCGGCGTCGCTCATGGCGGACCGATCATCGACGGCATCCTCGGCTTTCGAGCGAGTGCCTGGTATCGCTACGACGGCGGATGGATCAACCGCGTCGACGAGTCGACCGGCGCGATTGCGGAAAAAAACGCGAACTACGCCAATACGGTCGCGCTGCGCCTGGCGCTGCTTTACGAGCCCGCGGACAATGTCAAGATCACGCCGAGTATCATGTATCAGAACAAGCAACAGCATGACCTGTCGACCTATTGGCCTGCCTATTCGAACCCCGGCGCCGGTGAGTTCAACGACGCGACGCCGGAGCGGATCCCCATACCGGATCAGTACTATCTGCCGGCGCTGAAGATCCAGGCCGACTTTGCGCATGTCACGCTGATATCGAACACCTCGTACTATCATCGCAACGAACTCGATGCCTATCAAGGAACGGCCTATGACCTCGCCTACTATCAGGCCCTGGGATGGCCCAACGCCTTGTATCCGGGAGCGCCCGCGCTCGGCTGTGGCCCCGCGTCGACGACGCCGACGCAGCCGTGTTCTTGGTATCCGTTGATCGACGCGAGCGGGGTCCATATGCCGCCGGGCTTCGCCGGCTACTCGACGCCCAACACGATGACGAACCAGCAGCGCACGCTGACCCAAGAATTCCGGCTGCAATCGAACAACGACGATAGCCGCTGGAAATGGACCGTCGGCGCGTTCTTCTCGTATGCGCAAGAACTCAGCATCGAGAATTTGAATGATCCGCAAATCAATCAATTGTTCACGCAACTCTATGGAGTCACTGCGGACAGTCTTTTCGGCTCCTACTATTCCTGTCCCGGCTTTCCCTCGACGGGCGAGGCGGAGCCGATTCCCACGTGCTCCATCTATTACAACAACAACAAGAGCGTCGACCGCCAAGTCGCGGGTTTCGGCGAGCTCAGCTACAAGCTGACCGACCAACTGTCGCTGACGGCCGGCGGCCGGTACGCCGATCTGGGCTTTTCGCTGACGCATTTTTCGGACGGCTACGAAAACTACGGACCGAGCAATGCAGGTGGCTCGGAGCATGAGACCGCGTTCACGCCGAAGCTTGGTCTCAATTTCCAGGCTGATGAACACAATCTCTATTACTTCACCTACGCCAAGGGATTCCGGCCGGGCGGCTATAATCCGCCGTTGATCCCCGCATGCGGTCCGGGCTTGATCGCCGACGGGTTTGCGAACGGCGAGGCCCCGCAAACCTATAGCTCCGACACGACGCAAAGCTTCGAGATCGGATCGAAGAACAACTTCGCGGACCGCCTCAAGATCGCCGCGAGCGTTTATTACATCGAGTGGGATGGAATTCAGCAGAACGTCTATGTCGGCGGCAACTGCGGATTGCAGTTCACCGACAACCTTGGAACCGCCGTGGCGAAGGGCTTCGACCTCCATGCCGATGCCGTTGTCGGCGGCGGCCTATCGATCGAAGCATCGATCGGATACACCGATGCGCGATTCACCAAGACGTCTCAATCCGACCTCGCGATCAAAGGCGATGCGATCTCGGGCGAAGCGGCGATCAATTACAGCCCCGGCACCAACGCCCCCTGGACGATTGCGGTCGGCCCGAATTTTGCGTTCAAGGCATTTGACCGTGAAGCATTCGTGCGGCTCGACTGGGAATACACGAGCCGCAATCCGTGGCTCGCGCCGGTGCAAGACACGCGCAGCACTCAATACAATCCGAATGCATACACGCTGCCATCGACAAGCTTCACCTCGCTGCGCTCCGGGATCCGACTCGGCGGTTGGGAGGTATCGGCCTTTATCGACAATCTATTCGACTCGCATACGCTGCTCAACTATGCGCAAGTGCAGCAAGACAGCTTCAATCCGGTGAACATCGCCAACCCCACGACGCCCAACTCCGTGCAGCAGAACGACTTCACGTGGCGTCCGCGCACGATCGGAATCACCGCGACGTTCCGGCAATAACTCTCAGCGCCACCGCGCGTTAGGCCACTGCGCGTGCGGACTCCCGTCCGTAGGCCGCTCTCAAGGCCTCGGCCAGAATATTGAGGCCCTCCTCGAGCACGGCATCCGGAATCGTCAATGGCGAGAGCAAGCGCACGACGTTGGCCGAGGTGCCGCAGCTCAGCAGGATCAAGCCGCGCTGCTCGGCCTGCGCGACGACCGCGGTCGTCAATGCGGCATCGGGTTCCTTGGTTTTGCGGTCCTTGACCAACTCCATCGCGACCATCGCACCCAGACCACGCACATCACCGATGCACGGCAGCTCGAGCGCCAACGCATCGAGCCGTGCGCGCATGCGTTGACCGACGCGAGTCGCACGCGCGAACAGTTGCTCGGACTCGATGACATCGAGCACCGCATGCGCGGCCGCTATCGAGATCGGATTGCCGCCGTAAGTGCCGCCGAGGCCGCCCGGGTGCGCCGCGTCCATGATCGTCGCGCGGCCGATGACGCCCGACAGCGGGAAGCCGCCGCCCAGGCCTTTGGCCACCGTGATGAGGTCGGGTACGACCCCCGCATGTTCGATCGAGAACATCTTGCCGGTGCGTGCGATCCCGCCCTGCACTTCATCGGCAATCAGCACGATCCCGTGTTCGTCGCAGAGGCGTCGCAGCGCCCGCAGGAAGTCGGCGGGCGCAATGTTGAAGCCGCCCTCGCCCTGGACCGGCTCGATGATGATCGCGGCGACCGCTTTCGGATCGACGTCGCCGTGAAACAGCCGATCGATGTCGCCGAGCGCCTGTTCGGTCGTCACGCCGTGGTAGGGGTGCGGGAATTCGGCATGATAAACCTCGGCGGGGAACGGGCCGAAGCCGCGCTTATAGGGCATGACTTTGCCGGTCAGACCCATCGTCAGCAGGGTGCGCCCGTGGAAGCCGCCCGAGAATGCGATGACCGCCGAACGTTTGGTATAAATGCGCGCGATCTTGATCGCGTTCTCGACCGCCTCGGCGCCGGAATTCAAGAAGATCGTCTTCTTGGCAAAGTCACCCGGCGCCGCGGCGTTGAGCCGCTCGGCGAGGTGAATATAGGACTCGTAGGAGAGCACATGAAAACAGGTGTGCGCAAACAGCTCGCACTGCTTAGCGACGGCCTCCATGACGCGTGGATGCCGGTGCCCGGTATTGAGCACGGCGATGCCGGCCGCGAAATCGACGAATCGCCGGCCATCGACGTCCCAAACTTCAGAATTTTCGGCCTTGGCGACGTAGATGCCCTTGGAACCGACGCCAGTCGGTACGGCGGCCGTTTGGCGGGTTTTGAGATCGGTCGAATTCGACATGTGGGTCCCCTTTAATGGCATACGCAGTCGCGAGAACGGTATCATTGAGATTGATTTTGAGCAAAATCTCCGCGCCGCAGCTTGAATATGTCCGAGTCAGTCAAACCGCCCGCCCTGGATGCCACCGGGATCGCCGAGCCGGCGCAGCCGCCGGTGCAGAGCGGTACGGTCGCGGTGCATATCACGCGGCTCACGCTGGGCCGTAGCCTCGCCGCCGACGATCGCGTCGCCGTCGAGGCGCCGCTGGAATTCCAACTGCATCACCCGGCCTTAGGCGGCGAGGCCGTTTCATTCGGCACCACGATGCGCACGCCCGGCGACGACGAATCGCTCGCAGCCGGCCTGCTCTATGGCGAGGGAATCATCAATCGTGCCGAGGACATCGCGGCGATCGAGACCAGCACACGTAAGCCCAATGTCGTCAACGTGCGCCTGCATTCGCATGTGCAGATCGACGTACACATTTCGCCGCGGCGATTTTCCGCGGGCTCGAGTTGCGGCGTTTGCGGAACCACGAGCCTCGACGCGGCGATCGCGCGCGCGGCGGCGACCCGCATCGACAGCCCCATACGTGTCGAGCTCGCGGCGTTGCTGAGTCTGCCGGCGCGCATGCGCGGCTCGCAATCGAAATTCGGCGATACCGGCGGCATTCATGCGGCCGCGTGTTTCGATGCGCGCGGCGCCTTGCTCGGGCTTGCGGAAGATGTCGGACGGCACAATGCGTTCGACAAATTGGTCGGTGAGAATTTATTGGCGGGCCGGCTGCCGCTCTCGAATCACGTCGTGCTATTGAGCGGGCGGGCGAGTTTCGAATTGGTCCAGAAGGCGCTGCGTGCGGGCGTCGCGGTGCTCGCCGCGATCGGCGCCCCGTCGAGCCTCGCGGTCCATCTCGCCGCGGCATCGGGATTGACGCTGGTCGGTTTTCTGCGCGATACGCAGTGCAATGTCTACGCCAACGCGCAGCGGCTCATCAGTGCCGGCGCACCTCGAAGCGCCTGAGGTGCGGCGCAGGCTGCCGGGTGGCCGCTTGCGGGCCGGGATCCGGCACGTCGTGCGGGGTTTGATCCGGAAAAGGATTAGGGTCCGGCCGTTCGGGACTCGGAATTTCCGGCACGCTTTCATTGATGACGAGCATCATGTCAGGACCCCCCACACGCATCGAAGAGTGCGCGATCGATCAATTGACTTGATATCCGCGCGCCTGCAGACACGCCGACATCGCGCGGTTGTAATTGCCGCGATTTTGATCCCCGCCCGCGCCGCCGGCCGCTTGGGTCGGATCGAAGCCCGTCTGACCCTTCGCCCAGCTGTGGCATTCATAGCGATCTGCGGCCTGCTGGTCGGTCGTCTGCCCGTTCTTCGGGTAAATCATCAAATCGCCTTGCGCAGCCGCCGGAGGGGGCGCGTCCGCAGGCTGGTCCGCGCCCGCCGGCGGCGCAACGACCTCATAGCCGTTCTGCGTCGGATCCCAGGTGTAATAAACATTGTTCGCGTAATAGTAGGGCAAGCCGCCGATCCACACGGTCGAGTAATACGGCGGCAATACGGTCAGCACCAAGCCGAACGGGGGCCTCACGACGACGAAACCGCCGGAACCCGGCCCATACCAGATGCCGCCCGAGAAATAGAATGGATTGCCATGAAAGAAAAACGGCCGATAGCCGCCGGGCAGCGTCCCTACTCGCGTGCCGAATGCCGGGTAATAACGGCCGTGGTTATAGCGGCTGTCGAGCACCTGGCCGTGGCCAGGCCCTCGCTCCATACGGGCGCCGCCGTGCTCTTCCGCGGCTCCGGCCTGGCTCGTGTAGAGCCCCAAAAGCCCAAGCCCCGTCAGCGACAGGAACGCGACCTTAACTAAACTTTTCATTGCCGAACCCCTAAATACTTGTGCACCTCGCCGCGTCACCGAGGCGGCCCTTTAGCTGACCGTATAACCACGCGCCGTGAGGCAGGTGCTGATCGCACGCCGATACGCATTTGCGTTCGCCCGATCGGCCGCCTGCTGCTGGTAGACCTGCGACTGCGTCTGCTGCGCATTTGCCTGCGCCTGCTGATCCGCGGACGATCCAATGATCGCGCCAGTCGCGCCACCGACCAGAGCGCCAATCCCGCCCGCCCGCGGCCCCGCAAGAATCGAGCCCACGATAGCGCCGCCGATGAGGCCGGTCGCCATGCCCGATCCGGGCACCGGTGCGACGACTACCCGCTCATAGGGCCCCGCGCCGGGCCGAGTCGGATCGATGCCGGTTTGCTGCACGGCCCAGGTATGGCATTCATAGCGGTCGCGCGCCAATTGATCCTCGCTCTGGCCATTGGCCGGATAAACGAACAATCGCGGCGGCGGCGGCGGCGCCACGGCGACCGTGCGCACCGGCTGTTGCACGCAGGCACCCAACATCGCGATCATCACGACCGGACCCGCATACCGCAGCGTGCGGCCAGCGATTGACGGCTTGACTTCAAGATTCATGACAAACTCCTCCAACCTCAAGTTAACGTTCGCAAAAAACCCACCACCACCACCGGAAAACGCATCAGCCTTGCTGGGGTTGACAGCAAAACGCGCCAGGAGTTCGTCGCTATCCGCTCTGCGGTGCCCTACCGCGCCTTGGCCGGTTTCCGGAATTTCAATATAAATTGATCCGTTTTGCCCCGAATCAAGGGGTCAAAGACCTTCGCGGTATGCGGATCGTCGCTGCGATGTAATAAATCGCTGCTGCCGTCGAATACGAAGCCTGCGGCGAGGACCTCCTTTTTGACCGTCTCTGGATCGATACGGTGCAGCGTCGCGGTATCGCGATCCGCCGATCCGGGCGCCCCCGCATGGTCGAGCACGATATAAATGCCGCCGGGCTTCAGGGCATCGAATACCTGCTTATCGAGCACCGTAACGTCGAGACCCGGTACGTTGTGAAAATCATGATAATTTTGTGAAGTCCAGACCAGATCGAGCGGCGCCGGAAAGGCGATCTTGGCCAGCGGCGTGACCACGACTTGCACATTCGAATACGCCGGATCCGCGGCGATGGCCTTGACGCGAGCCGCGGGCTCGGGCTTGTCCGGAGCCGCATCGGCGGCGCGCGGCGTCGATAAGGCATAGACCTTTCCGCCGCTGCCGACGGCTTTGCTCAAGATGCGCGTGAAGTAGCCGCCGCCGGGCAGCAATTCACCGACCGCGTCGCCCGGCTTGACGCCCGCAAACGCGAGCGTTTCAGCCGGCTTGCGATCGGCGTCGCGCTGCTTGTCGGAATCCGGCCGGCCCGCATCGGCGACTGCCGCCGCAATCGGCGCCGGTACGTCGGCCGCGAGACTCGCACCGGCACAGAAACAGAACGCCGACAATACGGACAATGCGCCGGCGGTCAGAAGATCACTTGGGGATTTCATGGAAAACTCCTTTTCAATGGTCCGCTGAGTTTAATGCACCGGGGCGTATCATGCGCGTCGCGGCAAGTGATCGTCTAGATCAAGGTTTCATGCATGAATTTAAGCGTCTTCGATATCTTTAAAGTTGGCATCGGACCGTCGAGCTCGCACACGATGGGACCCATGAACGCGGCGCGCAGCTTCGTCGAGCTGCTGTCGACGAGTGGGCTGCTCGAGCGATGCACGCAGATTTCCGCGCAGCTCTATGGGTCGCTGGCGCTGACCGGGCGCGGCCATTGTACAGACCGCGCGATACTGCTCGGCCTCGAGGGATTGAGTCCGGATTCGATCGACCCCGCGGTGATCGAGCCGACGCTGCAACGCATTCGCAGCGAAGGGCGAATTCGACTTGCGGGTCGACATGAAATCGGCTTCGATGAAGCGCTGAATCTACTGTTCCATTTCGATCAGGTGCTGCCCGGCCATTCCAACGCAATGCGCTTCACGGCGCACGATGCAGCCGGGGAAATACTGGCCCGGGAAGAGTATTACAGCATCGGCGGCGGCTTCGTCGTGCAGGCGGGAGCGCAAGGCGGCTCGACCGCAGTGCGGGCGCCGCCGCCGTTCGAATTCAACTCCGGAGCCCGCCTGCTCGAGCATGGACGCCAGCAAGGTCTCGAAATTCACGAGCTGATGATGGCCCGGGAACGCACCTGGTACAGCGACGCGGAATTGCGCGCGGGTCTGCTGCGCATTTGGAAAGTCATGCAAGACTGCGTGCGCCGTGGTTTCGAGGCGCAGGGTCTGTTGCCCGGCGTACTCGGCGTGCGTCGCCGCGCCCCGAAACTCTACCGCCAACTCATGAGCGGCGCTCCGGACAGTCCGATGCATGCGCTCGACTGGGTCAACGTATTCGCGCTCGCGGTCAACGAGGAAAATGCGGCCGGCGGTCAAGTCGTGACCGCACCGACCAATGGCGCCGCCGGCATCGTGCCGGCGGTGCTGCATTACTACATGCGCTTCGAGCCGGGCGCCGACGACAACGGCGTGATCCGCTTTTTGCTGACCGCCGCCGGGATCGGCATGCTCTACAAGCAGAACGCGTCGATATCGGGCGCCGAGATGGGCTGTCAGGGCGAAGTCGGCGTGGCCTGCTCAATGGCCGCGGCCGGACTCGCCTCGGCGCTCAATGCCAGCAACGAACAAATTGAGAATGCCGCCGAGATCGGCATGGAACACAATCTGGGCCTGACCTGCGATCCGGTTGCCGGCTTGGTTCAAATCCCCTGCATCGAGCGCAACGCCATGGGCTCGGTCAAGGCCATCAACGCCG
>OCZU010002815.1_pt1 | contig 11037 bp, 9 predicted proteins | sample 1539001 | NCBI WGS metagenome assembly OCZU01 (sample SAMEA3539306, study PRJEB22396) | soil metagenome | biome: tundra; feature: field; material: soil | place: USA | collected 2010-05 | depth 0.15 m
CCCGCCAGCCCTTCAGTCTTCAGCCCCGCCCTCCCCCGGGCCGTGCCGCCGCCGAACCACCAAGCACACGTATCACCCGTGACCGGGCTGCTTCCCAATAGGACGTACGCGAGATGTAAGACAGAGCCATCAAAATGACCGCGGAAGTGTGCATGGATCCCCGTGCACCCGACCCACCGCAAGGCCCGGATCCACCGCGCAAATTCCCGCTGCCCCGGCCCTGCTGCCAGCTAGGAGGAAAGAAGTGGCCACTGTGACTTCTGAGGCCGTTAGGTTCGCCGGAAGCGCCGCAAAGCAGGAACCCTTGGGAGGGACCGCAGTCATACTGAAGCGGTACCGTGGCGCCGCACGAAATCCCCAAATCGCAATTACGGGAACCGTCATGACCGGGCCGCCGAGTACCATCCGACTGTGGCCGGACCGTGGGATCCTTCAGCGCCAGGCATTTTGCGCCTGCCTTCGGGTCGGCTCATCCGAGGTCGCAGCCTCAAGCGCCCGCTGCCCACAGGAGACCTCCCCACGTTCGCCGTCTATCTGCTCGGCCAGCCGCCGCCTGCGGTCCCGTGGGAATCGCGATGGCTCCGATGGCCTGATTTCCGCCTTCCCGCCGACCGGGACGAGGTACTGCCCGCGCTGGCGGAAACATGGCAGCGCGCCCCGGCTGAGCGAGTTGAGATCGCCTGCACGGGCGGCCGCGGGCGTACCGGAACCGCCCTGGCTTGCCTGGCCGTCATCGACGGCGTACCCCGCTCGTCGGCTGTGGCATTCGTGCGCGCACATTACGATCAGCGCGCCGTCGAGACGTTCCGGCAGCGCCGCTATGTCGCCCGGTGGCCTGGGCCGCCCGCCGGCCACGCTGACGAATAACGACAGTCCACGCGATCAAAAGGCCAGCGCTTGGCTTTCATGTCGACGATCCGCCAGGATGGCAAGCTCAAGCGTTCTTGCTAGCCGGCCGTAATCTGCTTCCGGCTGCTACTTGCGCCACCAATGAGGCCGGTGCGCAAACTGGGTGCGGGGATGGCCACCGGAGCGGTGCGGGTTGGGCCGGGGGGAGAATTGGTCAGACGCAGCGCCAGCGCCGGACACATGTGCACCGCCTGCTCGGCGTCCTTTTCTAGCCAGCTGGGCACCGGGATGTTGAGGATAACCGGATAACCCTGGGGGTCCACGTGAATGAGCTCCGGCACGAGGTGCGCGCAGAGCCCGTGCCCGTGGCAACGCGTCCAGTCCACCACGAGCCGCTGCTGTTCTTCCTGCTCGGGGCCGCTCGGCAGCGGCAAGACGCCGCGGACGGGCCGACCGCATGAAGAGTGGAAGACATGCGCCGCGAGGTCCTCGGTGAACACGTCAAGCGCAGAAAGCACGAACCTGGTCACGCCGTCGGGGTGGGAACAGGCGCCGCGCCCGGCCACGGCCGCAGCGGATCGCCTGGCCACATCGAGCGCCTCGATGCCGCCGGAGCCGTCGATCAGCGACGCCAAGGCGCGTGCGATGGAGGGCAGACCCAGCTTGCAGGGACCGCACTGGCCCGCAGACTCCCCGGCTAGGTAGCTCGCGATCCGCGACACCTCACCCAGCGGGCAGGTGCCGTCGCCGAGGGGGAGCACGATGCCCGATCCGAGAGTGCCGCCCACGGCGGCGAGGCCTTCACGGGAAACCGGCACCGCGTACGCGGTGCTTGCGGGCAGCCACATGCCGTGGTAGCCGCCGACCAGGACTCCGTCACCCGCTGGGGCCTGGCAGATGTCCAGGACCGCGGCCAGCGGGACGCCGGTAGGCGCCTCAATCACCGCCGGATGCGCCGCGGATCCGCCGACGCTCAACAGGATCGTGCCGGGTTCTTCCGGCGTACCGACGGCGGCGAAACGCTCCGGGCCGAGCAGAGCGAGCACGGCCAGCTGGGCGAACGTGGACGCATTGGACAGCAGCGTCGGCAGGTCATCCACGCCGATGTCGCTGGCCAGAATCTTCCGGCCCGGGGGGACCGCCCGTTTGCCGTTGATGCCGCGGACAAGCGCGCCTGACTCACCCGAGATAAACCGATCCGGCAGCCGGGCTACGCGGGCCATCTTGCGCAGGCCCGGTTCGGCCGCGATAGCCGCTTCAATCGACCGGTTCGCGAGTTCGTTGCCCGCGACGCCGACCACGATCTCCTCCGCGCCGATAGCTTCGGCCACCAGCGCGGCTCCGCTGAGGATAAGGTACGGCGAGCGGATCATGAGCATCTTGTCCTTGATGCTGCCCGGCTCGCCCTCGGTAGCGTTGACGACCACGACCGTCGGGCAGTCCTTCGCTTCAGCGGCCTGGATCACCGCGTTGAGCTTGCGCGCGAAGGGGAACGCCGCACCGCCTTGGCCGCGCAGGTCAACCTGCTCAGCCATCGACATCAGTTCTTCGGCCGAGAGCCGGGGCAGCGGGCCGAAAATATCGCGGTGGGCTTCCAGGTCAAGCCTCGGCATCCGGTCGAGGCCTGCCGTCAGCCGGGCCGCCCCGATCCTCATGATCGCCGGCGCGTCAAGGCTCTTGATCGGGCTCATCGCCACTCGTCACCCCCATCGGGCCCAGGTATCTCGCGATACCTCGGGTCAGCGGAATCCGTTCTGCGTGACATGCGACCAGCCTCTCCGGGGGTCCGGTCGCCGCGCGACCCTGCAGCAGGATCGGCGGGTGACAGGGGTGACCCGATGCGAGGCAGGGCGCCTGTGCCTGATGGCGGCATCGGAGCAGGATCAGAACGCGGCGTCGTCCCCCGGCCCGAGCGTGCGGCCGGACCGGGTCCTACCCGCGGAATCGGACCGGTATCGGGACGCGGGCCTGGGCCGACCCCTGGAGCCGATCTGGGACCCATGCCCGTGCGCGGTCCGGACCCGCGAGCAGCTCGCGGCAGCGGACCAGTATCGGGACGCGGCACCGGGCCCGCGCCGACTCGCGGCAGCGGACCGGTATCAGGACGGGACATGGGGCCGGTCCCGACACGCGGCAGCGGACCAGTATCGGGACGCGGGCCGGGGCCCCTTCCGGCCATAGGTAGCGGACCTGTCCCACCCCGCGGTGTCGTCCCCGAGCCCGTTCGCGGCATCGGGCCCGTGCCGACTCGCGGCATCGAACCCGTATCCGCACGCGGCATGGGCCCGGTACCGGCCCGCGGCATGGGCCCTGAGTCAGCCCGCGGCATGGGCCCGGTACCGGCCCGCGGCATGGGCCCTGAGTCAGCCCGCGGCATGGGCCCGGTACCGGCCCGCGGCATGGGCCCTGAGTCAGCCCGCGGCATGGGCCCGGTACCGGCCCGCGGCATCGGGCCGGTATCGGGGCGGGGCATCGGGCCGGTGCCGACCCGCGGGATCGGCCCGGTGTTCCAGTTGTCCTGACGGCGCTGGTCTTCCCGGCGACGCTGGTCTTCCTGGCGGGGTGGAGCGGCCTGAGCTGATCCCGGCCGCGGAGGCTCGATGACACGGCTATGACGCGGGCGGTCCCGTCCGGTCGGTTCTTCGCGGTCGACCTGGTCGCCTGGATACCCGGCGCCGAGCTGCTGCCGATGACCTGGCTGGCCGTACGGATACGAGGAAAGCTCGTCTTGGGGCACGTGTCCCCTGGGCGCTCCGACAAACCGGGGCGGTCCGTCATACTCAGGCTCGTACCGTGGTTGCCTGGCCGCGGGCCCCTGACCTGTCATTCCGGCCGGGCGGCCGGAAGCGGACATGGGCGGATCGGCGACCACATAGGGACGTCCCCCGCGGCCGGCCGCAACGTCGTCACCGTACGGCGGGGCGCCCAGCGGCCTGAACCCTAGATCACGGTAGGCCTCAGCTGAGCCGTAGGTCTCGTAGGAGGGGCCAGCGGGGTCGGACGGGTAAGCCCCGGACGCCGCGGCGTAGGCCGGGGCCGGCCCAAGCGCGGGAGCAGGGCCCAGGGCCGGGAACGGACCAGAAGGGGAAGAAGGGGAAGACCAGGCCGAGGCCGGTGCCGCGGGGAGTGCGGCCCATGAATCGGAGTTCATGCCCGTGTTAGCGCCATGCGCGGCCAGTCCCGCGGGCAGCACCTGGACCGTTCCGCCGAGCTGGGCCTGGGCCATGCTCAGCGCCGCGGCGTGCAGCGGCGACGAGCCCGGCGCCCGGGCACGATCCTGGCCGGGGGCCGCGCTCAGGCTCTCTTTCGGCCGCAGCGAGACGGCCAGGAACCGGACCGCCAGGCCGAGGGCCGTCACCGCGATTGCGAACCCGTAGCTCCAGTCCACATAGGGCTTGGCGTACCGGCCACCGAGCAGCCCGTGCAGGACCCCGAACACGAACGCCGCGTAGGCGGAATAGTGGATGGCCCGCCAGCGCCAGGCCTTGCCGTGCGCGGTGAACCGTTTACGCAGGATGCTCGTTACCACAATCAGCAGGATGAGGTCTGACGCGATTGTGCCGAGCCCGATGTAGAACGTCCGAAATGGCGACAGGAAGGGGATGAACGCGTCGATGACGTGCACCCGCTGGGCCAGGATCTCGGTGACGATGTGGATGACGAGGAATGCGAGTGCGCCGAACGAGACGGCCCGGTGCACGGCCTGTGCCATCACCCTATGTCCGGGTGTCATCACGGTCCGGTCAGTGGCTACCAAGCCGCCCATGACCGATCCGGTGAGGCCGATGAGCGCGAACACGCCCGCGTAGAACAGCATGAAATGCTGCGTCGCGGCGTCGATGTCACGCCCGGCCGTGGTCACGACCAGCACGAATAGGATAACCACGGTCGCGGCGACCATGGTGGCCATGATCTTCCGCTGATGGTCAGTAGTTGCCCCGTGCCCCCCCGAGTGCATACCCTGACGACCGCTTGAACGGCCGCTGGTCGTTGGCACGCTTAACCTCCTCAGGATCGGATTGACGCGAGAAGACCAATTGCGACGCCCGGGACGCTGGCCGTTATCTCTAGCCCTTAGCTGATGGACTAGTGACTATATCAGCGCCAATAACGCTTAGGCGGCGAAAAGGTATATGAACGATTTCGGGGGCTGGCGAGACGAGCAGTGGGCTGACCTGGGTCCTTGATGATTCGGCTGAACCACGAGCCCGCAGCGCCGCGGACTGGCAGCGGCCACCGCGGAAGCCGCCGGCGTGACGAGCCGGCTCTCCACGTCACGACGGAGCAGACGCGACCGCAGGCTGGAGTCGACGATGACTCCCGCCGGGCAAACGGTTCGGCGCCTGAGCATCCGCAGACCAGCAGGAGTACTGCGATATCCCAGCACATGCCTCCTTCGCGCTACCCCGCTCCACCACCTGTTATACAGGCCTTAACCGTGGCAGATCTGCCGAATCGGCAAGGTCCCTGCTTACAGAACTCTTTCCGTTCAGATAGGTCCGGCCGCACATATTTGACGATTGACAGCGGCCTCATAGCTTCTGCTGAAATAAGACATTCGCACATATACAGGCAGTAACACCACCGATAAAGACAGCGGCCAGGGCGGCCCGAATGGCTAGGCGAGGACCGCCATCGGCAGGTATTCGACCGTCACCGGCAGATGATCGGAGCCGCTCTGCGCCTGCGGGGTGTCGAGCACGCTATGCCCGCACACCGCGTCCGCGAGCGGCCCGGTTACCCGGATCCCGTCGATGCGCCGCCGCACTCCATGCGCACCGTAGACGTCGTCCGGGTGGTGACCGGTGGTGGGGTGCCAGTCGGCGCCGATCAGCGCGGCGGCATCGTGCAGGCCGCCGGCCCACAGCACGTCCCCTGGCCGCCGGTCCGCCCAGTGCCTGCGTCGCCCTTGCTCGTCGTAATCCCACTGGCACTGGTAGATAAGGTCGGCGAACCAGGCCACTCCGGCGTACGGGTCGGCGGGCTCGTAGAGCTCCCAGCTCTCCCCGGACAAGATCCTGTCCGCGCATTCGGTGTTCCAGTCGGCGCCGATCAGCGCGGGCGGTTCGCCCTCGGGCCGGGTGATCGCGGCCACGAGGCGCTCGTTCTGGTCGGCCCGGAGCGCCCGGCCGAAGGGGGTGGCGTGAAAGGCTCCGTGCCGGACCAGGGTGCCGCCCACGTCGAGGGTGACCACGGCCAGCCCGTGCCAGAAGTATCGTGCCCCGCGGCAGCGCAGCGAGCCAGGGAGCGGCTCGATGCCGTCCCGCCACATCAGTCCCACGTGGTAGCCGTGACCGCCGACCGCGAGTGCGGCTTCGTGTCCCGCCTCAGCATCGGGTACCTCGCAGTGCAGGCCCGCATCGTCCGCGAGCTGGCGCAGGCGCCGTGCCGCCGTCGGCCCGTCGGGAGCGATGATCTCCTGAACGGCCAGCACGTCGGTATCCAGGGAACCGATCACGCCGACGATCGTCTCGTAATGCTCGCGGCCCGCCGGCGAATCGTCGGCGAACAGGTTCAGCAGGTTGTAGGTCGTGAAGAGGACCGAACTCGGCGACGTCCGCTGCGGCTGTACCCGGCTCACAGGTCAGCAGCGCGGCCGAATTCGGCCGCCACCAGCTCGGCGATCTGCGCGGTGTTCAGCGCCGCGCCCTTACGCAGGTTGTCCCCGCAGACGAACAGCTCGATCGTCCGGGGATCGTCGAGCGACTGGCGGACCCGGCCGACCCAGGACGGATCGGTTCCGACCGCGTCGACCGGGGTGGGGAACTCACCCGCGGCGGGATCGTCGGCCACGACCACGCCTGGCGCCGCGCGCAGCACGTCCCAGGCTTGCTCGCGCCCGACCGGCTGGGAGAACGTGGCGTGCACCGCGACCGAGTGGGTGGTGACGACGGGCACCCGGACGCACGTGGCGGAAACGCGCAGCGAAGGCAGGCCCAGGATCTTGCGCGACTCGTTGCGTATTTTCAGCTCTTCTGACGACCAGCCGTCCGCCTTGAGCGAGCCCGCCCACGGCACCACGTTCATGGCCAGCGGCGCGGGGAAGGGCCCAGGATCGCCGACCGCGGCGCGCACGTCTCCCGGACGCTGGCCGAGCGTGCGGGTACCCGCCACCTTGTCCAGCTGCGCGTACAGTGCGTCGATGCCGGCCTGGCCCGCACCTGAGGCGGCCTGGTAGGAGGCGACGACCATTTCCTGGAGGCCGAACGCCCGATGCAGGGCACCCACGGCCACGATCATCGACAGGGTGGTGCAGTTCGCGTTCGCGATGATCCCCTTGGGCCGGTTCGCGATCTGTTCCGGGTTGATCTCCGGCACCACGAGCGGCACGTCGGGATCCATCCGGAACGCGCCCGAGTTGTCGACGGCAACCGCGCCGCAGCCGACCGCAGCCGGGGCCCAGACCGCCGAGACCTCATCGGGCACGTCGAACATCGCCACGTCGATGCCGTCGAAGGCGTCCTCGCTCAGCGCGACCACCTCGGTCTCGCGGCCCCTGACCATCAGCCGCCGCCCAGCCGACCGCGGCGAGGCGATCAGCCTGATCTCGCCCCAGACGTCCGCCCGGGTCGACAGCAGGTCAAGCATCACCGTGCCGACCGCGCCGGTGGCGCCGACGACGGCCAGCGACGGCCCGTCCCCAATACTCCCCGGAGCCCCGATCACCGGCCGGTCCCCCCGTACACGACGGCCTCGACCTGGTCGGAGTCGAGCTCGAAGGCCTTGTGCGTCGCGGTTACGGCCAGGTCCACGTCGTCCTGGTCGACGACCACCGAGATCCTGATCTCCGACGTCGAGATCATCTCGATGTTCACCCCGGCGTCGGCCAGCGCGCTGAAGAACCGGGCGGTCACCCCGGGGTGAGACCGCATGCCGGCCCCGATCAGCGACACCTTGCCGATCCGGTCGTCGTAGAGCAGGGACTCGAAACCCATCGACTCCTTGAGGCGCTGCAGCGTGCTCATCGCGCTCTGGCCGTCGTCGCGGGGCAGCGTGAACGAGATGTCCGTCCGTCCGGTCGCGACGGCGGAGACGTTCTGCACGATCATGTCGATGTTGATGCCGGCCTCGGCGATGGCCTTGAATATCTTGGCCGCCTCGCCCACCCGGTCGGGCACGCCCACGACGGTGATCTTCGCCTCGCTCCGGTCGTGCGCGACTCCGGAGATAATGGCCTGTTCCATCGGTGTTGCCTCCGACTTGTCAATCGCGTGCCCGCTCACCCAGGTCCCGTCCCGGTTGGTAAAGGAGGACCGCACGTGGATCGGCACCTCGTAACGCCGCGCGTATTCCACGCACCGCAGCATCAGCACCTTCGCGCCGCAGGCGGCCATCTCCAGCATTTCCTCGTAGCTGATCCGCGGGATCCGCTTCGCGGTCCGCACGATGCGCGGGTCCGCGGTGAAGATGCCGTCCACGTCGGTGTAGATCTCGCAGGCGTCGGCGGCCAGCGCCGCGGCGAGGGCGACCGCGGTAGTGTCCGACGCGCCGCGGCCCATCGTGGTGACGTCCTTGGTGGTCTGGGACACGCCCTGGAAGCCGGCCACGATGGGGATGGCCCCGTCGGCCAGGGCGTCTGAGATCCGCCCGGGCTTGATGTCGATGATCCGGGCCCGGCCGTGCGCGGCGTCGGTGATCACGCCCGCCTGGGACCCGGTGAACGATCGCGCCTCCAGGCCCAGGACGGCGATGGCCATCGCCAGCAGCGCCATCGAGATCCGCTCACCCGCGGTCAGCAGCATGTCGAGCTCGCGGGCGGGCGGCAGCGGGCTCACCTGACCGGCCAGCTCCATCAGCTCATCGGTCGAGTCACCCATCGCGGATACGACCACCACGACCTGGTCGCCGGCCTTGCGGCTGGCCACGATCCGCTGCGCGACCCGCTTGATGCCATCCGCGTCAGCAACCGACGAGCCACCATATTTCTGCACCACGAGCGCCACGGCCGCGCCGACCTCCCCGGGACCTAGATAGACGACTGAGTCTATCCACCCCCGATTTAACCTGCCGAATTCTTTCCGTCCGAACCGGTGCTGCCCGCCCGTCAGGAGCTCGTGCTTTCCTCAGCGACGTCGAGGCTGGCGTGGGCGACTACGGCGTGCAGCGCACGCAGGGCGGCGCCGCCGTGGGTCCCCCAGTGATTGAAGTAGGAGTACTGCCACCACCACAGGGCCTCAAGAGAACGGCCGACCTGGTAGTGCCTGAGGCCGTGGATCAGGTCGGCGGTCACCGCCGCGATGTCGTCGGAAATCCGGAACGGCAGGCACGACGTGTCCGCGTACGGGTCGAACACCTCGGCGTACTCGTCGACCGCGGCGAGCCGCGCGGCCAGGCCGGTGCGTACCGCGTCCAGATCCGGGTCGGCGCCTACTTCCGGCTCCCAGTTACCCGGCAGGATCACGTCACGGCTGGCGCCGAGCTGTGCCCCCGCGAGCAGGATCTGCGACACCTCAAGGAGCAGCATCGGCACGGTCTCGTCGCCGCCGCCGCGCGCTAGGGCTTCGACCCCGTCGATGAAGTTCTTGACGTTCACCGCGATCTGGTCCGCTATCGGCCGCCATTCGCCCCCCTGAGCTGGCGGTTCAGACATCAAGCAGTCTCCGTCCTTCGAAGGCGCGGCCCAGTGTCACCTCATCGGCGTACTCCAGGTCGCCGCCCACGGGCAAACCGCTCGCGGGCCTAGTGACCCGCAACCCCATGGGCTTCATCAGCCTAGCGAGAAAGGTCGCTGTCGCCTCGCCTTCGAGGTTGGGATCGGTGGCGAGTATCAGTTCTGTCACCGTTCCGTCAGCCAGCCGCGTCATCAGCTCCTTGATCCGCAGCTCCTCAGGGCCGACCCCGTCGATGGGGCTTATCGCGCCGCCGAGCACGTGATACCGGCCGCGGAATTCGCGGATCTTCTCCACCGCCGCGATGTCCTTCGGCTCCTCCACGACACAGATGACCGACGGGTCGCGCCGCGGATCGAGGCAGATCCGGCACTCCTCGGCTTCCGCCACGTTCCCGCAGGTACGGCAGAACTGCACCCGCTCGGTGACCTCGATCAGCGCGTCCGCCAGCCGCTTGACGTCAGAGGAGTCGACGGCCAGCAGGTGAAAAGCGATCCGCTGGGCACCCTTCGGGCCGACCCCGGGCAAACGCCCGAGCTCGTCGATGAGGTTCTGGATCACCCCTTCGTACACGTCAGGGTCCTAGGTCTCCTCGTCATCGCTGTCATCCGGCTCGTGCCCGCCAGCGCCGAGGCCGAGACTCGACAGGTCAAGCCCGCTAGGCAGGTCGAGGCCGCCGGGCATACCTGGCATGCCGGAGAGGCTACCGCCTTGCATGGCCGCGGCGAACGGTCCCATCTGCTGCTGCTGAAGACCCTCCGCGGACCGGTAAGCGTCGCGGACGGCCGCGAGCACGAGATCGGCGATCGTCCGCGCGGTCTCCTCGGCGTCGTCCGGGTCCACCGCGGCCGGTTCAATGCTGAGGTCCATCAGCTCGCCCTGGCCGTTCACGGTGGCCTTGACCAGGCCGCCGCCCGACGTGCCGGTTACTTCGGCGTCGGCCAGCGCCTGCTGGGCGTTCATGAGTTGTTCCTGCATCTGCTGCGCAGCGGCGAACAGCTGCTGCATGTCCATCTGGGGTTCCACATCGCCCTCCTACGAAAGAGCCTACGACCAGCCTGACCCCGATAGACCGCAGCCAAGCCCCAACGAAGCCGATCGCCGCCGCGGTCAGCCCTCAATCTCGCCGATTACCTGGCCACCCAGCTCCCGCTGGATCAAATCCATCCCGGTAAGTTCCGGCTCGGCCGCAGGCGCGCGGTACGAGGACGGCTCGTCCGGCGTCATCTCATCCTCATCGGGCGGCATCTCATCCGGGGGTTCGTCGTCGTACCCCGCGGCGACCGGCGCGGCGGATGACGGCGGCCCGCCCGCCGGCCCACGGCCCCGGCCCGAGCTGGCCGGACCCGGGCCCGATCCCGGAAAATCTGACGCCAGGCCGGCCTGGCCTGCGGGCGGATCCCCGCCGACCACCCCCTTGACCATAACGTTCAGGCCGAAGCGGGAACTCAGCACCCGCTTGAGGTCAGCGTCGCAGCCGCTGGTGCTGAAGTCCTTCAGGTCCCCGTCCCTGACGAACCGCAAGGTCAGGATCCCGTCTTCGATCGAAAGCACGCTTGCGTTACTGAGCAGGATCCAC
>OCZU010002816.1_pt1 | contig 11034 bp, 11 predicted proteins | sample 1539001 | NCBI WGS metagenome assembly OCZU01 (sample SAMEA3539306, study PRJEB22396) | soil metagenome | biome: tundra; feature: field; material: soil | place: USA | collected 2010-05 | depth 0.15 m
TACCTACACAGCCCAGGATATCTCACGTGGCGCAACCTGTCGTAGCCGACACAACGACAGTCAAGTGCCAACGACCGGCATCGCCGTCAGTCGAGGCTGCTCATGACGTGCTTGATGCGGGTGTAGTCGTCAAGGCCGTAAGACGACAGGTCCTTGCCGTAGCCCGAGTTCTTGAAGCCGCCGTGCGGCATCTCGGAGGCGAACCGGATGTGCGTGTTGATCCACACCACGCCGAAGTCGAGACGCCGCGCCATCCGCATCGCCCGGCCGTGATCCTTCGTCCAGACGCTCGAGGCCAGGCCGTACTTCACGCCATTCGCCCACCGCAGCGCCTCGTCCTCGGAGCTGAACCGCTGCACGGTGATGACCGGCCCGAAGATCTCGTCCTGGATCATCTCGTCGTCCTGGCGCAGGCCCGCCACGACGGTCGGGGCGAAGCAGTAGCCCCGCTCCCCCACCTGGTGGCCGCCGGCCAGGATATTCGCGTGCTCCGGCGCGCGGCGCAGGAATCCCTGCACCCGCTCCAGCTGCGCCGGGTTGTTCAGCGGCCCGTAGTCGGCGTCCGGCACGTCCAGCCCGCCCACCTTGGTGCCGCGGGCGAGTTCGGCCAGCGCATCGGTGAGGTCCGCGCTGACGCCGGGCCCGGCCAGCACGCGGGTCGCGGCGGTGCAGTCCTGGCCCGCGTTGTAGTAGCCGGCCTCCGCGATCTGCGCGGCGGCCCGCCCGATATCGGCGTCGTCGAAGACGATGACCGGCGCCTTCCCGCCGAGCTCGAGGTGCACGCGCTTCAGCCCGTCGGCCGCGGCCCTGGCCACCTCCATGCCCGCGCGGACCGAGCCGGTGATCGACACCATCTGCGGTATCGCGTGCGCGACGAGCGCGCGGCCGGTGGCGGCGTTGCCGCAGACCACGTTCAGCACGCCCGGCGGCAGGAACTCGGCGGCGATCTCGGCGAGCAGCAGCGAGGTGACCGGCGTCGTGTCCGACGGCTTGAGCACCACCGTGTTGCCGGCCGCGAGCGCGGGCGCGAACTTCCAGACCGCCATCATCATCGGGTAGTTCCACGGCGTGACCTGAGCGCACACCCCGACCGGCTCGCGCCGGATCATCGAGGTGCAGCCGCGCATGTACTCCCCGGCCGCCTTGCCCTCCAGCACCCGCGCGGCGCCGGCGAAGAACCGCAGCTCATCGACGAGCGGCGGGATTTCCTCCGCGAGCGTCATGGCGGCCGGCTTACCGGTATTGCGGCACTCGGCCGCGGTGATCTGTCCGGCCCTCGCCTCGATCGCGCCCGCCATCCGGAGCAGGGCCAGGCTCCGCTCGGCAGGCGTGGTATCACGCCAGGTGCCGAAGGCCGTCGCGGCCGCCCGCAGGGCCGCGTCGACATCCGCGCCGCCTGAGACGGGCGCCTGAGCATAGGCTTCGCCCGTGCTCGGGTCCACGATGTCGCTGACCGCGCCCTCCTGGGTGCCGGTGAAGGCGCCATTCACGAAGTTACGCAGCTCCTGCAGCCGGGCTGGTGCCGGGGCGCTCGGTGTCAACGACGGCCTCCCTGGTAAAACTGGCGGAGTTTCGGCGCCAGCACGCGGTTTACCCGGTTCGCCCGGTGCCGCGAGTTGGATACGATCTTGACAGGATAACCCTCCTGATACAAGTGAATCCGTTGTTCATAGGACCCGATTCTGCGGAATCAGTTGACAGATATCCCGATCGTGACACGATTGACTTGCGAAGGAGGCGGATGCATGGCACACACGCCGGGCGCAGCGCCCGCCCCGGGCGGTCGGCTGCGCGGCGACGGGACCGCCCGTGACCTGCCTCGCACCATCCTTGATGACGTCTCGAAGCAGATCATCGAGCAGCTTCAGCAGGACGGCCGGCGCTCCTACGCGGCGATCGGCAAGGCGGTCGGGCTGTCCGAGGCAGCGGTGCGCCAGCGGGTGCAGCGGCTGGTCGACACGGGCGTGATGCAGGTCGTCGCGGTGACCGACCCGCTCATGCTCGGCTTCCACCGGCAGACGATGATCGGCGTCAGGTGCGTTGGCGATATCGAGCGGGTAGCCGACGTGCTGGCAGGCATGGACGAAATCGACTACGTGGTGATCACGGCGGGATCGTTCGATCTCCTCATCGAGGTCGTCTGCGAGGACGACGACCAGTTGCTGGAGATCATCAGCCGCATGCGCACCATCCCGAGCGTGACAAGTACGGAGACCTTCGTGTATCTGAAACTTCGCAAGCAGACCTACAGCTGGGGGACCAGATGACCACCTCACACGGCAGCGCCGACGCGGCAGCCCACATTGCGGCACAGCAGGCGTCGGCCAAGCGGCACATGTGGCTGCACTTCACCCGGATGTCGACGTTCATTGACAGCGACATGCCCCTCATCGTGCGCGGCTCGGGCCCTTACGTCTTCGACGACCACGGCAGGCGCTACCTGGACGGGCTTTCCGGCCTGTTCGTCAGCCAGATCGGGCACGGCCGCAAGGAAGTAGCCGAGGCAGCCGCCCGACAGGGCAGCGAGCTCGCGTACTTCCCGCTCTGGTCGTACGGGCACCCGCGGGCGATCGAGCTCGCCGAGCGGCTGGCGGGAATGGCTCCTGGCGACCTCAACCGGGTGTACTTCACCACCAGCGGCTCCGAGGCCGTCGAGTCGGCGTGGAAACTGGCGAAGCAGTACTTCAAGCTGACCGGCGAGCCCGGCCGCTACAAGGTGCTGAGCCGCGACATCGCCTACCATGGCACCACAATGGGCGCGCTAGCGATTACCGGACTGCCCGGCCTTAAAGAGCCGTTCGAGCCGCTGCCGGCTGGCGGCGTCCGGGTGCCGAACACCAACTTCTATCGCGCACCCAGCTTCGTTGCCCATGACCTGGCGGAATTCGGCCAGTGGGCGGCCGACGAGATCGAGCGGGCGATCCTGCGCGAAGGGCCGGAGACGGTGGCCGCGGTGTTTCTCGAGCCGCTGCAGAACTCCGGCGGCTGCTTCCCGCCGCCACCCGGGTACTTCCAGCGGGTAAGGGAGATCTGCGACCGCTACGGAGTGCTGCTGGTCTCCGATGAGGTGATCTGCGCCTTCGGCCGCCTCGGGTACCACTTCGGATCCCAGCGCTACGGCTACCAGCCGGACATCATCACCTTCGCCAAAGGCGTTACCTCGGGTTACGCGCCGCTTGGCGGAATGCTGGTCAGGGAAGCGCTGATGGAGCCGTTCAGCAAGGGCGAATCCAGCTTCGCGCACGGCATTACCTTCGCCGGGCACCCGGTGTCGTGCGCGGTGGCCCTGGCCAACCTGGACGTCTTCGAGAAGGAGGACCTGCTCGGCAACGTTCGGGCGAACGAAGCCGGATTCCGGGCCACCCTGGAGAAGCTGAACGACCTGCCGATCGTCGGCGATGTCCGGGGCGACGGGTATTTCTACGGGATCGAGTTGGTCAAGGACAAGGCCACTCGCGAGACGTTCTCCGATGAAGAGTCGGAAGAGCTGCTGCGGGGCTTCCTCTCGCATGCCCTGTTCGCCGCCGGGCTGGTGTGCCGGGCCGATGACCGCGGCGATCCGGTAATCCAGCTTGCCCCGCCGCTGACCTGCAGTCAGGAGCACTTCGACGAGATGGAGCAGATCCTGCGCAGCGTGCTGACGGAGGCCTCGGCCAGGCTCTGATCCCTGCGCCGGGGCCACGGGCGACCCGGCACGCGACCCTCACCTCCCGTTCAGGCAAGCAAACGTTACTTTTTCGTTACCTAAATTTCCGCCCGCGAACACCCCCCCTGCGTCTCTTACACAGTGAGATCGTCAGGCGGCCGCGGCCGCCTGACACCGCAGCTGGGAGGACGCATGCCGGATACCAGTGACCAGTGGACAGCTCTGGACAGCCAGAACGAGCGGCTCGTGGACGCCGGGAGCGCGCCCGCTGACCCGGCGGCGGCCAGCCCGGCAGCGCCGGATGGCCCGGCGCTGCCAGCCCGCCCGCCAACCCGGCCTGGCCTGACGGTTCCGCCGGCATCCGGCGGCGGGTCTGCGGCCGGCCCGCAGGCGGGACGCCATCGCCAGCGCGCCGTAGCTGCAGCGGCAGTGGCCGTGACAGCGGCGGCGGCACTGGCCGCTGCCGGGACACTGGCGGCCGGTCCTGCCAGCGCTGGCGTCTCGCACAGCCAGGCGGCAACGCCGAAGTCATGGCAGACCGTGCTGAGCCTGCCGGCCCCACCGGACGACCCTGCCTTCACCGCGGTCACGGCCACCAGCCGGCACCGCGCCTGGGCGTTCGGAAACCTCAGCGGAACATCAGGCTTCCCCACCGCCTGGCGGCTGACCGCCGCCGGCTGGAACCTGGCACCTTCCCCGGGCAAGGCCGGCGATACGCTCGCAGCTGCCGGAGCATCATCGGCCCGGAACGTGTGGGCGTTCACCCAGCAGGGGGCCCGGTCGCGTGCCTTCCGGTGGAACGGCACCAGCTGGGCCGAGGACGGGTCATTCACCAGGGACGTGGGCGCGACGGTCGTACTGAGCCGCCATGACGTGTGGGCGTTCGGCGCGCCCAACTCAGCGCGGAGCGGGCTCGGCGCGCGGCACTACAACGGTCACCGGTGGAAGCGCATCCGCTCCGGGCGCGGGCTCAACAGCGGCAGTGCGCTGTCTTCGCACAGCATCTGGGCGGCCGGCGGCAAGAAGGTGGCGCACTGGAACGGGCACCGGTGGTCCAGGCGGTCGGTGGCCGCCATCATCCCGCCGAACACGCAGTTCTGCCACCCGGCGATGACCGGTATCTATGCGCGGTCGTCGACGAGCGTCTGGGCAGTGGGCGCGGGCAACTGCGAGGACGAGATCGGCCCCGGCTTCCTGCTGCACTACAACGGGCACCGCTGGCGCAGGGCAGCGCGGCACTCGGCCTTTGGCGCACCACTCCAGGTGGTACCTGATGGCAACCGCGCCCTGTGGATTCCGGCCTTCACCGGCTCCGGCGGCCCGGTCCGCATGGTGCGCTACTCCGCCGGCGCCCTGCGGAGCGTGCCGATGCCGGTAGGTGCCAGGAGGCTGAGCTTGCTCGGCATCGCGGCAGTGCCGCACCGGACGACCGCGTTCGCCGTCGGCGCCACGTTCAAGCGGTCCATGCCGGGAGTCGACCAGGCGGCCGCGGTCTTCGAGTTCGAGCGCTGACCGCTGCCGGTGGTGCCCGGGCCCGGTGATGCCCGGGCCGGGCTGGCGGCAGCGCTCAGGCGTCCTTTCCGGCCAGGATCTCCCTTACCCGCGCGACGGCGTCTGCGGTAGGAACCCGGGTCTTCTCCCCTGTCGCCCGCCGGGTGATTTCCACCACCCCGTCGGCCAGGTCACGGCTTCCGACGCTGACCCGGCACGGAATGCCGGTCAGCTCGGCGTCCCTGAACTTCACGCCCGGGCGCTCGTCCCTGTCATCGATGAGCGCGTCGGCGCCATCGGCCAGCAGCTCGCGGTAGATGTCCTCCGCCACGGCCCTGGCCGCCTCGTCCTTCGTGGACACCAGCACGACGGTCACCTCGGCGGGCGCCACCTGCACCGGCCAGGTCAGGCCGGCGTCGTCGTGATGCACCTCGGCGATCGCGGCGATCGCCCGGTCTATGCCGAGGCCGTAGCTGCCCATGATCGGGACGATCGCGGTGCCATCGGGACCGAGCACGGTTACCCCCAGCGCGGTGGTGTACTTGCGCCCGAGCTTGAAGATGTGCCCGACCTCGATTGTCCGGACGAACTCAAGCGTCGTGCCGCAGCGCGGGCAGGGCTCGCCGTCCCGGACCTCGCGCAGGTCCGCCCACTGGCCGACGGTGATGTCCCTGGCCACGTCGACGCCGGTGAGGTGCACCCCGTCGATGTTCGCCCCGGTCGTCATGTCCGTGCGGGCCTGCAGCGCCAGGTCGGCGATGACCGGCAGGTGCGTCACGCCGACGGCGCCGAGGCTGCCCGGCGACGCGCCGAGCGCAGCGACGATCTCGTCGGGCTGGGCCGACCGGATGTCGACGGCGCCGGTGGCGTCGATCAGCTTCTGGTCGGCGAGCGGATGGTCCCCGCGCAGCAGCACCAGGGCGGGCTGGCCGCCGATCACCTGCACCAGCGTCTTGATCTGCCGGTCAGCGGCGATGCCATGCTTGTTGACCAGGTCGTCGATGGTGCCGACGCCGGGAGTGGCCAGCTGCAGCGGCCCGGGAGTGGCCAGCTGCAGCGGCCCGGGCTTGCCCAGCTTGTCCGCGATGGGCGGCAGCGCCGATGTCGCCTTCTCCAGGTTGGCCGCGTACCCGCAGTCCGGGCAGCGGGCGACCAGGTCCTCCCCGGCATCGGAGGGGCACATGAACTCGATCGAGTCGCTGCCCCCCATGTTCCCGCTGGATGCCTCCACCGCGATCGCCGGGATGCCGAGCCTGGCGAAGATCCGCTCGTACGCGGCGCGGTGCGTCTCGAACGAGGCATCAAGCCCGGCCTCGTCGATATCGAAGCTGTAGGAATCCTTCATGGTGAACTCGCGCACCCGGAGCAGGCCGCTCTTCGGCCGCGGCTCATCCCGGAACTTGAGCTGGAACTGGTACCAGAACTGCGGTAGCTCACGGTAGGAGGCCAGCTCGAGCGCCAGCGTGGTGAAGATCTCCTCGTGCGTCACGCCGAGTACCAGATCCGCGCCCTTGCGGTCCTTCAGCCGGAACATGATGTCGCCCATCGCGGCGAGCCGGCCGCTCTTCTCCCAGATCAGAGCGGGCTGCATAGCCGGCAGCAGGAACTCCTGCCCGCCGATCGCGTCCATCTCCTCCCTGATCACGTTCATGATCTTGGTCCGGACCCGGACGCCGAGCGGCAGCAGCGAGTAGTGGCCGGCCATCAGCTGGCGGACGAAGCCACCCCGGACGAGCAGCCGGTGGCTTGCCGCGTCCGCGTCGGCCGGATCCGCACGCAACGTCGGGATGTGCAGCTGTGACCAGCGCATGACTCTGTGCCTCTGCTCGAAGGGACGGGCGTTTCCGCGGAAGAACGCATTCTAGGCGTCCGCCGGCACCCAGCCGCCAGTTCATTGCCCGGCCAGTCTCATCATGATCATTAACGGATGGTCGCCGCCCGGTCCTGTCCGGCAGGCGCGCACTGATCAGGCGCCTGACGCCCGACGCGTCACGCGCTCTGCTGGTCCCCGCCAGGCTCGATACCGTGCTGCCGGAGCAGCCCGTTAAGGCGGGTGATCTCGCGGCGCTGACGCTCGACCTCGCTGCGCAGCGTCGCCGCCGACTGGCCGGTCGGATCGGACGCCGTCTCTGACGGCGGACCGGCGGCGGCCGGCTCTTTCCCCTGGTAGCCGTTCAGCAGCTGGGTCACCTGCTGGCGGACCCTGTTCAGGTCAGCGCCCAGCTTGACCAGCACCTGCGCGGCAACGCCCTCGCCCTCGCGGATCAGCCCGAGCAGGATGTGCTCGGTGCCGATGTAGTTGTGGCCAAGCTGGAGGGCCTCGCGCAGCGACAGCTCGAGGACCTTCTTGGCCCGCGGGGTGAACGGGATGTGCCCGGACGGGGCCTGCTGGCCCTGGCCGATGATCTCCTCGACCTGCTGGCGGACGGCCTCCAGGCTGATCCCGAGCGACTCAAGCGCCTTGGCCGCCACGCCCTCGCCCTCATGGATCAGGCCGAGCAGGATGTGCTCCGTGCCGATGTAGTTATGGTTGAGCATCCTGGCCTCTTCGTGAGCCAGGACCACAACCCGCCGCGCCCGGTCGGTGAACCTCTCGAACCGCACGGGGCCGGACGTGCTCGCGCGGCGCGTGCGGCGCCGGCGGCCTGGCAGCAATTTCCGCATCTTTGCCTCCCATCGCCGTGATTCGGATTCGCGGTACAGCCGGGGCAGCAGCCAGCACCAGAGTTCCGGTGCGCCGACCTCACCAGCGCCGATGCCCGTGATGATCGACATGGTCGCCCCCGGCGGGTCGAGGTTTACCCGCCAGCCGCGCATGGCCAGCAACTGCGCTGCCGCCACCAGCGCGACCCGGTCGTTCCCGCGCCGGAACGGGTGACTCAGCACCAGCGCGTACAGCAGGCCCGCGGCGGCAGCCGCGAGATCGTCGCGAGCGCCCGGCGGCTGGGTCTCGGCCAGGATCTGGCTCTCGGCCAGTGCTGCCTCGGCGAGTGCCGCCTCGGCCGCCGCGAGGTCGAGCAGGTCGACGGTGGCGTCCGTGCCGAGGCCCAGGGTCCGGCTGGCGGCCAGCACCAGGTCGCAGACGCCGAATTCGATCATGACTCGCCGTCCCGGAGCAGCCTGAGCACCCGTTCATGGCGGGCCAGGTTCTCCTCGAGCAGCCGGAGGAACCGCTCGTCACCCCGGCGCTGCTGGACGAGCGCGGCGATCGCCTCGCGCACCACGTCGGAGACCGGGCGGTCCTCCGCCTCGGCCACCGCCTGGAGCTGCTCGGCCAGGCCGGGATCGAGCCTGAGCACCATGTTCTTCGTCCGTCCGGACGCACTCTCCGTCATAGTGATATCAAGATATCACGCTATCAAGATTCTGCAATACCGACTAGGGGCATACGCGCTCGCCGCGCGGCGGCTAGGCTGCCCGTGCATTAGCCCGGGCGATGCACGGCAGCGAAGTCCGGTGAAAGCCCGGCGCTGTCCCGCAACGGTGATGCCCCTTCGGGGGATGAGCCCGGTCGCCTGCCGCCGCATCCACTGATCTAGCTCTCGGTGGAAGGGCTCGTGGTGCGAACAACTCTCGGCAGGCTCAGCGGTACCGAATGGGGCAGGCTCTGCGCCATGGCGCAGAGCCGTGCTGACCGTCAACGGGCTCGGCTGGGGCATCTTCCTCACCACGGTCCGGCCGCACCACCTGCATTACGCGAAGCTCGGCATCGGGCTCGGCGTCGCGTTCACCGCGTGGACGCTCGGCCTGCGGCACGCGTTCGACGCCGACCACATCTCCGCGATCGACAACGTGACCCGCAAGCTGATGTCCGAGCACAAGCGGCCGCTCGGCACCGGATTCTTCTTCGCGCTCGGCCACTCGGCCGTGGTGATCGCGGTCGGGGCCGGTATCTCGATTACACCATGCTCGCCCTACCGCTGCTGTTCTCCGGCGGGATGATGATGTTCGACAGCCTGGACGGCTGCTTCATGAACTTCGCCTACGGCTGGGCGTTCGCCAGGCCAGTCCGGAAGGTGTATTACAACCTGGTCGTCACCAGGCTGTCTATCACCGCGGCATTCCTGATCGGCACGATCGAGATTCTCGGCGTTCTCACGAATGAGCTGCACCTGCACGGCGCCTGCTGGGGCTATATGTCCAGCTTCGATATCAACAAGGCCGGGTTTACCATCGCCGGCCTCTTCGCGGCAGTCTGGGCCATCGCCCTGGCCGTGTGGCGGTTCGGCAATATCGAGGCTCGCTGGGAGGTGGCCGGCAGGCAGCCTTGATCCTCGCCAGCCGATCTGGCCTGTTTACCCTATTTGATCAGGAAATTATTACCGCGCCCAGCGCAATCGACTGAAAGCACGCGACTATCCAGGCTATCTTGACCGATAGCTCGCTCCACCTTGACCGATAGCTCGCTCAACCGAATCTGCGTTCCCCGCGCAGTGCAGTCGGGGATTCGCTCGCCCGCCAGCGGCAGCGCCGCGCCCGGCAGTCTTGGGTGCGGTAACTTCCCCGGCTACCGACGACCGTCGAGCGGCCTGATGCTCAATGCCGGGCATAGTCTGCCGGGTCCATATTTAGCCTGTTTCAGGCCCGGCGCGAGTTTTGGGGCAGGCTGATCCGGGCACCGGTTTGTTATGCTCACTGACCGGCCGATGCGCAGGGTTTCTGGCTTGCTGCTGGGCATCGCCGCGATCTTCGACGTGACCGGCGCCATTGCCTTCCGGATGCTGCGGCAGGCCCTGCCGGAGACCGAACGGCGCACGGCCGGCCGGCTGGCTCCGGGAAGCCCCGCCCGGCGGCACGCTGTCCCGGACGCCGGGGCCTGGGAGTCAGCCGCCGCAGTCATCGAGTCCGCCTACCGCGAGACGATGATGCTCGCGGGCCGGGCGGACCACCAGAGCCGCGCGGACGATGGCAGCCGCAGCACAGACGCGGGCGGCGTGACCTTAACCGCGTGACCAACCACGATGACATCAGCGGGGCCGGGCAGCCGCCCGGCCCCCGGCCGGACTTCCCGCTGCCGCCACAGCAGTCCAGCGGACCGCACGACCAGCCGCCCCCGACCAGCTTCCCGCCGCCGGTGACCCAGCCGTCCGCAGGCCTGCCGCCGGACGCTGAGCACGTCGCCAGCATCGTGCTCGAGCGCCTCAGGGACACCCTGGACCGGCAGCCCGAACTGCCGATGGAGATCCCCTCCGTCGACCAGGCAATGGCACTGCGGGATCAGGCGCCGGAACTCTACGAGCTGTGGCTCAGGATCGCCAGGGACAGGGCCGCGACCGCCAACTACGTCGAGCGGGCGCCCTACGAGGTGCCCGAGCGGCTGGCGCAGAGCGGCCGGCCCCGGGCACTGGGCGCACTGATCATCGTGCTGGCGTTCTGCGGGTATCTCGCCTGGCTCGGCGGGCCCGGACCGTACATCGCCGGCCTGATCGCGCTGTTCGATCTTGGCGCGATGCTCGGCATTTTCTTCGGCCTCAGGCCGGAGAGCCTGGCCGGGTACCGGCGTGCGCCCAGCAAGCGCCCGCGGGGCTTACCGGCAGCGGCTGCAGATCATTGACGCGGCCGGGCCGTTGTAGGTTGGAGGCCAGGTCAAGCCCCCGCAGTCAAGGAGGCCCGGCATCAGCACGGCAGGCAGAGCAGCCGCCGCTCCCCCGCGGCCCGCCGTCAGCCGCCGGCGTGAGCTTGGCGAGACCAGCGCCCGGTCCCTGCTGATGACCGTGCTGGGCGAACTCGCCCTGCCCCTCGGCACGGCCGTCTGGACATCCACCCTGGTGGACGTGCTGGCACTGCTCGGAATCGAGGAGAAGTCGGCCCGCCAGGCGCTCGCCCGCACCGCCGCGGAGGGCTGGATCGCCTCGGAGCGGGACGGCCGCCGCGTCCGGTGGCGCCTCACGGCTCCC
>OCZU010002817.1_pt1 | contig 11034 bp, 14 predicted proteins | sample 1539001 | NCBI WGS metagenome assembly OCZU01 (sample SAMEA3539306, study PRJEB22396) | soil metagenome | biome: tundra; feature: field; material: soil | place: USA | collected 2010-05 | depth 0.15 m
CGCCCCCGTCAGATCCCGTTCCCGCCAGCGCCATCGACGGGACCAGTGACCGGCACCGGTTCCCTCGCGCTCCTGAAGCCGTCGCTGGCGGGCACCGGCACCGCGGCTGCCACAGGCACCGGGTCCCTGGCGCTACTCAAGCCGTCGCTATCCGGCGCCGGTGCGCAGGAAGTGACCGGCACTGGGTCTCTCCGGCTTCCTAAGCCGTCCTTGTCCGGCACCGGTTCCGTGGCCGCCACTGGCACGGGCAGCCTGGCGCTGGTCAAACCGAAGCTGGCGGGAACCGGAACCGGATCGGTGGTCACCGGCACGGGCAGCCTGGCGCTCCCGAAACCGGGGCTGTCCGGCACGGCCAGCGAGGCGGCCGTGTTCGACGCCCTCCCGGCGCCGCCCACGTTCCCCCGGACGCCGCTCGACGTGCGCACCGAGCTGCTCCTCGCCGGCACCTGGACGGACATCACCTCCTACGTCGTCCAGGGCACCAGCGACATCCCGGTCACGCGCGGTCACCCCGATGAGTCCACGACCACCACCCCGTCGGGGACGCAGCTGACCCTGAACAACCGGGATGGCCGGTTCACCGGGACCAACCCGGTCGGCCCGTATTACGGGCAGCTGGTCCGTAACACGCCGCTGCGCATGTCCATCCCCGAAGGTGCAAGTTACATGCGCAGCGAGGTGGACCAGGCGTCCTACGCGCAGTGCCCGGACGCGGCCGGGATCGACATCACCGGCGACATGGAAATCCAGCTCGACTGCACCCTGGACAACTGGAACTCGCAGCAGATCCTGGCGGCCAAGTGGACGGTCAGCGGGGAGCAGTCGTGGGCGCTGCTGCTGTGGAACGACGGCACCCTGCAGTTCCAGTGGTCCCAGGACGGCACCAGCATCAACTCGGCCCGCACGTCGGTGAGCGTGCCGCTGCCGCCGCTGCGCCGCATGTCCCTGCGGGTGACCCTGGCCGTGGCCACCGGCACCGTCACCTACTACACCGGGCCGCCCGGCCTGTCCTCGCCGTCGTGGACGCAGCTGGGCCCGGCGATCGTCCTCGGCGGCAACACCATCTTCAACTCCAACGCACCGCTGCAGATCGGCTACGGCCCGTCGTCGGGCACCGGGTTCCCCGGCTACTACGGGAAGATCCACGCCGCCCAGCTGCTCAGTGGGATCGGCGGCACCGCGGCGGCCGCCCCGGACTTCACCGCCCAGACCCCGGGGACGACCAGCTTCAGCGATGCGCCCGGCAACACCTGGACACTGAACGGCACCGCCGAGATCAGCAACCGGAAGTACCGGATCCACGCCGAAACGTCCGCCTGGCCGCAGTCGTGGGACCCCACCGGCACCGACGTCACCGTGGGACTGACCGCGGCGGGTGTGGGCCGGCGGCTGTCGCAGGGCTCCAGCAAACCGCTCAACAGTGCCATGCGCCGCGCCTACGTGCGCCTCGACACCAGCATCGCCCCGGTGGCGTACTGGCCGTGTGAGGACGGCACGGCCGCCACCCAGTTCGCGTCCGCCCTCGGCGGGCTCCCCATGCGGATCACCGGCACCCCGTCACTCGCCGCCGACAGCGCGTTCCTCTGCTCACTGCCCATCCCCGTGCTGAACGGCAGCAGCTGGACCGCACCGGTCCACTACACCGGCGGCACCGACAACGTCCTGCGGTTCCTCATGCAGGTCCCCGCGGCCGGCGACACCAGCGGCGGGATCATCGCCCGCATGTACACCACGGGCACCATCGCCCGCGCCGACCTCGTCTACGGCACCGGCGGCTCCCTGGTGATGAACATTTACAACGCCACAGGCGGGCTGCTGGCATCGTTCGGCCCGGCGTCGTTCAGCCTCAACGGCGCCCTGGTCCGGGTGTCGCTGGAACTGCAGGCGTCCGGCAGCAACGTGTCCTGCAACTTCGCCACGCTCGTTGTCGGCGCCGCGACCGCCCTGGATGACTCCCCGAACACGCAGACCGGCTTCAGCGTCGGCCAGGTCACGCAGGTCGTATTCAACCCAGGCGGGCTGCTCACCGGCACGGCGATCGGCCACGTCAGTGTGCAGCCGGTGTGGGACACCCTGTACGACCTGAACGGCCCCCTGACCGCGTGGCAGGGTGAGGCGGCCGGGGTCAGGTTCAAGCGGCTGTGCGATGAGGAGGCGATCGTGTTCCGCCCGGCGGGGAACCTGGCCGCCTCCGCGCCGATGGGCCCGCAGACCGCGCAGGCCCTGACCACCTTGCTGCAGGAGTGCGTCGACGCGGACCGGGGTGACATGTTCGAGCCGCGGGCGCAGCTGGGCCTCGGCTACCGCACCCGCGGCGCCAAGCTGAACCAGGCCCCGGCGGTGACCCTGCCGTACTCGATGCTGATGTTCCCGCTGGCGCCGACCGAGGACGACCAGATCGTCACCAACGATGTGACGGTCACCCAGAACACCGGCGGGTCGTCCAGTGAGCAGGTGCTGGCCACGGGCGCACTGAGCACGCAGGCGCCACCGAACGGTGTCGGCCGCTACGACGTCAGCGTGCCCGTCAACGTGGCCACCGCCGGGCTGCTCGACCAGGTGGCCTCCTGGATCCTGCACATGGGCACCGTGAACGAGCCCAGGTACCCGTCGATCGACGTGGACCTGGCCAGCACCGAGGCCGGGATCGTCTCCCAGTTCTGGAACCTGCTCGACCTGGACCTCGGCGACCGGCTTGTGATCACCAGCCCCCCGGCGTGGCTGCCGCCGGGGCAGATTGACCAGCTGATCCAGGGCATCACCGAGAACCTGGGCCGCAAGACCCTGAACATGGCGTGGGCGGGTGTCCCGCAGTCCCCGTGGATCGCACTCATCTGGGATGACCCGGTGTGGGGCCGGTGGACGACCGCCGGGGCGACGCTGCACGCCAGCATCAGCAGCTCGGCCACCAGCATGCAGGTGGATTCCCCGCACACGCTGTGGACGACGGCCAGCGGCGACTTCCCGTTCGACCTGATCCTGGGCGGTGAGCGGATCACGGTCACGAACATCACCGGATCGAGCTCACCGCAGACCTTCACCATCACCCGCGCGGTGAACGGCGTCAGCAAAGCCCAGACGGCGGGTGCCCCTGCCGATCTGTTCTACCCGCCGATCTGGAGCTTCTAAGGAGAACGATGACAACTCCCTATCCTCTCGCCGGGCAGCGCGCCCTGGCCGAAGTGGTCTCGCCCGGGACGTGGATCGCGGTCTCAGGCGGCGTCGGGTTCACCAACAGCTGGTCGAACACGGGCGCCGGGGTGCCAAACGCCCAGTACCGGTACTGGCAGCTGCTGAACTCGGTGGAAGTCATCGGCGACGTCTCGCACGCTTCGAACTCGGGGTCGAGTTCACCGTTCACGCTGCCCAGCGCGCTGATCCCGGCCAACCAGCAGATTTATCCTGTTTACCTGGTCTGCACGGGTGGTTACGCGAACGGGACCAGCCCGCCGCTGGTCACCCTCACCGGAAGCGGGCAGATCAATATTCAGGGCATGCCCGCCGGGACGACCCGGGTGGCGTTCCACTGTTTTTTCAGCCTCGACGCGTGATGGGCGTCGTCAGGGATCTCTTCGGCCCCGGCACCTGGGGAGCCGGGGGCAACCTGGTCGCGTGGGTGCTGTGCGGGGCGATGGCCGGCGGGTGGCTGCGGGCGAAACTGAAGGCCCACGAGACACTGGCGAGGCTGCATCACCAGCAGAAGATGGACCAGGCGCAGGAGCATCATGACGCGCTGGTCGCGCATGTGACCGCGACGGCGACACTGGCAGCGGTGGCCGAGCAGCCTCCCGCGCCGCCGCCCCGCGCTGGCGGATAATAAGGCGTGAGCACCGACGACCCGTCAGGCAACTACGAGATCGCCACCGGCACCGTAGCGGAGCCGGGCGGCGGCGAAGCTGGCTGGGTCACGCTGCGGGACCATCTTGAAGGGATGCGGGCGGCTGACGACCGGCGGTACGCCGAGGTCGGGAAAGAACGCGACCAGCGGTACGCCGAGGTCAAAGCCGAGCAGGAAAAAGCGCTGGTCATCAAAGACACCGCGAACCGGGACGCCCTCGCGCTGGCCCGCCAGGACCAGACGTACAAGGACGAGCAGGCCAACAAGCTCCGTGAGCAGATCAACAGTGAGCGCGGCCTGTACGCCACGAAGGATGACCTGGCGAACGCGGTGCGGGAGATGACGGTGCAGATCAGGCCGCTGGCCGAGTACGTCTCGGCGTCGGCTGGGCGGCAGGGCGGCGAGGAGCACAGCCGCACCGAGTCGCGGCTGAACGCGAACCTGGTGGTTGGCATGGTGGCGCTGCTGCTGACGTCCCTCATCATCGCGGTCGCCATCTGGTCGGCGGCGCACGGTGGGTGACATCGAGGACAGCGAGCGCCTGACGGCTCGCAGGCGCCGCCTCCCGGACGCTGGGCAGCTGCTCCTGGCCGCCGCGCTCACCGCCGCTGGCGTGGTGGCCGTGATCGCCGTGTTCGGGCGGTAAAGAGAGCATCATGGGTGCCATGGAACCGCTGATGACGGCCCCGCACCTGGCGAAGCTGGCCTACGAGGCGTACGGCAACGTCACCGGCCACAAGAACTTCCAGGGTGACCCGATGCCCAGCTGGGAAGAGCTTCCGCCCCGGATTCAGCTGGCGTGGGACGCCGCCGCTGTCACAGCGTTGCAGGCAGGAACGCCGTGACCCTGCGGATGCTGGATTCCATCTACCCGGGGAACCTGCCCGCGGGCGCTGACGCCTACCTCGCCTACCCGGACGGGGCGTGGCCGACCGCCGCCGCGGTGAAGGCGAAGTTCCCCGGCAAGCATGTGCTGGTGCTGTCGGTGTTCGCCCGCGATGTCTCGGAAGGCTACGACCGCGAGCCTCTCGACGTCGATGTGACCGAGCTGGCCGCCGCCATTAAGCGGTCGATGGCGGCCGGTATCTGGCGGCCGGTGTGCTACGCCTCGGCAGCGAACATGACCGCCTGCATGGCGGCCCTCCGGCAGGCGGCCATCCCGCTGAACGCTGTGCGGCTGCTGACGGCGCACTACGGCGCCGGGCAGCACATCTGCGGGCCGCACACCTGCGGGCTGGTCGTCCTGGACATGGACGGCACACAGTGGCGCGACAACGCGCCCGGTGTGGGCGGGTCGCTGGTCGATGAGTCTGTCCTGCTCGATGACTTCTTCGGGGCGCAGCCCGCACCTGTCCGCAGCCCCACCATCCCCGTGCCCGTGGAGGAACCAGACATGATCATCTTCAACGTTGACCAGAAATCCGTGCCGCCAGGCGCCCCATGGCCCGGCACCTTCCTGCTCGCCGCCGACGCCACCCTGCACCACATCACCAGCCCCGCCGACCTCGCGTCCTACCAGGCCGCCGGGCTGAAGGAAGAGACGTTCAGCTTCGCCGAGTACCTGGCACGCGGCGGCGTCCCAGGCGTGCCGGTGCGGGTGCCGTAGCCATGGACCTGGTCGGCCTGCTGGTGCTCATCCTCGTCATCTGCCTGGTCGTCTGGCTGGTCAGGCACCGCTAGCCGGCCCGTGGCCACAGCACGTACACGACCACGTCGGCCAGCAGCAGCAGGACCACCAGGGCGGCCAGCGCCCACCTCACCACTCTGAGCGCGGCCCGCAGCGTGCTCACCGTCTCGGCTCCCGCATCTGCTGCCCGTCCTGCCACTGAAGCACCTGCGGCTCTGGTTCCTGCCGCCGCTTCTCCCACTGGGCGAACTTCCGCCCGGCCAGGGCCAGCACCGCGCACCCGGCCAGCGTCCCGCCGATCGCCAGGACCGTCCACAGCACGTGCAGGTACGGGGTGACCGCGTGCGCCACCCCGGCCACCGCGGCGAGCACCAGGACCAGGGCCACCGCCTCCCACGGGAACCCACCACCACCACCCTCGACCGTCACCCGCGACGGGTTGTAATGGACCGTTCTCATGGCCGCCTCATCTTTCCGCTCAGCGGCACGGAGGACCGTCCGCGTTCCAGTGGATGGCCATCGGCTCCTCCGACGGGCCGTCGTGCCAGCGAAGTACCTCACCGCGCCGGTCGGTCGGGTAGACGCCGACGCCGAACACGTCACCTCGCTGGAAGAAAGTGACCTTCACGGGCAGGTCTGAGCCGTCGGGTGCGGTGAACATGAGCGTGACGTACTGGCCAGCAGCGACGGCGTTGCTGTCAGGCGGCATGCCCTGCGGAACACGGATCGCGGTGGTTGTGGCGGTGATCATGGTTTGCTCCTTCTCTTGGGGGGCGGTCATAGCCGCCTCTTCTTCTTGGTGTCCCTGACCGCGTTGGATGTGCCGCGGATCACCTTGTGCAAAGCCCGCGACCCCATCCGCTGCGTCAGCCTCGTCCCACCGCACCGCGCGCACCGGCCGAGCCGCTTCTTCGTCGATCCGCGGTTGGTGCCCTTCCCCTTGCACGCCCGGCACGGGCCGAAGGGGTGGTGGTAGATGAAGATCAGCCGGCCGGCGCCGAGCACCAGCACGATGACGATGGCCGTGTTCATATGTGACCCAGCGGGCAGGCCGCCACACCGTCGGGGAAACCGTCGTCGTAGCCGTCGCGGTAACCCTCGCGGTAGGCGAGGCAGGCCACGCGCTGACAGTCCTTGTCCTTGCAGGACGTGTAGCGGTGCGGCTGCGGCTTACCCATGGCCACGACCGGGGTCGTGCCGCCACGACCGTCGTCTGCCTGCGGAAACGTCCCAGGCCACGACCGGTCCGACCCCGTGGCCTGCAAGGTCGGAGGTCGTGGCCTGGGCGCCGGTCACCGCTGAGCAGCCTCTACGTCGCTGCGGCGGCAGCCCATCAAGGTCCGGCCGCCGCTCTTGACGTCCACGCTGGGCACGCTGAGACCGCGGCACTGGGCGCTGACCGCTTCCGCCGTGGCGTCCTTCCACCGGTCCGGGAACCGGCCCGCCAGCCGCTCGGCCAGCGTCTGCCAGTGCAGGCCAGGCTCCCCGCTGAACACGGCCAGGACGTCGCCCAGGACGTCCCGGACCTCACGGGTCACCTCTTCCCCGGCCGCCATCCCGCTCAGCGTCCCGGCGCGCTCACGCAGGACCCGGGCGGCGAGCAGGATCCGCTCCGCGTCCCCGCCATCGGCCAGGTAGGTCCGCACGGTCGGGGAGATATCGGTCGCGCCCCGCAGGATGCCGACGCCCTTGTACTGCGGCAGCAGGGTGGAGGAGTCGAGGCCCTCGCCGTAGGCGCCCTGGCCGAGCACGGCATCCGAGACCGTGTAGGAACTGGTCCGCAGCGCGAACCTGACCAGGAAGTTGTCGCGGGTGGAGTTGAACATCTGCCCGAGGACACCAGCGCCACCGATCCCCGCTGGCTTCTGCGTCGCCCCGATCAGGCCCACACCCGCCGCTGGCGCCACCTTCACGATGAACCGCAGCAGGTCAGCGATCTGCTTGCTGATGTCGCCGAGGTCGTAATACTCCTGGAACTCGTCCATGATCAGCAGCCGCACCGGCATCCGGTACCGGGGATCGCGGGCAATCTCCCTGGTCAGCTTGCCCTCTGGGCAGATATCGACAGGCAGCGCGGACAGCCGGTGGTAGCGGTCCTGCACGTCGTCCTTGATGCTCTCCAGCGTGTTAAGCAGGATCTCCGGGGGCAGGCCGTCCCTGGTAGGCGTCAGCCCGAACGCGCACGAGTCGGCGACCAGCGCGAACTTCCGCCAGTCCGGTTTCCCGGCCGCGTCGAACACATCCAGCTTCACGAACGGATCCAGCGCGGCAAACAGCGCCAGCAGCCGCGCCATGAACGTCTTGCCCTGCCGGGGCAGCGCGCCGACCAGGACGCTGTTCCACATCAGCGCCAGCTTCACCAGCTGGCCGCGCTCATCGAGGCCTACCGGCGCAGGCTTCCAGATGTCCGTCGCCTTGCACGCCAGCAGGGGTGTCCGGCCGACCGGCACGGCGAGTGGGTCACGGTCGGCGACCCACAGCGTGTGGCGGCGCGTCGAGGTCGGGTCGCGGTGAATGAACACCTGGGATGTCTGCACGTCAAGCCCCGACGCGATCGAGTCCTTCGCATCCATGGCGTCCTTGAGAGTCTTGCCGTAAGGCAGGTCAACCACCACCTGCGTGCCCTCACCGTCGCGGGCCATCGTGGAACCGAAAGTGATCTGCTGGTCAGCCTTGTCCGGGTGGCCGAGCTTGCTCGTTGAGTAGTAGGCGCGCAGGACGATGTCCGCGTTCAGCTTCCGGAACCTCGGCTGGACAACAGCGGGCTTGATGATCCGCCGGTCCGCCGGCCGGCCAGCCCGGGCCAGCAGGGGAATGGCTACGGCGGCCGCGGCCGCCCACGCCCACCACGGGCCGAACTTCACGAGCAGCCCGGCAATGAGCGCCAGGGCGATGACCTCGCCAGCGAGCACCAGGCCGCGCAGCTGCCGGGTTTCCTTCGCCTCCTTGTGCAGCCGCATCCACTCCCGGCTGTCGCCGTTCGCTGCGGCCTGCGAGCGGAGCGCATGCTGCTCGATCACCCACCACCAGTCGATCTGCCGCCCGATGACGCGCAGCACGCCGACCAGCGCCCACCCCGTCGCCTCGGCCGCGTACAGCGGTGAGCGGATCCCATGCACCGCAACCCGGTGCAGCTGCCTGTGCGCGACGATCCCAGCGGCCTTCCTGACGCCAGCCACGGTCCGCAGGTGTTCGGGGACGATCGGGCGGAACTCAGCCGGTGGCGCGGTGATGTCCGCGTACACCGCAGGGCCGGTGGGCTCGCTGTCGAGTTCGATCTCATACGACCGGTCAGACGGCGCTGGGGCGCGGGCGTCGTCGTCGGGGTCGGGGATGGCCAGCGCGGTGTCAGGCATTGGGCGTGCTCCCGTTGAGGGTGGCCGGGACGGCGGGGGGGACGTCCGTCCCGGCCACGTCTGGGGTCCTGGCCGCCCATGTATCGACGCGGCTCTTCGGCACGCCCAGGGCCTCGGCCAGGACCCGCCGTGACCCTGTCTCCAGGAGCACCCGCAGGGCCTCGCCGGTGCTGGGCGGCTCGGCTGGCTCAGGCTGGCCGCAGGTGGCCGGGGCAGGAGACAGGCTCACACCGCCCCGGCCACGCCTGACAAGCCCCGCGAGGGACTCCAGCGCGAGCACGAACGCCAGCGCCGGCCACCCCGCGACCAGCCGCCCGCCCAGGCCGTGGTGCCATCCGGCGGCCACGTTCATCGCCAGGGTGACCACCACCCCGACAGCGAGCGCCAGCATGGTCAGCTTCGGCCGCTGGTGGCCGGCGCGGGAGGCGGTGAGGAGGTCGGCGGAGGCGCCGAGGATGACGAGGTCCGCCAGGGCTGGCACGAGGTACGCCACTGGCGGTGTGGCACCGGCCGCCTGGACGACGGCGAGGGCGTGGAAGTAACTCGCGATCCCTGCGATGAGGGACACACCGGCCAGGGCCAGCCAGCCGACGACGCGTGGGGCACTGGTGGCGGGGGAGTCGTCACCCTTACGCTTCATTCTGGGCTCCTCCAGTTACGGCTGGTGGGGTCAAGGGCCAGTGCGGCGTGTGGATCGCCGTGCTGGCCCGCTTTCAGTTATGTGTCCCGGCCGGGACTATCTGCCTTGCGCGGGAAGGAAAACGACCTAGGAACCCGCCGTGATGAGGCAGCTCTTGTAACCGGCGTCTCCGTGCCAGCGCCCCGGCCGGGGGCTCTAGATAGGGCCGAGCCGGGGTTCGGGCCTGCGCCGTGGCAGCGCGTCAGGGGCGCCTTCCTGCTTCGCCAGCTTCTCCGCCAGCTCACCGACGCTGAACGCGACCACCACATGCAGCGCGGTCGGCGACGGCCGCTCCACAGCCGTCCACGTCGCTGTCCCGTCGTCGCGGGCGATCTGCCACCGCTCCCCGTAGGCGTGCGGCGATGACAGTCACGTCGATGACACCGAGTTCAGCGGCGATGTCTGTGTAGGAGCGGCGGCGCAACGCAGTGCGATAGGCTGTCAACCAATCGTTCGGTTGGATTTTGCCGGCCGCGTGGCGATCGAGTCTGGGGAGGCGGCGGGGCTGATGGGGGCGGAAGATAGCGGCGGTCCATGGCAGCCGCGCCGGCTTGCCGCGGTCGAGGTCGAGCTACCCGACGGCGTGACGCCGCCGGGTACCCGCGGCCGGATCCTGCACGCCGCGCTCGCGCTCTTCTCCGAGTACGGGTTTTACGGCACGTCGATCCGCCAGATCGCCGCGCCCGTGGAGATCAACCCCGCCACCTTGTACGCCCACTACCCGTCCAAGGAGCACATCCTGGCGGAGCTTGTCCTCATCGGGCATCAGGAGCTGTACACCAGGCTCGAGGAGGCGCTGGCGAAGGCGGGCGCCGACCCGGCCTCGCGGCTGGCCGCCCTGATCCGTGAGCATTCGCTCGTCCATGCGCAGTATCCGCTGCTGGCCGTGGTGGCCAACACCGAACTGCACGCGCTGTCCGGGCCGCGCGCGGCGGCTCCGCTTGCCCTGCGGGCGCGCTGCCGTGCCCTGCTCATCGCCGTCCTGGACGAGGGCGGCCGCAGCGGCGCTTTCAGCATGGCGGACCCGGCCCTGACCGGGATCGCCCTGGGCGGGCTCGGCATGCAGGTGGCGCACTGGTTCGGGCCGGAGCAGCCCTACAGCCGGGAACAGGTCGCCGACGCTTACGCTGTGCTGGCGCTGCGAATGGTCGGCGCCCGCTCCGACATAGGAGAGAAGTGATCATCGTGGAAATGCCAGCCAAGACCTATGACGTGGATGTGGCGGGGGGCACGTTGCGGGTCCTTTCCTGGGGCTCCGGCCCGCGGCCCGCGATAGCGGTCCACGGGATCACGGGCAACGCGGTCTGCTGGCAGGCGGTGGCCCGGGCACTTCCGGAAGACTGGACGCTGTACGCCGTCGACCTGCGCGGCCGCGGGCACAGTGCTGCCTTGCCCGGCCCCTATGGTTTTGACCAGCACGGCGCCGATCTGCGGGACGCGGTGCTCGCGATCGGCCTGGACCGGCCGGTCCTGACTGGCCACTCGCTGGGCGCCTACATTGCGCTGCTCGCCGCCGAGGCCTATCCGGCTGCCT
>OCZU010002818.1_pt1 | contig 11033 bp, 11 predicted proteins | sample 1539001 | NCBI WGS metagenome assembly OCZU01 (sample SAMEA3539306, study PRJEB22396) | soil metagenome | biome: tundra; feature: field; material: soil | place: USA | collected 2010-05 | depth 0.15 m
TTGCGGATCATCGCCAGGTTCATCGCGTAGACCCGGTCCATCTCCTCGGCGTCGGCGTGGGCCTCAGCGACTTCGGCGGCGAGCTGCGGGTCGGCCAGCAGCCGGTCGATACGGGCGTTGCCGCGGACGAAGTCCCGCTGGGCGGGTGCGCGCTCGTGGTCACTCATGGGGCTTCTCCTCATAGGCTGTCTCGCGTTTCCACTGATCGATCAGCGGATCGGCGCGAGCGGCCACGCCGTCGTAGAACACGTCGCCGAGCCTGGCCTTATCGACGGCGAACAACGCGACGACCACCGTGCCGGTGTCCGGCGGGAACCAGTCGACATCCACGCTACTCAGTATGGCATCCAGAGCATATGACTTGCAAGCTATATTACCATGCTTGCCGGTGCCAGAATACGATTACGTTCCGTGACCGACTCAGGCGCATTGGGTGGCGCCGAGGCTGCATTGCGTAGCATCTGAACAGGTCAAGGTGATCGCCGGAAGGACTGGCTGGCTGATGTCCGAGGCAGTGACATGGACAGGATCCGACACCGTGAGCGCGGCGGTCGGGGTGGCGCGAGCGCTCTACGCTGCTCGTCGCCCGCGCACTGAGGCGTTGCATGAGAGGGCGCGGGCGTTCCTGCCTGGCGGTAATACCCGCACGGTGCTGTATCACCGGCCTTTCCCGCTGCGTGTCGCTCGCGCCTGGGATGCCGTCTTGGAAGATGTCGACGGGCATGAGTACGTCGACCTGCTGGGCGAGTACTCCGCCGGGCTGTACGGGCACTCGAACCCGGTCGTCATCAAGGCGATGGCTGACGCGCTGCACGAAGGGATCAGCCGGGGGGCGCACACCCGGTACGAGGTCGACCTCGCCGAAGCGGTCTGCGCCCGCTTCGCGTCGATCGAGCGCGTCCGCTTCACCAACTCCGGCACCGAGGCCAACCTGATGGCCCTGTCGGCCGCCCGCGCCTTCACCGGACGCGACCGGGTCCTGGCCTTCCACGGCGGATACCATGGCGCCCTGCTGACGTTCGCGGCCGGGCCGTCACCGGTCAACGCGCCTTATGACATGCTGCTGGGCCAGTACAACGACGCGACCGCGGCGCGGGCGCTGTTGCGCGAGCATGCGGACACGGTTGCGTGTGTGCTGGTGGAGCCCATGCTCGGCTCCGGCGGGTGCATTCCCGGCGATCCGGCCTTCCTGTCGGTGCTGCGCGAGACGACGCGGCAGGTCGGTGCGCTGCTCATTTTCGATGAGGTGATGACGTCGCGAACCGGATCCGGCGGCCTGCAGGCGCGGCTCGCGATCAGGCCCGATCTGACCACGCTAGGAAAGTACATAGGCGGCGGGTCCTCGTTCGGCGCCTTCGGCGGGCGCGCCGACGTCATGGAGCTGTTCGACCCAGCCCGCCCCGGCGCGCTGCCCCACGCAGGTACCTTTAACAACAACGTCATGTCGATGGCCGCCGGCCACGCCGGCCTCACCCAGGTTTACACACCCGAGGCCGCCGAGCAGCACACCGCCCGGGGCGATGGGCTGCGTGAGGAGCTGGCGCAGACGTTCCGGGCCGCCGGCGCGCCCTTTCAGGTCACCGGGGTCGGCAGCCTGCTCGCCATCCACGCGACGACAGCAACGGTGCAACGCCCGACGGACCTCGCCCGCAGCGACCACCGGCTACTTGAACTGCTCTTCCTCGACCTGCTCGAGCTGGGGTACTACATCGCCCCGCGCGGATATATGGCGCTCAGCCTGGCCCTTACCTCCAGCCAGCTCGCTGACTTCGTGCAAGCCGTGGACAAGATCCTGCACACACGGGCAGCCCTGTGGTCACCGGCCGCCAGCTGAGCGGTCCAGGACCAGCCGCTTCTCGCAGGACAACAAGCCGCCCGTGGTGCCCGCAGCGCTAATCGCTGGAACAGCCATAACGATCGATCGATCGGTTCGAGTCGGCAATTAGCGCGGATTTCCACGCAGCAGGTTCGGCGCAAGGTCAGGCGAGCTCGTAGTGGATGGTCCGGTTGCCTAGCCAGGGCACGCGGGTGTCTGCGGGGAGGCTGGCTTTGCGCAGGATGGGTGCAGCTGCGTCTTCCAGTCCCGCCAGTTCGCCGGGGCGCGCTCGAGGACCAGGACCAAGCGCTCCGGGTCGCGGCCGAGCACCGCGGGTACGGCGCCAGGCGTCAGCCGCGCACAGAGGGTCAGTGCGTCTGCTTCGCTCAGTATCCGCACCGGGGATGCTAGCCACTCGTCAGTGACTCGCAGCCGGGGCAGGGATTGCTTCACCACCAGTGTGCGATCCTCTGCCGACACGGCGAGCACGACATTGGAGATCCCGCCGCCCAGCGGCTGCGTGGTGACTTGCCCGGCGTCATCAATCAGGCCGCGCTTGGCAAGGTAGGTGGCGACACTGGCCGCATCTAGCTCTGGCGGCGCCGCGCCCGTTTCCCGTGGCTCGAATGGCATGTCAGCTTCCTGGTGACGGACTCCACGCCAACGTCAGTTCGGCGGGCCATTGAGCACCCGACCACGTGCGCCAGCTGGCTCGCCGACGATCTGGTGGATGTCAAGGCGGTCGGCAGGTGCAGCGCTGCGGTCGCCCTTGATCTGTTTGGCGCGGTTCCGCCTGCGCTGTCCATGGTCAAGTAGTGGGCTGGGCAAGTCACCCGCTGAGGGGAGGCGCGGTGGCTGGTATCTCTCCTGACGCGCTTCTATCCAATTGGCGGTGCTGGAATGCCGCGTAGTAGATGATACCGATGACCAAGGGCACTCCGATCAGCCAGGCGGAAACGCGTAGTCCGTGGAAGGTGGGGTTTGTCGCGGGCCGCGGCCATAGCAGCACCACCGCCATCGCACCTGTCCAGACGATCGCGACGAGGTTGACGGCGAATCCCCAGCGGCGGCCGAGGTTGAAGGCCTTGCGCTCGTGTGGCCAGCCGCGCAGGCGCGCCGCCATGACGATGATCATCACCGCGAAATATACTACGTAGAAGTACGCCGTTGCTGCTGTGGCGAGCACGCCGATGGCCGACGAGAAGAACAGCGGGATGCCGGTAATCGTGGCAACGACAAGGACTGCTACCCATGGGGTTCCTCGGCGCGTTCTGGACAATACGCGCGAGAACGGAACGCCGCCGTCACGCGCCATGCTAAATAGCTGCCGGGTGGCGGAGGTGAACGCAACGTTGGAGGCGAGGATCCCCACCCAAACGATCACGGCAACATATGCTTTGGTGAAGCCAGATGGCAGCGCATTGTTGATAACGTCCTGGATTGGGCTGCTGCTCGATGCAAGCTTGGAAATATTCGGGGCGGAGATCAGGAGGACGAACAAGAAGAGCAGTCCGACCACGAACATCACCCCGAGGGCTCCGAGCACTGCCCGAGGCGCGTTTTTCGAGGCGTCGACCGTCTCTTCGCCGAGCGTCCCTCCGTTCTCGTACAGGAAATGCACGAACAGCGAGATCAGGATACCGCCTCCCAGGAACGGGGCGAGCCACGAGCCAAAGGTGTGCGCCGTGCCGTTTGTCGACATAAGGACGGCCGGCGAATGGTGGGCACCGAAGATGAGGACGAGCACGGTGATTCCAACGACCGCCGTTAGTTCGAGGATCACGGAATACTCGGTGAACTTTCCCAGGATGCGGATGCCCAGGGCGTTGAAAACGGTCGCTACTGCAAGCGCGGAAAGTGCGACCAGTACGCTCTGGCCTGTGGTGAAGGTGGTGCTGAACAGCTGTGAGATTAGGAACGGGACGATCAGGTACGAGGCTGTCGCGAGGGTGATGGCCGCGAAGATGTACATCCACCCGACCCACCAACCGACGCGCCGTCCAGCTAGCAGCGCTGGCCACTGGTACATGACACCCGCGAAGGGGTAGTGCGACGCAAGCTCGGCCCAGATCAGGCAGACGAACAACGTCCCTAGGACTACGAACGGCCAGCCCCAGAAGAACGCGGCCCCGGCCGAGGCGAGCGATAGGCCGAACAGCGCGAAGATGCCGGCGCTTCCGCCCACGCCGGAGTAGGTAAGCGCGAAGTTCGCGAACCCCGTCAACGTCCGCATGAGCCGACCCCGCTGCTCACCGAGGGCATGCTCCTGTTCCGAACCGGGAATCACCTGCTCCACGTCGCCCATGACGGTTCCTCCTTCGTTTAAGCTGCCAACCCAATCAGGCTGGCTGATCGGTTTCCTGCAAGCCGATTGGAACCGAGTGCGCTTGGCTGCGTTCTTCGACTGGCCCGTCGGCGGCTCGCACGATCGCCTCATGCCCGAGCACTAGTGGGGGAACGCGCCCCGCTGCCTCACCTCGGTAGGGATGCAAGTCGGAGCCGCAGATTCCTGCCAGCACCACATGGACCACGGTCTCGCCGGGCGCCGGTTCTGGTTCAGGGACCTCTTCGAGCGCCAAACGATTGCCGCCATGCCACACCAACGCCCTCATGGCCAGCTCCTGCCTCCGCTGGACAAGTTCCGATAATCAGAATTACAATCCGTTTCTTAGAACGCAATGATGCGACGGTGAGGATGGCTGGTCAAGGGACGGGACGGAACGACGGCCGGAACTACCGGCCGGAGGCGGGTCTCAGCGGGGCAGATCGGGTTCTCGCGGCGCTCAAGCTACTGGGCGAGCATCCCGATGGTGCACGCCTGGACGATCTCGCGCGCGAACTCGCCTCCCCGAAGTCCTCGACCCACCGCGCGCTCGCGGCACTTCGGCGCGCGGGCCTGGCGACGCAGGACGAGCACGGCCGCTACCGGCTGGGCCTCGATCTGGTCCGGCTCGCCTTTCGTCATCATGACGCGATGCTGGAAACCGCGCCGGTGCGCCCGCTGCTCCGCGCGCTCGTAGAGCGCTTCGGCGAGACAGCTCACTACGCACGGCTGGAGGGCAGCGAAGTCGTTTACCTGGAGAAGATGGTGTCGGCGGGATCGGGCCCCCAGATGAGCACGGTGATCGGCGGGTCCAATCCGGCGCACTGCACGGGATTGGGAAAGGCACTCCTCGCCCATAACCTGCCTTGCCGGGACGCAGTAGATCGCTACGTACACGACTTCGGTCCGCTCGAGCGCCGTACGCCCCGAACAAACGTGACCAGCAAGGCACTGGACCGCGAGTTCAGGAAGATCCGGGCCCGCGGCTATGCCACCGACCGCCAGGAAGGCGGGCTGGGTATTGTCTGCATAGCCTTCGCGCTGTTCCTCGGATCGCCCGTCCAGCCCTCGGGAGCAGTGAGCGTCGCCGCATTCGCACTGCGTACCCCCCTGCCGCGGCTGACAGCCGCGGCAGGGGAAATCCGGGCAATGATTAGCGGCCGGCTGGGCGAGGCCGCGCTCTCACCGATGCCACACGCAGCAAGAGCTGCAACACTCGCCGGGGTGACCGCATGAGAGCCATCAAAACTGCAAACCGGGTGCCGATGGCAGCTCGCGCAGGAGGACATCATGAAGATCGAGCGGCTTGAAACGTTCATCGTGAGCGTGCCCTACGTGCATGACGAAGTCAGCTCGCGTATTCACCGCGGCGGTGTCACAGATGTGATCGTCAAGGTCACGACCGCGGATGGCGCCGTGGGATGGGGCGAAAGCTGCAGCGGCGCTGACGTCGCCTCGGTCGAGCGGGCCGTCGCGGCCGCTGAGCCGTTCCTGATCGGACGAGATGCATGGGACGGCGAGGCGATCTTTCGTGACTTCTTCAAGATCGGGCTCTGGGACTTCCGGGCGCCCACAGGCTACTTCGCATTCGCCGGCATCGACCAGGCACTGTGGGACCTGCGCGGCAAGGACGTCGGCCAGCCGGTTTACCGCCTCCTTGGGGGGGCGCTCCGGGACGAAGTCGACTATTTCTGCTACCTAGCGCAAGGAAGTCCCGAGGACGTCACTTACCAATGTCAAGCGGGCGTCGCTCGCGGCTACACGTGCTTCTATCTCAAAGTGGGGATCGATGCCACGGCAGAGACCGCGATGCTGGCAGCGGTCCGGTATGCGGTCGGAGACGATCGCAAGATCCGCATCGACGCAAACGAAGCGTGGTCGGTTCCAGAGGCCGTGAAGATCCTCCGGCGCTGGGACCGCGAGTTCAACCTGGATTTCTGCGAGGCGCCCGTCTCTGGCCGCCCGGTCGACAGCATGCGGGAGATCCGCGAGCAGACCTCAGTCTCCATATCGGCTAACGAGTGGCTGTGGGGCCCGGCCGAAATCCTGGAAATGATTCGGGGCCGTGGCGCTGACGTCCTGTGCTTCAGCGCGTACTGGGTCGGGACAATCCGCCGCTTCATGAGCCTGTCACTCCTGGCCGACCACCATGGTCTGCGCGTGTGCAAGCATACCCACGGCGAGCTCGGGATAGCCGCGGCCGCGGGCCAGCAGGTGCTGCTCATGCTGCCGAACGCCGTCGACGGCAATCAGCAGACCGCCTCAATCATGGAAGACGACATTCTCACCGAACCGCTTCCCATCCGGGACGGTCCGCGCTGGGGACGCCCGGAGAAGCCCGGCCTGGGCGTCGAGGTCGATGAGGGAAAGCTCGCACGCTACGCGGAGCTGTATGCCGAACGCGGGCAATTCCTCCCCTACCGGGTCCCGCTCAGCGAGAGGCAGACACCGTGATCATCAACACTCACGTTCACATGTCACGTCTGGGGCGCGACATGAGCCCGGCCCTCACCGACTTCTACCTCGGCACGTACGAGGGGTCGAACTGCTGGCACACAGGCCGCCCGTGGGAGCCGGAAGACCTCAGCCCGCCGCCTGAACGACTGATAGCGCACATGGACGAGGCCGGAATCGACATGGCGTTCGTTCTCGGCATCGCGTTCCGGCCGATGGGAGCCTACGATCCCGACGCAGCAGCGTACGTCTCGGACATGGTGACCCGGTACCCGCAGCGGTTGATCGGCTTCTACACGGCCGATCCACTCGGTGGAAACAAAGAGCTTGACCGGTTCGTCCGCGCCGTCCAGGAACGCGGGCTGCGCGGACTCAAGCTGCTGCCGTCGGGTAACCACGTCGCACCCAATGACCGGCGGATCTGGCCGCTGTACGAAGCCGCCGAGAGCCTCGGTGTGCCGATCGTCATGCACACCGGCTGGAACGGGTTCCCGAAAGAACGAATGCTCGACTGGGAGCATCCTCTCCACGCCGAGGACATCGTCCAGGACTTCCCCGACCTCAAGCTGGTGCTCGCACACGTCGGTTTCCAGTGGGCTGAGGAAGCCATCATGCTAATGGCAAGGAGCCCCAACCTCTACGGTGATGTCGCATTCTGGAATGAGATAATACCGCTGTGGCGCGTGGCACAGATATGGACCTGGGCTAAGAAGCTCGGCGTCCTCGACCGCTTCTTGTGGGGATCCGACTATCCCTTTGCGGCCTTCTCATCAGGAAAGGCTTTTTTCGAGAGGGTGCCCGAGTACACCCGCCGACACGAACTCGAGCCATTCATCGAAGCGGCGGATCTGGAGAGCTTCTTTGGTGGCGCCGCTGCGCGGCTCATCGGCATGTCCCCCAGTCGGCCCAGCGCACGGCCAGCCTGTGACTGACCTCAGGTGGGCTGGGTCTCCATCGCCTCCGAGGCCTTGCTCGCGGAACCCCGACGGAACGCTGCCGCGAGAAGGTCGTGTCCTGACGGGTGAAGCCCGAGGCGATATGCCACGAACGCTTAATATTCGTGCGCCCAGCAGGGCAGGAGATGACACCGTGACATAGAGCCATAGTGGACCTTCGTGTTCGCAAGCATTGCCAACGACAACCGAAAACCGGCCAGCTGGCGGCAGTGGTCGTCGACTATCTTCGGTTCATTGTTCGTCGGTTCCGGCTGTGGGGACGCGGCCGAGGTCTTTTAGGCGGTAGCTACCGCCGTTGAGAGCGTTGACTTCGGCGTGGCGGACGAGCCGTCGATCATGACGGCGCCGACGATGTCGCCACCGGAGACATCCCTAGCAGCCGACGGGCTTATTGCTGGTGACGGTCAGGCTGGCTCTCGCATCTGCTGGAGACCAGCTGGAAGAACAGGTCGGTGGCTTCGGGCTCGAAGGGAGGTAGTCGAATCGGCGAGGAATTCAGAACCCCGGCGGTGACGCACAGCCCGTGGCACGGGGCGGCCACCGCACTAGAGCCAGCGTGAGAATGAGGAGGAGAGATGGCGCAGGACTTCGGCACGATAGTGATTGGCGCCGGCTCGCTCGGCTGCAGCCTGGCTTACCACCTGGCCGACTTCGGCGAGGATGTGCTGGTCCTCGACAAGCAGCCGCCGGGGTCGGAGACCACGGCGCGAGCGGCGGGCCTGGCCATGCAGGTCCTCGCCGACGATGCGCTGAGCCGCATCTCGGCGCGCAGCGTGCAGATGCTGCTCAGGTTCACCGAGATCACCGGGCAGCAGCTCACCGTGCACCGGAACGGCTCGATCAAGGTGGCCCGCATCGAGGCGGACGTGCCCCAGCTGGAGGAGGAGATCCGCCGGGGCGAGCGGCTCGGCGTGCAGATCTCTGCCATTTCCGCAGCCGAGGCCACCGAACATGCGCCCTGGCTGAACCCGGAGGCCGCCCTGGCCATGTGGTTCGCCCCGGACGACATCTACCTCACGCCCGTCGACTTGCCGCGGGCCTTCGCCGCCGCCGCTGCCGAGCGCGGCGCGACCATCCGCTCCGGTGCCGCGGTCACCGGCTTCAGCACAGACGGCAACCGGGTGACGGGGGTGGTCACGGGGGATGGCGCCATCCCCGCAGGGAATGTCGTAATCGCTGCCGGCGCCTGGACCCGCGCGCTTGGCCAGCTGGCCGGCATCCGGATCCCGCTGTGGCCGGTGCGCCACCAGCTGATCATCACCGAGCCGGTGGACGGCGTCGAGGAGCATCACGCCACGGTCCGGATCATGGACGCGAAGACTTACTGCCGGCCGGAGAATGGGGGGCTGCTTTTTGGCGGGTACGAGCCCGACCCGCTCGACGTTGACCCGCGTACCCAGTCCGCCAACTTCGACATCTCCAGGCTCCAGTTGGACTTCGAGCCGCTCCGCCGGAAGATCGCTGACGTCGCCATTCAGTTCCCGGTGCTGACGACCGCGGGCACTGCTCTGCTCCGAGGCGGCCTGCCGACGATGACGCCGGACGGCTATTTCATCGCGGATGAGGTGCCCGGCCGGCCTGGCCTGTGGGTGCTCAGCGGCTGCAACGTCGGCGGTGTCTCCAACTCCCCGGCCCTCGGAAGCGACCTGGCGTCATGGATTGCCACCGGCTCCCGGCCTGATGACATCGCGCCGTTCGGCCTAGCCAGGTTCGGTCCGGAGTTCAGCGATGAGGGACAGCTGCGGCTGGCCGGACTGGCTACTTACTCGCACAAGTACTCTGTTGACGAGGTAGCCGTGCGGTGACCTCTCCCCGATGCTGCCGCCGACAGGGATAATCACGAGCTCGAGGCGTCTTCAACGTATCTCGTGGTTGCGGCGGGATCAGGGTCACGTTGATCGGCGACCGGGACCACGCGGACATGCCGTCGAGCAGACATGCCGCCGATGTGCCGCGCCACTTGACAGGCCCATTAAGCGATCTGGCACAGTCCTGACTCGTTGGCGTAGGACCTGCGCTCGCGCTGTGTGGCTATTAGGCCGACGCCGGAACTGCCGCGGTGGCTCCGGCGGTTGTTACGGGCGCGGTGATCAAAGGATCGTCTTGCGGTGCTCCCACGCGATGTGGAGGCATGCTGCGCCGCTGGGCGCGATGGGCTGGGAGGAGGTGAGGTGTTCGATGGTGGGCTGGTCGAAGGCGTATTCCTGGCGGTCCTGGCCGATGACGAAGTCTCCTTCGTCGTTGTGCTCGACCATTCTGTGGAAGATCTCGTCGAATATGTCAGCGTCGAACACGGCGACCGTGAAGATGTCGCCAACGTAGTTCAGCGCGTCGATGCCTACGCCGAGGCAGGACACGCGGTTCTTCCCTGCGCGGCGTGCGGCGTCGAGTGAACGGAAGGGTTCGGCGTTGTGGTAGTCGATTGGCGGGCCGTCGCTGTCTTGTTCGGGGTTGCCGAGGTATTCCTCGCCGTATTCGCGCATGACGTTGTGCCATAGGTCGAAGTCGGGTGAGCTGGGCGCGAGATGACCGAGGCGGGCTGGAAGACGCCGGGGGGTAGACGCTGAGCGTGCCGTCGGCGATCGCGACCTTGGCGGGGTTGCGCAGGAGCATGAGGAACGCCGTGCCGGCGCTGCTGCGGCAGATGGCCAGCGTGCTGATGGACAGCATCAGCGGGTACGCCGGGAGGGCGAACGGGTCGGCGATGATCCGACGGAATGGCAGCTTGTCCCAGGTGACGCGATCGGGCCTGATTGCGCTCTGGGCGTCGATGGCCGCGAGCGCGGCCTCGTGGGCGAGCGAGCATCTGGGTCAAGGAGAACTCTGCCTGCAAGATGGAGATGTCGTAGCGGTAGCCGGCGCCCCGGTCAGCGGCGGTGAACGGGTGCGGCAGGATCGCCAGCCACTTGCGCAGCAGCGCGTCGATCTGCCCGGGCCCCAGCCGGTCGCAGGTCCGCTGCAGTGCGGCGGGGTCGTCAACGGGGGCGAAGCCGTTATCGAGTGCCTCGAACCCGATACCGGCCCTGGCGGCCTGCCGCTGCGCCCAGTGGTTCCCGTTGATGCACAGCTTGGCGTTGCAGGGAAGTAGGAGCAGAACTTCACGAAGAACGGGCCGAAGTCTCGTCCAGGCAGTAGAAGTACCACTGGCTGGCCACGCCGGTGGTCCTGACGATCCAGGGATAGGACCTGCCCTCGGCATTCCGGCGCTTCTCGGTGCGGAATAGCGGGGTCTTCTCCTGCGCCCGCCCGACGAGCAGCACCCCCTCGGTGGGGCCGGCGGCCCGGAACGCGGCGAGGTGCTCATGCATCACATCGTCTTTGCGCTGTCCCTTGACGAAGTCGACCCGTGGCACCCCCGGACTGCGGGCGAAGTCGCGGATCGCCGTGGTGAACGCGTCGCTGATCGATCCCAGCGGCGCGGTCGAGGCACGGACTGCGGGCGAAGTCGCGGATCGCCGTGGTGAACGCGTCGCTGATCGATCCC
>OCZU010002819.1_pt1 | contig 11031 bp, 7 predicted proteins | sample 1539001 | NCBI WGS metagenome assembly OCZU01 (sample SAMEA3539306, study PRJEB22396) | soil metagenome | biome: tundra; feature: field; material: soil | place: USA | collected 2010-05 | depth 0.15 m
TACTACGTCCCTCAGGCCAGCTTCAATCTCTACTTCGGCAGCCAGCACTTCTTCCGCATCGGCGCGCGCCCGGTTATGTACATGGGGTATCCGCGTTTCCAGTACGGCGGCTATTCGTTCATGCTGCTTGATCCATGGCCGGAATACTGGTCCGACAATTGGTATTCGTCCGATGACGTCTACATCGACTACGACGATGGATACTACCTTTACGACCGCAGGTATCCTGATGTCAGGCTGGCGATCATGATTGAGGTGTAGTTTACAGATCCTTGCGAGAGATGCCGAGCTTTCGCATCATGGCGTTCAGCGTGGTCCGGTGCAGTCCAAGGCGGGTGGCGGCCGTGGTAACCACCCCGCCGCTCTCCCGAAGCATGCGGATGATGTGCTCCCGCTCGACTTGCTCGAGCGTGGTGCTGCTGGCGGGTTCCAGGGCATCCGGCCGGATCTCCGCCAAAGGAGCACGCAGGCTTGGCCCCCTGGAAAGGATGACGGATCGTTCGATGAAGTTTTCGAGCTCCCGTACATTCCCCGGCCAGGGCCAGCTCACCAGAGCGCGCATCGTGTCCGACGGGATCTTGTCAATCTGCCTGCCCATGATCCCGGCGTATTTCTTGGTAAAGTGCCGGGCCAGAATCGGTATATCCTCAGGGTGATCGCGCAACGGAGGCGTCGTGATCGGAAAGACTTTCAGCCGGTAATAGAGATCGCTGCGGAAGAGTTTGTCCCCCATCATCTGGGTGAGATTCCGGTTGGTTGCCGCCACCAGCCGGACGTCAATGGGGATGGTTTTGGTGCCGCCCAACCTCTCGAATGCTTTCTCCTGCAAAGCGCGGAGTAACTTTGGCTGCAGATCCAATGGGATATCGCCCACCTCATCGAGAAACAGAGTGCCCCGGTGAGCCATCTCAAAGCGGCCGATCTTTTGCGACAAGGCGCCCGTAAAGGCCCCTCTCTCGTAACCAAACAACTCGCTTTCGAGAAGCCCGGTCGGAATGGCGGCGCAGTTCAAGGTGACGAAAGGAAGATTCTTGCGAGGGCTCATCCGGTGGATGGCACGCGCCACCAGTTCCTTCCCCGTGCCCGTTTCCCCCAGGATCAACACATTGGCATCGGTAGGCGCAACCACTTCCACCTGCCGCTGAACCCGCCGCAGAGCCGCACTGCCGCCGACAATCTCCCCAAAGTCTACTTTGACCGCGACATCTTCGTCCTCAATACTCTCCAGCCGGTCCCGTTCCCGCAGGTCCTGCACAAACGTGATCCATCGGAAGGGAGAGAGCTTCAATACCGCCGTGGCGACCAGCACCGGGATCCGGGTCCCATCCTTTCGGATCAGCTCCTTCTCAAAAGGCGTGCAGGCTCCGAACCGCAACCCTTCTTCATGCGCCAGATCGTCCAGTGGCGCGTATTCCGGCGGAGTGAGGTCGGGCCAGTGCAGCCGGCCTGCCAGCAGATCTTCGCGGCTGTATCCTACCAGTTCCAGAAACGCATCGTTTACCTCGGGAACTCGATCGAACTCACCGGAAGCCACGCCCGCAATCGTCGTCTGCGATGGGATTGGCCGGATGCGCGCGCGACTGCGCCGCAACTTCTCGTCCCTTTCGTGACGATCGCTGAAGTCGCGCACCACTCTCGCAAAGCCCTGCAGCGTCCCGTTTTCCAGCCGCAGGGCCATGGTAATGTCATTGGCCCAGAATCGCGCCCCGCCCTTTCTCAGGTGCCAGGCTTCGTTTCCCAAATGACCTTCGGCGGCGGCCCTCTTTAGTTTTTCTTCGAAATTTACGCGGACAACCTCTTCGCTGGGATAGAGGAAGGACACATGCTGGCCAATGGCCTCATCGCTGTTGTAGCCGTAAATGCGTTCCGCGCCCGAATACCAGGTGACAATCCGTCCGTCCACATCCATCAGGAAAAGCGCATAATCCTGCACCCATGACGGAATCTGGTCCGGCTCCGCATGGACTACACTCCCGGTTTGTGCCGCTGGGGTCTTATCGTGCAGCACCACCAGATGACGCACCGGCAAGACGTTCCCTTTGACCGTGTACTCCACGTTCCGCGGGCTGCCATCCCGGCCGACCAGCCCGAGCGTACCTTGCTGTTCCCCCTGTTCCTGCAAGGCTCTCCAAAGCTGCGAAATCTGAGGTTTGAAGCCGGGCTGCGCAAAGTCATCGACCCGGCGGCCGATGATCTTCTCCCGCGGCAGCCCTAAGAGCTTGCCCGCGCCCATGCTGGCTTCCCTCGAATTGCCATCGTCGTCGGTGAGGAGGATGGGTACGGATGGATGGTAGACAATCGCCCGGAAGAGAAGCTCAAGTTCTCTTGGGCCGTTCTCTACAAGCCAACGGGCGGCTGATGACTGCGAGCCGGCGGGACACATCGCGATGACACCTTCCTGGCGCCGATTCGCGCCAGCCCAGGGCCGCCTGGGAGATGAAATCGGTTCACGCCGAAAGGATCCCACAAACAGTTGGAAGCCCGAGATCGGCAGCCGACTCCATGTTACCCCGCGCAACCTTTTGGCGCTGTGGCTTCGACCACATTTGGTCACCGAACAGGGCCGCTTCGCACAGTTTGGCCGGCCAATTGCCACTCTCGGCTGTGGAGAGCGAGGTGAACTACCATGGCGGTGGAAGAATCCGTACAAACGTCGCGGTGGTTGCCGTTTGTGGTTGGCTATTGCACGGAGCCGGATTGTCGCATGTCACAAACTTCCGGGCTGACCCGGTGACCACATTCGGTCAGGTGACATCGCACGGTCAGTTCCCTGCCCCATCTTGGGGCGCCGTGCGGCTGCGCCGCGTGGGCATATATGGGCCAAACGGCAATTCGGCGCCCGTGGCCCCCGGAATGCCTTTCTGTCAACCGCGGGACGATGCCGCCGTGATCTGCCTCACGCCGAACCGAAGCGATCCGCAGAGTAAAAATTCGAACTCACAAGGAAGGAAAGAAAAAATGAAGCTATTCAAAGCAGCAGCAACGGTGTGTTGTATGGCGCTGACAGCAGTGATACTCGCACCAGGTGCAAGAGCAGACGATTGGAACCGGAAAACTACCATCACGTTTAGCGGTCCCGTGGAGATTCCAGGCGTTCACCTCACCGGGTGGGGTGTCCTGCCCGCCGGCACTTACGTCTTCAAGATCCTCGATTCGCTGTCCGACCGGCATATCGTCCAGATCTTCAACCAGGACGAAACCATGATCTACGCCACCATCCTGGCCATCCCGAACTATCGCTTGAAAGCCACCGACAAGACCGTGATGACATTCTCGGAAAGACCGGCCGGCGAGCCGGAAGCGCTCCGCGCCTGGTTCTATCCGGGCAGAAATTGGGGCGAGGAATTCGTCTATCCGAAGGCCAGAGCGATGACCTTGGCCAAGGCCGGCAACACGCCTGTCCTGTTTACCCCGGCAGAGTTGCCTCTCGAAGTCGCCGAGCCGATCAAGTCGACGGACGCGCCTATAGTGGCGGATCTCAGACGGGCGCCGATCATGGCGGTCCAGCCGACCGGAGAAGAGGTGCAGCTTGCCGAGGTGGTAACTCCGCCCCCAGCCGAGGTTGCGGTTGTGGTTACTCCGCCTGCAGTGCAGGCTGAAGTAGCGCCGGTCGCAGGGGAATCGGACAGGGCGCTCCCCGCGACGGCGAGTCCGCTGCCGCTGCTCGCGTTGTTCGGGCTTCTGGCGCTGGGCGGTGTTCTGGCCGTCCGCGTGGCCGAAAAACGCGTCCAGTAAGGATCTCTCGATCTGTCACGCGGCGCCGCCCCCCCCCGGGCGCGCCGCGTTCGGCAGTATGGAACATAAGAAGGTAACAGCATGCGACAGAGAGCGATCCCGCTACTGGCGCCGAAGCCGAAGCAGCGCAACGGTGACGGCTGCTACGAAACCAAAGCCCGAGGGCTGGCCCTGCTCAATTCGCCGCTGTTGAACAAGGGGACGGCCTTCACGGCCGAAGAACGAAACGCGCTCGGCCTCCGCGGTCTTCTCCCGTCCGACATCAGCACGCTGGGGACTCAGGTGAAGCGAGCCTACATCCAGTACGAGCGGCTGCCGGATGCCCTGAGCAAGAACGTCTACCTGACCACCCTGCACGACCGCAACGAGGTGCTGTTTTATCGGCTGTTATCAGAGCACCTGCGGGAAATGGTCCCTATCGTCAACGATCGGACCGTCGGCATGGCGATGGAACAGTACCACCACGAGAGCCGCCGTCCGCGCGGCGTATACCTCTCCATCGACCACGCCGAAGCCATCGAGGACGCGTTTGCCAACGTCGACGCCGGTCCCGGCGACATCGACCTGATCCTCGCGACCGATGCCGAGCAGGTTCTCGGAATCGGCGATTGGGGGGTCGGCGGCATCGAGGTTTCCATCGGCAAACTGGCCATTTACACCGCCGCCGGCGGCGTGGACCCCACCCGTGTGATCCCCGTCATGCTCGATGTCGGCACCAACCGCGAAAGTCTGCTGGCCGACCCCACCTACATCGGGAACCGCCACGCCCGCATACGCGGCGAGCGCTACGACGCTTTCATCGACGCTTATGTCAAAGCCGTGAACACGCTCTTCCCGGATGCGGTGCTGCAGTGGGACGATTTCGCGCCCGGCAACGGACGCCGCATTCTCCAGAAGTACCGCGACCGCCTCTGCACCTTCAACGACGATATACAGGGCACCGGCGCCATCACGCTGGCGGCAGCCATCTCCGCCGTCCGCGTCTGCGGGACGCCGCTGCGCCACCAGCGCGTGGTCGTTTTCGGAGCCGGCACGGCGGGTGTCGGAGCCGCCGACCAGATTCGTCACGCCATGGTGCGTGAGGGGCTCTCCAAAGAGGATGCAGGCAGGCGTTTCTGGTGCGTCGACCGCCAGGGATTACTTACCTCCGACATGGCCGCTCAACTGCCCGGCTATCAGCTCGCGTACGCCCGCCCGGCCGCCGAAAGCCGGGGCTGGAAGCACGACGAGGACGGCAACGGCATAAGTTTGGCCGAGGTGGTGCGCCGCGTGAAACCGACGATGCTCATCGGCGCGTCCACCGCCTCCGGCAGTTTCACGGAAGCCATCGTGAAGGAAATGGCGGCGCATACCGAAAGGCCGATCGTCTTCGCGCTTTCCAATCCGCCACCGCATGTCGAGGCGAACCCGGCCGATCTGATTGCCTGGACCGGCGGGCGCGCGCTGATCGCCACCGGCAGCCCCTTCGCCCCCATCACCTATAAGGGCCTGACGTATGTGATCGCCCAGGTGAATAATGCCATGCTGTACCCGGGGCTGGCCCTGGGCGCGATCGTGGCGCGCGCCAGCAGGATCAGCGACGGTATGCTCGGGGCGGCGGCGAGTGCCGTCTCCAGCCTGGTGACGGTGCGCCAGCCCGGCGCCTCGCTGCTCCCCCATATCGACGACCTGCGCAGCGTCTCGCTGACGGTGGCGGTGGCCGTCGCCGAAACCGCCGATGCGGAGGGCCTGGCCGGAGTCGAATTCGACGACATCGAGCAACAGGTGCAAGATGCCATGTGGCAGCCCGAGTACCGGCGGATCGAGGCATCGTGAGGAGGCCGCGGGTGGGTCGCATTTACATCAACACGGTGGCTCTCCCCCTGCTGCTCCTGATCGCTGCCGTGGGCGTTGCCGAACCTCAATCGCCGCCGCCACTCGAAGCCCAGGGTCCGCCGGCTTACCAGATTTCGGTGAACGTCGATCTGGTGGTGTTGAACGCCATCGTGCGCGATGGAAAAGGCCGGTTTGCTTCCGATTTGCGCGAGCAGGATTTTGAGGTCTACGAAAACGGCCTTCGGCAAACCATCCGCTTGTTCCGGCACGAAGACATTCCCGTTACCGTCGGACTGGTGGTAGACCACAGCGGGAGCATGCGTCCGAAGATTGCGGATGTCATCGCGGCGGCCCGCACGTTTGTTCAGTCCAGCAGTCCGGACGACCAGATGTTCGTCGTCAACTTCAACGAGAAGGTGACGCTCGGCCTGCCCGACAACCTCCCTTTCAGCAATCGCCCCGAGGACCTCGGGAGCGCCATCGCCAACACACCCACCAGGGGCATGACGGCGCTCTACGACGCGGTCTTTGAGGCGCGCAACCGGTTGCAGACCGGCGGCCCGGAAAAGAAAGTACTGGTCGTCATTAGCGACGGCGGCGATAACGCCAGCGCGCACACCCTGGCCGACGTCTTGAAAATGGCCGGGCGATCCACCACCCTGGTATACACCATCGGCATCTTCGATGAATCGGATCCCGACCGCAATCCGGACGTGCTGCGCCGCCTCGCCGGGGTAACTGGCGGCGAAGCCTTCTTCCCCAGCGAGTACAGCGAGGTGGTAGCCATTTGCCAACGCATCGCGCGCGACATTCGCCATCAATACACCATCGGATATCATTCCACCAGTGCGGCGCTGCCCGGCGCCTACCTAAGCATTCACGTGGCCGCCGGGGCGCCCGGACACGGCAAGCTCTCCGTGCGCGCCCGGTCCGGCTACATCGCCGGTGGTGAATCGCGGGCGGTCAAGGACGTCGCGGTGAAATGAGACTGGTGATTGCCAAAAAGCCGCTGCGGCGGATTCTGCGCTGGGCGCAACTCATCCTCTTTGCCGGCGGCGTCTCGCTGCTGGCTTATTGCGGATTCGTTCTATGGGACGCCCGGAGTTTCCAGAACGGGGCGCGCCGCCAACTGGAGCAATTGCGGGCAGACCGGCAAGCGGCCCGCGGGGAAGTCCGTCGCACCGCGTTCCCGGCTTCACCGGCAACCTCGCCGCCGGCCGTGTCCGGCGGCCTGATCGGCAGCCTCGATATTCCGCGCCTCGGCCTTTCGGCCATCGTCATCGAGGGAACCAGCGCCACCAGCCTGCGTCGCGCGGTCGGCCATATTACCGGCACGGCACTTCCGGGACAGCCGGGGAATGTCGGTATTTCCGGGCACCGCGACACGTTTTTCCGCCCGCTGCGAAACATCCGGCGGAACGACATCATTACCCTCACCACGTTGTTCGGCGAGTACCGTTATCGCGTCGTGTCCACCAGCATCGTACGGCCCGATAGTGTCGCGGAGTTGGATCCCACCCGGGGTGAGATCCTCACCCTGGTTACCTGTTATCCGTTTTATTACGTCGGCCCCGCCCCCAACAGATTTATCGTTCGGGCGCTGGCGGAGCCGCGGCCGTAGCTGGCAGAGCCGCGGCCGGTGGTACCCTCTGGGCCGGCAGCGCTTGCCGTCATGCGCCGGGAGTCGTCGCCTTCGCCTCTTGGCGAAATGCGGCGATCCGGTTCTGCAGCGTCCGCAGGCTGATCCCCAACATCTCCGCGGCGCGCTTGCGATTACCGCCCACGTGCTCCAGGGTGAGTTTGACGTAGGCCTCGTCGATCTTCATCAGCGGCTGGCCGGCCTGCAGCACCAGCGGACCGTCCAAGACCGCCGATGGCCGCGCATGGCGGCCGGAACTTGCACCGAAGGCAGGGGAAGGAAGATCCGTCAGCCGGATAAAACCCTCGCCGGCCATGATGGTGGCACGTTCCAGCGTATTGCGCAGTTCCCGCACGTTACCCGGCCAATCGTGCCCATGAAGCAGTTCCAACACTTCGGCATCGATCCCCGATACGCGCGTCCCGTGCTTCTTGTTCAGGTTCCGCAGGATGACATCCGCGATCGGCGCAATATCTTCTTTGTGCTCACGCAGCGGCGGAACCAGAATCTGGAATACACTGAGCCGGTAGTACAGTTCTTCGCGCAAATGCGTGCCGAGTTCCTGGCTGGTGGCTGCCAGGATCCGCGCGTCTACCGGGATTTCGTGCTTGCCACCCAACCGCCGCACGCGCAAGTCCTCCAGGACGCGCAGTAGCTTGGGTTGCGTCGACATCGGCATCTCGCCGATCTCGTCGAGGAATAACGTGCCTCCGTGAGCCTGCTCAAAGCAACCGGCCGAACGCTCCGCGGCTCCTGTAAATGCGCCCTTCTCGTGGCCGAATAACTCGCTCTCAATTAGAGCTTCGGGCAACGCGGCGGAGTTGATCGCCACGAAAGGGCCATCGCCGCGGGGGCTGCACTTATGAATCTCCCGCGCCACCAGCTCCTTGCCGGTGCCACTCTCGCCACAGATCAGCACCGGCGCCGAAGTGGGCCCGACCTGCCTGATGAGCGCGAAAATCTGCTGCATCGCCGGCGAGGTTCCTACCAGGTCTCCGAGTACGCCGCGAAGGCTCAATTCGCGCTTCAGCTCGTCGGTCTTCTGCAGGCTTCTCTTGTAGTGAATCGCACGCTCCAGAAGAATCTTGAAGGTGCGGGGTTCCACCGGCTTCTCCAGGAACCAGAATGCCTTAAGGTCGTGGACGGCGGAAAGCGCCTTTTCCATGCTGCCGAATCCGGTGAGCGCGATTGCCGGCGTGAGGTCGCCGCCTTCTTTCAGGTGCCGGAGCAGTTCGAATCCGTCCATCCGCGGCATCACCAGATCCGCCACGATGACGTCCGCGCTGAAGGTAGCCAGCCGTTCCAGCGCTTCCTGCCCGTCACAGGCCACCTGAATTTCGAAGTCGCAATCGCTCAGCATCGCAACCAGGGCCTTGCGCTGACGCTCGTCGTCATCGACGATGAGGATCCGGCCCGAAACAGCAGGCTGCTGAAGCATCGCCTCCTATTTTAGCAAGCCGCGGCGGAAACGGCGCTGGCTAATTCGAGTGGCAATGGGTCACGCCGAAATTGCCCTAGAGGCGTCTGGCGGAACCCACCAGCTCATATCCCAAGTTTATAGCTCGTGATCCGTCCCCACATTCCGACCGCCTGCAGCACCCAGATTGCGACCGCCACCACGACCACTATATTCAGAATCGTCTTAATGCTGGAGGCCATGGGGATGTACGTATTGATCAGCCACAACGCGACGCCGACCACGATCAGCGCGATAACGAGGTTTACTAATGGCATGTCTTGTATCTCCTGATCACTTCCAGTAGCAATCCGCTGCCCAGTCGCCGGCTTGCCAGTCTAAACCACACCCCGTCCCTGAAACAGGCGGATACTCCGCAGGCGGAAGGTGCAGAATCTGCCGTGAACCCTGCCGTGGCTGCATGTTAAACTTCCGGCAGCGGCGAGAGATCCCGTGCCCCGGCAATTGGCACTAGCCGTGCACCCGAGCCCGAGTCTGCCCATGAACACACCGAACAAGACCCTGGACCGCTTCTGGGATATGCCGTTGCGGGACCTGCTTGACCTGCTCAAAGCCGCGCCCGCCGGACTCACTTCCGCCGAGGCGAAACAGCGACTGCGTCTCCATGGCCCCAACAGCCTGGCAGCCGAGTCGCGCTTCGCCGCTCTGCTCGCATTTCTGGGTTTCTTTGCCAATCCCCTGGTGCTGATTCTGCTGGCGGCCAGCGCCATCTCGATTGTGCTGGGCGATCCGGTCGGCGGCTCCATCATCATCGCCATCGTCCTGCTCAGCGTAATCGTCAACTTCTACACGGAGTTTCAGGCGCGGCACGCGGTGGAGGATATTCGCAAGCAGGTGGCTACCACCGCCGCGGTCCTGCGCGATGGACACGAACTGGAACTCCCCACCGCCGAGTTGGTCCCCGGGGATATCGTCCGGCTCAATGCCGGCGACCTGGTGCCGGCCGATGCCCGTTTATTGGACTCCAAGGACCTGCACGTGCGCGAGAGCGCGCTCACGGGGGAGTCTCTGCCGGTCGACAAGGCGGCGGCCGATCTTCCCGCGGGCCAACACGGCATGGCCGACGCCTCTAACAGCGTCTTCCTGGGAACGGCTGTGCAAACGGGAATCGGCACCGCGGTCATCGTTCGCACCGGCAAAGACACCGCCTTCGGCGAGATTGCCCAACGGCTGGCCATGCGGCCGCCGGAGACTGAATTCGCCCGTGGCATACGCCACTTCGGGCTGATGATCACGCGCGTCACCATGCTGCTGGTGCTCTTCGTCCTGCTGGTGAACATCGTCTTGCATCGTCCCCTCCTGGAATCGTTCCTGTTCTCGGTGGCGCTGGCCGTCGGCATGACGCCGGAGATGATGCCCATGATCATCACCATCACGCTGGCGCAAGGTGCGCGCCGCATGGCAAAGAAGAAGGTCCTGGTCAAGCAGCTTTCGGCGATCGAGGACTTCGGCAGCATCGAGATTCTCTGCAGCGATAAGACAGGAACCCTCACCGAAGGCGAGATCGTGCTCGACCGGCACGTCGACGTTCACGGTCAGGATAACGAAGACGTCCTGCGATTTGTGTATCTGAACAGTCACTTTCAATCCGGCATCAAGAGCCCGCTGGACGACGCCATCCTCAAGCATGAGCGTCCCGCCATCGTGGAATATGAGAAGCTCGACGAGATCCCCTTCGATTTCAACCGCAAGCGCCTTTCCGTGGTGGTGAGGCATGGCGGCGAACTCCTCCTCGTTACCAAGGGCGAGGCGGAAAGCGTCTTCGCCATCACTGGCAGCGTCACCATCGACGGGGCTCCCCAACCCTTCGACGATGCCCGCCGAGCCGAGGCGGCGCAGACCTTCCAGAAGCTGAGCGCCGACGGATTCCGCGTCCTGGGAGTCGCCGTCCGTAAGGTGGACCAGCAGGCTACCTATGCGCTGGCCGACGAGCGGGACATGACGCTGACCGGGTTCGCCGCTTTCCTCGACCCGCCCAAGGAAGGGATTGTCGCCGTTCTCGAAGCGCTCAAACAGAACGGCGTTTCCGTGGTCATCATGACCGGCGACAACCAGTACGTGACGCAGAAGGTGGCCCACGATGTCGGGCTGCCTACCAGCCTCATCGTCACCGGCGATAAGGTGGACACCATGGACGATGCCGCCCTGGCGTACCAGGCGGAGCACGGCGCCATCTTCGCCCGGGTCTCTCCCGAACAAAAGAACCGCGTAATCCTCGGCCTGAAGGCACGCGGGCACGTCGTCGGGTATATCGGCGACGGCATCAACGACGCTCCGTCCCTGCACACCGCCGACGTCGGTATTTCCGTCATGAATGGCGTGGATGTGGCGAAAGATGCCGCCAAGATCATCCTGCTGGAGAAGG
>OCZU010002820.1_pt1 | contig 11030 bp, 6 predicted proteins | sample 1539001 | NCBI WGS metagenome assembly OCZU01 (sample SAMEA3539306, study PRJEB22396) | soil metagenome | biome: tundra; feature: field; material: soil | place: USA | collected 2010-05 | depth 0.15 m
CGCGCGACGACCACAGCGCCCTGGATCACGTGGCCTTCCCGCTGTTTCTGCGCGGGCTCTCGCCGGACCTGGTGCACATCCCGCTGGCCCGCGTTCCGCTGCTCATGATCAGGCCCTACGTGGTGACCGTCCACGATATGGCGAATATATTCTTTGAAGAAGGTACTTCGGGTTTCCGGATGCAGCTGCGGCGATTCCGCTTCGGCCGCGGGTTGCGGCGCGCGGCGCGCGTGATTGCGGTGAGCGAGGCGACGAAGCGCGATGTGGAAAACCAGATGGGGGTGCCCCCGAGCCGGATCACGCGGGTGTACAACGCGCCCGACCCGGCGTTTGTCGCGCGCGCCTCGGACCCCGGTGCGCAAGAGCAGCAGCGCATTCTGGAGCGCTACCAGATCGAGTATCCGTTCATCCTGTACGCCGGCAACATCCGCCCCCACAAGAACGTTCCCCGCCTGGTGGAGGCTTTCGCGGTGGTGCGCGAGCAACTGGCCGCCCACCCCATTTACAAGGACCTGCGCCTGGTGATTATCGGCGACACCATTTCGCAATACCCTGCGGTGCGGCAGGCGGTGATGAAGAGCCGGGTGGAAAGCGTGGTCCGGTTTCTGGGTTTCGTGCCGTTCGAGACGCTGCGCTGCTTTTACGAATCGGCGGCGGGTTTCGTTTTTCCCTCGCGCTACGAGGGATTCGGTTTGCCGCCGCTCGAAGCCATGGCCTGCGGCACGCCGGTGGTGACCTCCAACGTGAGTTCCCTGCCTGAAGTGGTGGGCGACGCCGCCATTCTGGTGAACCCGGAAAACGTTTTCGATATCGCGCGCGGCATCAGCGACATGCTGCTGGATGAGGAACTGCGCGCGCGCATGATCCGCCGCGGGCGGGAGCAGGCGGCGCGCTTTAGCTGGAACTGGACGGCGCGCCAGGTGCTGGAGATTTATCAGGACGTGATCGCGCAACAGTGAGCAAGTGAAATTAGCGTTGGCAAGCTAAAGCATGCCCCACCACTGCAACTCGTTTACCCGCCATGGTGGGGCATGCTTTAGCTTGCCAACGCCCGCATGCGGGTAGACTGATGTTTGAACTCTCCAAATGGTACGGCGACTGCATTTCGGAGAGCGGGGACCTGCGCATCGCTTATAGCGCCCGGGTGCGGTACGGCCGCCTGAAGATCGGCTATTCGAGCCTCCTCGACGGACAAACGGCGGCGCATTCCCTGCGCCGCGCCGCCATCGCGGAGGAAGGCCGGACGCTCTCCTGGGAGGCCCCGGGGCTGAGCGCAACCTGGATGCGCCAGGACGCGGAACTGCGGGCCACGGTCTTCGAGTCCGAAGCAGGCGCGGTGGAGTGGCGCTGCGTGATTCCCAAAGGCAGCGCCGCCATGAACGAGGTCCGCGGCCTGGGTTATGCCGAGCACCTGCGAATGACCATCGCGCCGTGGAAACTTCCCATCCGCACGCTGCGATGGGGACGCTTCCTCACGTCCCGGACGACCCTCGTCTGGATCGATTGGGTGGGACCGTTCGCCACCCGCATCGTGTTCCTGAACGGCCGGCGCGTTCTGGCCGAGACGCTTGATGACAGCGGCTTGTTATTAGACAATGAGGTCCGGATCTCTTTCGATCGGGCGTTCGTGGTGCGACAGGGCAGTTTGGGCTCCACGGTATTCGCGGCTGTCCCCGGGATCGGCCGGATTGCCCCCGCGCGCATGTTTCGGGTGACTGAATGCAAGTGGAAAAGCCGGGCCAGGATGCAGTCTCCGGGCGCGCCGGACGAAGAGGGCTGGTGTGTCCACGAGGTGGTGAGCTGGCCCTGAGCGGGGCCGCCGCCCGCCTGGCCTACGCTTTGTTGTTTTGCGCGCTGCTGCCTGCGCTGCTGGTGCTCTGGGCACGCGCCACGGCGGATGTGATCGCCCTCCCGGCGTACGGCTCGCCCACGTTGGCGCTGCTGCTGGCAACGGCCGGCGCGCTGCTCATGCTCACGGGAATGGGCGCGCTGTGGCGGCATGGCGGAGGACTTCCCATGAACGCCTTCCCACCGCCCCGCCTCGTGAAATCGGGGATTTACTCGGTGACACCTCACCCCATCTACACCGGCGTTTGTCTGCTGGCGGTGGCCGTTGCGATGGCGACCCGGTCGAGCAGCGGTCTGTGGATGGTCTGTCCGGTGCTGGCGCTGGGGTGCGCCTCACTCGTGCTGGGCTATGAGCGGCCGGACCTGGAGCGCAGATTTGGCGACGCCGGGTTGCCGGGTCCACCGGAATGGGTGCGCTATTACCTGCTCGCCCTGCTGCCGTGGGTGGCGCTCTACGAGATCGGCGCGAGCTTGGGAGTGCCGGCGCGCTCATGGGACACCTCGCTGCCGCTCGACGCGCAATTGCCGCTCTGGCCGTGGACGGAAGCCGTCTATGCGAGCATTTACCCGGCCGGGCTACTCGCGCCCCTGGTGGCCCGGCGGGGCCTGCGTACCCTCACCGCGCGCGCCGCCGTCGCCATGGCCCTGGTGTTCCCAATCTACTTCTTCTGGCCGACCCTGGCGCCGCGCCACATGCTGGCCGGCGACGGAGTATGGGCGGGACTGATCCAGCTGGAACGCGCGATGGACCCACCGTCGCAAGCCCTGCCCTCGTTTCATGTGATCTGGGCGTTCCTCATTGCGGCGGCGATCGGTGGATGGCCGGCCCGCGTTTGGGCCCTGCTGGTCTCGTTGAGCTGCCTGACCAACGGAATGCACACGGTAGCGGATGTCGCCGCCGGCGCCGCGGCCGCCCTGTTCGTGATGCGCGCGCCGGCCGTCTGGGAGCGGCTGCGGACGGCGTGCGAGCGTATCGCCAATTCCTGGCGCGAATGGAGGTTCGGCCCCATACGCATCATCAACCATGGTATCTACGGGGGAACCGGCGCCTTTCTGGTGGTCGCCATCGCCGGCACTCTGGCGGGGCCGGAGCACGCGGGCGCGCTGGTCCTGACCGCCGCCGCGGCTCTTGCCGGAGCGGGACTCTGGGCGCAACTGGTGGAAGGCTCGCCGCGGCTGCTCCGGCCGTTCGGGTTTTACGGCGGGCTGTTTGCGGTGATGGCCGCCTCCCTGCTGACTTCGGCACCCATGCTGATCATGGCTGCCTATTGTGTGGGCGCCCCCTGGCTGCAATCCCTGGGCCGCCTGCGCTGCCTGGTGCAGGGATGCTGCCATGGCCGGCCCGCCGGGGCCGCCATCGGAATCCGGTACGTAAACGAGCGATCGCGCGTCTGCCGCCTGGCCGGTCTGAAGGGTGTGCCGCTGCATCCCACCCCGCTGTACTCCATTCTGTGGAACGTCGTCATTGCCATGGTCATGACCCGGCTCTGGATAGTGCATGCCGACCTCAGCCTGATCGGCGGGCTCTACCTGATCCTCACCGGGATCGGCCGCTTCTGCGAGGAAGGATATCGCGGCGAACCGCAGACGGCGATTCTCGCCGGCCTGCGCCTGTATCAATGGATCGCGATCGGGACCGTGGTGGGCGGGGCGACCGTCACGGCGCTGGTGCGCAGCGGTGCGGCGCCCGCGGCCAACTTCAGTTGGGGGATGCTCGGGATCGCGGCAGCCTTCGGCGCGGTCTCGACGGTGCTGCTGGGCGTGGACGGTCCGGAATCCAGCCGCCGCTTCGCGCGGTTGACGTAGAGTAATGGTTTAGAGTAGAAAGAACACAAATTCACCGGTCAGAGGGAGAGTTCTTGCGCTATCTCGGTGTCATCGTCATCAGCCTGATCTGCGCCGCGGGCGCGCTCGCTCAAGGGAACTATGAGGTACAGGTCTACGGCTCGGACCTGATTCCCAGGGGAGTCACCATGACGGAATTCCACACCAACTTCACGGTCAGCGGCACAAAGGGTGTGGTGGATGGCATGCTTCCCACCAATCACGCCCTGCACGAGACGCTGGAAATCACCCATGGGTGGAACGAGTGGTTCGAGACGGGGCTCTATCAGTTCACCAGCCTGCAGTCCGACGGCAGTTATCAGTGGGTGGGCAGCCACATCCGGCCGCGGGTAGCGGTGCCGGAGAGCTATCAATGGCCGGTCGGGCTGAGCCTGTCTTTCGAGTTTGGGTATCAGCGCGCGGCGTTCTCGGCCGATACCTGGACGTTGGAAATCCGGCCCATTGTGGACAAGAAGATCGGCAGGCTCTACGCGGCATTTAATCCCACTTTGGATCGCTCGTTCCACGGTCCTTCGACGAGCCAGGGTCTGGTGTTCTCTCCCAACGTGAAGTTCAGCTACGACGTGACGAAAAAGGTGGCGTTCGGCCTGGAGTATTACGGCTCCTACGGCCCCGTCACCAGCTGGGACCCGCTGCGCGATCAGGAGCAGCAGATCCTGCCCGCGGTGGACATCGACTTCGGGAAGAACTGGGAATTCAATTTCGGCGTCGGGGTGGGAGTGACGCAGGCGACCGACCATTTGCTGGTCAAAGCGATTTTAGGCTACCGCTTCCACAACAAGAAAGACTAAGTCCGGCCGGCCGGATCGCTCCAGCGTCCGGGTATCGGGGCACGGCATGCCGGGCAGTTCCCTCCCCCGCCCAACTCGTTGCGGACGATGCGGTGGCCGCGGCGTTCCACCAGGAGGCGCCGGCACCGCGGGCATCGGGTGTTCTCCAGGTCGCCGACTTCACCCGGCAGATTGCCGGCATAGACATACCGCAGGCCTGCCTGATGGCCGATGGCGGCGGCGCGGATGAGGGAGGCGGGCGGCGTTGCCGGCGGCCCCTCCATCCGGTACGCCGGGTGGAATGCGGTGACGTGCCAGGGGAGGTCGCGGGAGATGCCGGCGAGGTGGGCCGCGATGCGCTGGAGTTCCTCATCCGAATCGTTGAAGCCGGGCACGACCAGGGTTGCCACTTCGAGCCAGAAGCCCATTTCGTAGATGCGGCGCAGGCTGTCGAGAACGGGCTGCATCCGGCCGCCCAACTGGCGGTAATGGCGGTCGTCCAGACACTTCAGATCGACTTTGTACAAGTCCACCCAGGGACGGATATACTCGAGCGCTTGAGGCGTGGCATTGCCATTCGACACAAAGCCGGTGAGGAGTCCGGCGGCCTTGGCATGGCGGAAGATCTCCACCGCCCATTCGGCGGTGATGAGCGGTTCGTTGTAGGTGCTGACCACCGCGGCCGCGCCTTGACGGAGCGCCATTCGCACCAGCTGCTGCGGGGTCGCCGGTTGCCGCGGGGCGACCGCCTGAGGGTCGCGAATGGCCTGCGAAGTCACCCAGTTCTGGCAGTAGGCGCAGTGCAGGTCGCAACCCAGCATGCCGAAACTCAATGCCGCGGCGCCCGGGCGCACGTGGTAGAAGGGCTTCTTCTCTATGGGGTCGGAGTGCACCGATTGCACGTATCCCCAGGGCACATACAACTTGCCATCGCGATGGAAGCGGACCTTGCAGACTCCGGCCTGGCCATCGGATATCGGGCAGCAGTGGCCGCAGGCATGGCAGCGGATGCGGCGGCCGTCGATGGCTTCCCACAGTTCGCCCTGGCGGACGTCGCGCGCCAGGCTCTCCGCGAAAGTGGTCATAGGTCCCCTTCGCGAAAACTCTGGTCGCGGAAGACGGATAACTCGCCGGCGCCGGTTGCAAAAACGGTTTCGGGAACTCCGGCCTTTTGGGCGAGCGCGCGCAAGAACTGCTGGCGCGAGAGATTGTTACTGGTGGCCACTGCCGGCAACAGGAGCCCGCGATGGGGGCCCAACTTGAGAAAGGCGCCGTGTTCGCCGGTCTTGAGGTGGAGAGGGTCGGTGATCCGTTTGGGCGGCGTCAGAACATGAATCTCGATCTCGACCTCCTCATCCGGCGCCACGGGCGCAAAGCGGCGATCTTCGTAAGCGGCCGCGAGGGTGAGTTGCGGGACGCTCTCGGCGAGCGCCAGGGGGTGTTCGAAACGGCCGGTGCATCCGCGTAAGTTTCCCTGCGCGTGCAGCGAGACAAAGGCCCTGCCCCGCTGCCAGAGCGGGGACTCGGCCGGCATGCCGGCGAATCGCTGCGTTCCGGTGCGGCGAAGCGTGAAGCGGGCGGCGGCCAGCAGGGCAGCCCGATCGGGAGCGTCGAGCTGGTAGGCGGCGGCCGGAAAGTAACCCACGGCGCCGTAGCTGACCGAATGCTCGTAGTCTCGCGAGACGGCGCCGGACGTGTCGTAATCGAGGGTTTCCTGAAACGTCTCGCCGGGGAGAGCGCGCAGGGTTTCGAGCAACAGTTGAACCGGTCCTGCCCCGCAGACGGTGGCGCCGGTGCGGCTCAGTTCGTCACCGAAGAGAGCCGGGTCCAGGCTACCGGCGGCGGCAAGCACGGCGCTATCGAGGGCGCGCAGTCTCTCCGGGGTAGACCCGTCGCAGGGGAACGGAAGGTACTCGAAACTGCGCCCATAGTGGGTCAGGTCGGTGCTGGCGATAAGCACCGTGCGGCCGTCCAGCAGTCCGCGCAGGGCCTGCGCGGCGGCGCGCCGTTGTTCGCCGGTGAGGATGCCGACGTACAGCGGCACCAGCGTGGCGGCGGGGACGCAGGTCTGCAGGAAGGGAATTTGGATCTCCACCGAATGGTCACAGGCGTCTTGCTCCCCAACGGAGTGGAATGGCGCTGACGCGGCGAGTGAGGCGGCGGTCTCCCGGTCGATGCGCATGGGCCCGAGCGGCGTTTCGATGAGATCGATTCGGGGAATGGCGATGCCTTGGATGGAGTGGCGGTGGGAAAACCCCAGGATCACGACGCGCGTGGCGCCAGAGGCCTGAACGTGGCGGTAGACGGATGCGGCAACCGCACCGGAATAGGCCGGCGCCGCGTGGGGAACCAGGAAGGCGAGGCCACCCTGCCTGACAAAGCGTCCGGTCCGGTCGACCGAGCTCTCCAGCGTGGCGCTGAGGAGCCGCTTGAGTTCGGTCGCGCCGCTGGGGTACCAGGAACCGGCCAAGGGTGAATAATGAGCGAGGACCGTAGACAATCGGGAATGCCCTCCGTGGACGGATTCCGAATGTAGTGTGAACCTTCGCGCGCACCGTTTCAACCCCCCCTATCGAGGCTGCGCGCAGGGCGTCACAATCCGCCGATAAAGTGGGTGGTTGACATCGCCCGGTTAATTGCCCTATTCTCTATCAATGAAGTATAGTATGCCTTGGGCCGGCTTGATGCTGGCCGGCCTTTCCGCCTCGCTCGCCTGCGCGCAGAGCGGGAATAGCACGATTTCCGGGATTGTCAGAGACGCCAGTGAATCGGCCATACCAACTGCCCAGCTCAAGATCGTCAACGTGGAGACCGGGGTCCAGAGCCACACGGTGACCAATTCTGCCGGACTGTACCGGGCCGGAGCCCTGGTGCCCGGCACCTACCGGATCGAGGCCGATGCGGTGGGTTTCGCTCACCTGACGCGCGGACCGCTCACTTTGCAGGTCAGCCAAACCCTCGAGATCGACCTGATCTTGCAGGTAGGCGAACAGAACGCGACGGTCAACGTGGTGGAAGCCGCGCCGGTCACCGAATCGCAGTCCTCCAACATCGCGCAGGCGGTGAATCGCCAGATGCTGGAGGGACTACCGCTGCCCAATCGTGCCGCTTCGTCGCTGGCCGCTTTGGCGCCCGGCGTGGTGATGATCGATCCCGGCACCGGGACCGCCGAGAACTACCCGGTCTTCAGCGTAGCCGGCGGGCGGGCGCGCAATCAGAACTTCATCCTGGATGGCGGCAATGTGTCCAACGCGGTGGGCCTGACCCGTCCGCAACAGCTCACCAGCCTGCCGGTAGATGCCATGCAGGAATTCCGCGTGATCGCCAACAACTATTCGGCCGAATTCGGACACTCCACCGGCGGCGTGATCACCATGTCCACCCGCTCCGGCACCGGCCAATACCACGGCAGCCTGTTCGAATCCCTGCAGAACGACGTCTTCAACGCGCGTAACTTCTTCGCCGCTACCCGGCCGCCGATCCGTCTCAATCAGTACGGCGCATCCTTGGGCGGACCCATCCGCAAGGAAAAAACCTTCTTCTTCGTCACCTGGGAGCGGACCGGCCAGTTGACCAGCGATACCACCATTTCCACCGTGCCCACGACGCTCAACCGCGCCGGCGATTTCTCCGACCTGCGCAGCAGCGCCGGCAAGCCGGTGTTGATCTACGACCCCGCGTCTACCGCGGGCACCAGCCGTTCACCGTTCCCCGGCAACCAGATCCCGCTGGCCCGCTTCGACCCGGTCGCCCTGGCCGCGATGAACTACTACCCCATCGCCAACCGCGCGGGCAGTGCGGCCAATGCCAACAACTTCGTGGGCAGTAGCGCCAACCTGCTCAATCGCGACATCGTGGTGGCGCGCCTGGATCACCAGTTCCGCCCCGCCGACCTGTTCACCGCGCGCTACTACATCAACAACAGCGGCACCAACAACTCCGGCACCTACGGCATCCCGGCGTCCGACCCGGCCGGCGACATCACCGACGTCCGAGTGCAGAGCATGCTGGGCGCGCTCACGCACATCTTCCGCCCCAACCTGGTGAACGAATTGCGCCTCACCTATCTGCGGCGAAAATACCTCGACACGCGCCCCGGGTACGACGAAAATCTGGCCGGCGCGATCGGTCTCAAGGGCGTCAGCAACGCGGCGTTTCCGGCGTTCACGATTCCGGGCTACGCCGCGCTCGGCAATTCCACCGCGGTCTACCGCTTTCAGACGCCCATCCTCGACCGGCAGATTCTGGACTCGCTCTCCTGGAATCGCGGCCAGCATGCCTGGAAATTCGGCATGGAGTTCCGCGCCGGCGCCAACGACGAAATCCGCGACCGCGGATCGGCCGGCAACTTCACCATCACCCCGCTGATCACGGACCTTCCAGGGGTTTCCGGCACGGGCAACGCGCTGGCCAGTTTCCTGCTTGGCGAGGTGAGCGCCGCCAGCGTGCAGGTCTCCGACAAGATTCCGTCGCGCGCCGGGTACCTGGCTTTCTACGCGCAGGACGATTGGCGCGTCAGCGACCGCCTGACCCTCAATGCCGGCTTGCGGTGGGAGGCGGAACTGCCCCGCGAAGTGGTAGGCAACAAGATGAACTCCTTCGATCCCACGGCGATCAACCCGGTGTCCGGCACGCCCGGAGTGGTCACGTTCGCCGGCGTCAACGGCGTGCCCGTGCGCGCTTTTGCCACCGACACGAACAACTTCGGACCGCGCGTGGGATTCGCTTACCGGATGCCGGGCAGGCACGAGACCGTGATCCGCGGCGGCGGCGGCATCTTTTACGGACCCACGGTCAGCAACACCATCGGCGATGTGGCATCCCTTGGCTTTTCCACCTCCGCCAGCTATGTCGCGTCGCAGGCCGAACTGGTGAGCGTGCTGCAACTGCGCGACGGCTTTCCCGCCGTCAGCCGCCCGCCGCTCAACGCCGCGTTCGGCGCGGTCGCCCCGGGACAGACGCCCAATACCGCGGTGGCCTTCTTCAATCCCAAACAGGTGGCGCCGATTTCGTATCAGTACAACCTGAACGTGCAGCGCGAGGTGGCCAACGGCCTGCTGGTGGAGGCCGGATACCTGGCCAACATCAGCCACCATTTAACGGCCAACGATTTCAGCCTCGATCAGGTGGCGCCCCAGCTCATGGGGCCGGGCAATGCGCAGGCGCGCCGCCCCTTTCCGCAGTTCAGCAATGTCACCTGGATCAATCCTTCGATCGGCAATTCCACCTACCACGGCGGCTTTGTCCGCGCCGAGAAACGCTTCGGCAACAACTTTTCCTTCCTGGCGCATTACACCTTCTCCAAGTTCATCGACGATGTGGAATCGGCCAATGAATACGGCGTGACCGGCAGCTACATGGACGCCTACAATCGCCGGCTAGACAAAGGCTTGAGCGGCAGCGACGTGCCGCATCACCTGGTGGTCACAGTGCTCTATGAGCTGCCCCAGTTGCGCGGAAATCGCCTCCTGAAGACCACGCTGGGAGGCTGGAAGCTGGGCCTGCTGGAAACCGCCGAATCGGGCGCGCCTTTCACCGTGATTACCGCCGCCAATACCACCAACGCCTTCCCCGCCGGGTCGCTGCGGCCGAACCTGCTGCACGACCCGACGTTGGCCAGCGATCAGCAGAGCATCAACCGCTGGTTCGATACCTCCGCCTTCGCCGCTCCGGCGCCCTACACTTTCGGAAACTCGCCCCGCTCGGGCCTGCGCGGGCCGCGCCTGGTTACCACCGATGTCACGCTGGAAAAATCCGTCCGGCTGAGGGAAAAACTCAAGTTCGATCTGCGCGGCGAGTTCTACAACATCCTGAACCACGCCAATTTCAACGTCCCCGGCGCCACCTTCGGCGCCGCCGATTTTGGTCTCGTCACCAGTGCCCGTCCGGGACGGACGGTACAATTGGCGGCCCGCCTGAGCTTCTGATTCGCTTGCTGCCAGGCGGCGGATTTGCGTTCGCGCGCGCTATGCCGCTATCCTCTTTTCTTCATGCAGCGATTCAAGACTCTCGCCGTGCACGCCGGACAGGCGCCAGACCCGGCGTTCGGTGCGGTCATGACACCGATATACCAGACATCCACCTTCGCTTTCCAGGGCGTCAACCGTCCCGGCACCTACGACTATTCGCGTAGCGGCAACCCGACGCGCACCGCCCTGGAACGCTGCCTCGCCGCGCTGGAGAACGGCATCGCAGGATTCGCCTTCGGCACCGGTATGGCTGCCGAGACAACGCTCCTCATGTTGTTCAAGCCCGGCGACCAGCTGATCATCCACAACGATCTCTACGGAGGAACCTACCGCCTGCTCGGTCTGCTCGCCGAGCGCGGCATCGCGGTCGAATACGTCGATCTGCGCGACGAAGCAGCGGTCCGCGGCGCCCTACACCCCTCCACACGCGCTATCTGGATCGAGTCGCCCACCAATCCGTGCATGAACCTGGTAGACATGACCGTCATCGCCGGCATCGCACACGCCGCCAATGTTCTCACGATCTGCGACAACACCTTCCTTTCGCCATACTTCCAGCGCCCGCTGGACCTGGGCATCGATATTGTCCTGCACTCCA
>OCZU010002821.1_pt1 | contig 11030 bp, 7 predicted proteins | sample 1539001 | NCBI WGS metagenome assembly OCZU01 (sample SAMEA3539306, study PRJEB22396) | soil metagenome | biome: tundra; feature: field; material: soil | place: USA | collected 2010-05 | depth 0.15 m
ACCAATTGCAGGCAGCGTATCGCAAAGCCGGCCGTACCGCTGAAGCGGACAAAGAACTGCAGGTTTACCGCGAGATCAAGGACCAGAAACGCCAACAGAGCGTTCCCCAGCACAACCAGTAGGCTGCCTCAGGATTTCCAGGGAACAACGCAGCGCTGGCGGCTGCTCTCCTGAGCCAGTTCCAGTGCGCGCATCACCCGCAAAGCCTGTTCCGGGGTGACCGCCAAAGGCGCGTCGCCGAGCATGGCATCCCGAACATTCTGGTAGTACTGGCGGTAGTCGCCGGCAGCGGTCGGGAGCTTGTCAGTGGCAAAGGAATCGCCCTGCGCCTCCAGGAGCGTTCCCCAGCGCTCCGGGGCCTCGTAGCCCCAGAATTCCCCGGCAGGCGTCTCCCCGCGCTTCAGGGCGTCTTCCTGGGGGTCCAGACCGAACTTTAGATAGCCACCTTCGGTTCCCTGGACCACAAAACGAGGTGTTGGCGTACTGACCAGCATTCCGGCCCGCAAGAGGGCGCGCATCTTCGGATAATGCAGGACAACATCGAACGCATCGTCCACCGAGGCTCCGTCACGCTCGATTCTGATGTCGGCGCCAACGGCGTCGGGTTCGCCAAAAAGCACCAGGGCCTGATCGATCAGGTGCGGCCCGAGATCGAAGAGCACACCGCTGCCGGGCTCGGGTCGCTCGCGCCAGGCGTTATCTTTGAGCTGGGGACGGAAGCGGTCGAAGTGGGATTCGAAGAGGACCACGCGCCCCAATTTTCCATCGGCGATCAGACGCTGGAGGGTGACGAAATCTCCGTCCCAGCGGCGATTCTGATAGACGGAAAGCAGACGCCCTTGCTCGGCCGCGATCTGTACCAACGCCCCAGCTTCGCCGCAGGTGGTGGCGAACGGCTTGTCGATGACCACATCGCGTCCCGCCAGCAGACACTGTTTAGCCAAGTCGAAGTGCGTGGTGTTGGGCGTGGCGATTACGAGCAGGCGGATGGATTCGATGGCCAGCAACTGTTCGAGGGTGCGAACCACGGGGGTGGCGGGATAAGCGAGTTGCGCTTCGGGCCCGGCACGCTGGAGTATCGCGGCCAGGCGCAAGCCCTCAACCGCTGCAATCACCGGCGCGTGAAAGGTACGACCTGCGAATCCGAAACCGACCAACCCGACGTCAATCATGTGCTCCCTCGACGTTCACCAAATCAATTCGTAGAGCAAGTGTAATGGATGTCAGAAGTACGACTCATCACTGCGAAAATGCAAGTGTCTTGATACCATGACCGGTTGCAATCGCCAGCGAAAAACTCATGGATAGAAGGCATTGGATCCCAATGATGCGAAGACTCTTGATGGTAGCCACTCTGCTTCTCACGTCTGTAAACCTGATGGCGCAATCAGCGTCTCCCGCTTGGAAGCGGGCCGAGCACCTGCGCCACGGCATCAATGCCGGCGAATGGCTGGCGCAGTCGCACGACTACAGTCCGCAGCGGTTGCGCACGTTCACCACGCTTGACGACATCGCGAAGATGCGCGCCATGGGATTCGATCACGTGCGCCTTAGCATCGATCCGGCGATCTTCGATTGTCATGGCCCGTGGAACCAGTGCGAGCGGGTGCAAGTCCTCGATGAAGTGATTGCCAAGGCGTTGGCGCAGGACCTGGCTGTGATTCTCGATGTTCATCCCAGCGATGACTACAAGCGCCAGTTGGCAAGCAGCGACAACGCCGTCGATAAGTTCGCGGCGTTGTGGAACCAGATTGCGAGCTACTACGCGAAGAGCGATCCGGATCTGCTGTTCTTTGAAATTCTCAACGAGCCCGAGGTTGGAGTTTACCGTTGGGCGGGAATCCAGCAAACTTTGGTGAGCGCGATCCGGCGTGATGCCCCGGCTCACACCATCATCGTCACCTGCGGAGAGTATTCCAACGCTGACGACCTGGCCCGTATGCCGCAGGTTGCCGACGATAACATCATCGTAAATTTCCACTACTACAATCCGCACATTTTCACGCACCAGGGAGCGTCATGGGGCGAGGGCTATTGGGCCAGCTTGCGGCAAGTACCGTTTCCGGGCACTTCGGAACTGGTTGCGGCGGCCATCGCCAAGCAGAGCGATGACTTTGCGCGCTGGAAGTTGACGCAATACGGCTTGGAGCACTGGGACTCACAGCACGTTGCGGGCGAGATCCAATTTGCCGCCGACTGGGCCAAGCGACGAAGAGTGCCGCTCACTTGCAACGAGTTTGGTGTGTACCGCAACTACTCCAATCCCGAAGATCGGTTGCGCTGGTTGGAAGCGGTCCGCACCGCGCTGGAGCAGAACAAGATCGGCTGGACGATGTGGGATTACCAGGGCGGTTTCGGGGTCGTGACCAAGAACAACGGGACGACCGTCGAAGATGAAAGCGTGCTGCGGGCATTGGGATTGCGGCCGCGGTCATAAGGCAAATCGACGAAGCCTGCGCATAATCGCATCCAGCATTGGCGGGTGAGAGCCACGCATTGTATTCTCAGACCGTGCCTGCTCCCGTGAAAGCCAAACGCTCGCCTACTCCCGGACTACTGTTAGGGTTGGTGGTGACGCTCGCGGCCGTGGTGGCGTACACCGGCTACATCACCTACCAGATCAAGGGACTGCGCGAACTGCAAAGCAACATCATCGATCACAACCGTAAAGACTCCTTGCAACTGTTGCGCATTCAGAACGACCTCAACTTGCTGGGGATCGCCATGCGCGACATGCTCGACAACGCCGAGCCTTATCCGCTCAGCGCATGGGCGGGACAGTTCCAGCGCATCCGGCAGGACTTGGACGACGCGATGCGGCTGGAGTCTAGCCTGTCGGTTGCGTATCGCACGGCGGAGCAACGGAACTACATCGAAGACCTGATGAAGCAGTTCTGGGGAGCGGCGGACCACATGTTCACGCTGGCCTCGAACGGCAACGAAGCCGAGGCCAAGCGGCAGATTCGGGTATCACTGCAGGCGCACCAGGCGGCGCTGAGCATCGCGGTGGCGCGTCAACTCGTTGCCAACAACGAAGCTGAGCAGCAGGCTGGAGATCGGATCCAGGAGATTTACTACCGCGTGCAGCGGCAGGTGCTGTTGTTCCTGCTGGCGACGCTGGTCCCCATTGTCCTCACCAGCTTGTATTTGATTCGCTCGAACCGGCTGCTCTTCCAGCGCCTGTCTGACTTGTCGGAGCAACGCAGCGAACTGGCGCAGAAACTGATTGCTACGCAGGAATCAACGTTGTTGCACATCTCGCGAGAACTGCACGATGAGTTCGGGCAGATCCTGACCGCCATTGGATCGATGCTGCGACGAGCGGGGCGTCAGGCTCCGGAAGGTTCTCCTCTGCGCGCCGACCTGGTCGAGGTGTCGGAGATCGCGCAGACGACGCTCGATAAAGTCCGCAGCCTGTCGCAGGCGTTGCATCCGGTGACGCTGGAGGAGGCGGGACTGGAGAGCACGGTGGACTGGTATCTCCCCGTGGTGGAACGGCAGAACGGAATCGTCATACACTACAGCAAGACGGGAACGCCTTTTGCGGTCGAAAGCCGTACCGGCATCCACGTGTATCGCGTGCTGCAGGAGGCGCTCAACAACGCCACGCGGCACTCCGGCACGAAAGAGTTATGGGTGAGGCTGCGGTTCCGCGAGCAGTCGCTGGAGTTGGATGTCGAAGATCACGGCAGTGGGTTCCAGTCCAATGGCAAGCGGGGAATTGGGCTGGTGGCGATGCGGGAACGCGCCGAGTTGCTGAATGGAAAGCTGGAATTCCTTCACCCGCAAGGTAGTGGGACACTGGTACGGCTTTCGGTCCCGAAAGAAGCCGCTGAAGTTGGCGTATAGGAGCTCATGACGGAAAAAATTTCAGTACTACTGGTGGACGATCACGCACTGGTGCGCCGCGGGTTTCGACGCATGCTGGAAGACGAGGAAGACATCGTCGTCAAGGGCGAGGCCAGCGACGGTGAGGCGGCGGTGCGGCTGGCGCATCAACTGCAACCCAAGGTGATCGTGATGGACTGCGCCCTGCCCGGAATCAGCGGACTGGTGGCAACCCGGCAAATTCTCGAAGCCAATCCCAAAGCCGTGGTTCTGATGCTGAGCATGCACTCGGAAGACACCTGGGTGCGACAGGCGCTGGAGGCGGGCGCGCGCGGCTACATGCTGAAAAACGCGGTCGATATGGAGTTGGTGACGGCCATCCGGCGGGTGGCGGCGGGAGAAGAGGTGCTCGATCCTCAGATCGCGCGCCGCGCAACTCTCAAAGGCGAGCGCGAGGCGGGGCTAACGGTTCGGGAATTGGAAATCCTCCAGCTCATCGTTGGCGGGTTATCGAACAAGGAGATTGCAACCCATCTGAATCTGAGCGCCAACACGGTTGCGGTTCATCGTGCCAACATCATGGACGCGCTGGGAATTCACAAAACCGCCGAACTGGTGGTGTACGCCATCCGTAACGGACTGGTCAATATCCCCTAACTTAGTTGGCTTAGGCTGCTTATTATCAATGATTTACGCCTCGGCATGATGGTGGCTTTTCGATCCCCAAGCAGGCGTTAATCGATTAGTACATTTGGGCTATTGCAGTACTTCGCGGCGGACGGCTATCTTGATCTTGCGAGGCCGAATCAATCCTTCGTAAGTCTCGCACTCCTCTGGAGCAAGTTTCGAGTCCCTGTGGCCCCACCCCATGACAGACTCGCAATTTGCTCCAATTTTTTTCTCCGCTCACTTCGCCACCTGATGATCCCGTCCGCGTCCTGCGATATCAATTGCGATGACGAATGATGCAACTCGTACACAATGTCACGGATAACCATTGAATACAGAGGATCGCGAGTTGTGAACTATAATCTGTGTCGCTGGGGCGCGGTGCGCTTCGGCCTCATCTATGCGAACTCATCTTCTGCTTGCAGTTCTCGCGCTGGCGACAATTTGTAACGGTCAGACCAACCTTCAGCGGCCTGCGATCACCGGCATCGCTCACGTCGCGTTTTATAGCAGCAATCTAGCGGCAGCGAAAGAATTTTATGCCGGATTGCTGGGATTGGCTGTGGAGCCGACACGTCCCAACGTGTATCACGTCGGAGCGCAATCGGTGGAGTTGGAACCGCTGCCCGCAAATCACGGACATGACCTGATTTCTCACGTCGCCTTCGCCACTCCAGATGCGGACGGCGTGCGCAAATATCTCGCGACTCATGGGGTGACGGTGCCCGATCACGTCAACACCGGTGGCGACGGCACTATTTGGTTTGCCATGAAGGATCCGGAAGGCAATCCCATCGAGTTCGTGCAATCGCGTCTTGGGCTAACGACGAGGACGCCGGAGGTTCCGGTCTCGAAGGTCATGATCCATGCTGGTTTCGTGGTGCATGACCGAGCCGCAGAGGACAAATTCTACAAAGACCTGCTGGGTTTCCACCTTTACTGGCAAGGCGGCATGAAGGATGACGAATCGGATTGGGTGGACATGCAGGTCCCTGACGGCACGCAGTGGCTGGAATACATGCTGGTGCGGGGAACGGAGCCGCCATCCCCGAGGACGCTGGGGATTTTGAATCACATTGCGCTGGGCGTTCCGGAGATGAGCGAAGCCGCCCGCTTGCTCAAGACGCGAGGCTGGAAGCCGACGGACAACGAGAAGCAGCAAATCGGCAAAGATGGAAAGTGGCAGTTGAATCTGTACGACCCCGACGGCACGCGAGTGGAATTGATGGAGTTCACTCCCGTGCAGACACCGTGCTGCGCCCCCTATACCGGCCAGCATCCGCATTGAGTTGCCGTTACCAGACTGATTTGGAAGAGGGAGACAATGATAACGAGACGCAATTTTCTGGAATTATCTGCCGCAGGACTGGGCACATTGGCGCTGTCGGACCTGGCTTTCGCAGCCGTTAAGCCGTTTCCCGTCGGCGTGCAACTCTACACCGTCCGCGAACAAGCGGAACAAGACTTGAATGCTGTTCTGGCCCACATCAGCATGATCGGCTACAAGGAAGTCGAAACTTACTGGAACGTATATACCCATCCGGCGAAGAAACTGCAGAGCATGATCGTTGACAATGGCATGTCGGTGCCGAGCGGTCACTTCGATTACGACGGCCTCGAAAGCAAGCTGGATTACGCCAAGGAATTGGGCGTGCAATACGTGGTCTGCCCCATGCTTCCCAAAGACATGTGGACCTCGGCTGACGGCTTCAAGAAAGCGGCCGCGCAGTTCGATAAGTGGGGCGAGCAGGTCAACAAGATGGGGATGCAGTTCGGTTTCCACAATCACAATTACGAATTTCAAAAGTTCGGCAACACCACTGGCTTCGACATCCTGACGCAGAACACCGATGCGAAACTGGTGTGCCTCGAGATGGACTGCTACTGGATCACGCAGGCGGGACAGGACCCGGTGGCGATGCTCAAGAAGTTCGGCAGCCGCATCCAGTTGCTCCACCTCAAGGACCGCCAACCCGGCTTCCCGACGACGCAGATGTTGGGTCCCGATGCCGAGCACATAACCGAGGTCGGCAGCGGCACCATCGACTGGAAGGCTGTGATTGAGACGGGGCAGCAGACCGGCGTCAAGCACTTCTTTGTCGAACGCGACAACGGCAGCACTCCGCCCTTTGAAAGCCTGCGCATCAGCTACAACTACCTGAGCAAGCTGATGGCGTAATGGATCGGAATCTTCCGCCCGCGCCGTAGTCCGAAGGCATGGCGCGGGCTTTCTTTATGTACTGGCAGGCTCCTCGTCATGCTGCGAAAATTATCCAAGTTAGTTGCTGCCCTATGCTTGCTGCTTCTGCCACGCCTCTCGCCGGCAGCGGACGGAAAGCCGATCCTCCTGGTCGATTCTGACCATCGCACGTCTATCAGCTTGGATGGCGACTGGCACGCGGTGGTCGATCCCTACGACAACGGGTACGTTGATTTCCGGATGGCACCCCGACCCGATGGCTACTTTCTCAACGAGAAGCCGGGGACGAGCAACAAGTTGGTCGAGTACGACTTTGCGAAGTCGCCCACGTTGAAGGTTCCCGGCGATTGGAACTCGCAACGCGACACGCTGTTCCTCTACGAAGGCACAGTCTGGTACGAGAAAGACTTCCAGTATCAGCGCAAGCCCAATACCCGGACTTTTCTGCACGTCGGGGCGGCCAACTATCTGGCAAGCGCGTTCGTGAACGGCAAGAAAGCCTGCGACCACGAGGGTGGATTCACTCCTTTCGATTGCGAGGTCAGCAGCTTGCTTCACGATGGCGGCAACTTCGTGGTGATCCATGTCAACGACCAGCGCACCCGCGACGGCGTGCCGACGCTAAACACCGATTGGTGGAATTACGGCGGGTTGACTCGCGATGTATCGCTGATCGAGACGCCGGAATCTTTTGTCGATGACTATTCGCTGCAACTCCAGAGTGCGGATGCTTCAACGATCGCCGGTTGGGTGCACGTGGTGGGTGCAAGTGCGGCAACGCAAGTAACGATAAAAATTCCCGAGCTCAATCTCGCGCAGACTGCTTCCTCTGATGCGCAGGGCCGCGCGACGTTCTCGCTCAAGGCGGCAAATCTCCAGCGATGGTCGCCGCAGACGCCGAAGCTGTACGAGGTCGAAATCAGCACCGGCAACGATCATCTCAAGGACTCGATTGGTTTCAGGACTGTCGAAGTGCACGGCGACAACATCCTGCTGAACGGCAAGCCAATTTTTCTGCGCGGAGTCTCCATTCACGCGGAAGCGCCGTATCGTTCGGGCCGCGCCTGGAGCGAGCAGGATGCAGAAACACTGCTCGGCTGGGCGAAAGAGTTGGGCGCGAATTTCGTGCGTCTGGCGCACTACCCGCACGATGAGCGTATGACACGGCTGGCGGATCGAATGGGAATCATGGTGTGGTCAGAAGCCCCGGTGTACTGGATGATCGAGTGGGACAATCCGGCGACCCTGGCCAACGCGACAAATCAGTTGCAGGAGATGATCCGGCGCGATCGCAACAAAGCGTCGGTGGTCTTATGGTCGGTCGCCAACGAGACGCCCAACACGCCCGCGCGGTTTGCGTTCTTGAAGAGCCTCATCGCGACCGCACACGCCGAAGATCCCAGTCGCCTGGTGACGGCGGCGCTGCTGGTGACGACCTCGCCGAAAAACTCGGAGGGCGTTCAAACCAAGGTCATCGACGACCCCTTGGGCGAATATCTGGATGTGTTGGGATGCAACGAGTACATCGGCTGGTATGAGGGCACGCCAGATCTGGCACAGCGAACGCGCTGGTCGTCGAAGTACAACAAGCCGCTGATCATGAGCGAGTTTGGCGGCGATGCCAAGTTCGGGTTGCACGGCGCACCTGATCAGCGCTGGACCGAAGAGTACCAGGAAAACATCTACCGCCAGCAAATCGCGATGCTCAAGCAGATTCCTTTTCTGCGCGGCATCAGCCCGTGGATCCTGATGGACTTCCGTTCGCCGCGGCGCACCTTGCCGGAGATACAAGACTTCTACAACCGCAAAGGCCTGGTTTCGAACGACGGTCAGAAGAAGAAAGCCTTCTTCGTGCTGCAGGACTATTACAAAGCCCTGGCGGCGCAGCCGAACTAGCGATTACTTTTTGGCAGTCGCCTCTCCGGTGGTCACGACCAGCGGCACATCGACAGTGCCAATCTGCTGCGACGGACGGTCCATCACACCCAGGCGCAAGTTGTAGGCTCCGGGCGGCAACGTCATTTCCTGCTGCGCAGGAATGCCGTTGTTCATCACCGTTTCGTAAGCCGCCAGCTTGATGGTTCCGTCGAGCGTGTCGGATGCGTGCGCCACTTCCTTGCCATCCTTGTCATAGGCAATGGCGATGCAATCCAATACCAGGTGCTTGCGCTGGTCGGGAGCATCCGTAAACGTCACGCCATTGGGATTGACGATGTACTGGATACGCACGTTTTTGTGGGTGGCATCGGGAGGCAGCACGGACGCAGTTATGAACAGCATGGTCGATTGCGGCATTCCGGGCTGTAGAGCGCCACGCAGGGCCGCTGCTCCGACTGCCGAAGTCCCCCCTTTCGGGGGCGACGAATAATAGCCACGGCGGTAAGACAATTTCACGTCGGGCTGGGTGACCTTGACCTCAATGCGATGGAATACCGTCTGGGGATCCACTTTGTCAGGCGTGTAGGCCAGCGTGTAGTAAGTCGCGCCGTCGTCCATGCTGCGCTGCATGGCGCGTTTCAGATCGTTCGTGCCCAGGAAAGCCTCGCCCCCGGTCTGCTCCGCAACTTGCTTCATCGTATAGCGCTCGTCGGCGGCTTTGGAACCCTGGGTCGCCAGCAGGCCGCCATAGTTCTCCGAGTTCGGCGACGAAGTGTATAGTCCGGCCTCAGTGGCGCTGGTGGAGATGTCCACGCCGCGCCCCTGCAATCCGCGCACGTCAACCGGATAAACGGCGATGCGGGACTTAGCCATTAGGGAACCGGCCGCTGCTAATTCATTTTGGAAACTGGTGGCGTTGCGCCAAGGTTGCGAAACTGACTTGGGGTCTGCCTCGATCTGCACCGGAAAGCTGGTGGAGAGCCAGATCAGGTTCTTTCGTCCTGGATACCCTGAAACTGCACGCGACAAACCCTCAAAGGCGGCCAACGTGAATCTAGCCCGGTCGGCGATCTGAAAACTTTCGAGGTCCTGCAACTGTCGCTGCTTGACCTGCGTCATCTCGGTCATGAACGGCGTGTCTTGAGAGCCAGCCGGGGCGCTTTCGGTCAATTCAGAGTTGGCGTAAGCGATCTGGCCTTCCGCATGCTGGCGCTCGGCTTCAGTTGTCAGCACATGGGACCGAGACGGCTTCAGGTTCTCAGCCGACTTCAGCAGCTTTTCAGGGTCATCGGTAAATCCCTGCACAAGCGAAAGCCGGCTGGTCAGCAGATAGAGCGCGATGGGTTGTCCCTTGGGGACTGCGCGCAACAGTTCGATCAGTTGCTTACGTGCATACTCCTGGTCGGCCGTCGGCGTGTTGAGCAGATCGAACAGCACAATGGTCCAACTGTCCGCGGTAGCCGCCAACGGATGGTTGGAATAGGTATTCGGCGGCAGCTTCGGCGTGTTGGCTGCAACTGTCGAGCCCGCCGCGCCTGCCGAACCGGTGTGCGGTTCGAACACGCGAACCTGTTGCGGCTTGCCGTCCTGCATGACGGTAAAGTCGCCCTGTTTCAGCCCAGGGATTGGCCGGCCCTGCTTATCGGTGACCACCACGTCCACCTGCACCAGGCGCGTGGTACTACGGAACACCGGGTTGGTCGGAGCACCCTCGGCAACTGGCAGGGCCTGCTGCATTCGCGATTCAGGGACCGGAGCCGACGGAGCAGCGGCGTTAGCTGCCAGGGTTGTGTTTCTCGAAGATGACTCTGCCGGTGATACCGCTGCCGCGGATTGAGAGGTCCCGGCTATCGGACCGCCCTCCTTAGGGGCAGGCGCTTGCGCAGTCTGGGTCGCCAATGCCTTCGACCAGGCCAGGGAATAGACCTTGTCCAGGTACAGCACATAGACACACAACAAATTGTAAGTGTCGGCGTAAACCTTGGGATCAAGCTCGGTCCGCATCAGGCGAACCTGTTCCACCTTTCCGGGAGGCGTAATCGCGGCGTAAGCGACCGAATGAATCACGATGGCTGGAATGTTGGCTTCTTCGAACGCTCGCGCTTCGGTGGCGGGAATGTCGTTGATCTGTTTGGGGTCCTCTTGCGACTTCAGGCTGCGGGCCGCAATCGGCAGGACTTTGCTCAAGGTTGTGGGATCATGCGCAATTTCCTTGAGTACCGGGCTTTTCCCCACCGTCGCCATGCGCGAGGTGTCGGGCCCGGGGAAGGCGTAGGCTGCTGGCGTCCGGCCCACCTTGTCGATCTGGATCATTCCCCTGATCTGGGCGCGCTGGTCGCTGGTTAGTTGCTTCAGGTACCAATTGGCCCCGGCGAATCCCTTGTCGTGTCCAGCGAATGCAGCGAATACCAACGTCTGACGATGTGGTGCTGAGTTCAGCGACTCCGCCAATAAC
>OCZU010002822.1_pt1 | contig 11028 bp, 12 predicted proteins | sample 1539001 | NCBI WGS metagenome assembly OCZU01 (sample SAMEA3539306, study PRJEB22396) | soil metagenome | biome: tundra; feature: field; material: soil | place: USA | collected 2010-05 | depth 0.15 m
CCGTGGTCCGCGCGGATGCCGCCGACCTGGACATCCTCAGCCTGGTCATCGCCGGAGCCTTCCACGACCTGGCGCCGTCGCGGTGGCTGATAGACGACCCGGCCGCCCGCCGGGAGATCTTCCCCGGATATTTCCGGATCTATGTAGAGCACGCGATGGCCAGCGGCGTGGTCCACACCACCCCTGACCGGACCGCGGCGGCGCTGTGGATACCCGTGGGCGAGGAGGGGCCATCCCAGCCCCTGGACTATGACGCACGGCTCGCCGTCGCGACAAGTCCGTGGACCGGCCGGTTCCTGGCCTTCGACGCCGCCCTCGACCGCCACCACCCGGCCGGCGTCCCCCACCATCACCTGGCGATACTCGCTGTCAGCCCACAGCGGCAAGGCCAGGGCACCGGCACCGCGCTACTACGCGCCTACCACCAGATGCTCGACAAGACCCGCGTGGCCGCCTACCTGGAAGCCTCCGACCTGCGCACCCGCCAGATCTACCTCCGCAACGGCTACACCGACCACGGCCGCCCAATTCACTTGCCCGACGGCCCCCTGATGTACCCGCTAGTGCGGCAACGCCACCCCCCGACAGGCCAGCCGATCCCGCTACCCCACCGGAAACCAAAGGACACACACGACGATGCACCCCGCTGACAACCAACCGCAACCCGGCCCCAGTGACGGCCAGGCCGCTGCCCTGGACAAACTCACCGCCGAACTCCGTGCCCGGAGCTACCAGGCCCACCTGACCGCTCCTGCTGGCAGGCCGCCATCGCTGACGGTCACCAACCCGCAAGCCACCGTGCTCGCCGAGACGGTCATGGTCGACGCGACCTCGTTCTGGTGGTCATGGGCCGAGCGGATAGGGCCGGTTAGCGACGTCAGCGGTGTCGCGATCGCGATCCACCGCGTGCTGGCTAGCACCCACTCCCCAGCATGACCGGCACCCCCAACGTCCCGGGCTTCACCGGCCGGAGGCATCCTGTGTACCGCGCCTTGCCGGGTCTCGGACCCCTCGAATCGGCGATCATGACCGCGATCTGGAACGCGGAAGAACCGGTGACTATCGGCGACATCCGCCGCCGCGTGGCTCGTCAGGCGGACCCCAGCCGAAGCACGGACTACTCGACGGTCGCAAGTGTGACATTGATACTGCGCCGCAAAGGCTTCCTGAAACGGGACAAGGACCTCCGGGCTGGCAGCCCGCGGTCCTTCTGGTACGAACCTGTCATCAGCCGCGAAGCCTACCTCGCGGCGGTAATCCGCAGCGCGCTCGGCTGCACACCCGACCGGAACGTCGTGCTGACCCTGGCGTTCGCCGCTTCGCTGGACGCAATACCCGGCCTGGTCGGCCAAAGCGACGGCAGCTCGTAGGAACCAGCAGGAGTCGCGGACATAAAGGAACGCCCCCCCGTATTGCTCTCCGGGGGGACGTCCCGCGTTGGTGTACGCCAGGTCATCGTAAGGCCTCGCTGAGCGCCAGGACGTCAGGATCGGCCGGCCACTTCGCGGCCAGCCGGGCACGTAGCGGGGCCAGCATCGCCCGGAGCCTCGGTGAACCCGTCTGCCGGGCGACGCCCGCCGCGGTCAGCGCGACCGCGCACGCCTGCCTTACGCCGCCGCCGCGTTCGTGGATGGCTGCCATGTGGGCGAGGTACCCGGCCCCCCACTCGGAGCCCTGCTCCTCTGGGGGCAGCCCCGCGTACCCCGCTTCGAGGGCGGACAGGGCGATGACGTAGTAGCGGGACTGGGCAGCGAAGTAGCCGAGGACGATGCCGCGCTGCAAGTCGAAGAACGCGGGCGAGTGGTAATACAGCCACGGCGGTGCTTCGTCGCGTCGCTCATCCGCTGCCTGGGCACTGGTCATGGCGTCGTCGAGTTTCCGTTCCGCCGCGGACGCGTCCCCGGTCATGGCGTGTCCGCGTGCTTCCTGCGCTGCCGAGATGGCGTGCTGTCCGGGGAACGCCGCCGGGTCGCGTTGCGCGGCCTGCGACAGCCCGATGACGGCACCGGGCTGGCCGGCCATCCACGCGATGTGACCCTTCATGCTGACCACTTCGGAGATCAGGTTCACGTCCCCAGCTTCGACGGCCCATTCGAGAGCCCGGTCGTGGAGACGGATAGCGGCAGCGTCGTTGCGGATGGACGCCTGGAGCCACCCGGCGAACTGCGCCCACTGCCCAGCTACGTCAACGAGAACGGGACGGACCGGGCCGCGTGCCTCGGCGACCATGCCGGTGATGCTCTGGAGCTGCGCCAGAACCGGCGAGAGGGTCGCAGCTGACCCGATCAGATCTTCCGCGTGCCGCTGCGCCGCGAGGACCGTGGCGAGGGATTCCACGGCCGCGCTGTCGATCCGACGCGGGTTCCGGGCAGCCCACGCGAGCCGGTCCCGGTCCTCCGGGCCCGCCGTGGGGCCGGGCGCGAGGGCGGCGAGTTTCCCCCCGGCGCCGAGGGCTTCGTCGAGGAGCCGCGCCATGCTCTCCGACGGCTGCTGCCTGCCATTGACGAGCCGGGAGATCAGCGCCTTGTCGCAGGGGGCAATCCGGGCGAGCTTGTTCCCGCTCACGCCGCGGTCGGCCATCAAGGCACGCAGGGCCTCTGCGAAATTCATCCGCGGACACCGAGGCGACCATCGGCCGACGGCCCACGCGGAAGCGCAGGTGCCGTTTCGCGGCAGTATTCGCCGTACGCCTCCCGGAGATCCCGGATCTCGGGCAGGCCCCGCCGGCCTATGACCGTGATGACTTCCGCCGCGCGCCAGTAGTTCGACGGCACGAGAAGCCCGGACGTGACCGCGTCCAGCGTGGTAGCCGCGGCCTCGCCGAGCTGGGCGGCGGCCGTAAGGGCGAGAGCAAGATCCAGGCGGGCGGATGCTGCCCTTCGAGGGCGCGGATGTCCCCCGTTGCCGGTTTCGAGCCGGGGAAGAACCTGCCGCGCGTAGCGCCCGGCCGCAGGGTCACCGAGCCACGACAGCGTGGTCGCCACGTACGCCTCGGACTTGGCCGGGTCGTACCGGTAGTGGTGCTCCGGGCGATCGGGTTCTGCTAGCGGCGCCACGAGCGCTTCGGTGCGGGCGAGCGCGTCGTAGGCTTCCTGCCCGGCACCGAGGCGTGCCCACGCCCGGCCTTCCTGCGCGGTCGCCTGGATATACGCGCTTCCTGCTTTCGGCGCGACGGCATGGGCGGCCTGGGCGAGCGCGGCGGCCCGCTTGTAATCCCCGTCGGTCAGTAGCTGCCATGCCTGTGTTTCGAGGCACCAGGCTCCGATCTCCGCGTGCCCCGTTTCGCGGGCCATTTGCGCGGCGGTGCGAAGGTGGGCGAACGCGGCGGGGCGGCGGCGAAGGTCGATCAGGCACGTCGCGGCGAGAAGCGATAGCCACCCGCCGCTGACGAGGAGGCGGCGGTGCTCGGCGAGGGTCGTGCGGCCGTCGAGGAGCCTGGCGACGAAGCCGAGATGCGTCTTGACCCGGCTGAGTAGTTCTGCGGGCGGCGTCGCCGCGTATGCGACGGCGAGACCGTCAACGGCCTGTTCGAGGTGCCCGACGGTGGCGTCGCCCGCGTCGCTGGCTGCGGCGCGGCGGACCAACTCAAGCGCGGCGATCTCATCGTCGGCCGACGGGACTGGGGACGCCTCGCGGGTCACACGGTGAGCTAGCATCCCTCCGGCTTCTAACACGTTATCGAGGAGCCGGGCCATGTCCGCCGACGGATGCTGCTTGCCGTTAGCGAGGCGGGAGATCAGCGCTTTGTCGCACGGGACCTTCCTGGCCAGAGCGTTCCCGCTCATGCCGCGCTCAGCCATGAGAGCGCGCAGCGCCTCTGCGAAATTCATCCGCGTACACCATTCGCGAGATGACGGCCAGTGTTGACCGGGGTTGACGAGTGCCTGTCAACGCTGTTGCCAGGCTACCCGTGCTGATCCCAGACTAGGCCAGTCACGATAGCGGCTCGGCTCCGTGGGCAGCAGCGATCCGGTCTATGTGACCTGCCAGGTCGAAGTCCAGGCCGGTGATCTGGTGGCCTGCATCGTGGGTGGTGATCCCGAAGCGGATCTGCTGCCAGCGGATGTCAATGTCGGGGTGGTGGCCGATCTCGCGGGCCTTGGCGCCGACGTACATTGCCAGGTGCAGGCATTCGTGCCAGGTGCAGGTAAACGTCCTGGTGATCTCGTTGCCGTTGCGTGCCCAGCCGGGCAGCCCGGCGAGCCTGCGCCCGATCTCTGCGTCGCTCAGCGGTTCCCCGGTCACAGGCCCGCCTCTGTGAGCTTCCCGGCCAATTCCCGCCCGGCTGCTGTGCCCGCCCACGGTGACATCCTTTCCCGGAGCGCGAGCAGCTCGCCGCGGAGCCTCGCCGAGCCGGTCTCGCGGACGAGCGTCACCGCGTCCGCAGCGATGTGGGCCGCCCGCTCTGGATTCCCGGTGGCGGCCAGGGAGGCAGCCTGGCGGGCCCGGAACACCGCCGTATCCCGGCGCGCGGACCCTGACATGCCGCCGAGGATCTGGCCCCAGAGACGAGCGGCTTCCTCATGCGCGCCGAGGCGACCGTAACAGGTGGCCCGCTGGACTTCGATCCAGCCCGGGGTGCGGTTGCAGGCGTTCCCCCAAACGTGCTCGTCATCGACTTGCCTGGCGAGCCGCGCGGCGCCGTCGAGGAGCTGGTCACACTCGCGCCGCTCCCGGATCAGCGAGTGGCCGTGCGCTGACTGGACGGCCGCCATGATCCGGGTTTTCGGCAGCAGGCGGCGCGGGTCGCCGAGCATGGCGGCGTGACCGAAGTCGATGACGGCACGCCCGTTGCCGGTATCGGTGAGGAGCATCGCCTTGTTCGTGAGCGCGTAGCTGATCAGGTCAGGGTCGCCGCAGCGGTGCGCCATGTCGAGGGTCACCGACCGCCAGTAGGCGGACTGCGGGGTGTCTCCCGCGTCTTGGTGAAGCCATCCGATCAGCGCCGCGTAGGCGGTCCCAGCCCGGAGGAGCCCGGCCCGGACGCCGCCCACGGCCGTGCCCGCCAGGTCGCAGATCAGCCGGTGCTGCTCGGTGACGGTCGGGATGAGATGGTGCGGGCCGAGGAACATGTCAGCCCGGTAGTGCCCGGCGAGCTGAGTGCGGAAGTAGTCCACAAGTTCCGGCGCGACCGGCCGCGGTTCCCCGGCCACGGAATTGCCGCCGGGCCCTACGCCGAACGCCGCGAGCACGCCCCCAGGATCGGGCTCGGTTCCCGGCATCGCGCTGACCGCGGCGGCCCGAACCAGGGCACCACACGCGCCTAATACTTCATCGAGCTGATGCGCCAGCTTCGCGGACGGCCTCTGCTTGCCGTTGACGAGCCTGGAGATGAGCGCCTTGTCGCACGGCACACGCCGCGCGAGCTTGTTCCCGCTGATGCCACGCTCGTCCATGAGCGCGCGCAGGGCTTTTGCGAAGTTCATCCGCGTACACCGTTCGCGAGATGACCGTGGGGGTTGACCAGGGGTTGACGGCTGGCCCGTCAACCCTGCTCAGCCTAGCTGTGATACTCCCACACTAGGCGCATGGTGTACGAGAACGCAGATGTGGCGGCGCTGGAGAAACTCGCCGCCGAACTCAGCGGCCGGGGCTTCGATCCCTTGATCACCACCGCAAGCGGCCGGCCGGCGCTCGTGGTCTCCAACCCCAGCATGCTAATGCTCTCCGAGACCATCCTCGTGGACGGCCGGTGGTTCTGGTGGTCATGGGCGGAACGGATCGTGTCCACGGAATCCGTCGCAGCCGCGGCCGACGCGATCGGCCGTGTCCTGGCGCAGGGGAGCAGCTCAACATGACCGCAGCGGCCCTGGCCACCGAGGCCGCGGTGCTAGGGCCGGCGTGGCCCACCGCCGAGGATGTCCGGGCCGAGTTTCCCCAGTGGCATCGGTGGACGGGCGTCTCCTGCTTGCTGTACGCCGCGCGGCAGCACAGCTCACCACCGATCGTTGTCCGGGCGCCAAATGTATTTGTCCTTCTCGACCGGATGAGGGCCGAGGAGGACAGGCTTCGGCCCTAACCGCACCCGGGCAGGGCCGTAGCGTCCCAGCGCCGCGACCCTGCCCGGCACCACCGGCTCCCAGGTGGCGCGGACAAAGACGCGGCTCCTGATTCTCGTCTGGGATGCACTCCTGGAGATGTGATGAACACAATAGGAACAGCCGCTCGACGGTTAACCGAAACCGTCCGTTATGCCGCCGGCATCGATCTGCCTGCGGTGGAGGACATAATGCTCCTGGAGCCGGACAGGCTGCGGGGCTTACTTGAGGTCGCGCTGGCCGGAACCGCCGGCCGCGTGCGCGTGGCGGGTACGCTCGACCGCCGCCTGGCGTGCATCGAACGTCAGGACGGGCGGTGGGCCGTGGCTGATCTTTCTGGGCAGCCGCACCAGACTCGCACCTGGCCTATTTGGGCATCCGGCCACCTCGTGCTGGAGAATCCCGAATCCTGGCTTTCGCTGGCGACCATCGACAGGCTGGCTGCATACCGGCTCAGCAGGCCCAGCGTGCTGCTGGTGGCGCTGTATCACCCGGAATACTTTCCGCTGCCGCGGTTCCCGCTCGCGATCAGCGACGTGGCCCGCGCCGCCCGCTCCACCCTGCTCGGCATGGTCCGCCTCGCCGACATGCAACTCGGCGTGACACTGGACGATCTCGTCCAGCGGGTCAGGGCCGAGAATCCCGACATCCTCGGCATCTCTGCCACCTTCGGCCAGCACGACCTGATGATCCGCCTGCTCGATGCCGCCTACGGCCTGCCACGGCCCCCGGTGATCGTCGCCGGCGGCAGCCTAACAGCACGTAATGAGCACCTGCTGCTGGAGCGCTACCCGCGGCTGCTGGTCGCCAGGGGAGGCGGGGAGGCCACCATGGAAGGGCTCCTCGCTCACTGGCACGGGGACATTGACCTCGATCACGTACCGGGGCTCGGCTTCAACGGGGCCGCGCGTGGCGGCGGCCTGGCGGTCACCCGGCGCCGGACCGCCAAGCCTTTGACCCGTGATGCCACGGCCGACATCTTCCCGGAGCTGGACTTGCTGCCCGCGACGTTCGAGCACCACGGCGTCGCCCAGTTGGAAACCAGCAGGGGCTGCACCAATTTCTGCAGCTTCTGCCCGCGCGGCCACAAGGGGATGTGGTCTGGCGCCGCACCGGAACGGCTGCCGTGGATGCTCGCGGAGATGCGGCGGGTTTTCGACCGGTACCCGCAAGTCTCCCGCACCATATATCTGGTGGACGAGGAACTCATCGGCCGGGACACCGACGCGGGCAGCCGGGCGCTGAACGTCGCCCGCGTCGTGCATGACGCTGGTTTCCGCTGGGAATCAAGCTGCCGGGTTGACCAGGTGGTCCGCCTGGATGAGGGCCCGGCCTGGCATGCGGGGCGTGCCGAGATGTGGCGCACGCTGCTCCGGCGGGGCCTGCGCCGGATGCTGTTCGGCGTCGAATCAGGCGTGGACTCGATCCTGGACCGGTTCAACAAGGAAACCACCGCGCAGCAGAACGCCCTCGCCATCCGGACACTGTCCGCGCTGGGCATCCCCACCAGGTTCACCTACATCACTTTCGATCACCTGATGACGCTGGAGGAACTGAAGGCCAGCTACGCCTTCCAGGGCCGCACCGACTTACTGCTGCGCCCGCTGCCGCACCTGCCGGCGCAGGAGATCGTCCGGGGTGTCCGCGACGAGGCATTCGTGGCGCAGGCAGCGGCGGCCCGGCCGCTGCATACGGCGATCTCCTACATGCTGGTCTCGATGGAATGCCTGATCGGCGCCGCTTACACGCGGAAGGTCCAGGCCGCCGGGCTGGCCGGGGAGATCCGCCCGTCGATGGGCCGGGTGGACGCCCGGTTCGCGGACTGGCGTATCGGTGTTGCATCCCGCTGGGCGCAGTTGTGGGTGGACCGTAACTTCGCGCTGGACTACACGCTCAAGTCATTGGAGAAGATCCTCGACGGGCAGCCCCGGCACGCCGTCCGGCAGGCCCGGGTGGTGCTCAAGGACGCGGCCTACACCGTTCTCGGGGAGATGATTTCCGCGATCGACGCCCAGTCGCCCGGCAGCGCCGCTAGTGCCAGCAGTCGGCTGTCCGCCCGCATCGGCGCCCTCCTGGACATGCAGATCGACCTGTTGCACGCCCGGATGGAATCCGCTGTGCAGGAGGCGGCCGCCAGCCTGCCCGCGGAGCATGTCAGGATGCTGTACCGGGAATACGAGCGCTGGCAATCGGCCGCCGGGTGGCAGATGATCAATGCGGCGGACCCGTGTGGCACCTGACGGGCTGGCCTTCCGGGCTGTTAGGTGCTGGCTTTCTCCGGGATCGGCACCCAGTTGAATTCCGGGCAGAAGCGCCGGTAGGTGACCAGCTTCCACGCCGCGTACTCCTCCAGCCGCCCCTGCTGGCCGAGCAGGTGCTTGACCCAGGTGTGGCAGACGCGTTCCTCGTGGGTCATGGTCTGGCCGATCTGGTCGAGCATCCGGCAAGCGACCGCGAAGTCGTCCTCGGTCAGGGCACTCAAGTCGATCTGCACGCCATCGACGGTGAAGGAGAACACCAGCCGCGTTGTCGAGAACCGCGTGTACCGCTCGCCCAGGAACTCCGTGTGGCTGGCGAGCGTGGCCATCAGGCCGCCGCGGTCCTCGACCGGGTACCCGATCCCCAGATCGAGGTCGGAGGTTTCCAGGTTCAGCCTGGTGCCGAAGGAGCCGACATCGCGCGGCTGGCGGCCGGTCCATTGCCCGATAAGACTGGACGCCTTTTCGCGGATGCGGTAAAGACGGTCATCATGTGCCCGCATCGCCTCATAGAACTCCAGGGCCCGCCCGTACTCTGTGTCAGGGAAATCATCGCGCCTGACCCAGCCCTTCGCCAGGAGCGCCGCCAGGTCCAGTTCCGTACCCGATGGATTGGTCATGGCGGCACACCATACTCGCGCCGGGGCAGCTTTGTTCACGAATACGACGACAGGAAAACACGATGAGCCAGGCTCCTGCGCAGCGGACCCTTGCCCGCGGACTGACCGTGCACCCGGTCGGCATCGGATGCTGGGCCATCGGCGGCCCGGACTGCAATCTCGGCTTGCCGATGGGATGGTCCACCGCCAACGACCGGGCCTCTGTGCAGGGCTTGGAGACCGCCTGCCAGCTCGGCGCGAACCTGTTCGACACCGCCGACATCTACGGGCACGGCCGCTCCGAGCGGCTTGTCGGTCACCTGGTGCGCCAGGCCGGCCGGGACAACCTCGTGCTGTCCTCCAAAGTCGGGTACTTCGCGGGCACCGCCGCTCACCCCTACCTGCCATCAGCGATGCGCCGCCAACTGGAAACGACGCTGGAAAACCTCCAAACCGACCATCTGGATATCTACTTCCTGCACAACGCCAATTTCGGTGATAACGACCGGTACCTGGACGGGGCATTAGAACAGATGCGCGCCTTCCAGAACCAGGGCCTGACCAATGCAGTAGGAATGCGTGGCCCGCACCGCTTCGCCACCGACCGGTTGAACGTCCCCCGCCAGCAGCGCGAAGACAAGTACGCCCGGTTCCGCAGCCTCTTCGACCACATCCGTCCCGACTACCTGGCCGTCCGGTTCAACGCGCTGACCCCGCCCCCACCTCCCGGCCACGACGACATCTTCGCCTTCGCAGCCAGCCACGGGGCAAGCGTCCTGATCAACAAGCCACTCGCCCAGGGCCTGCTGACCGGCAAATACCACCCCGGCCAGCCACCCCACTTCGGGCCCGGCGACCACCGGCTACGCAAGGCATGGTTCACCCCGCAAGCCCTGCACATCCTCCACGACGGCCTCCAGCCCCTGCGCGACAGATTCGGCACCACCCCGGCGGAACTGGCACCCGTCATGATCAGCTACTGCCTGCACCGCGCCAGCAACGCCGCCGTTCTCACCGGGTTCACCACCCCGGAACAGGTCACCCAGAACCTCGCCCCGCCCGCTCATACCCTCACCGAAGCCGACCTGGACTTCATCCAGGACACCGCAGCCGACATCCAGCAGCGCCTCGACGCGGCCGGTGAAGTCTTCCTCGATGAAACGCGGGCACCCCGGCCATGACCGTTAGCCGCCAGCTCCCGCTAATCCCGCCAGCCGGGCCTGCGCACCAGCCAACGGCAAACATGCTGCGTTTGCTTGTCTTCAACGCCCAGCACGCATCGCCCAGCCGTGCCCGCCGCCAGGCCGAATGGATCGCCGGCCAGGAGAGCGCCGACCTGGTGATCCTCACCGAAGTCGGCGCCGGGCCCGGTGGTCATGCCCTCGTCGGGGCGCTGAGCGAGCACGGATACCCCTACGTGCTCGCACCGGAACCCGCGCTGCCTGATTACCGCACCGTCCTGGCCTCGCGCGGCGTGGATCTGTCCCCGGTCCCCAGCGGTATCGACGTGTTCCCCCATCGCGGCGTAGCAGCAGCGGTCAGCCTCGCGGGCCACACCATCGGGCTGCTCGGCCTGTACGTGCCCTCACGCGGCCCGCAGCAGCGCCGCAACCAGAACAAGCGCGCGTTCCAGCAGGCTGTCACCAGGGCATTGCCGGGCTTTGCCGCCCAGTTCGGCGGCCCCGTGATCATCGCGGGCGACCTGAACATCATTGAACCTGGGCACACCCCGCATCACCGGGTTTTCGGCGGCTGGGAGTACGACTTCTACCGCAGCTTCGCCGACGCCGGGATGACCGACGCCTTCCGTGCCGTGCACCCGCATACCGCCGAGCACAGCTGGTTCGGCCGCAGCGGCCAGGGCTACCGCTTCGACCACACGTTCGTCACCAAACGGCACAGCGCACAGATCCGCAGTTGCGGGTATCTCCAGGCACCCAGGAAGCAGGGCCTCACAGACCACGCGGCCATGGCCCTAACGTTCACCCTGATCCCGCACGACGCTAGCGGCCGATGAACGCTGCTAGGTCATCGTGTCCGCCCACATTGAAGGAATCCCGGGCACTCGTTGTCGTCTGCTGCGCCGGTTCGCCGCCCCCTCCTGGCGCCGCAGTTGTCATTTTCTTCGATCAT
>OCZU010002824.1_pt1 | contig 11026 bp, 11 predicted proteins | sample 1539001 | NCBI WGS metagenome assembly OCZU01 (sample SAMEA3539306, study PRJEB22396) | soil metagenome | biome: tundra; feature: field; material: soil | place: USA | collected 2010-05 | depth 0.15 m
CCCGACAAGTTTCTGCCCCCGGTGACCGCACCCAGGGCGCGGTCGAATGCTGTCTAGGTTCCCTGGTTGCAGACCCAGGTAGCAGCCTACGTCGCGACTCTTGCGAAAGCGATCCGCGCGACAACGGGCCGGAGCTGAGACACCACCCAGAAACAGGCAAACCATTGAAAACAAATGGCGGAAGCGAGAAGGGGTCTACCCCACCGGCGACGAGGTGACAAGCCGGCCGCCGGTTTTGAAGATCATACAGTATGTTCTGATGGGTCATGAAAATTCTCTACTCTACCTGATTCTTCGCCCGGTTTCCAAATCGGCGAGTTGAACCGTTCTGATCTAAATGGACGCGTTCTGACCATAGAACTATCACGTTTTTATCACTACAGAACGTCGGTTGATGACCATCTAGCAAAGGAGAATTACACCACAACAACCTCAGCTTGGGGCTGAGCTGGCCGGGAGGGAAGGTGAACGCGGGCTGCTGCTCAGCGTGCCTTAGGCGCTCGCCGCCAATGCCGAGACCCTGGTCGGAATTGCCGCCTTCAGCCTGCGTCCTGGCAAAAGGCGGGGTTTACAGAAAGGTTTACATTCGTGCAAGCAACGATCAGCCTCTGCGGTAGGCCAAACCGTTGATCTCGTATACTTCCGGTGATACTGTGCTGCTACCTCTTTAAGGTGCTCAGCGATCTTCCTGGTGAGGCGTCGCTTTGCGACGCTCTTTGGAGGGTACATGCCGGTTCCGCTAAGCGTTTATACAACTAGGATCATCTTCTCGCTGTTTTTCTTGCTGACATTCTGCAGCGAGCGATCTAGCGCGCAAGTTGAAACCGCTGAAATCTCAGGAACCGTGAACGACGTGACTGGGGCGGTTCTGCCTGCAGCCACAATAAACGCCAGCTGCCAACAAACAGGACTCAATAGAAGCACCGAGACAGACAACTACGGGCTTTATCGTCTCACGCATCTGCCTCCCTGCGAATACGAGTTCACAATCAAAGCCGCCAACTTTGCGGTCCAGAAAATAACATTGGAAGTGAATGTAGGAGCGTCCTACACGATTAATGCGAGTTTGCGCCCTGCGACTGCGACGTCTGTGGAGGTAGTGGCCGAAAGTCCGGTGAAGGTGGAAACGGAATCGCAAGAGATATCGACCGTGGTAAATGGCAAGGAAATCACCGAACTGCCTACGCTGACGCGGAATCCCTATGACCTGGTTCAGACCTCGGGAAACATCAGCCCTGCAGATCCGAGCGCTCACAGCGGACCTGGCTTTGGGCCGCGTGGCGTGGGCGTGGCCATCAACGGCCAGCGCTCCACCAGCACGAATATTCAATTGGATGGAGGCGACAACACGGACCAGTTCTATGCCTCGGTGGGATTGACTGTGCCGCTGGATGCGGTGCGCGAATTTCGGGTTGTGAGCAGCAGCTTCCAGGCGCAGTATGGGCGGGCTGGCGGCGGCATTATCAATGTAGCCACGAAGCAAGGCACGAACGAACTGCATGGATCGGTTTACGAATTCAATCGTGCCTCTGCGCTGGCTTCATTGGAATTCAATTCCATTCATACGACCTTTATCCGCAATCAGTTCGGATACTCGGTCGGTGGCCCGATTATTAAGGACAAGCTATTCTTTTTCCAGAGCACAGAATGGACGCGGGTGCGCAGCGCCGTATCAGTTGGCGCGTTAGTGCCGACACCGGATTTCATCGCCGACTCCGCGCCGGCCACGCAAGCGTTTTTCTCCGCCTATGGGAAACTCCTGGTACCCATAACCCAAGTGTTTACAAAAGCCAATATCCTCGCTTCGGGAATTGTGCCGAATGCCGGAGGCCCCTTCGATCTGCTTGCGGGTGGAACTCCGATTTTTGGCGTGATTCATCGCCCTCTACCGAAGGATGCCGGCGCCGGCATCCCACAGAACTCTTTCAACCCTGAGTTGCGCGTTGACTATAATCTGAGCAACAGGACCATGCTGTTTGCGCGCTACATTAATCAGACTGTGGACAATTTACCGGGCACAGCGGCGCCTAGCCCGTATGTTGGATATGACCTTGCCGAAAGCGACTTCAACAATAGCGGTCTTGTCTCGGTAACGCACATCTTCTCACCACGGCTGGCGAGCGAATCGAAGCTTGCATTCAACCGCACGAATAGGAACACACCGATAGGGAAGGTCCTATCCTCGCCATTGCTGGCCTTTGGATTTGGCGATGTGTTTGGATTTGGCACACCTCTCCTGCCTGGATACAACGGCAATATCGGCGGCGGACCATCCAACCTGCTGGAATTTCTTGAAGACGTCACCTACAGCCGCGGCAAGCACCAGTTCCGCTTGGGCGGGCAGTTTACTTATATGCGGGACAACCTGCTTTTCGATACCAGCGAAGCATACGGTGTGCTCGGGGTGAGCGGAAGCTACGGAGATGGATTGGATGAATTTCTCGAGGGTCAGACAGATGGATACGTAGCGGTTATATCCGCCCAAGGCAAGCTCCCGTGCACGCTCGATAGCATGGGGAATGTCGTGACCACGGCCAGTTGCGTAGTGCAGCCACCGCTGGGACCCTCGGCAATTTCAACCAGTAATCGCTACCGGGATTTCGCCTGGTATGGGCAAGATTCATGGAAACTGACTCCGCGTTTCACCGCTAACCTAGGATTGCGTTGGGAATACTACGGCGTCCAGCACAGCAAACAGGCGAGCGCTTCGTCGAATTTTTATCCGGGCCCAGGCGCAAACTTTTTCGAGCAGGTGCGGAATGGACAGATATTCACTGCCCCAACCAGCCCAGTCGGGAGCTTGTATCGGCCAGACTACAACAACTTTGCCCCACGCATCGGTTTTGCTTGGGATCCGATCGGAGCCGGAACCACCGCGCTGCGCGGCGGGTACGGCATTGGTTTTGAACGCAACTTCAACAATGTAAATGCCAACGTATTCGTCAATCCGCCCAATGCGGATCAGGTCCTCCTGTTGACGGGAGTGAATGCGGGAGTGATTCCGATCAGCACCAGCAACGTAGGGCCGCTCGCAGCCCAGGGCAGCTCGCTCCCGCTGCCGCCAGCAGGAATCATCGCGCTGAATCCGAATATTCGTACTGCGTATGCGCAATTTTGGAGCCTTTCACTGGAGCACTCGCTGCGCAAGGGCACGCTAGCATCATTGCAATACAGCGCCTCAAAGGGCACCAAGCTTTACTCGGATACGGACATTAACCGGGCTGGCTCAGGTGCGGAATACCTGCATGATGCGCCCACTTCGGGTTTGCCGTTCCCGCGGCTCAATCAGCAATACACGTTCATCAATTACCGCAACAATGGCGGGTTCTCCGCATACCACGCGATGATCGCATCATTGCGCTCAGAGAACCTGTTCAATGCCGGATTGGGCTTTCACGCCAATTACACGTGGTCGCATGCCATTGACGATATGAGCTCCACCTTCAGCGAAGGGCCGAACGTGTCACCGAACAATCTGGGATTTCTCGATCCATTCAACCCTGCTGTGGATAAAGGCAACGCGGATTTCGATATCCGGCACCGGTTTGTGTTCAGCGGGGTTTGGGAATTGCCGTGGCTGAAAGAGCGGTCGCGGTCTCTGCTGGCTCGCAGTATGCTTGGAGGTTGGTCGCTGGCGCCGATTTTCGAGGCACAGTCAGGGACGCCATTCTCAGTGTACGATTGCTCGAATTTCGCGGAGGAATGCCCGCGTTATATCGCATCCGGAGCAGTGGCAACCTCCGTTCATGATCCTGTGCCGGTGAACATTCCAGGCGCGGTCGGCCTCTATAACATTCTCACTCTACCGCCGGCGCAGCCCTATGGTGATCCCATCCTCGGAATTGGAGATTTTGGCGATTGCACGCACGGATTTCCGTGCCCATTTCCGGCTACTATGAGCCATCGCAATGCTTTCCGCGGGCGTGGTGGGTGGAAGCTTGACCTGGGGACGTATAAGACCGTCGCCCTGAGCGAGCCCTTCAACCTGCAGCTCCGCGCAGAAGCTTTTAATGTCTTCAATCATCGCTTGCTGATGCTGGCAAACGGGCCGCCCGATGCCTCTACGGCAGCGGGAGGTCCGATTACCATACGCGGACAGCGTGGTGGGCATCGCAACATGCAACTGGCGCTGAAGCTGACGTTCTGAGCTCGGGCGAGGCCACTTTACTTCGCTTTCCAAGGATATAATGCGCTGGTCGTTGTTATGGTTATGGCGGAGCGCATGATCTCGCATTATCGCGTGCTGGCTGAGCTGGGGCGCGGCGGGATGGGAGTGATTTATCGCGCCGAGGATACGCGCCTGAACCGCGAAGTGGCGCTCAAGCTGCTCTCCGATCCCATGCTGGCCGATGAAGACATGATCAAGCGCTTCCAGCGCGAAGCCCGCGCCGCGTCGGCCCTGAACCATCCCCATATTTGCACTGTCTATGACGTCGGCGAGGATCAGGGCACGCACTTCATTGCCATGGAGCTACTCGAAGGGCAGACGTTGGCGGCAGCAATCGCCTCGCATGCTCTCTCCGTCGAAAGCGTGCTCCGACTGGGCATTCAGATTTCAGACGCTCTCGACGCGGCGCACAAGAGAGGCATCATTCACCGCGATCTCAAACCCGCCAATGTTTTTGTGACGAGCCGCGGTGATGCCAAGCTGCTGGATTTTGGCCTGGCCAAGGAGTTGCGTGTGGGAAGCGACGCGGACACCATCTCCACCTGCATGACGGTGCGCGGACAAGTGCTGGGAACAGTGGCATATATGTCGCCAGAGCAGGCGCAGGGCAGAGACATAGACGCGCGCAGCGACATTTTTTCCTTAGGCGCGGTGCTGTACGAGATGGCGACCGCGCGGCGCGCGTTTACGGGAGACTCGACAGCTGTGATCCTCGCGGAGATATTGCGTGGCCAGCCCAGAGCCGCAAAGACTATCAACCCGGAGATTCCGGAAGAGCTGCAGCGGATCATCGGCAAGGCCATCGAAAAAGAACGGTCCGAGAGGTATCAGTCCGCGCAGGAGGTGATGATTGATCTACGCCGGCTTAAGCGGCAAATATTTGAATCTTCCGGGACTACGGCAAAGGCCAATGTTGCCATGGCCAGCGGGAAAAGGAAATGGCTGCGGGCCACGGCTCTTGCAGTAACGGCCAGCGCGGCGCTCGCGGTTCTGTGGAGCTTGGTGGGTGCGCCGGTTCCCGAGATTGCAAACACGAAGCAGATCACCTTTGACAACACGAGCAAAGCAGATCCGCTCTTCACCGACGGTTCACGGCTATTTTTCACAAAAGAAGGAGTGCCCGTCCAAATGGCAATTGGCGGTGGCGCCATCGTGCCTATTCAAAGCTCGCTCGGCAATGTGCGTTTCAGCCTGAATGACGTTTCTCTTGATGGATCCGAGCTTTTGGCCACGGCGGTCAATAATAATGATGAGAATGGCCGGGGACAGTTATATGTCCTGCCTACTCTGGGCGGCACTCCGAGAAAAATTGGATCGGTGTATGCGCAAGAAGCCACATGGTCGCCGGATGGAACGCACATCTTGTTCGCCGATCAGAATGCGCTCAATTTGGTCGAGAGTGACGGCTCGAATCCACGGAAACTCTGGGAGGCTCTGAAGCCACAAGCGATGGTCGGATCGGCCCGGTACTCACCAGACGGACGCGCCATTAGGTTCACCACCGGTCCGGCAAATGGCGATCCTAAAATCTGGGAGATGGATGCGGAAGGAAAGGCGGCACACCCGCTGATTCCGAATTGGTCGCGTGCTTCATGTTGTGGGCGTTGGTCTCCGGATGGGCGACACTACGATTTCACCGCTGAAGTCAATGGAGGCCTGCAAGTGTTCGAATTGCCGACGCGGAATCTGCTGCTGCCTTTCAACACGCCACATCCGGTGCAGCTCACGCCGGGAACCATCCACATCGTGGCGTTCACGCCCAGTCGCGACAGCGCGCGCTTATTTGTTATCGGCTCCCTAGCTCGAGGCGCCATGATGGCCTATGATCCGCGGTCAGCGCACTTCGTCCCCTACCTGAATGGACTGCCGGCGGAGCAGATGGAGGTGTCGCCAGACGGTAAGTGGTTGGCCTATACCGATGGGATGGGCAAGCTCTGGAAGAGCCGCGCCGACGGCAGTGAACCAGTACAGCTTGCATCATCGGCGAGCAACCCGCGCTGGTCGCCGGACGGGAAGAGGATCGCGTTTAATGTTGATTTCCCGACTAATTCGAAGATCTTCGTTATCGAGGCAGAAGGCGGCAAAGCGCAGCGAGTGGTGCCTGAAGATGAGAACGCGGTTGTGCCCAGTTGGGCGGGTGATGGCGAATCGCTGGCCTATGGCGAGTATCCGCTTCCAGGCCTCGTGCCCAAAGGAATCCACACCTGGAGCTTCAAAACGCATACCGGCTCAACTCTTCCTGAGTCCGCAACTTATTATTGGCCGTCCTGGTCGCCGGACGGGAGGTGGCTGGTTGCGGTTGCTGCCAATCCCAAGCGTTTCATGCTGTACTCGCCCGCAACTCAACATTGGCGGGAGCTTGCGGAGTGGGGTGGAAGCAGTGGCTGGTGGGTGTGGTCGCACGACAGCAAGGCCATCTACCAGCTTGATCGCGAGCCGCAGAACAATAGAGTGCTACGGATTCCGCTCGCGACCGGTAGAGCTGAAGTATTTGCCACTCTCGAGGGCGTCAAGATCACCGTCAACACAGGCGTAGAGTTGAACGTGACCGCGGACAACATGCCGGCGATCATCAGCGACAACAGCGTCCAGCAGATTTATTCATTGGATTGGAAGAAATAATCCCTAGTGCGACGCCAGCGGATTATTCAGCAAGACAAACTAGTGCCTTTGTCGGAACTATACACTCGGGAGCTTACCCCGCTGATCTGGAATCGCTTATCTCGCAGATCACCAAATGTTAGGAAACTACACCTTTCTAACGTCCGAGATCACTTGGCAAAACACCAATGTTTTCGAGGATCCGAAAGAGCAGATTTCGAAAGGGTTTTCTAACGTTTCGGAAATCGCGAATATGTGTCAAAGTTCCCCAACATTGAAGTGCGTTGTGCCAAAGTTCAGAAAAGAAGCCCGGAGATCAGTTAGGTACTCCACCTCTTAAAGCTAGCCAGATGAATTGCCTTTTTTCTCTCAGACGGCCCGGGTTCGTGGGCATCACTCCTCCCCTTCACAGGTGAGGCCGCGAATTCGGCTGTATTACCCAGTCATCCGCTTGTCGGTAAGATAATGTTGGCGTTTTGGCAAGCGGTAAGGAAAGGCTTCTTGAGGAAGTTAGCGCCGTCGTAGGGAGATCGCTCGGCAGCCCTGAAGTTCAGAGCCAGCAGCTGATCGCTTGTCAGATCAGCATTAGCCGCTTCTTCCCAGCCAGTGCTAAGCTCCGATTAATCCTCATCGCGCATCTTTTCGCAGCGCGGGCACGCCATTGGTGCATCGACCACCACGGCCTCGATCGCGTCGGTCAACTCTCTTTGGCTGCGGAACGGGCCCGGAATTTGGCCTCGCTTGAATCTCCACGCTGCCATGCGGTACACAGTCTCCAAATCCCATCCATTTTGGTACGTGAATCCGACGTGCCATTCGCAGCGGTTCAAGATTCGTGCCTCGACTGCAAGCTCCTCCGCGATCTCCTGCCGTTCAAGTCCTTCCAAGTACAACTCTGTGCTCATTCCCACGCGGCAACCTCAAAGGCCGAGGCTATCGGCGGGTAGGGGAATCTGGCGGAGAGGGAGGGATTCGAACCCCCGGTACGGTTCCCCGTACTCCAGTTTTCAAGACTGGCGCCTTCAACCACTCGGCCACCTCTCCAGCTACTACAGTTTTACTACAGTTCCCGGATCTCGCGTCGCTCCCCCGTATCTCAATCCATTTGAATTCAATTGCTTACAAGCGAACGCCGGCGCACGTACAGAGGTTTTCAAGACCGGTGCCTTAAACCACTCGGCCACCTCTCCGGAATAATCAACAGTTTTATTATTTTACTGTTCTGCGCCCGAGGTAAGCTGCTTCCGCGTTTGCTCGTACAGAACCTCGACCGCTTCCATTGTCCGCGCTGTCGCCTCTTGCGTCAATCCGATGTAGTGCTGTGCCGTCGTGTCAATCGTCTTGTGCCTCAGCATTCCGGCTGCGCCTGTCGGGTCTTTGACCGCGTTAGTTGCCACGGTTGACGTGTTTCAGTTCGCCCTTCAATCCGAATGGACTATCCGAACCATATCGGGTCTTACCATAAGCGTGGCTTCGACAAGTGGGGCGTTGTACTCTTTTGGCATTTACAACGCCGCTGGAACTTCTTTGTTGATAAATTCCGGAACGTTTCAACGGTAACGTCGGCTCTGACACCTACCTGACAAACACCATTACGCCCGTTACGCTGCCTCCGGGAACCTATCTTTACGCCCAGACCGCGAACAACACGCACATCATAACCCCTGGTTTTGGAGCCTTGAACAGCCAGGCATCCAATAGATTCTTCGCCCTGATTAACTTGGTAACGCCCCGATTTTGTTCGGCGGCAAACGCATCTTCCGCCGGAGTTCTGCCTTCCACTTTGGGCACTCTAACAGCTCTCGCTTCTAATTTCGGAGGGTTCTATCGCCGTCTCAATCTTTGCTCCATAATTTCTCGGCCCCTGCGCCTGGACGCGAGGTTTGCTATGATACCCAGCCGAGGGGGGAATCAATGGGAAACCTATCTAAAGTGGTCGGGTATTTGAGGAAGGAAATGGCAAGAGCACAGGCGGAGGTCCGGCAGTTTGGTGCAGCACTCGCCGCCTTGGGAAGTGCTGGCTCTAATGGCTCTACGCGGACCTTGTCCGCTGCCGCTCGTCGGAGGATTAGCCTCGCACAGAAAGCGCGATGGGCAAAGCAGAAGTCGAGCGCCAAACCTAAGCGCACAATGTCAGCAGCGGGGCGGAAGAGAATCGCTGCGGCTCAACGGGCGCGATGGCAGAAGCTGAAAACAGAGAAAAAGGCTGCTTAAGCACGTTCTGGAGTTCATCGCAAGTAAAAGAGGGCCGGACAACACGCGGCCCTTTGTTTCTTGAGCGGATGACCGGCAACGAAGAGACAAGCCAGCTAGCTAGTTTTCTCCGCTGCCCGATAACTTGCTAGGGTCGTCGCCTGTTGGGTCTGCTCCCAAATTCCAAAATCGTGCATTTGCTCCGAGGCCATCAGAAACTTCTGGACTCGTTCGCCCTCAATGAAGCCGTTGCGATACAGGACCGCTTTGTACTGTGCCTTGTTGTGCGGGTCGGTCTGCATGCACTGAATCAATTCTTGATCCCGCCCTAACAGGTCGGAGGTAGTAAGCTGCCCGACCTTTGTTGCCCCCAACAGGGAGTCGTATTCCGCCTCGTAAGACGCATTGTCGTTTTCAAACTGTTGCGCGTCTGCTCGGCACGTTCTAACCGCGCTTGACTGAGTACATCCCACCGTACAGAGCACCAGGACCGCTAACGCGACGCCCGCCAGAGCCGTAAGAAGTCTCATAATCCCCCCCTGCATTATTTAACCACCCCAACGGTCGCCCCAGAGTGACCTCGGTAGTCCTTCTCCCTGTGGCCGACAGGTCAACCACGTTCAGGCCATCCCCTGCCCGAACGTCCTACCAAACGTGTACGACGTAAACGATCAAAACTATCAAAATTCCGGCCAAGGCGATTGGGCACCCATTGAGCGCGTTTGCGATCTGATAAACGCAATTTTCTCGCTCGCCAGTCGTCTCATCTAACGCTCGAAACATGGCGAAAACCTCCGTTGAATTTCCGGCTCTGGACTATGCTACTTGATATATATCTTTAGATATATATAAATATAGTGACATTACTATACAACTTGACACAATATTGTCTACTACTGTACATATATGGCATGGCGCAAACCCCAAACATGAAGCAAACCAGCCTATTTCTGAGGCTAGAGCAGTTCGGTAAGCTGGCTGAGCTTTCCCGCATTACGGGCGCACCTGTAGCGGAACTGATTCGGCGTGCAATAGATACCTATTTGGAGCAGCGAAAACGAGAATTTGGTCGTGGATAGTTCCTCACTCACCGATGACCAACGCGCGGGAAACTGAAGGAATGGCAAAGCGCAATCTTCGAGTAGCTAAATGGCTCGGGACGGTCCCCGCCGTCGGAGTTTGCACGTGTTGCAATCGCGAATTTAAGGTCCCGTTGGCCGTTCTGAAAAGGGTCGTGGACGCGCAAGAAAGCCTCCGCAAGCAATTTGCTGAGCACAAGTGCGCCGCTGAAGCACTTCACGGGAGTGTGGACACTATAATTCCGTAACCTGAGCAATTCTGAGCAGTCACCAATAAGGCCACCGTTGTAATCTGTCCGCAGATGTGAAGGAACCATGCGGCCCACGGTCGTTTTGTTCCTCTGGTGGCGCAGCCGTATATTTGTATACAGGAAAAGTAGCTCATCCACTCGCTGCGCCACATCTACTTTTTGAACGGTGTTCAACACAGCAAGTCAAGCTCCGGTCCAAGTCAGGCTCCGGTTAGAGTCGTGGGGCGTTCGTTGTCGGCCAATGCAAAGCGGCTTCCGCCGCAGTTTGACATCGGTTGCCTAGAAGCCTAGCCTTGTAAGTGAGCAAATTCCTTTTCTTACTCTTTCAGGTTCCCTGAACTAAGTCAGCCCATCTGAAGTTTTTCCTCTTAGATTACCTCCAAGGAGGAACTACGTTATGACACCATTGACCCGTTGGGAGCCTTTCCGTGAGTTTTCCACCCAGCAAGACCGCGTGAACCGACTGAACCGTCTTTTCCGTGAGTCGTATAGCCCCGAAGGCCCGGAGGAGGCGTTAACAACCACCAGCTATGCACCGCCGGTGGACGTCTACGAAGACGAGCACAACGTTACTCTGAAGATGGAAGTCCCGGGCGTCGACGAAAAGGACATTGATGTCTGCATCGAGAACACTACCCTCACCGTCCATGGCGAGCGCAAGATCGAGAAGGAAGAGAAACAGGAGTTGTTATGAACACTGGCAGAGTTTGGCCGCAACTTTACAAGACTGCGCT